>Ga0209624_10000142_pt1 | contig 65258 bp, 53 predicted proteins | sample JacPinW_OM2H0_O1_FD_188565 | JGI IMG/M metagenome (GOLD analysis project Ga0209624, IMG submission 188565) | Forest soil microbial communities from Algoma, Ontario, Canada - Jack Pine, Ontario site 1_JW_OM2H0_O1 (SPAdes) (version 2) | ecosystem: Environmental > Terrestrial > Soil > Boreal... | reverse complement strand
TCAAAGGCGGCCTGGCGCGACGCGGCGGCGCCGCCGCGCGAAGCCTGCAATCGCTTGAGGGCGTTCTCGATAACGCTCATGCCATCACCCCGTGCAGCAGCTGCGATGTCAGGTTCTGCGTCAACAGCATGACGATGGCCATCAGCAGCAGGACTGCAGTTGCGGCCGAATACACCCACAGGGCGCGCCGCTCGCTGGCCTTGTGCCTCTCAAGCCAGGTCATGCTCACGACGCCGAGCACGGGAAGCTGAGTCAGCTCGGTCAGCTGGCGGGCGGAGGTGAACACGGGCCGCAGCTGGTGCATGAGATACGCCACGCCGACTCCGATGAACAGCCCGCCGAGCAACACGATGAGGATGAGATGGGGCCGATCCGGAGAGGCAGGCGCGGCATTGCCCGTCGGGGGATCAACAACTTCGAAGCGCACCACTCCGGTCGCGTCAGCCTTATCCGAAAGCTTGGCGCGATTGAGCCGGTCAACCAGGGCCTGGTACTCGAGGCGTGTCACGTCGTAGTCGCGGTTGAGACGGGCAAATTCCGCCTCGACCTCCGGGGCCGTATTGATCACCTTGCGGGTGTCCGCAATCTTGGCTTCCTGCGAGGCCACCATGCGCCTGCCCGCGGCCACCTCGACGTCCGCCTGGCTCAGCTGGAGCCGGATTCCCTGGTAGACGGGGTTCGCGCCAAGTCCGGTGTTCGCGATGGCGCTGGCATCGCCGCGCTTGACGGCGGCGAATTCGGACTGCTGGCGCTTCTTGAGGTCCTCAAGCGTGCGCTGAGCGGCAATGACGTCCGGATGCTGATCGGTAAAGCGCAGCAGCAGCTCATCGAGCCGTGCCTGGGTCTCGCGGATCTCGGAGGCGGTGTCCGCGCCGCCACCGCCCGCGCCGCCGCCCGACATGCCCCCAACCAGGGGTTGCTCACCGGTGAGTTGCCGCTGAAGCTCGTCGCGCTTCTGCTCGGCCAGGGACAGGGCGAGGCGCTGCTTCTCGAGATCGTCAGTGTCCGCGCGCAGACGCGTGAAATAATCGCCCGTGGCGCCCGGTACCAGCCCGGCGTTCTGGCGCTTGAAATCGGCAAGGCGTCCCTCGGACGCCTGCAGCTTCTTGTCGTACTCGGAGATCTGCTGCGTCAGGAACTGCTGTGCCTGCTCGGATCCTTCCTGACTGCCGCCGAGCGAGCTGGCAAGAAAGAGCCGCAGCAGTTGATCCACTACGCGATGGGCGGCGCGTCGGTCTGGATCGGTATATGTGATGGTGTACAGGTCGGCCGGCTGGTTTCTCTGCTCGCCGCTCGCCTCGACAATCAATCGGGCACGCAGGCCCTCGATGATGCCGGCCTGCTGCGCGGGCGTGGCACTCGCGTAAGCAGGCAGCGCCAAGCGCGCGACCTTCTCTAGCTGCGGGCCGCCGAGCAGCGCCTCGCGCACGGCCGCCGCCTGTGAGGCAATGTTCGACTCGACCGCAATCCCCTGCGTGACCTGGCTCAGGCGCGTGCGGGTATCGATGTAGACGCGAGCCCAGGCGCTATAGGTATCGGGCATGGCCAGCACCACCAGCCAGCCGATGAGGCAGGCGGTCCAGGCCACGAGCATCGCCGTCCAGCGAAAGCGCCAGACGCCGCGGACCTGCTCGAGAATGAATTCGACGGCAGCGTTCATCGTCAGAAGATCGACTGCGGCACGACCAGCACATCGCCGGGCTTCAGCGCCACGTTCTGCTTGACGTCGCCGCTGTTGACAAGATCAGCAAGCTTCACGTGGATGATCGTCTCATGCCCGTTCTCCACCCGCACGATGCGGGCGCGGTTGCCGGAGGCGAACTGGGTGAGCCCGCCAACCGCCAGAACGGCATCCAGAACCGTCATGCCCTCGCGGTACGCCAGCGCCTCCGGGTGGGTGACCTGGCCTACGACTTTCACCAGACTGAACGCGCTTGCCGCCGTGGTGATGATGATATTGACCTTGGGCGCGCGAACGTACTCGGCGAGTACCGCCTCCATGTCGCGGGCCAGCTTCGGGGGGGTCTTGCCGACCGCAACCATGTCCTCGACGAGCGGAGTCGAGATCTTCCCGTCGGGGCGCACCGGCACGGTGACCGACAGCTCGGGGTTGCGCCACACGAACACCTGGACCGTATCGCCCGGACCGATAATGTAGTCGTCGGCGACGGCCTTCACCTGCGCCTGACCCGGCGCCGCGGGGGTCTGGGCCGGCAGGCTGGACGTGCAACTGATGATCAACGGGATTACGACCAGCCAGAGGGCCAGCATCAGTTCGCTTGGTCGTCGCATCGCACTTCCTGGGTTCAAAAGTTGAGCCTATCAGAAGTTACGGGAACGCGGCCGGCTCAATGCCGTGACCTGCTCGCGCCCGCTTGTGGACAGCTCGGCCGGGTGTTTGTTGTCTATTCACCCGCCGCAGTGGCAGTACTGTCGACCGTACTGTCTCTTTATCGTGACGAAAGCTTAGCTGCCCGGCGGGGTCGTACAGTGTGAACGCAGTCACAAAGGCTGGCCATCAGGCCGAAACGTCCCTTGCGACATAAGGTGTACCCGAACGGTCATCGCACGGCTGCGCTTTCGGCGAAACCCCGCAGGTCGAGCCGTGCGGCTGCGCAATCCGGGCGGCAGGCCGTCCGGAAGGCGACCAGGAACGCGGACGGATGCCCCAGCGTTGCGTTCAAGCCATACCAGAGCTGCGAGGCAATGGGGTTTACAAAATCCCGGCCGGCGGCTCGGTAGCGCCACCACATCAGCTGCAGCCCGTAGGGCGAGACCCGCTCCTCGACCTCGCTTTCGCGAAACGCACCTGCCGAGGAGTTCACCACCGTGTCGGATCGCAGCTGCAGCCCACCACCGAAGAGCGTGTTGTCCGAACCGACCAGCTTTGCGCCCCGGCGTTGGTTACGGTAGGTGACGGCAAATACCTCCACCGTATCGTCGCCAGCTCTGGCAAACGCCATCCGCTGTTCGAGATCCGCGCCCTCGAACACCGGTTGCCAGGAAGAATGGAAATCGACCGGGGCGGGTGCCCAGGGCGCACGCGGCACGGCGGCGATGGCCGTGAATGGCGGCGGCGGGCGCAGCATGCGTACTGCCGCGCTCGCCCCCGGAAGCGCAACGAGCACGACCGCGGCGATGACGAACCCTGCGACGTCAGTGCCCGCGTGGATGTCGGGCGCAGGCGCAGACGCGGCGGTAATGTCCGCCGGCGGCTGCGGGTCCAAGCGTGCCCTGATCCAGAAGAATGCAACCAGCGCCACACCAAACACGCCCCATCCAAACCAGTAGTGATTGGCGAGCAGTGAGCTGTGCATGTCGGTGAGATAACCGACCTGAATGATGACGTACACGCGCACCCAGTTGCCGAGCAGCGCGAGTGCCGTCATGAGAGTCAGCTGCGCAACGCGCGTCCTCCACGGGTCGCGGCGCAACTCACCGTGCAGCGCTGCCACTGCCAGACCGACGATCATGAAGTGCAGACCGCTGCATCCTTCCTGGATCTCGAACGTTCCGTTAGGAATGTGGACCAGCGCTCCTGATATCCAGGTGTGCGGACCGGTAATTGCAAGTGCCACGTGCATGGCCGCCACGGTCAGAGCTTGCAGCGGGTTGCTCAACTGCCCCCAGGAGGGCTCGGCGAAATAGAGAAACAGCACCGGGAAGAGGAGCGCTCGACCGACCACCGGGCCAAAGGCCGTCGTCGCCGCGAGCCAGAAAATGGCCGGAAGAATCGTAATGTGCAGATCCTGGATGCTGGCCCGGTAACACACGAGCCAGACGAAGCTGCAAACGAGAAGTGCCGCCAGCGCTAGGGGCGAGACGCGCGCGTGCGCACCCGTGAGCGCGTCGCGGTCGCGGATCGCGAGGGCGATAGACACGGCAAGGATCAGCCATCCGTGTGTGTAGGTGATGTTGACGAAGTCCGTCCACTGCTCACCCAACACGATGGTGCTGGGCGCATAGACGACGGCTACCAGCACCGCCAGGGCGAGGATCATCCACACGCGCGGGAAATGGCTCATCCGCATAGAGTAGCGAACGAGGGTGGGCCAGCGCCGTGAAAACACTCACGGCGATGCTCGGGAGCTGCAACGATGGCTAGCTGATCGTCAGGCTGACCACGTCAGACAGGGCGCTCTCAACACCGGCGCTGGTGACGGCCCTGATGGCGAAGAACCAAGTGCCGGGCGCCAGATCGTCGATGACATAGGTTTGCAGACCGACCGTTGTGATCTGGACGGTCTGGTTAAGATTCGACGCGCTGAGCCCGTAGTAAACGCGATAGCCGGCCAGATTGGTGAGCGCGGCGCCGTTGGTGGTAGTGGTGGGCGCCTGCCAGGATAGTGTCGCCGTGCCGCTGGAAGCGGGCGCACCGCTGCCGGTCGATGAGCTGGAAGAAGCCGCCGCCGCGGAGTCAGCGAAGGTAGAGCCACCCTCGTTACAGCCCGCCAGCAGCGATGCCACGAATGCCAGTACCAGTATCAGTTTCAGCGATTTCAAGGCACACCTCCACGCAGGCGCCCGCCCAGGCAGGCGCACCCAGTAAATTCATCCCCGTGAAGCCGGCCGCCGACGGACCCAGCGAAAGACCGAAGCGCGGCAGACGAGTGGTGCAGTGCAAGGGCTGTGCCGCAGGCCCGGATGCATTGCTTTTCAGTGGCTTAGAGGCGGGGCGCTGGTAGGATGCGGCTAGAGCGCCAGCGGCGCGTCGCGCGCAACCGACGCCGAGAGCTCGGGGGCACGGCCAGGAACTTGTATGTCAGTGATTTATCAAAGATTATCTACGTCGCGGCCGACCGACAACACGCAGAGGAGCGGACCGTATGTGTCACTGCGTGATGGGCCGCACGATTTACCCCAGATATGTCGCATAGAGCACATACCCGGTGCGGCCGTTTGCTATTCTTGTGACGCGGTTCATGTCGATGGGCGTTACATGCTGAAGGCGTGATCCGGGACGTCTGCACGGGCAGACAGCTTGCAAGGTCTTGTCTGATACAACAATGATGGATTCGCGGCACGGGTTTTGCTTCGTAAGGTGGCCCGCACCGTGATGGCTACGGATCGGTCATTGGAGGATATGTCAATGAAGAAGCTCGGTTTGATTGCTGGCGTTGCCAGTCTTGCCGCGGTAGCGGGTGTGCTGTGGAGCATGCCGGTTGCGGCCGATACAACTTCTGACTGGCGCCAGGCTCAGGACAAGTGGCCCGTTAGCGAAGAAAACAAGGACACCAGCAACAACGACACGGATCCGGCAGCCGCCACGGGTGTACCCGAGCCGGCCACGCTGGCGTTGCTCGCGCTGGGCTTAGGTGGCCTTGGCTTCGCGGCGCTCGCCCGCAAGCGCGTTAAGGTCTAACCGCCGACTTTCCACGGGATAGAACGGCTCGTTCCTCGAGCCGTTCTCTTCCAACGCGCTGACCTTAGACGCCTTTGGCGTCGCGGATTATCGCGCCCTGATGGAACGGAAGCCGATTGCATTCATAAACAAGGACACGCGCGCTTGCCACATTCGACCCAGTCTCGCGCTTACCCTGCCGATGCAATTGGCTATGTCCCAAAGGAAGCGGGCTACAGCCGCAGCACCGCAGTCGCCGTGCCTGCGCGCCAGGTCAACGCGTTTACCGTCGATGTCGAGGACTACTTTCACGTCACCGCGCTCAGCTCGGCGGTCAGCCGCGACAGTTGGGCGACACGCGAGTCACGCGTAGAAGCCAACACCGAGCGCCTGATGCGCGTGCTGGCCGAGCGCGGGGTGCACGGAACATTTTTCGTGCTCGGCTGGGTCGCCGAGCGCTCGCCGGCGCTGGTACGCCGCATCGCCGCTGCCGGTCACGAGATCGCCTGTCATGGCTATGCGCACCGGCTTGTCTACCAGCAGACCCAACGCGAATTTCGCGAAGAGACGCTGCGCGCCAAGGGCTGCATTGAGGACCTGATTGGCCAGCCGGTGCTCGGCTACCGGGCGGCGAGCTTCTCCGTGACGCCGGCCTCGCTTTGGGCGTTGGACGTGCTGATCGATCTTGGCTTCCACTACGACTCGTCCGTGTTCCCGATCCACCACGACATCTACGGGCTGCCTGGCGCCAAACCGGAACCCAATCGACTGACCGCGCCCTCCGGACGCTCGCTGGTCGAATTCCCCATGTCGGCCGCCAAGTTCTTCGGCGTGCCGGTGCCGGTCTCCGGCGGCGGCTACTTCCGCATCCTGCCCTACTGGCTGACGCGCGCGGGGTTGAAGCAGATCAACGAGCAAGGCGCGCGTCCGTTCACCTTCTACATGCACCCGTGGGAGTTGGACCCGGGGCAGCCGCGCATCCGCGTCAACTGGTTCTCACGCTTCCGGCACTACACGAACCTCGAGCTCTGTGAGAGCCGGCTGCGGCGGATACTCGGCGAGTTCGCGTTCACCACGATGCACGAGTCATTGCGTCTGCGCGGCCTGCTGGCCGCCTGAGGCATCCGCCGCCACCGCCGGGTGCTCCTGCGTGTGCTCGCGCGCGATTCCCGGCAGGATGACGGTCACTACCAGGCCATCGCCCTCGAGGTTGCGTGCGTCAATGCTGCCGCCATGCAGCGCCACCGCACGCGCCGCAATCGCCAGTCCCAACCCCTCCCCGCCGGCGCTGCGGTGCCCGCGCGCGGCATCCACGCGATAGAACGGCTCGAAGATCAGCCCGAGATCCTTCTCTGGTACGCCCGGCCCATGATCGCGTACGGTGACTTCCACCGGCTCGCGTTCCGCCAGTCCGCAAGTGCCGCGCCGCGCGCTGACAGCCACCACCGCGCCCGCGGGGCTGAAGCGCACCGCGTTGCGGATCACGTTTTCGAACGCGCTGCGCAGCAGCTCGCGATCGCCCGAAACCAGCAGCCTTCCGTAGGCCTGCACGATGACCTGGCATCCCTGGGCATCCGCCTCGATGGCGACATCGGAGACGATGTTGCGCAGCAGCTCACCGACATCGACGCTCAGGCGCTCGAGCTCGTGCGCGGGTCGCTCGAGGCGCACGAGTTTCAGGGTACGTGCGATGAGCTGCTCGAGGCGGTCGGCTTCACAGGCGATGCGCGCCAGATGGCGCTGCGCGCCACTGTCTGCGCGCCGCGCCAGCGACAGCGCGAGCTGCAGTCGTGCGAGCGGCGAGCGCAGCTCATGAGAGACATCGCGCAATAACTGCTGCTTGGCCTCAAGAAGCTGGCGCAGCCGCTCCGCCATCGAGTCAAGGTCGGCGGCCAGCAGTCCAAGATCATCCTGGCGGCGGCGCAGCGCCGGCAGCACGCGCACGTTGAGATCGCCCGCGGCCATGCGCCGCGTCGCAAGGCGCAGGCGATCCACCGGCGAGGCCAAGTAACGCGCCAGAAAGAAGCACACTCCGGCACTGGCGAAAAGCGCAATCGCGAGTATGGACAGTGGCACGCCGGGCAGTTCGAGTTCACCGAACAGGCGCGGGCCATCGCGTACCGGACCGATGACGACGTGGTAGGTGCTGCCGCCGGGGGCGACCAGTACCAGCGCCCCACCGATGGGCGCTATGGCGCCGGCGGCGCGGGCCGCGGACTGCCCACCGGGTGCGCCCGCCAGCGCTGTGCCCGGGATGCCGCTCAGGGAAGCCGGCAGCGGCCGACCGAGCATCTCCCGCCCGCCAGGATCGACGACATAGGTGCGGCTGAAGGGCTCCCCGGCGAGGGATTGGAGCCAGGTTTTCAGTGCCTCCGGGCCGCCGGATTCAAATGCGCGCGCCGCCTGCGCATACAGCTGGCCGCGCTGCACCCAGGGACGATCGGTGCGGTGGGCCGTCGCGTTGACGGCAACCGTGACAGTGCCGATGAGAATCAGGGCCAGCGCAATCCAGAACGCCAGAAAGATCCGCCAGTACAGCGAGTGCACGCGTCAGACCTGCGGCACGCCTGCCGGCGTGCGCGTAGTGGTGAGCGTCAGCGCGTACCCCGTGCCGCGTACGCTCTGCACGCTGACGCGATCGGTGTGCCGGGTGAGCTTACGCCGCAGGTTCGAGACGTGCGTGTCGAGACTACGATCGGTCGGCAGCAGCCGCCGTCCCAGCGCCTGGGTCATCAGATCATCGCGCGTGACGGTGCGTGTGTCGGCGCGCACCAGTAATTCCAGGATCCGCAGTTCCGCTGACGTAAGCTCAAGGTCCTTCTCGCCGACGTCGGCGCGCCGCGCGCGCAGATCGAGGCGCAGCGGTCCCCACTGGATCAGCCCCGCGCCGGCAATATTTTCCCCCGGCATGCGCCGCAGCACCGCCCGGATGCGGGCGACGAGTTCGCGTGGACTGAAAGGCTTGGCAAGATAGTCATCGGCGCCCAGTTCCAGGCCGACCACCCGATCGACCTCCTCCCCGCGCGCCGTGAGCATGATCACCGGCACGCGGCTGGCCGCGCGGATCCGGCGCAGCACCTCAAAGCCCGACAGCTCCGGCAACATGACGTCCAGCACAACCAGATCCACCGGTCCGTGCGAGAGCTGCTCCAGCCCCGCAGGTCCGGTGCCGGCGGTGAGGGTGAGAAAGCCCTCGGGAGCCAGGTATTCCACGAGCATGGCGCACAGGTCCAGGTCGTCATCAATGACGAGCAGGGTCGGCTTGTCGTTTCCCGGGTCCCGTGACTCCATGGTACGAAACGATACACGCTTGGGGACCCGGTTGGCCGGAGGCGCTCCGAAACGCAGATTTCTTTGCAATTCTTTGCCGGTCAGCTACCGCCTGGAAGGCACCGGGTGTGCAACCTTACCCGGTCTCCTCCTGGGGGCGGCTGGCGTGATCCGTGCCGTCGCCCCACTTTTTTGCAGCCGCCTACGCCGGGTTCTCAAGGCTGAACGCCTGGCGGTTGTCATCGTACGCAAAGGCTTCCGCGTAGCGACCCCAGCTGATGATGGTGCGCAGAGTCTGCTCGGCGGACTCCTCGGCCATGTAGTCCTCGAGCTCATCGAAAAAGCGGCTTTTGGGAGCTGTGTGGCTGGCGCGCTCGTCAAGCACCCGGCGGATATGCGCGGCGAGGGGCACGTAGGTGATCAGGTGCCGCGCGAACAGCTTCTTGCGCTCGTCCGTTTCGCTGCGCGCGAACTCAAGTCCGGCCTGCGTCAGCTTGATATCGCCGCCCTCGACCTCCGCGAAGCGCAGCATCTGCAGAGCCTCTGCAGCCGGAAACAGCTCGTCGACCTCCAGATGCTGCTCCTCCGCGATCACCGGCAGGTCTGCCTTGCCGTTGTAGGGCGGCTCATTGACCGCCTCCATCAGCCCCTGCAGGACGTTGGAGGAGACATGTATGAGGGTCGTGCCGATGCCGGTGCCCGCGAAGCGTTCAGCCTTTGGCCCACTACGGGGCTCACCGCGCGGCTTGGCGGTCATTTCCACGTACACCCGCTCGATCAGGGCACGAAAGCGCGGGTCCTGGGCATGGCGCGGCTGCGGCAGGTCGACGGCGATCTCACTCACGACCCGGCCCGGATTACTGGAGAAGATCAGCAGGCGGTCGCACATCTGCACGGCCTCCTCGATGTTGTGCGTCACCAGCAGCACCGCCTTGATCGGCAGCTGGCCCTCGCCCCAGAGGTCGAGGAAGTCGTTGCGCAAGGTTTCGGCGGTCAGCACATCGAGCGCCGAGAAGGGCTCATCCATGAGCAGCAGGTTCGGATGCACCACCAGCGCGCGGGCAAACCCCACCCGCTGACGCATGCCGCCGGACAGCTCGCGCGGGTAGGCGGACTCGAAACCGTCGAGGCCGATCAGATCGATCGCCTGCAGCGAGCGCTTGCGCATCTCAAGCTCGGGAACACCGAGCGCCTCGAGACCGAGCTGCACGTTCTCGAGCACCGTCAGCCACGGAAACAGCGCGAAGCTCTGGAACACCATCGCGATCCCCGAAGCGGGACCTGACACGGTGTGGCCCAGATAATTGACCATCCCCCCGGAGGGCGCCTCAAGCCCCGCGATCGAGCGCAGCAGGGTCGACTTGCCGGAACCCGAGCGTCCGAGCAGACCGATGATCTCGCCCGGGCGCAGCGTGAGATTGACGTTCTCGAGCACGACCAGTTCATCGCCATCGGGCTTGCGGAAGGACTTGCACACCCCCTGCACGTCAAGCAGCGGAGCGAGGTTCAATGCGGGTGCGACGGCGTTCATCGGCGTCTCCTCGGTTTCAGGTCCTCAGCTGATGCGGAACTTGCGCTCGGCGCGCGCGTACAGCGGTCGCCAGAACACCCGGTTCAGCGTGACCACGAACAGACTCAGTATCACGGTTCCGAGCACCGTGCGTTGGAAGTCCCCCGCGCTGGTCGACTCGGCGATAAAGGCACCGAGTCCGTGCGCCGTGAGGGTTTCCTTGCCCCAGCTGACCACCTCCGCAACGATGCTGGCGTTCCAGGAGCCGCCCGAGGCGGTGATCGCTCCGGTGACGTAGAACGGAAACACCGCCGGCAGGGCTATCCGGCGCCACCACAGCCAGCCGTGCACGCCGAGATTCTCACCCGCGTAGCGCAGATCCGGCGCGATGGCCGAGGCGCCGACGATCACATTGAAGAAAATGTACCACTGCGTGCCGAGGATCATCAGCGGGCTCAGCCAGATGTCGGGCGTCAGCTTCAGCAGCACCACGCCCGACACGACGATCGGAAAGAGCAGGTTGGCCGGAAATGCCGCCAGGAATTGCGCGATGGGCTGCACGATGCTCGCCGCGCGCGGCCGCAGTCCCACCCATACGCCGATCGGCACCCATATGACACTCGCCAGCGCGATGAGCACGGCCACCCGCAGAAGCGTGATGAAGCCGAGCACGATGACGTGCCCGATCTCGGCAGGCTGCACCTCGCCCAGCACGAACCGGGTGATCCTCCACAGCGCCACAAGTCCGATCAGCAGCAACGCGCCATACCAGGCGAAGTCGACCCAGCGCGCATCCCAGCGCGGAGCCGCCGGCGTCGTCGGCGCGGCGAGCGCGGGGCGACGCTTGTTCCCGCCGCGCAGCATGGCGGCGAAAGCGCGCACGACGAGACTTAGCAAGCGCGAGCGGCGCATCATCGTGAGCGCCCATGCCCGGTTTGGTGTCAGGCCCGCTTCCTGATCCAGGCGGAACCAGTCCGCGCTCGCCGTCAGCGGACGAAACAGCAGCTGATCGAACAGCAGGATCACGACGAACATGGCGGCAATCGCCCAGCCGATGGCGTGGAGGTTCTTTTGCTCGATGGCGAGGGCAATGTAGGAGCCCACCCCTGGCAGCGTAACCGTGGTATGGCCGACCGTAATGGCTTCGGCGGCCACCACAAAGAACCAGCCCCCGGACATCGACATCATCATGTTCCAGATGAGTGCCGGCATGGCAAATGGCACCTCCAGGCGCCAGAAGCGCATCCACGGCCCGAGCTGGAAGTTGCGCGCGACCTCCACCAGCTCATCCGGGATGCTGCGCAGGGAATGGTAGAAGCTGAACGCCATGTTCCACGCCTGGCTGGTAAAGATGAGGAATATGGCGGCCATTTCCGCGCCGGCCACGCGTCCGGGCGTGAGCCGCAGAAAGAACAGGATGGTGATCGAGAAACTCAGGATCGGCACGGACTGCAGGAAGTCGAGCAGCGGCACCAGGATCACTTCCGCCCGGCGGCTCTTGGCGGCGAGCGTCGCGTAGGTGAAGGTGAACAGGAGTGATGCCACCATCGCGATCAACATGCGCAGCGCCGTGCGCGCCGCATAGCCGATCAGCGCCGAAGGGGCCAGCGAGATCGGCGTTGCCCGCAGCCGCTCAAGCGAACCTGACAGTCCGTGGGCCGCCTCCGCAGCGTAGATGAACAGGGCAAACACCAGCACGAAGGCGAGCACGTCCCAGCCGCCCGGGACGTAACGGGTCCGCAAGACGGAAATGGGCAGCCGATCGAGACGCATCCGCCGGAGTGTGCCCGAACGAGGCGACGATTGGCACCGCGGAAGTCACCTGGGCGCACAGCCACTCGGGTGTCCCGCAACCTGGGCGCGCGGTGCAAAACACGCTGCGAGTGTCGTACGATACTTTCCCATGAAGACAAACCTTGTACCGGCGGCCCTGGCCGCCATTCTGGCCCTGGCTTTCGCTACCCTTGCGCACAGCCAGGAATCCTCCGGCATCAAGTCCACCGTCGAGAACGATGCCAAGGCCGTCGGGCACGCCGTCGCAGACGGTGCCCACGACGTCGCCGACAAGTCCAAGGAGGCGGCCAAGGCCATCAAGAGCGGCGCCCACGACGTTGCGGACAAGTCCCGGGAGGCCGGCCACGCCATTGCGGGGGAAACCAAAACGGCCGGAGGCGCCATCCGCGATGATTCGAAGAAGGCGGCCGCGGCGGTCTCGCACGGCGCTCAAACCGTCGGCAAGACCGTCAAGGGGGGCGCTGATAAGGCGAAGGACGCTGTAAGCGGCAAGAAGGCGGACGAGCCCGAGCCGAAGAACTAAGCGCCGCCGAGCGCCCCACCGATGCGCGCGTCAGGCGGCCTGCATCTGAATTACGTCTCACCGTCCGAATACCAGGCGGCGCGGTGGGGCGATGTGTTGGGCGTGGCCACGTTCAACGGCTCACCCGAGTCGGCCGGCGGGTCGGCGCTACCGGAGATTCCGGTGGCGCAGGTGAGCACTCCGGTACTGGCGAACGCGGCCAAGGTGTACGAGGTGTGGCGGTGCGGCGAGGGGGCCGAGTCCGGCCGGCACGAGCGCGTTCGGTTCAGGCGCACCGGCGATATGCTGTTTGGCTGCATCGCGGTAGACGAGCGTATATCCCCGCAAAGTCACGGCAGCGCTCACTCGCCCCTGCACGAAGCCACGACGCAGGCGTACCGGCAGGTCTGCGCGACACTTGACGCCGAGAAAATCCCGCACCTGTTGCGCGTCTGGAACTACCTGCCAGACATCAACCGTGATTCGCACGGCATCGAGCGCTACCGCGAGTTCAACAGCGCGCGCCAGGATGCCTTGCGGGCCAGCGGGCGCGCCCTCATCGGCAACGTTCCGGCCGCCTCGGCACTCGGTGCGCCGCGCGACAGCCCGGTGGTTGTTTATTTCCTGGCCGGGCGAACCGCGCCGACCTTTGTGGAGAATCCACGGCAAGTGAGTGCATACCACTACCCGCCGCAGTACGGGGCGCACAGCCCGGTGTTCTCCCGCGCAAGCCTGCTGCGTCAGGCGGGAGGACTGACGCTGTTCATCTCCGGCACCGCGAGTATCGTCGGGCATCGCTCGCTGCATGCCGGCGACACCGCCGCGCAGACCCGCGAGACGCTTACGAACATCGAGGCGCTGCTCGGGGAAGCGAACCGCATGGCGCCGGGTGCACATTTCTCCCTGGGCAGCCTCGCCTGCAAGGTCTACGTACGCCGCCCCGCGGACCTGCCCATCATTCAGGCCGAACTCAACTCCGCGCTGGCGCAAGGCGCCCGGGTGATCTACCTGCAGGCGGACATCTGCCGCCAGGATCTGCTGGTGGAGATTGAAGCGGTCGGAATGTGCCCGCTCGCGGCCGACGCATGAAGCGGCGCCGCGCCCTGCCCGGCTGATGCGAGCGCCGCACGTGCAGCCACGGGCGCTCTGCACAGCCGTGGCGCTTGCGGCAACCGCGTTCGGAGCGGTGCGCGCGGACGAAAAGCCGCTATGGGAGCTTGGTCTGGGGCTCGGAGTGGTCGCTTTCAACGACTATCGCGGCGCCGCCACCGCGCACCTGTATCCACTGCCACTGCCTTATTTCGTGTACCGCGGCACGCTAGTGAAAGCCGACCACGATGGCGTACGGGGCAAGCTATTCAATCAGAACCGTATCGAGATCAACCTGAGCGTGAACGGCACGACCCCGGTGCGCAACGACTCCGCGCGGCACGGGATGCCGGATCTGCGGCCGACGCTTGAGGTCGGGCCTCAGCTTGAGGTGCACCTGTGGCGCACCTCCGATGAGCGCCTCAAGCTCGACCTGCGCGTGCCGGTGCGCGCGGCTTTCACGATCGAAGCCGTTCCGCGCCTGATCGGCACCTTCCTCGCGCCCCAAGTCGATCTCGATATCGCCCAGTTCGGGGGCGAGGATGGCTGGAAGCTCGGGCTGCTGGCCGGCCCGCTGTTCGCAGATCGGCGCTATGACGGTTACTTCTATACGGTCGCGCCGCAATACGCGACCGCCGGGCGTCCGGCCTTCGAGGCCGAGGGGGGCTATGCGGGGACGCAGGTGCTCGCAGCCCTGACACGTCGTTACCCTTCCTATTGGATCGGTGCCTACGTGCGTCACGACACACTCGCCGGCGCGAGCTTCGCCGACAGCCCGCTGGTGAAGCGCGACAGTTATTGGTCGGCCGGCATCGGCGTTGCGTGGATCATCCGTCAGTCGACGCACCTCGTCGAAAGCAAAGAGTGAAGCGTTCCGACACTCACCTGGTCTTGATCCCGAGCTACAACCCGGGCAGCAGGGCACTTGAAACGGTGCGAGCGGCCCGTGCGCGCTGGGATCCGGTGTGGGTGGTTGTGGATGGCAGCACCGACGGAAGTGCCGAAGCGCTCAAGCAGCTGGCGCTCACCGATCCTTCCTTGCGGGTGCTCATTCGCGCCCGCAACGGAGGCAAGGGCGCCGCCATTTTCGATGGTCTGGTTGAGGCGCAGCGTGCAGGCTTCACTCACGCTCTTACCATGGACGCGGACGGTCAGCATCCGGCGGATCGCATCGCCGCCTTCATGAGCGCCTCGGCGGCGACGCCGCAGGCGATGGTCCTTGGCGATCCGGTATTTGACGCGAGCGTACCGCTGATCCGTCTGCGCGGTCGCAAGATCTCCAACTGGTGCACCAATGTTGCGACTCTGTGGGCCGGCATCCACGACACCCTGTTCGGCTTTCGCGTGTACCCTATTAAACCGTTGCTCGAAGTGATGCAGCGCAGCCACTGGATGCGACGCTTCGATTTCGATGCCGAGGCGGTAGTGCGCCTGAGCTGGCGCGGTGTGCCGGCCGTGAACCTGCCGGCCCCGGTGCGATACTTCACGAGCGCAGAAGGCGGCGTCTCACACTTTCGCTACTGGCGCGACAACGTGCTGCTGACCTCAATGTACCTGCGGCTGTTCGCGGGTTTCCTGGTGCGGCTGCCGTTGTTGATTGCCCGGCACATGGGCAGAGCGCACGGCAAGCGGGTTGCCTAGCGCGCGCAGGCCCTCGCTATTGCACGCACGCCATTGGCGTACTATGTCGCAGCGCGGCCCAGCGTAGTCCGCTATTTTGTGAGGCGGGTTGCCGGAGTGCTTGAGATGATGGTTGGTGGCGGACGGCAAGCCGTTGTTGGCGCGTGGACCAAGGCAAATACGCGCTTCAAAACGCCATCGGCCAACCGGGACGGCGCAACGCGGCGGTGCCTGAGGGGCCGCAACATTCGTTCGGCATGAAAAGATCACCGCTAGTGAGCAACAAGTTTGCCCATCGCGGCCCGGCGGGCGCTGCCGCGCGCGCTGCAGTGAAAGACGGTGCTGGCTGATGCGCGGGCAACCCAAGACCATATGGAACATTGCCGCCAACGTCACCGGGGTCATCGTCAACATGATCTCCGGGCTGCTGGTAATGCCGTATCTGATCCAGACCCTCGGCAATGGCACCTACGGCCTGTGGATCCTGATCGGCACGCTGACCGGCTACTTCGGCGTCCTGGATCTTGGAGTGTCGGCCGCGGTGGGCCGGCTCATCGCCATTCATCGCGCCCGCCGTGAGCCCGAGCAGATCAGCGCCGTGATGTCGACGGCTCTCGCACTGTTGCTGGTCGTATCTGTCGGCGTCTGTGTGGCAACCTGCATAGCGCTGCCGCTGTTCCCCGTCCTGTTTACCGTTCCGGCCTCCAGCGCACTGGATGTGCGCTATTCACTGATCCTGGTGGGTTTCAGTCTGGCGTTGGCGTTCCCATCCTCCATTTTCAGCGGCTTGCTGTGGGGTTTTGCGCGCTTTGACCTGCAAAACGCCGTCGACATCCCCACGCTGATACTCCGCACGGTGCTGACGATGACGCTGGTCAGCACCCATATGCCTCTGATCACTCTCGGTGTCATCGTGCTGGTCGTCAACACACTGAACTCTGCTTTAAAGATGCTCGCCTGTTACAAGCTGGTTCCGCACCTGCATCTGTCCTTGAAGAATGTTCGCCGTAGCAGGGTCCGCGAGATCTTCTCCATTGGTGGCTGGCTCAATGTCATCGCGTGGTCGCGCACCCTGATTCCGCAGATTGCTCCCACACTCATCGGCGCACGTCTCGGCAGCGCTTCCGTTACAAACTTCACGGTTGCCCGCCAGCTGGTGGTGTATGCCAACATCTTCTCGAACAACGCCACGCAGGTGATGACGCCCGCAGCCACTGGCGCATACGCGACCAAGTCAGTTGATGCCCAAAGACGGCTTTTTATAGAGGGCGGCAAGTTCGCCTACGCGCTGACACTTTTCCTGGCTGCGGGGATTTTTTGCCTGGGGTTGCCGTTCATCCATTGGTGGCAACATGGCCTGCAGGATGCCGCCTACCGACCGCTCCTCATTCTGATGCTCGGCGAAACTCTGCCGATGTCCCAGTGGCTCACTTACAGCGTCCTGCTCGGCGCTGGCCGACAAAGAGCGCTCGCACTGCTGGCAGTGAGTGAAGGCGCTTTGTCGCTGCCCTTGATCGTCGGCCTCATTGGCAGCGGCGGTGTCACCGGCGTGTCCGTCGCAGTCGCCCTGGCCGCTTTCGTGGCGCGGGGAGCCGCCTACTGGGTGTATGGCTGCCGGATGCTGCGCGTGTCGCTCATCGCATACACGAGGGAAGTATTTGTACCCGTTACGCTCGCTGCGGCACCGGCCATCATCGTCCTGTATGCCGGAGTGGCGGCATTGCACCCGCAGTCCTTCGGTTCAATATTCGCACTCGGGCTGGTCTACAGCACAGTTCTTGGCGCGATTCTCGCCTGGGCGGTGTTTGGTTTCACGCGACTGAGAGCCATGCTCGGCTGACCGGTGACTGGCGTCACGGTCGAAATAAATGACGCGGACTAATCGAAGTTACGCGACGGCCGGAAAGATGCTGAAAACTATGTTCATGCCGTAAGGTTCAAGATCGAAATCCTTCAGGCAACGGCAGTTTTTGAGGTCGTAAAGGGAGATGTGGGTCGCCTCTTCGACCATGCCTTCCTCGAACACCCGCTTGACCCACAGAACGTTCTCGTGGATTCGCGTCTTTCGGACGCGGGTAAAGCCCACCCACATCCTGTCGTCCTCCAGTGGCAACAACCCGCGACACCAGCCGAGCAGCGCGTTCGGGTCATCGAGCGCCTTGAAGTCGACAACTCTCTCGACCTTGAGGGTCTCGGCATTGGCCACGACCAGGCGCCCGTCCACTAGAGTAAAGTAGATATCGCTCCCGCGTACCAGACCGTCATGCGGTGACTCGAGCGCGATGTCGATGCGTTTTTTCGGGTCCGTCAGGCAAATCGCGTCTCGCTGGCGCAAACGCGTAACCCACACTTCGCTGCCCAGCTCGAAGGCAAAGTTCGGATGCGACTGATGCGGCTTGGTAGTTTCCACTTTCCGGTAGTCGATGTCGCGGGAGAAGCGCTGCCAGGGCGGTTCGTCCAGCGTGCTCCACTGCTCGATGAGCTCACCCCGAGGCGTCATCCTCACGACCATATCCAGCCCGGTGCTGACGACCAGAAGGCTGCCGTCGCGGGAAGGCGTGACGTGGTGCACGTCGTTGAAGCAGGGCAGCGAGACGTAGTTGATGATCTCGAACTGCGGCAGCTTGAACACAAGAATCTCGGTGTTCGTGCATGCGTACAGGAAGTCGCCAACTAGCGTGCCGCTCTTGAATATGGACGATGAGTGTTCGTGGGCCTGCGCGTCGCTGCGCGTCTTGTATTCAACGCAAGTCTGTACAGATCCGGACTCGGTATCCAACTTCAGAATCAGCGCGGACTCGTAAAGATTCCACTCCTGCTCCGCCTTGAGGAGCAGCTTACGCTGCTTTCCGCCTAACACGTACAGACAGGACATTTCCTCATCCTCACTCGCGGGATCGAGCTGCGAGCCGTAGCGTCTTGTTCAGGTCGTGCCCGGCTCGCACACTGTCGCTGCTCACACACTGTCGCTGCGACGCGTCAACTTTACCATCGGCGGCCTGGCAAGACTCATCGAGCTGCTCTGAACGAGAAACCGATGCCTCCGACCCTGTGACTCGGATCACACGTTAGTCGCGAAACAGCGCCAAAAACCTTTTGCGAGAACTCGAGAGCGGCGCCAGGATCACTTCCGCCCGGCGGCTCTTGGCGGCGAGCGTCGCGTAGGCAAGCTCAACGAAGCTGAAGACTTTGCGCAATCATGCGCGGTCTCAGCTCACCGATATCGCTCGTACTCGCATGCAGATAGGTGGATCGACATACACCGGTTCGATAAAGCATAAAGGGTCCCCGGTCGTGTCATGGGGCTATGCTACGATACGAACGAGTTTTGGTTCCGCGTGAACAATGCCTGAGCCCCTCAAAATCCGTCGCTTGGGTGAAGCAGACGCGGACTCGATCGCGGAATTTTTGCGGGCAATCGAATGGAATCCTGATGCGACGCCCGACAGCACGCGCGAATTCCTCCGAGCCGCGGCGGCGGAGAATCCCTTCGAGCCCGGCACCGGGCCGCCAACGGTGGGCGTCTTCGTCGGCACTCGTCTGGTTGCCTACGTGACCACCATTCCCACGCGCTTCTGGAACGGCAAGGAGTTCGCGGCGGCCCACTGGCTGAAGGGCTACGCGGTACTCGAGGAGTACCGCAACGGGCCCATCGCCTACCTGCTATTGAAGGAAATGCTCAAGCATGTCGGGCTAGCTGCCTCGATGCCCGCCACGATAGCGCCGCGAAGACTGTCGGCGGCACTGGGTATGCTCGATCTTGGTGCCGTGCCCAACTACATCGAGCCGCTGCGCCCCGCGCGTATCCTTCGCAAGCTTGATTTCGAGAGCCTCGGTCTCAACGGCGTGCCGACCGCGGTATCGATCACCGCCAAGGTCGCGAAGATTCCACTTTTTGCCTATGCGCTCGGCGCGGTGGTCAAGCTGGGCCTCACGGCCCTGCGGCTCCCGAAAGCATTGGCCGGGCGCGGACTGACGACGCAGCTCGCCGAGTGCCTGCCGAGCGAGCGGGCGCTCGACGATCTTTGGGCTCGCGCCCAGCGTGTTTCCGGTTGCTCTGCCACGCGGTCGGGCGCCTATCTGCGCTGGCGCTACGGAGGTGGCGCGAACGGGCACTACTGCTTCGCGTCGGTCTCGCGCGGGGCCGACCTCGTCGGGTTGGCCGTGCTCGGGCATCCGCAGCGACTTGATGACGCTCGGCTCGCGGGACTTGGTATCGGATCCGTGGTTGACCTGGTACTCGACCCGGACTGTCCCGGTGCACTGCAACGCGTGCTCGCAGTCGCACGACGCTGGGCGAGGTCTGCGAACTACGATGCGCTGCTGCTGACCGCGTCCCATCGCGAGCTGCTTGGGCCGCTACGCTGGGCTGGGTACCTGCCAACGCCGGGCAACATTCACGTAATGCTGCGCGACCCTGGTGCCAAGCACGGGCTCAGCACCGACGTCGCCGCCTGGAGGGTGACGCGGGGTGATGCCTGGGGCGATCACCTCTAGCCAGCGCAAATTTCGCTTCGTCATGCCAAAAGAACTCTCCCGCAAACTCCGTCGCAGCCCATGACGAGCCGCTCTCCCGTCCCATTCCCAGACGGCAAACAGTTTGCCTTCTCGATTTTCGATGACACGGACGTGGCGACGCTCGCGTCGATTCGCCCGGTTTACGAACTGCTCGACGGACTCGGATTTCGTACCACCAAGTCCGTCTGGCCGCTACCCTATCCCGGGGATAGTTGGTACCAAGGATCGGACACACTCGATGATCCCGAGTACGCCAGCTATATATGCCACCTTCAGGAACGTGGCTTCGAGATTGCCTTTCACGGCGCTAGCATGGAATCGAGCGAGCGGGCGCAGATCAAGGCAGCATTCGAGGTCTACCGGCAGAATCTTGGCCGCTATCCGGCAGCCTACGCCGCACACGGCGGCAACTGCGACAACCTGTACTGGGGCACCGATCGCTTCCGCTTCCGGCTCTGGCGCGGGTTGTACGCGGCGCTCGGCGGCCGGCGTGAGCGGGCTTCCGAGGGTCATCGCACAGAGTCACCGTTCTACTGGGCAGACCTGGCCGCGCAGCACCTGCGCTACGTGCGCAGCTTCACCTACGATGACCTGAACCTGTGGAACATTACCGCAGCCATACCTTACAGGACCGCCGGCACTCCCGGCGTGCGCGCCTTTTTTCCAAGCTCGTTTGCTGACAACGTCGCGGAGTTCATCGAGCTCCTAAGCCCGGCGCGTCAGGGGCAACTCGAGCGCGAGCGTGGCCTCGGAATTGTCGGCACCCACTTCGGCAAAGGCTTCGTGCGGGACGGCCGCGTCCACCCTGACGTAGTTGAGGTCCTCACGCGCCTCTCCCAGCGTCCTGGGTGGTTCCAGCCGGTATCAACGGTGCTCGATTATCTCGCGGACGCGCAGGGCGGGGTTGTGCTACTTGACGGCTACCGGCTGTTTCGTCTGGAAGGCCTGTGGTTCTGGCACAGCATGCGCAGCCGCCTCAAGCGCAGAGCATACGAAAAGACCGAATTACCCTACCTGCAGCGCGCGATCGAGCGGCGCGCCGGCCGCTCAGGCTGAGCGCTGGTTTCGACGCGCTTGGCCGACCGTCGTGGCAGATCACACGGCGCATTGCGCCATACTTCACGCAGCGTTTGACGCGTGTCGCAAAAAATGCACGGGAAGGGCGTTTGCAGCTCGGCAAGCTGTTAAACGCCCGTAGAATGCAAGGCCGAACAACACGGGTGCGATGTGAGCCCAACGACTACGCCGCCGGTGCCTGCTGTGGTCAGGGCGGCACGCTCAATGCCGTGGGGGTCGTCTCCAGGCGCACGTCGATTTGAGGATCCACGCCAGATGAATGTCTTGTGGCTCGCACACGCTGTTCCCTACCCCCCCAAAGCCGGATTCCTGTCACGCAGCTACAATCTGCTGCGAGAGCTCGCGCGCCGTCAGTCCGTCGATCTGATGGCTTTCATCCAGGAACCGTGGGTGCGAACGCTGTTTCCCACCCTGGAGGAAGGACTCGAGGAGTCGCGGCACGCGCTTGAGAGTTTCTGTCGCAGTGTCACCTTCCTGCCGATAGATCGTCTGCGACCGCGCTGGGGCAAGCAGATCACCGCGCTGCAGGCCCTGCTGAGCGGATCGACATACACGACGTCGTGGCTCGTGAGCGAACCGGCTCGATTAGCGATTGCACGCCAGGTGGCAGCCAATTCATACGACCTGGTGCATTTCGATACCATCGGGCTGGCGCCGTATCGGGCTGTGACCGGCCGCATCCCCGCGACATTGACGCATCATAACATCGAGTCGCACATGATGAAGCGCCGCGCGGAAAACCAGCGAAACATCGTGGCTGGCGCGTATTTCCGGCTCGAGGGGCAACGGCTGGAGGCAATCGAGAAGCGAACCGCAGCACAGTTCGCGGCGCATATCACCTGCTCCGATCTCGATGGCGAGAGGCTCCACGAAATTGTTCCCGAGGCGAACGTCGTGGTGATTCCGAATGGAGTCGACTGCGAGTTCTTCTCCTCACAAGCTCGACCGACGCGCCCTGAGTCAGTCGTTTTCGTCGGATCGATGAACTGGTATCCGAACGTCGACGCAATGCTGTTCTTTCTTCGCGAGATTTGGCCCGGGCTGAAAAAGCGCGTGCCCGCGGCAACCATGGATATTGCCGGCAGCAGTCCGCCCGCTTCCTTGCTGAAACTGGCGCGTTCGTTGCCTGATGTCGCGGTGCATGGTTATCTGCCCGACGTCCGTCCGCTGATCGACTCGGCAGCGGTTTTCGTCTGTCCGATCCGCGACGGCGGCGGTACCAAGCTCAAGATCCTCGATGCGTTTGCAATGAAGAAGTGCGTCGTAGCGCACCCCATTGCGTGTGAGGGCATCAATGTCACGGCCGGCAGAAACGTGATCCTTGCCAGCACTGCGGAGGAGTTCGTCGCTGAAATCAGTCGCCTCTTCACGGACGATGCCAGGCGTCTTGCAATCGCAACCGCCGCCCGCCAGCTGGCAGAGAGTGAATACTCGTTTCAGCGCATCGGAGAGCGGTTGAACTCGACGGTTGAAGGTATCGTGCAGCGTTCAGACGCGTGCGCGCGCCGCTGAGGAAACCGACTCCGCACGCCGGCCAGCCAGCTGCCGCAATCCCCTCACAAACTCGAATCCAAATTGATCCGGCGTGGCGAACCAGTCGGCGATTGGGATGCGCTTTAGATCGTAGGAATTTGTGCCAACCGCATTTACGCCGCCGTAACTTGAGGCACAGCAGATAAATCCGAGCTCGCGAACGAGTTCGCGCGAGCGCTCCGAGATATGCTGCGGGCCGCCAAACGGATAGGCGAAGAGTTGCACCGACAACCCCAACTCCTGACTGATCTTCTCCCTCGAGGCTTCGAGCTCCATGCGCTGGGTCTTCCCATCTGCGCTGCCCATGTCGATATGAGTGTCCGTATGAGCTCCGATCTCGAATCCCTGAGCAACGAGAGAACGCACGTTATCCCAGCTCATCCAGCCCGGCTGCCGCACCAATTCAACGTCCCACGGCGGTATCACCCGGCTGCCAATAAACCCGCTGGTGATGAAGAAAGTCGCCGGCAGCCGCAGGCTGTGCAGAATGGGCGCGGCGACCTCAAAATTGTCGAGATAGCCGTCGTCGAAGGTGATAGAGACCGTGCCGCTCAGGGCCTTGCCTTCGCGACAGGCGGCAACCTGCTCCGAGAGGGGAACAACCCGGGCGTACTTACGAAAAAATCTGCAAAACGCCTCGAACTTGGCGGAGCTGCAGGTCAGCGAATCCTCCGGTATTTGATCGTTCACGCGATGGAACGCCACGATCAACATACTCGACCCGAAGGCGCGGTCGTAGAGGCCGGAAATTCCCGCGAGCCGACCCATGACGGTCTTGATCATTCTTTTTTTATCGAGCACGCACGCACCTTGACCAGCCCATCATGCCGGGCGACTCCCCGTATTCTCTGTGTGCCATAATCTCCTGGCCGAAATGTCGCACGACATTGGGCCCGTCGCCAAGAAGTGGTTCCGGTTTTTCAACTCATCGGGGTGGCCCCGGAGCCCCATATTTCGTTGAGCATATGATGCGCCTACAAACGCCGCCGCAACTCGGCATTGAACATAAATCGACAGCCGCCGTGCGCTGCAAGGGTTCACGATGACCAGGCGTATCGCGGACCCCCCGCTGCGCGGTGAGGCAATCGGCGCCAAATCTCACTCTCCATGACTACGCCACGGCAGTATGGCCTGTATTTCCTTCGCGCCATAGGGGGTTTTGCCCTCGCGAAGTATCTGACGCGCAAACAGCTGCGAATTCTCTGTTATCACAGCTTCTCGGTGGGCGACGAGCACGAAGTCGCGCCGGTAATGTTCATGCGTGCGAAGACTTTCGAGCAGAGAATGCGGATTCTCAAAAAGCGCCGTATACCCGTCGTGACGCTGGACGAGGGTGTGAGAAAGTTGCTGCAGCGCCAGATCAGCGATGCGGAAACCGTCATCACGCTCGACGATGGTTGGGTATCGAATCTCACCATCGGTGCGCCGATTCTGGAAGAGTACGGCTACCCTGCCTGCATCTACGTGTCCACCGAGCATCTTGAGGCAGGCACCGAGGTGTTTAACGTCGCCCTCTCCTACATGATCCGCCGCTCGGGACGGCAGGCGCTGACGCTCACCGGCCTGCATCCGCAGATAGACGGAACCTACTACATCGGCAAGGACCCGGACGAAGCAATCCTCGCCTTGATCCGCGCCGCTGAGCGCGCAGTTCCTCTCGCCGAGCGACAGCAACTGTTGCGCCCCATCGCGCGCGCCCTTGGTGCCGACCTTGACGACGTGCTAAGAAACGGACGTTTCCGGCTGCTCTCCCGCAGTGAAATGCAAGAGGCCTTCCGTCGTGGGCTCGACATCCAGCTCCACACCCACAGTCACCGTCTCCCCGATGCTGGATTCGACGCGATGGCCGAGGAGATAACGAACAACCGCAAGACGATCGCGGACGTTACCGGCGCAGAAGCACGTCACTTTTGCTACCCGAGCGGCCAGTACAGCGAGCCGCATCCCGAGTGGCTGCGGAGGCTGGGTATCGTATCCGCAACCACCTGCAACCCGGGCTTCAACGACGTGAGTACCCCGGTAATGCTGCTCAATCGCTTTCTCGACAGCGACAGCAGGAGCAATATCGATTTCGAGGCAGAGATCTGTGGGGTCCGCGAATTGGCCCGACGTCTGCGCCGCAGCGCGACGCGCGCGGCGCACCGGCCTCGGCACGATCGCTCGCTCAGCGGATCGGATTCCAGATGATCATCCGCTCGCCCTGGAGGTAACGCAGCGTCGCAATGAGCGAAGCGAGATTCGTCAACAGGAAGTAGTACGGCTTACCAAACAAGCCGAGTTCCCGACGTTTGTCCTGCAGTATGAATCCAACTGCCCCGGAAACTAACAAGCCGATTTGCCCGAGGAGCAGCACGAGATAAAGCCGCTCGCTAACCAATGCGACATTGGCTGCGAGAGCGCCAAGCCACAGCAGTGGTGAAGCATACCGGAGCACCTTATGCGACCACAGTTGCCAGGCAAAGAACCCGTACTTCAGCGGGTTCAGAAAACGGCGTTCGCGAATCAACGCATTAAGACTGCGGATCGCCACGCGTACCCGCATGGACAGTTCGTGCCTTCCGTGGTCTAAGGTTGCCTCAAAGCACAGGGCGTTCGGGGCGAGCACGGTCCGCAGACCTTGCTCTCGCATCCTCATGGCAATGACAAAGTCGCTGATCAGCGCCGGATGAATGGGTCGATAGTCGCTCCGGCGCACCGCGTACAGGCAACCGCTGACCCCGATCAGGGACCCAAGCGAGCTCTCCGCGGCACGTAATCGCAGTTCGTAGCTCCAATAGGTTTGCCCCTCGCGGCCAGTCACGTTATCGACTCCCGCCACGTAGACCAGCAGGCCGCCCACACACCCGACATCCGAATCGGCAAACCCCGCGACGAGGTGCCTTAGCGCCTCCCCATGCAAGCGGGTCGTCGCGTCGGTAAAGACCAGTATCTCGCCCGTGCCCGCAGCTGCGGCGGCGTTCTGGCACGCAGTCTTTCCCCGTCGGCCCTCAAGGCGCAACACGCGGACCCGCGCCGGGTCGTAGCAGGCCGCGATCTGCTCCGTCGAGTCTGACGAGCCATCGGAGGCCACGACGATATCCACGAGTTCGGACGGATAGTTGAGTCCAAAGAGGTTATCGAGCTTGGTACGGATGCAGCGTTCTTCGTTGTACACAGTCACGATGATCGTGACCGCAGGAAGCGCATTGCCGTGTCCCACACGCCTTCCCACCCAGGCCGCCAGCATCCTCACGGCAAGCGGGTACAGGACGTACACGTACAGCAAGACGCTGCAACATCCCCAGAAGACGAGTCTAGCCATGGGAAGCGACTGTATTTCTTGTTCTCGCCAAGCGCTCGGTTAGTTGTCGCAGTTTAGCAGCAGAACCTCCTTAAGTCTGGGACAATGTTAACAACATGATTTTATGTAGAATTTTTCGTTGTAGAAGTGCCGAGGACGCGCTTGTACGCGCATTGCCGCGGTGCAGGCTAACCCCCCGGTCCACCCGGCGTTCGCACAACCCCAACGCCGGCCGCGGCTTGAAGTGCGACCCATCGACGGCCTCTGCGCCTGACGGACCCGCGGGGACTAATATGTCTCATGGCAGGTCACTTCGCGTCCCACCATTTCCAATCAGGCCTTGCATGACAGCAGAATGACCACGTGATCGCCCGCAAGCGGGACACTTGGGTGGGTCGCGCGTGTGATGATCTGGGTGACTTCCAATCCGTTGCGCTGAAGGCATTGTTGTGCCGTATCGACGGTGTAGGACTTTCTGAGGGGCTGAACGATGCGATGGCGCACTTTCTTTTCGGCCCACTTCAGCAACGCGATCGGACGGAACCGTGGGAACAGATACTCACGCACCTTAACGGTCAGGCGTTCGAGCCGGGTCATGTCCGTTTGCATGAGGGCGATGTAGCGTCCGGACGGCTTCAGCACACGGTGGATTTCGGCCGTGGCCGCGTCCGGGTCTTCAAAATGCTCCATGACTCCGACTGTGACGACCAGATCGAAGCAGCTCGGCGGAAACGGTAATTCCTCAGCCCGTGCGACAGCACAATCGGCGGTCGAGCGCCGCTTCGCTCTTAGGAGCGCATGGACTGACGGATCAATGCCGAACTTGGTGGCGCCAGTCAGAGCTGCAAGCAACATACCCTCGCCGCACCCGATCTCAAGGACGTTATCGCTGGGTGAGGATTGAGCCAGGTCGCAAAAATACTTCAGGAACTGCTCTGAGCGACCCTGGTCCACCCAAACATCCTCGCGGTGACGATAGATATCGTCATAGATCTCGCGAAGCCTCTGACCACTGTCCCCTGCCGATCCGGCAAGAAAGCAGGGGATCCCCTCGACAACTGAGTACACGACTTGGCAGGTCGAGCACCTGTACTCGACGAGTGGGCTCTTGCATCTGGGGCAAACGTACATTTTCCGATCGACCTCAAAGTCCGGCGCGGGAGAATACCGTAGAATCGATTTTCGCGGGAAACGCGTTGAGGCCCGCCAATCTGGAATGAGGTCTATCGCCCTGAAGTCGGAGCCTTCAATGGCGAGTTCCGCGTGAAGCAGGAGTGGGTCTGACTGGCACCAGTGCTGCAGCAACAAGGACGCGAGTATTGACCAACGAACGCGTTAGGCATATCGAACTAAGTCGCTGCATGCGCCGTCGCACTTAACTGTACGGGCAGCAACACGCCCAGTTCCGTAAGCTTGTGGCAGACGCGCGTTTGCTCGTCTTTCCACTAAAGATGGCCGGTCTGAGAACTGCGGGCCAACAGTCGTATCTGAATGCCGTGGCTCTTCGCCGTCATCGTCACGATGCACGCTCCATTCTACAACGCGGACGGACGAAACCGGCCGCTACTTCTGCAGGCGACGTGGCAGCGCTGCGGCGAGTAATCACGGACTCGTTGGCGTCCCCAAAGAGCATCGCGGTGCGAGAGACCGGAAGGCAGTCAGCTTTGTCTCCCGATCAAGAATGCACCTGGAACCAGTGCTGGCGCCCGCCAAGCCGCGCATAGCGCTCAAAGCAGCGCTCCGGCCGAGCGATTGCGGATAGCCAGCCGGAAGATAGCGAAGCCAGGATGCGACAGCTTACGAGCAGATTAAGCGAGCAAACCTTTTGCCCGTTGTGCCCCAGGATCAGGATCGGCACGCACAGCCACGCCGTTGCCAAATCAGCTGACCGTGAGCGTCGGCGGGTTTGGGACTGGGACAGCGCCAGCGGTCCCGGAGCCGAAGTTACAGCCGATCTGTGTTGGCGCAGTTGCTCCGCCCCACGCGCCCATATCGCAAGCTGATCCCGACGAAGTTCCGGTCGTGCTACCAGTGCCCTTCCCAAGTGATCCCGAAGTGAGCTGGTACGCTTGCGCAGGCAAGGTGGGCGTACCCCCGACAAAGGTCGGAGTCCCGGTAATGTCGTGAGAACCGCCGCCGCTCACACTCTTGCTGCCGAGGTTGTAATCCAATATCGCAACGGTGCCGCCGCTCGTTTCTACAGGAGTCACGCTGCCGGTGCAGATATTGTTATAGATCGTCATGCTGCTGCTGTTGGACATGCCGATTTGAATGGCGGCGGTTCCGCCGCTCATGACTAAGGTGTTGTTATAGACCTTGACCGGCGTTGTGAAACCATGGGGCCAGTTGCTCGTGGCCGAATAGCCGGAGATCCCGTTCAAAGTGGCGAGCACGATGTTATTCCTAAAGATCGTTGTCGCGGTCAAACCCGAGGCTGGGTAGCCGGTGAAGTCCTGGAGCCCATAGCTCTCGATGGTGTACATCGAAGTATCCTGGTAGTTGTACTGCAGGATAGTGCCCTCATCCCCCGTACCCGTTGTACCGCTGCCGAAGCTCTTGCCATAGATGTTGCCGGCGTTGATTACGGTGTTGTACTGGATCGTTCCGTTCTGGCAATAGCCGGCGTTGATAGCATTCAGGTGATCGTTGCTGCCAGTCGTCCAAGGCGCGTTGTTGTAGAAGAGATTATTCGTCACCAGCCAATTGCTGCATCCATCCATCCATAGCGCCACGGCATTATCCAAGCTATCGCTGGAGTTGTGGCCGCCGCCGGTGAATTCGCAGTTCTGGATGGTCACCTGACCAGTTATCGCAGGGCCATCTCCAGATGAAAGCCCCCCGATGCGGATGCCCTTATATGAGAATCCGGTGATAACCAGACCGTCGATGATGAGATTGCCAACAGCGTAAGAGTTGCCACTCGGCGGCCCTGAACCAGTGTGAGCAATCAAGGGGCCTTCCGCGTGAACCTCAGCGCCATAAAGTCCGGACGACCCCTTCATATCGAGCGTTGCGGCGAGCGCTGCATATTGCCCACTCGAATTACAGCTCGCGAAATAATTTGGCGTGCTTGATGTGCCGCCTGGGAATTGCAGCAAGCCGTTAGATTCCTGTGATCCCTCCCCGGGCGCAGCACCTTGTAGCACGCTGCAATCATAGTTACCGGCGATGATACCAACACTGACTCCGGTGCCATTTAGCTTATTCCAATTTGTCCGATTATTGGAGTTAATAGCAGCCATTGACAAACTAGTGATCGCCCACGGCGATGCGAGCGTCCCGGGATTGCTGTCTGACCCGGTCGGTGAAACGTAATAATTGAACGTGGATGGTGCGCTCTGCGCCCTCGCAGTTGTCATCCACGACGGCAGCAAGATGCCCGCCGGGATGATCGCTCCGCCCATGCGCAGGATATCTCGTCGGGAAACGCGAGGATCAATCGATCTTAGTGCGTAGGTCTTCGAGCGGCTTCGGTCGGTCATGTCGTCTCCCAAGCTGACAACTAATAGTAGCGTCCGTTGATACTTTTGAACTGTGGGCATCCACCAGCGAGGAGCCATCCTAACGACAACACTGCAAGTGATACAAATGTCGCAGATTCGCGCCACATTCCCTTGTGAGCTGAGTCGCACTCCGATTGCAGTGCGCAGGCTCCGTTCACATGCTTCATGGGAGTGGAGCAGCAGACGGCGAGCGCGAGATCTTTACTCAATCGTGCGTGTGTCAGCTCTCAACGTTGGCCGCGTCGACTGCCGTACGACATCTGCTACTGTCGTCTATCTCGACGTCTGTTGCCCAGGTTAGCGGGATTACTCTGGCTGCGGCGAAAAACTCAGTACGAATGTCTTGATTGTTGAGTACCCGAGCAAGGCCCAGCCGAGTGTCACAGCGTACAGAACACTATAGCCCGCTCCCACCAGGAAAATCCCGCGGAAGGTTTCTGGCGCCACCGCCGCTGACGCAGCGTACAGCACTGCGATTGGCAGGGACGCTGCGATCGTCACGGGTACGAACACGCGCCTAACATAGGCACGTGGTCGCACACCTATCAGTCGACAACCGTACAGCCAGGGAACTACCCCGCGAACCAGAAACCCGGTCAGCGCCACTGCTACGCAAACACCTGCCATTCCGCTCTTCAGCATCAAGGCCATGATCAGCGGGAAGGAGATCGCGCCTTCGGCGATAGCGAGAAAGCCAAGGACTTTCTGGCGATTTGCACCCAACAGAACGCTATAAGTCAGCCACTGCGACATCGGCAAACTCTCACCCAGCATCAGCACCACGAGCAGTCTATATGCAACGTCCTGTAGCCCATGCTGCCACCAATGAATGAACGGCAGCCCAAGACAGAATAGGCCACCACAGAAAAAGAGCGTGAGTGCATAGGCAAACTTGCCGCCTTCGATGAACAGCAGAGTCTGCTCGGCAACCGATTGCCTCGCATAGGCCGCAATTGCGCGCGGCGCCATTACCTGTGTGGCGGAAATCGCGAAGATGTTTATATACGAGACCAGTTGACGCGCAACTGTGAAGCTTGTGACGGCGGAGCTCCCAAGCCGAGTCCCGATGAGTGTCGGCGCGATTTGCGGAATCAGCGTTCGCGACCACGAGATGACGCTCATCCAGCCGCCGATTGAGAAGATCTGGCGAACCTTGCTTACGTGAACGTGACTCCATGAGATTTTAAGGTTTGGCTCCAACTTGAAGCACAGGATCATCCTGACAGCGCTGCTCGACGCGGCCAAGCTGAATGAAATCGCTCCGAGGCTGGTCAGCGGCAGTGAAGCGCTAACCATCGTCATCGATAAAACCGTGCGGAGTATCAGTGCGGGGATGTCGACTGCGTTTTGCAGATCAAAACGCTCATGGCCCCAAAGAAATCCCGAAAAAATGGATGCGGGGAATGTTAGCGCGAGGGTAAGACCCACGAGGATCAGCGAATAGCGCACATCCAGCGTGCGATCCGCAGGAACTGCAAACAGCAGAGGGAAGACCAATAGCACAACGCAGGTTGCCAGGCATACGACCACAAACACAATCATCAGCAGCGCGCACGCCGTCGACATCACTGCATTGACGTGTTCGACTTCGCCACGAGCGCGATGGGCTGCGATGAGTCTGCCCACCGCCGCAGAAACCCCGAGGTCCAGTACTCCGAAGTACCCGGATAGGGTGCCAATCAAGATCCATAAACCGTACGTGCTGGTGCCAAGGGTCTGTATGAGGTACGGCATCACCAGCAGGCCGGAAACCATGTTTACGACCACACCGGCAGTATTTGCGCCGATATTCCAGACAGTCCTGGGTTGGCTGACCATTATCGTGAGGTAACCTGCAGTAAGGTGTTCTGACCAGCCAGTCGGCGTGCGCGCATATCTCGCGCCTCAGGTGATCATCCCAAATTTTCCGATCTCATAACACGCAGCGCATCACAGCGCGCTTGCTGCCCGCCGATCGCTTCAAGACCGCGGTTCTTACGCGCTGTCTTACACACATCACACTGCCCAGCAGGCGTTTGGATCAGGTCGACGCTTCGACGCTCGATCAATCAACCGACACTTAACGCGATCGCCGAAGCCTGCATCCGACCCCAGGCGTCCAGGCTGAACCGAACGGACCGGTGGTCAGGCGGCGAGCGGCAGTGCCGGTGTGTGCTACGGCGCCCCGTCCGATCGCATGTCATGTCCAATACAATGGCAGCCCGCGCGTGGCCGCACCGCGCGCCTTCCGTGCAGCCCAGCCGGCTGCTCACTGCCCGGCCGGCGCTTCGACCCCGGAGTTCCGACGAGGGTATTCTTAGGCGTCATCCAGATCGTCGCCGAGCAGTCGATGCCCAGCGCGGTATGCTTCAATCAATGGTGCGTATGCTCGGCTATCGCCACCCAGGGCTGCTATCTGATGTCCGATGTACAACGCGTGCAGGTGGTGATAATCCCTGGGGCTATACCCACAGTTCTCCAGGGCGGCGTTCACGACTTGCCGTAAATGATGCCGAAAGCGCCGGCCGACACGAATTGGAAGACGGGCCGACTCTAGAAGCGCGTCCTGCAGAAACCTCAATAGGTCAGCGCCAATAGGATAGGCGGCCAAAAAGTGTTCCCAGTCGACAAGCACAAAGTCGCCGGATGGCGTGACAATCAAATTGCCTGCCGTAAAGTCCCCGTGCACGGCCGACAGCCGCCAGCCCGCAGCTCGAGCGGCGTCGACTGCCGCACGAAAGTCCCGATGAAAGTCATCACTAACCTCGATGTCCTCGAGTTGTTTCTCAATGGCCGTCCAACTCGACTGATCGTCACGGCTACCAACAATGTTTGAGAGCCGACCGCAGAACGACACGTAAGCCACAATCATCCGCGAAATCAGTTGCGATACCGTGCGATGGTCGTAGTGCTTCGGCAATAACAGGGTAGATAGACTCTGTCCCTGAATATATTCATATCGGCGATATATGCGTCCTGCTATTTTTTGGGTTCCCATTGGGACTGGCCAACGCATCGACAGCCCCGACACCTCGGGGGCTAATTGCTGTTGTAGCGTCTGCAAGATCTTGAATGAGCGCTCCTGGCGCTCTTTGGCATCTTCGTGACCTTTTTTTTCCACCTCAAGCACTTCGACTGGGAAGCCGCCACTACAGAGTATTCCCAATGTCTTGTAAGGCACATTTAGCTGTACCACTGTCCGATTGGGAGCCAGAACCTCAGACCAAAGCATCGGTCCCTTACCGACGGCTACCGAGTCCTTTTGAGCAAGAATCACAACCTCTCCCTCGAGGGTTCGATACGTAAGTCTGTTCTCCGTAAGCGCCCGGCGCAGCACACCCGCCATCGAGGCAGGAGGATTCACTCGGCTCAGAACCGCCTTTCTGCCGGCATGGTCATTGATGTCATACAGCACTCTCTGTCGGTTGTATCCATCAAACACTCCTTGTACGAACACCTTGCGATATCCGGCGCGCAGAAACATCTTCCGGTACTGCGAAGGCGTGTACGTATAGGTTCTGTAGCCGCGCACGACATGTTCTGCGCCGTAGAATGGTCTTGCTCTCAAACGACAATACAAGTCAGCTAGTGCTCGAGGCATCAGGCTTGTGAATGCCAAGCCCGAGTGATCGCGAGCACCCAAGAAAGCCGAGGTCGCGTACCTCGTCTCGATGCCGACGTACAAATAGCCGCCAGGTCGCAGCAGTCTCAAGGCACTTATGAGGAACTTCTCTTGCAATTGCTTCGGATCTCCGTCACCCCACAGACCGATGTATTCGAAAACCCCGTTTAGGGTGATGAGATCAAACGATTCATCAGGGAATGGCATTGCCATCGCGCTGGCAATGATCGGAAATACTCGCAGATTGTCCTGGCGCGCGCGAATCTGAACAAATTCCGCGCGTTGCGGAACCGCCTCCAGGGCAACTACACTGTCCGCGTACAACGCCATGTCGCACGACATGAATCCCATGCCGGCACCGACGTCCAGTACGTCTCGAATCCGATCCCACGGCATCGCATGCAATAAGTCAGCCCGAACGGGCGAGAGCAGATGCTGACTTATGGGCTGACCGCCGACATACCGCTGCAACGCTGTGCGCCAATTGACCTCTCTTGCACCTTGCAAGAGTTGGCGCATCTTTTCACTGCCCGTTTCGCCCCAGTACTCTTGCCCAAGCAAGAAGCGCGGCATGCCAGCGTGGATAGTGACGCACGGCCGGCCGGTTCCCGCGCAGACCGAGCGTGCAGTCACAACGCTGCGGCACGTTGGACAGACGAGTGGAGCCGGGAAGGTTTTAAGCGCCGAATCGACTGGTGTCGTGCCGTTGTCCACTTGCCTTTTTACCGGATTGTTAGGGTTGCGGCCAAGCGGTCATTACTAATGTCCTAAGCCACGAACAACCAAGCGAAGCCCACACTAGCGTCGCCGCGTGCAGAACGCCAATCGCGCAGAGAGGTGCCGACACTATTTCCCCAGTCGCGGTGTACAGCGCTGCGCTTGGCAGCGCTGCGACGATCGTCACAGGCGCAACCACGCGTCTGATATAAGCACCAGGTGACACCTGTAGCACTTGGCAACCGTGTAGTCACTGAACCACCCCACGGTCCAGAAGCGTGCGCCATCCGGATGAGATCCCGTGAACACAACGCGTCGCTTATGCCGAGCGAGCGGGCGAGTCGCCCTCGCACGGCTCGTTCCGGGCCAATGCCAAACCAGCATGAGCATCAATTCTTGCGGGATCGACCGAGGCGCTGCGGCCGCGGCCACGCGATTCACAACGAGACGCTATATTCACGCATCCAGGAAGTAAGCATTATGACAGCGTACAGGCCGTGTTCGGTTGCCAGGTTCCGCCGGCGATTCACAAGACGCGACGCGGCGTTGGCGGACAGGACTGACTGAATCTGCTCGCGGCAGTCATCCCTCCAGGCCTCGACGATCCTTGGACTCAGCCATTGCAATATTGGGATTGTAAAACCCTGCTTGCGGTCGATATCGAGACTCGGCGGTAACAGCCGCCTAGCGAGGTGCTTGAGAAGAATCTTGCGTTCATTCAGAGTAACTCGCAGCCGGTTCGGGACACGCTGGTAGGCAAAATCGACGACGCGTCTGTCGAGAAATGGAGCGCGAACTTCCAGGGAACAAAGCATGCTGGCTCGGTCGACTTTTACCAGAATGTCTTCCGGCAGATATGATCTAAAGTCAGCGGCCATCGCAGCGCCGGGTAGTCCGCGCGCCGTCTCCACTAGGCTCCGGCGCCACAGTTTGGGCGGATGTTCCGGCAGCCTGCGAGCGAGCCAGGAGCTGACACGTCCCAAGTCCGTGTAGTCCGTCCAGAGGGCTGACTGTGCGATCCCGTCAGCAGTGGTCCCCTCGAGTGCCATGAGCGTATTGCGCCCCCTCGCCCCGGGCGGCAGAACACGCTTCGCGATCGCCGCAACCAAGGCGCGTGCAGCGCGAGGCAGATGACGGTGTAACCGATCCCGGCTCAAAACGCTCTGATACGCTAGATATCCGCCGAAAAGCTCGTCACCGCCGTCCCCTCCGAGAACCACTTTACAGTGCTGGCTCACGGTCTTCGCGAGCAAGTAGGTAGGGATCATCGAGGAGTCCGCGATCGGCTCGTCGTACTGCGTTGCAAGCTTTTGGATTAGGTCGACGCTCGATTGATCAAGCGGGAGTTCGACATGATCGGTGTGTAGATATTCGGCAACGGTCCGCGCGAAGCGCCTCTCATCGAGTTGTGGATGATCTGGCAGCGTCACGGTGAACGTGCGGACCCTGTGCTTGGACGTGCGTGCCGCGATAGCGGTGACAAGACTCGAGTCGATTCCGCCGCTCAGTAGGACGGCCAGCGGAACGTCCGCCACGAGCTGCTCACTTACCGCACAGGTCAGCAGCCGCTGCAGCTCGTCCGTCAATTCTTCGACGCTGCAAATGTCATCGCTACGAGCGGGCGGAATATCCCAATAGCGCCGTATCGCCGGTACGCCACCGAGCGGCCACGTCAGACAGTGCGCCGGCATGAGTTTATGCACGCCTTGCAGGATGCACTGATTGCCTGGTACGTAACCGAAGCTCAGGTAATATGCCAGGCCCTCAGGTGACAGACGCCGTGGGAATTCAGGGTCCGCCATCAACGCTTTCAATTCCGACGCGAACACTAGTCCACCGCGATGCTCTGCCCAATACAAAGGCTTTTCGCCGGCGCGGTCGCGCGCCATGAACAACGCCTTGCGGATTTGATCATAAATCACGAAGGCGAACATGCCGCGCAGCCGTTCAACGCATTGTTCGCCCCACGCGTCATAGGCCGCCAACAGAACCTCCGTGTCGCTGCGGCCGGCGAAGCGCGCCCCGCCGGCGGCAAGCTCCCGACGGAGCTCGCCGTGGTTATAAATCTCTCCGTTGAATACTACGACGCTCGTCCCGTTTGAATTCTCCATCGGTTGCGAGCCGGTAGCCGACAAATCGAGAATAGCGAGGCGGCGATGGCCGAGCACAACCGAGCCGTCGGACGCCGACCAGATTCCCGCGGCATCGGGGCCGCGATGCGTGATCTTGTCGCGCATCACGGCCAAAAGCTCACCCGTGAGCGCGCCTGGGCAGCCGGCGTATCCGACTATTCCGCACATCGCTCGCTACCTAGCCGGCACTGTGCGCCGCTGCTCTGCACATCGATCGCGCAAACCCACGCGAGGCCGACACAGGGATTTTCAACATAATTCCGGCCTGGAAAGGGTCATGAGCATTAGCTCGGACGCACGCAGCTAGTATAGACTTGATAGTCTACCGCGGCAGATAAATTGGGCAGCCAGCCGAGTGAATGCACCGCCGACCGTGCGCATCCTCGCGATAATGGAGGCAAGATCTGTCACCGGGCCAGCCAAAAACCTCATCGGCTTCTGCCGCTGGCTAGGTACCGCGGAAGGCGCACAAACCGGGCTCAGGGTGGCCATAGTAACGTTTGACAGGAGCGCGCAGATGCGTGGGAGCGACGCATTCGTGGACGCCGCGCGCGCCGCGGGAATCGACACGCACGTTATCCGTGAGCGACGACGTTTCGACCTCGGGGTGATTGCGCAGCTGCGGGAAATCGCTGCGCGGGAGAAACCCGACATCATCCAGACCCACAACAGCAAGTCACATCTGCTGACCAAGTCGCTGCCCGAATTGCGAACTGGCCGCCTGTGGTTCGCATTTCAGCACGGGTATGCTTATCCAGATCTCAAGCAAAGACTGTACAACCAGGTCGATCGCCTGACTCTTCGTTCAGCCCACCGTGTCGTCAGCGTCTGCCAGGCGTTTGCGCCTCGACTCGTCGCCTTTGGCGTGAAGCCCGAACGCATCCGCATTCTGCACAATGCCGCGACTCCCATGCCGCCAACCTCGGACCTGGAACGCGCGCAACTGCGTGATCAAGTTGGCATCCGCAACGGCGAATGGGTGCTGCTCACGATCGGACGGTTGTCGCGAGAGAAGGGCCACGCCGATCTGCTACGGGCGCTGGGACGGCTGCGCTCGATCCGGCAAGCCTGGAAACTCGTTATCGTCGGTATCGGCCCGGAACAAGATGTGCTCGGGCGACTGGCCCACTCGCTCGGCATAAGCGAGCGTGTCGTGTTCGCCGGATTTCATCCGGACGTCACACGCTTTTTCGCGATCGCCGACGTGTTCGTGCTGCCATCGCACAGTGAAGGTTCGTCAAACGTATTGCTCGAGGCCATGATGGCGCGGGTACCGATCGCCGCGACAAGCGCGGGCGGAAATCCGGAAATCGTCCTGGATCAGGATACGGGATTATTGGTCCCGGTCGGTGATTCACGAAGGCTGGCCGCTGCGATCGTGCGATTGCAGAGCGAGCCGGATCTCGCTTCGCGACTCGCAGACTCGGCGTTTGCGCGCGCGGCGCGCGAATTTTCGCTGGAGCGTTATCAACGGCGGCTTTGTGCCTACTACGCTGAGGCGCTCGGGAAAGCGAACGAAAGGGCGGCGTATTCCGCAGCATACTCCGGTGACGCGAACTGACATATTCGCGGGGAACGATGCGGAGGCCCTGGGATGCGTCTATTAGGCCTTATTCCAGAACCGCCATTTCATCCCAGGAGTTGGTCCGGTTCGTCCGCAAATTTCTTCAACGCGTTGCGCGCCGAACACATCCTTGCAGGTGCCGTGCACACTCGGCTGGCGCCGTTACGCGAGCGGCTCGAAAAACTCCGCGTACCGTCATGGCCGTTGGAGCGCTGGAAGGAGCAGTACCACGCGAGTGTACCGCGCTTTCGCGCCCTCACGGAGATTGCCCGTAGTGAGATCGGGCGCTTCCGAGACATAACTGGCATCATGCAAGTGGGCGCCTGGTTCTCGTCCGGGTCGGTCACCGATCTTCCTTGCTTCAGCTATCACGACACCAACGCCGCGCTGGGGTACCGGCACTACGGCCGCGGCTTGCTATCTGAACCTCGCAAGCGTGAGCACCTGCGGTGGGAAAGCGGCGTATATGAACGACTGCGCGGAATATTCGTCATGAGCTCGTGGTTAGCGTCATCGTTTAGTACCGATTTCGGCGTCCCGGCGCAAAAGCTTCATGTGGTCGGCGCCGGGATCAACACTGGCAAGCTCCCGGCCGTCCCGGTCCGCGATTTCTCGCGCGCGAGATTCCTGTTCGTGGGTAAGGACTTCCCGAGAAAGGGTGGACCGTTCCTGCTGCGAGCGTTCACAGAAGTCAGGAAGCAAGTCCCCCACGCAGAGCTCATGATTGTGGGACCGTCCCTCCAGATCGATCAGCCAGGCGTGAAGTGCTTGGGATTCCTGTCCCATGCAGTACCAGAGCACGTTGCACAGCTCAATCAGCTGTTCCTCTCCGCCACCGCCGTTGTATTGCCCTCAGTTTACGAGCCCTTCGGGATCTCTTTACTCGAAGGCATGGCGTTCGGACTACCGTGTATCGCGGCCGACCGGTGCGCAATGCCGGAGATCGTGCAGCATCGCAAGAGCGGGTTGATCGTGGCCGCCGAGGATGTCTCGGCTCTCGCCGCAGCGATGGTCGAACTTGCGCTGAGCCCGAACGATGCCGCTACGATGGGCCGTGTGGGTCGCTCGCGCGTGGAAGCGGATTTCACCTGGAATGCGGTGGCGGGAAAAATCAAGGCCATCCTGGCGGACTCTTACGGGCTGTGAGCGCTCCCCTCCTCGCCCCCGGCGCCGTAGCCAAAGTACCCGTAGTAGTAGCTCTCGCCCGGTCTCACTCGGGTATGGTTCACAATCAGTCCCTGCAACTTATTCCTGTCAACCTGCGCCAGCGCATCAGCCACCGCCCGGCGCGGAGTTACCCCCGCGCGCGCAACCAGAACGATCTGCGCCGGGATTCGAGTCAGCGCGCGAGCCTCGCTCGATACCAGTAGCGGCGGAGAATCGAACAGGACCAGCCGTCGCGGATTGCGCGCAACAAGGCGTGCCACGATCTGACCCATGCGGGCGCTGGCCAGCAGCTCGGTGGCACCTTCTACCAGCCTGCCGGCCGGCAGAATCTGCAGTCCACGCACGTCGGTGCCTACGACCAGGGACTCAACGTCCAGGGAGGGGTCAGCAAGCGCGTCGAGAAGGCCGGGCTCCCTGCGAACTCCGAGGATCTCACTGATACGTTCCTTGGGCGCGTCCGCGTCGACCAGCAGCACGGAGGCATCGCGCTCACGGGCCACGCTGAGCGCCAGATTGAGGCTCGTGAACGTCTTGCCGTCGCCCGGCAGCGCGCTGGTCACTATGATGAGGCGGACATCCGCGCCGCCAGCCAGCGCCTTCTCGATGAGCGGGCGCTTGATTTGACGATAGTGGTCGGCGAAGCGCCGCTCGACACCCTGCTCGGGAAGGTACCCCGCATCGCGAAGCGCCTTCAGATCGATTGTAATGCGCTTGGAGGGCTCTTGGTCTTCGGGCGCAGGTGCAACGACCTCGGCGGGCCGCTTCGGGGCACCGGCCGCAACATTCACACTGCGCGGCGCCAGCACGCCGCGCCCCGCGTCGGCCTCTCCGACCCGGCGCAGCTTTGCGAGCGCGCTCTCGATGAGGCTCACGCCTGCACCAGGTGCTTTAGCGCGGTCAGACTCAGGCGGTAGCCTGTCTGACTCAACACCAGAGCGACAGCGAATGCCACGAACAGGCAGACAGTCGCCATCGAGATCCGCAATAGGTCGCGACGGAAGGCCCGTTGCTCGCTCTCAGGGAACGCGGCGGTGACCTGTCCCAGCAATGGCACCCCCAACGCCTTACTCAGAGTTTCCGCCGAAGAGACCACCGGGAAGAGATAGTTCAAACCATACGCCAGCGCGACGCCCGCAGCCAGCGCGGCGGCCAGGATCCCTGACAGGAACAATTTGCGACGCGGCCAAACGGGACCAAAAGCCGCTGCGGGCGGTTGCACGACCTCGAAGCGAACCGCTCCTGCGTTGGCCGCGCGCTCGCCCAGGCGTGCCTTCTGCAGGTTGCCGAGCAACGCCGTGTATTGCGCCCTGTTCACGTCGTAGTCACGGTTGAGCTGCGCGAATTCCGCTTCGACCTGCGGCGCAGTGTCCAGGGAGCGGCGCAGCTCGGCCACTTTGGACTCGTGTTGCGCCAGCTCCGTGTTCAGGTCCGCAATGTCCACATCCACCTGATTGAGCGCCAGCTCGACGCTCTGATACACGGGATTTGTGCTGGCGCGGCTGGCAGCAGCAGCGTCCGGATCGCCCGCGCGCAAGCCCTCAATCTCGGCTGCCCGCCGTCGTTTGAGCTCCTCGAGCGTCTGCCGCGTGGCGATGACGTCGGGATGCGCGTCGGTGAACCTCAGTAGCAGCTCATCTAGCCGCGCCTGCGTCTCGTCGATCCGCGAAAGGGTATCCATAGCGCCCTTGGATCCTGCGCCGCCGGCGGCAGCTTGTCCGGGCGCAGATGCGGCAGCAACCGCGACATCGCCATGGAGCTGCCGGATGAGGGCCGCCCGCCGGGACTGCGCTTCGGCCAGCTTGGTTCTAACGTTGTCGGCCGCCTCCGACTCCTTTTGCAGCTCGGCGAAGTAGCCGCCCTGCTCTGTCGGCATCAGCCCGATGTGGCGGGACTTGAACTGCGCCAGTCGGTCCTCCGCCGTCCGCAGTCGCTTTTCATAGTCGGCAATTTGGGTTTCAAGGAACTGCTGGGCGTTTTCGGACCCCACGCGCTTGCCCCCGAGGGTTTCGTTCACGAGCGCATCCAGCAGTATTCCCACGACACGTATGCTCCGTGCACGGTCGTGGTCCTGATAAGCAATGTGGTAAATGCTGCCGGCGGTGTTGCGATCCTCCTCGTGACCGTTCGCACTGTGCACACTGATGTCGATGCGATTGCGCAGGTCTGTAAGCAGCTCCTGGCGCTGCCGATCGATCATCGATGCCGGCAGCACGCCACCCTCGCGCGCGACCCGCAGCAGGGACGGACTGGCGAGCAGCGACTGACGCACAAAGTTCAGCTCGGCGTCAACGTCTTGTTCCACGGTGAGCCCCTGCAACGCTGGTCTCAATGATGTGCGCGTATCCACAAATACGCTGGTCCCCGCTTCGTACCGGTCTTGCAGGCCGAACACGACTAGCCATCCCACGAGCGCGAGCGCTGCCGCAACCGCGAGCGCCAGCCAGCGAAAGCGCCACCCACCGGTTACCTGGTCCCATATCTCGTTGATGAGCGGATTCACGTGCGCAGCCTCATGCCGTTACGCGCCATCGATCGCGGTTTGTCCGCCGCATCGACACGATGCCACGCGTGACCAAGGACTTGCTAAGGGCCTGGGAGTGTATTTTCGTTTTCCTCGTCCAGTTGCGAATGTTATCGCATCAGGGCATCGCAAATCCTCGATGCTCGGCGCAGAGTGTGATGCGGTACACACGACTCGGGTGTGAACAGGCAATCGGACCGAGCAGCGGTCAAATCGCCGCAAAATCAAAGAATTAGCTGTGGTCGTCGGGCTGCAGGCCCATCTTCGGCGAAATTTGGCGGCGCGCGCGGGTCAGACGTTATGGGAAAAACCATTGAATCGTGGCGGTTGTTCTGGGTGCTGGCGCTCGCGACGAGCACGGCCATCTGTCTCGGCTTGCCCGCTACGGACTTTCATTCTGTTCGGGGGATGGAGTTCATCATCGTGCGCTCGGTACGCTGCGCGCTGCCCTTATTCCTTGTGGCCTTCACCGCATCGTCGCTTGCGACCCTTTGGCCGAGCCGCGGCACTCGCTGGCTGCTGTCAAATCGTCGCTACATTGGTCTCGCATTCGCCGTCGGAATGGCCTGGCATTTCAGCTTCGTGGCGTACTCCATCTGGTTGTTTGGGAACAGATTGAATGCCAAAGCCACCACGCTGGATGTGATCGGCCTTATTTTCCTGCTGCTGCTGACGCTGACTTCCTTCCGCTGGTCCAAGCGTCGTTTGAGTTCTGCGACCTGGCGGCGTCTTCACAAGACCGGCGTATACGTGATCTGGCTGCTCGCCACCGAGATCTTTCTGGGTATCGTGCGCGGCGGCGGGGGTCTGTCGGATTATGCGTTCCTGAGTCTGTTCCTCGCTGCATGGCTGCTGCGCGTCGCCGCCTGGATAAAACAGCGGCTGCGCTACGCGACGGTGCGGGATTCCGCGACCCTCAGCGGCAGTCCGAGAAGTTCCAGATAGCGATCGACAATTGCATCGACCGCATGGTTTTTCCGTAGATTCTCCATCGCGTTCTCGACCAGCCGCGCTCGCAACTCGGGGGATTGCGCGATTGACGCCATTGCAGTGGCGAGTGCGGCGGAGTCCTGCGCGGGTACCGACAGACCTCTATCGCTATCCAACAGCCTGGGAATGCCTCCTACCGCGGTTGCCACACACGGCACCCCCGCGGCCATCGCCTCCAACAGCACCATCGGCAGGCCTTCGCTAATTGAGCTCATGACGAACGCATCGGCTGCCAGCAAGACCTCCGACACATCGTTGCGAGCACCGAGAAATATTGCACGCTCGCCGAGTTGCAGCGCGTCGCGCTTGGCCTCCAACCTTGCGCGGTCGGTCCCTTCTCCCACCAGATACAATCGCGAGCGGCGGGAGATCTGCGGCGGCAGAGCCGCGAAGGCATCCAACAAGGTACTCAGGTCCTTGATGGGATCCAGACGTCCCACGTAAAAGAAGGCAAAGACCTCTGCCGTGATCCGAAGCTTCTGACGCATGCGACTGACGCACTCCGGGGTCCTGCTGACCAGTCGGACCGCATTTGTCACACAGTGCACTTTGTCGGCGGAGACACCGAGCACCGTGCGAAAGTAATCAGCCTGCGTCGGTTCGACCACCGTAATGTCGCTCGCATAGCGGCAGTAATAGCGCGCAGGTGCGCGATTCTGCACTCGCTCCCCCCACTTAATCGCGTGCTCCGTCATGACTACCCGGTTAACCCGCGCCAGCCACGACGGAATGCCGCACAGGATCAACGCGGCCGTATGATGTACGTGCAAGGCGCTAATCCGCTCCTTGCGCAGCATTCGCCAGAACTTCCACAGATAGAACACCCGCCCGAAGACTCCGCGGAACCTGTCGTAGTTCATGTCCAGACAGCGGATGCCGGATGCCTCCAGTTGCGCTCGCATCGGCCCATCCGAATCATGGAATGCGAAGCACACGACCTGATAGCCGCGGCGTTTGAACTCAAGGGCCAGATCGACACCGACCCGTTCGGATCCGCCGATGCGAAACGTGAACAGACCCTCTGCGATTGTCGGAGCTGCGCCCATCTTTTCCGGGGACGACTCAGGGGACGGAGCGGGCCGACGCAACGACAAGCCATTGCGGGCCGACCGCGCGTACGAAGTCTGCCAAGGCGTCGCGCGCTTGAGCACAGTCCGGGGAACACGCAGTCCTGAACGCGAACAATGCCGAATAGGGCGGCGCGTCCAGCGCATGGACTCCGTACCACAACTGCGCCAGCATCGCTGTCACGAACGGGCGGCCACCAATATCGTAGAAGGACCAGATTACCGAGCGCTGCCCGTGCTCATCGATAACCACCTCTTCCCGGTAGGCCCTGCCGCCCCCATCGACCACCGCGACCGTCAGCGCGGTCAGCCGGCCGCTGCCCGCCAGCGAGTTGCCTTCGTTGACCAGCTCCCGTCCGTGTGTCTGGGCGTGGTATCCGATCGCCACGGCCTCAACACTGCGGCCTGCGAGGTCCCGATAGCTTCCACGCAGCTCCTCGTGCAGACCGACGAACACGGGTCGCCAGTTATCGTCGGTCGTTGTCAGCGGGCCGCGCCACTCGGCACGCCCTGGCGGCAGACGCAACTCGCGGGCCGCCGACTGATCGCCAGCTGACAGTCCCAGGATGCCGACCAGAATCGGAGCGGCAACGAGCGCGACCAGTGAGGTTACGTATACGTCACGCGCCGGCGAACGCGCTCCCTGCGCGGTGGGCGCAGTCTGCGCTGCATTCGGCAGCGCGCGCCGTGTGGCGACCCACACGAATACCACCAGCGCGAGTACGAACAAGACATATCCGAACAGCAGGTGATGACGCGTCACGAGTACGTGGCGCATCTGCGTCGTATAGCCGACCTGGATCAGTGTGAGGACACGAATCCAGTTCGTGACCAGCGCGACGAGCGCCATGCTTGCCAGCAGTCGCAGCCTGCGCCGTAAGGGTGCCTGCTCGAGCTCGCCTAAGAGCGCTGCGACCGCCAGTCCCTGCGCGAGAAATCCCACGCCGCTGCAGGGCAGTTCCACGCTGAATCTCATGTCGCCGGGCAGGTAAATCCCGGTTCCCACGACGGTCGCCGGGACGCCCACTGCCGGCGCGAGCCATGTCACGATCCATAGCGTCAAACTCTGCAGTGGCGCGGCAAGAACGCCCCAGGCGGGCATGCCAAAGTACAAAAACCCTACCGGAACGGCGATCGCGCGCGTCACTGCAGTTCCAAACGCGCTCCACACGCCCAGTAGGATCAGCGCCGGCCACATCAGCAGCTGCAGCGAGGAGATGCCCGCTCTCCAGAAAATCAGCGCGGCAATGCTGCACGGCACCAGAAGCGCAAGAGCCCACGGCTCACTTTGCACCGGCAGCTTGGCGACTCGGTCTCTGGCTCGAAAAAGCAGCCAGATCGCGAGAGCCGCCACGAGCAGGCCAGCACCGCCATAGCCCAGATCGTCCGTCCAGTAGTGCCAAAGAGCACTGCTCGTCGGCCAATAGGCAGCGATTGCGATCGCGATCAGCCCGGCGATCCGCAGATCAATGGCGAGCGCGGATACCGACTGATTGGCGGCAGGCGTGTGGATGTGCAGGTCCCTTCGGTTTCCATGCATCCTATCGCAGGAGTCTTTCCTTCATCCCCGGCGAGGGCAGCGGACTGTGATGCACTGCACGTCGGTGCGCTTTACACGACATAGGCATTGTTGCGGCGCCATCAGAATTCCTCTTTCACTCAGTAATTATTTGATTCTCAAGGGTAAATACCGCCATGGTGCGCGGGGATCCCCGACTAAAGTCCTTCGGCTCACGTGTCGGTTTTCTTACACCGCCACTGCCATACCGGGAGCAGATTAAATCGGATGGGATACCGATCAATCGCTTAGCTCGCTGGCCCGCTCCTTGCAGCTCCCAAGCGTGTCTTCGTGGTTTTGGCAGCTTTCAAGGAGGCCACTGTGCAAAAGATGATCTGGGCAATTGTCGCCATGCTGGCGGTTGTGGGCTTGGGAACGGCGCCGGCGCACGCGGGAGTTACCTGCAAGATCGTTGCGTCCCTGTGTCCTCCGCCTCCGAGTGGCGGTAGCGGGGGTTCGCACCCGGTACCGGAGCCGATTTCGCTCGCCGTCCTGGCCGCCGGTGCGGGTGCTGCGGGACTCGCCGCCCGCAGGCGTCGTAAGAAGTAGTTACACCGCTTTTCTAAATAAGCCTCTCAGAAGCGCGCGGTTCGGTTATGCGACTGAACCGCGCGCGGCTGCGCCGTTCTTTTCACATAATCACCTCGTCGAGTCAGTCAAGCGCACTCCGCTGCGTTGCGCGTTGACTCGCACGCGTCCCATTCCAACCTAGTCACTCGCCGCGCGCGATCGCGCTGGTGCGCTGCGTCGCCCCTCACAAACCAACACCTCGGACGCATGTCGGCCCGTAGAGACATATTGCGTGTTGTCACGCGAGACGCTCTACTCCGACGCAAGCAAGGGCAAACCCTCCGCGAGGAGGGGACGCAAAGCCTCCGGTCTCAGGCCGACAACAGTGCTCGTCTGAGATAGCGGGGTTACCGGTACCGCAGATGCGCTGCCGTGATCGTCGACTCGCACGGGGGTCTTACCTGCTCTTGCAATCTTAAACGGCAATCCTGGATTGCACGGTATGGTTTTTGCGGTCTCAAAAAATCTGCGTCGCCTGCGCCTGGCTCTGCTGGGATGCGCGGTTGCGCTTAGCCTCGTCGCCTGCGGCCAGGTGGGTGTCTCAGGCGGGAATTCCCCCCTTAGCAGCTCTGCGACGTCCACGGGCAGCGGCAGCACGACGACTCCTGCCGCCCCGCCGGTCATTTCCGGGACCCCCGCGGCGAGCGTAGTCGCCGGCCAGAACTACAGTTTCACGCCAACTGCCACGGACGCCGCCGGCAACACGCTGACGTTTTCCATCAGCAACATGCCCGCCTGGGCGAGCTTCGATCCCAGCAGCGGAACCCTGTCGGGAACTCCGACGACGGCCAGCGTCGGCACCTTCGCCAACATCACCATCAGTGTAAGCGACGGCACCACGAGCGTGCCGCTCGCCCCGTTCTCGATCACTGTGGTGGCGCCGCTCGCTATCTCCGGCAACCCGCCCACCGCTGCCGTCGTCGGTACGCCCTACTCATTCGAGCCGACCACCAACGCAGCGCTGGGCACGTCACTGAGCTTCTCGGTGCAGAACCAGCCGGCCTGGGCCAGCTTCAACCCGACCACCGGCACGCTGTCGGGCACGCCCACGCAGACCGGGCCGTTCGCCAATATCGTGATCAGTGTGACGGACGGTTTCCAGACCAGCTCACTGCCGGCCTTCACCATCACGGTCTCCAGTCCCAACCCCGCGAACCCGCCCACCATCTCCGGGCTACCCGCCAGCGGAGTGACGGTCGGGTCGACCTACAGCTTCACGCCGACGACCACCGATCCCAGTGGCAATACGCTGACGTTCAGTATCCAGAACCAGCCGGCCTGGGCGAGCTTTAGCACCTCCACCGGTTCGTTGACGGGAGCACCGACCTCCGCCCAGGTCGGCACCTATTCGGGCATCGTGATCAGCGTGAGCGATGGCATACAGTCAGCCTCGCTACCCGCGTTCTCGATCAAGGTCGTGGCGCCCCTCACACTCTCGGGCAGCCCGGCGACGCAGGTGACCGTCGGCAGCCGTTATTCATTCACTCCCACCAGCAACGCGCCGGCCGGCACGACGCTCACCTACTCGATAGCGAACCGGCCCGCATGGGCGACGTTCAGCGCCGCGAGCGGGATGTTATCCGGCACACCGACCTCCAGCCAGACGGGCACCTACTCGAACATCGTGATCAGCGCGACCGACGGGGTGCAGTCGGCCTCGCTCACGGCGTTCTCGATCCAGGTGGTGTTACCGCTGGCGATCTCCGGAAATCCGCCGACCACCGTGGCCGCCGGGAAGAGCTACTCATTCCAGCCGACCACCAATGCGCCGAGCGGCACAGCGCTTACCTTCACGATACAGAACAAACCCGCGTGGGCGACGTTCAACACCGCCACCGGGGCACTGACGGGCACGCCTGCGACTTCCCAGGTTGGCACTTACGCCAACATTGCGATCAGCGTGAGCAGCGGCACGCAGTCGGCCTCGCTCGCCGCGTTCTCGATCACGGTTACCAGCTCCGCGAGCGGCCCCACGATCGCCGGCAATCCGCCCACATCGGTCAACGCCGGGGCGGCTTATAGCTTCACACCGACAACGACTGATCCGAGTGGCAACACGCTGACGTTCAGCATCCAGAACCCGCCGTCCTGGGCGAGCTTCAACACGGCCAACGGCGCACTCACCGGTACCCCCACCACCGCCAATATTGGCACGTACTCGGGTATCGTGATCAGCGTCAGTGACGGCACCACGAGCGCATCGCTGCCTGCCTTCAGCATCACCGTGAACCAGGTTTCCAATGGCAGTGCCACGCTCACCTGGACCGCGGTGACGGAGAACACCAACGGCACACCGCTGACAGGGCTTGCGGGCTACAAGGTCTTCTACGGAACTTCGCAGAACTCCCTGAACACGAGTGTGACGCTGGCCAACCCGAGCCTGACGACGTATACCGTGACGAATCTCTCCTCCGGAACCTGGTACTTCGCCGTCGCCGCGTACACCAGCAGTGGCACCCAGGGTGTTCTGTCCAACGTTGGCTCGAAAACCATTAACTAGACTCGCGAGCGCGGATCTCGAAGGGGCGCCTGAGGCGCAGAAAGTGCTTTTCCAGCGCGTGATAACTGCAGAACGCAAGCAGATAACTCACGCCAAGCACTGCAAGGGCGTAAACGAACACCGCGGGCAGCGGCGGATTTTTGCCAAATTTCGCGATCAGCCAGGGTTCGCCGACGAGCTTGTGCAGCAGATTATGGAAGACATACATGGCGTAGCTATATCTTCCGCAGGAACGCAGCGGTGCCCAGGCCAACACAGCACCGACACCCTTTGATGCGCGGCCGTCGAGCATTGCGGCCCAGGTGACGAACGCAGCCGATGAGAAGGCGAGCAGCGTATAGCCGAGGGTTTCGCCGCTAAGCTTGTACCGGTTATAGAAATGCGTCAGCGGAATCCCCAACAGGACCACCAGGAGCGCAACGACGCCGACCAGGTGATGCAGCCGCGTGCGCAGTGCCTCGCGCCACGCAGGGATGCGCAGCAGGCACGCACCGGCGCCTCCGAGTGCCAAGGCGTCCATGCGGCATGCGGTGTTCACATAGAGCGTCCACGGGTCTACGCCGTAGGCGGCAAGGGCACATCGCAACAGCAACGCCCCCACTGCGATCCACAGACACACGCTCAGCAGCTGGCGCGACGCTAGTCCCCAGATCAGCAGCGGCCAGATCAGATAAAACTGCTCCTCGACGGCCAGCGACCAGAAATGGGCGAATCCATACGGCACTGATTGAGTCCAATTCGCCGTAAACAGCCATAGCGGCGCCTGATCGTGGCTGCTGAACGGCGCGGGAGGCATGTGCACTCGTGGCACGAGCACGAGGATAACCAGTAGGACGGTGTAATACAGCGGCAGGATGCGCAGCGCGCGCTTCGCATAGAAGTCGCGAAAGTAGTGTGGCGCGCCGCGCGTATCAAGCAATCCGCCGGTGATCAGGAATCCGGACAGCGCAAAGAACAGCTGCACGCCGATCCAACCCATGTTCGAGAGCATGGGCAACACATGAAGCACCCGGCTCGAAGGGACGAGCGGCATGGCGGTGGCGTTGTGAAACACCACCCATATGATCGCCAGGCCCCGGATGCCGTCCAGAGCGGGAATGTGCCTGGCGCCACCAGGAGGAAGCGTCGACGCGAGCGGCTGCGTCACGCCCAGTGCCCGTTGCGCCCTTCGTGCAGGAACGCGGCGTCGCAGTCCAGCATCTGTACACGCAGCGGCACCGGTGGCATCCAGGCCACTTCTGCGGGGCGCACCTGGATGGGGGTCTCGAAGCGCGCGTGAAAGCCGCAGGTCAGCAGCGCCTGCGCGAGCAGCGCATCGTTCGCCCAGATCACGACTTCGGCAGCCTGGGCGTCGTGCTTCGCCTGCTCGACCGCGCACAAAATCATGGCGCGCCAATCCGCCGGCTCATCTGATTCCATCCAGCAGTCCGCGATGCGAACCTGTCCGGGCGCTGAAGCGAGCAGGAAGTAGCCGCGGACGCTGCCTGATTTTTCAACTGCAAACAGCGCCATCGGAACAACCGGACAGGAGAGCGTATAGCGCAACAGCTCCACACTGCGCTCGAGGACTGCCATGCCACGGGCGGGAACAGGAAACACGGAAGCGATTGTGTTGACGTCGACGGCAGCAAGACGACGCACTTGCCAACCAGCGCTGCGTGCCGAAGGGGCGGCGAGCGTCCAGGCGATGCTACGCGCAAAACGCGGCAGCAACTTCCATGCCGGGCCCGGGCCGCCGCGCAGCAGGCGCGTCGGAAACAGCGAACGCACGTAACCCGTCACGACGCCCATGGGGCGAAAACCGATGTGAGGCAGGATCTGAAGCGTCTGCGCGCTGCCGCCGATGGCGAGGAGGGCCTGCGCCTGTCGGCCGATATGCTTCATCAGCGCAACGCCTGCGCCGACGGCTCCCGCACGCGCCGCCCAGTCGATTACATAAATGACTCTGATTCGATGCGTTCCCCACGCGCACCAGCCGGGGATAACTGCACCGTGTGCAATCAGACCACTGTCGTCGGCCAGGACAAAGGTGCGCGGAGCCGGCCAGTCGACTCGCGGCTGCCAGTACTTCCACTGCAAATCCTGTGGCTCGGCGTTGGGACGCAGTCCGGCCTCATCAAACAATCCGAGGACCGACGGTATATCCGCCGCAGTCGAGGGCCGAACGCAGCGCTTCATGACGGCGTGGATGCCAACTGATTGACGGCCGATGTGTGTACGTTCGCGCTCCCGGTGGCTCTCTTAATCCTATCTGCTGGGTTTATAGTAGACACTGATCGGGGGAGCCGGACCGCCGAGATTAAGTTACCAGGAGATACTGATCGATCGTTTAGACGCCCCGGTGTCTCGCATGGGCGCCGGGCTGGTGCGGTGCGGCGGCGATGTTGAACCGCACGCCAGATGCTTGTCGGTTGAGATAGCGGCCATGGGGGATTCGGAATCAACCACTCTTCGCCGCGTGTACCTCGGCGCCTTGAGCATGGCCCTTGCGCTTAGCGTCGTCGAGTGCGGCAACGTAGGTGTCGGGGCCGCCACCGGCAAGGGCACCGCCACCCTCCATTGGACCCCGGTAACGCAGAACACCGACGGCACGCCACTGAAAAATCTCGCCGGGTACAAGGTCTTTTATGGAACGCCGGCCATGCACAAAGTCATGGTACTGCCAGATCCAACCCTGACGACCTATCTGGTCTCGAACCTCCCCTCCGGAACGTGGTATTTCGCCGTGGCCGCGTACACTCGCAGCGGTGCCCAGGGCATTATGTCCAACGTTGGTTGGAAAAAGATCCCCTGATTGCCAGCGCCCTCGGACGCCAACCGGTGGGCGCACTGAGCTCGCTCACCACCCTTCAGGCGCCGCCACCTGCCACACGACTCGAGCCGGATTGCCAGAGACAACCGAGAGATCGGGGACGTTCATCTTCACCATTGACCCCATCGCGACGATTGCCCCACGGCCAACCGTCACTCCCCTCATGATCGTTGAATCACTGCCGATCCATGCGTAATCCTTGACGGTGATCGTGCCGCTGGCTTCCCGGCCCGGCGGTTCGTGGCGAGCACGAGCGTAGGGATCGAGCGGGTGGCCATCGACACCCATCAGGGTTACATGGTTGGCTATCATGACGTGTTGGCCGATTTTGATGGACTCTCCGACGACCAACTCCGTTTCGTATCCGATGCCCGAGTCGTCACCGACCTCAAGAGTCTTAGCGGTGCCGCTTCCCGTTGCGATCCACACCTGTCCGCCGTTGAGCTTTACGCGCGCGCCCAGGCGCACGCGCAGATTGCCCATGATTTTCGGCATGTCCTCAAAGAGCAGAAGACCTGGGCCCACGCTGTCGCACTGCATGCGCAGCAGGGGTGTGTCGTATAGTTTGCTCCACAGCAATCGCAGCGGCCCCTTACGAAAGCGCCGCTCCCCCAGCAGTAGGTGATGCAGGCCTGGAATGACGGGGATATCGAACCCGGCGGCTTTCTTGAGCAGCTCCCACGCACGCCGCTGGGCCGGCGTTTCCCGTCGATGTGCCCACTCCAGGATCCCCAAGTTCTCGCCTCAGGCCGAAGTGGCGCGCCCCGCCACACGTGCCGGGTCTGCTGCCAACGGCACGAAGAATTCGGTGTGCGACGCGATGCGTCCGCCGCGCACGTCGAGCAGGTCAACCAGTTCGGTCGGCACGACCACACCTGTGATCTTGGAATGAATGTCCACCTGCCAATGCGCGGTGGCCCGTGGCAGATCGACGCTGAGCGAGAGGATCATGTACTGGGTGAGCCTGAAGGTCTTCACCAGGATGGAAAGCCACGGCCGGATCTCGGCGATGCCGCTCGCCGCGATGGCAATGGGCTTGCCGTCGGTGGAGCCGGCGATCCGCAGGCGCGCTCCTTCGGCGTACAAACCGCACAAACGCTCCAGGTTTCCCTCCACCCGGGCCGCGTGCAGCTCGCGCACGAGCTGCTCAACTTGCAGTCGATCGGTCATCCGGTGCTCCCTTTGCGCACTTTCACTGTCGCGAGCAGGCTGCGAATGTCGGCGCCCATCTGATCGAAGGCGGGGCCAGCGTACGCAAAAAGCCCGCGCATGCCGTAGAACAGGTGAATCATACCGGGATGGCAGCGGTAAATGGTCGGCACTCCGGCACTCTCGAGCTTCGTGGCGTAGGCCTGCCCCTCATCGCGCAGGGGGTCGAATTCGGCCGTATGGATGGCGGTGGGCGGCAGATGGCGGATATCGGCGGCCCGCAACGGGGAAATCCGCGGGTCGGCACGGTCGATCCCGGGCGCAAGATAGTGCTTGAGGTCGTGCTCAAATGTGTCGCGGTCGACGAGGTAGCCGCGCGCCAGCGCCTGACGCGAGTCGCTCTCGGCTGCGAAATCCATGATCGGGCAGAGCAGGAACTGGAAGGCCAGGCGCACCTCCCGCGAGGCACTGAGCTGCTGGCACACGACGGCTGCCAGGGTCGCGCCGGCGGAATCACCGGATAAGCCCAGCCGCTCAGGATCAATGGCCAGTTCGCCGGCGTGGGCGGCAACCCAGGTGGTGGCGGCGCAGCCGTCGACGACGGCGGCCGGAAAGGGGTGCTCGGGCGCCAGGCGGTAGTCCACCGACACCACCCGGCAGAGGCTGGCATTGGCCAGTGAACGGCACACGGGGTCATGGGTGTCCAGGGAGCCGGCCACAAGACCGCCACCATGGAAGTAGATGAGCCCGGGCAGGAGGTCCGTCGAGGCAAAGCCGGCCGGGGTGTAGAGGCGCAGCTGCAGCGGGCCTGGCGGCCCAGGGACCGTCTGGGCGGAGATTGCGCCCACCGGCTCGCCAGCCCCGCAGAAGCTCAGGAGCTGCGCCACGGCGCCTCGCCGCTCCTCAACCGTCTGGCTGAGCACGTTGACGGGGTCCATCGCCGCCAGGGTGTCCAGGAAGCGCTTCGCCCGGGGGTCGAGGGGCATAGTTTCTTTAGCGGCCGGGGGAGGTCGGCCGCGGCGCTGCGCCGCTCACAACGAGAGGGCGCGCCGCGCGGAAGCCGGCCACTTGGCGACGTCCACCCCGTGATTGGCGAACAGCGCCACCGCCAGGCGGTCCATGCCGAACGCCACGCAGCCGGTGTGAGCCGGCTCATTGCCGCTGTCCTGCATGCCCCACACGTTGCCGAAATGCTCGCGGTGGTAGTTGAAGCTCATGCAGGCCGTCGGCCTTGCGCCCGCGTAATAGGGGATGAGCAGCTCGAACTTGAGCGCCTGCTGCAGCTGGCTCACCGCCATCACCTGCCCGACCCTGCCGAAGAAGGGATCGTTGGCGACATCGACGGTATAGGGCAGTGCCAGCTCATCGGCGAGCCCACGCGCACGCGTCATCCATGCCTCGCGAAAGGCCGTGATCTCCTCGGGTGAACCGATGCGCACGTACTCGCGCATGCGGAAGGACTGCAGACGGTCGAGCGACCGGGACGGCTCGCGCCGAAAGCAATCGGCCGCGACGTCGAACAGCAGCCCGCCGGCAGGCAGCCGCCCGCGGCTGGCCACGATCGGATAGAGCGGATAGCAGGCCGCAGGAGAGAGCACCAGGTCGGAGGCGGCGAGCGAGGTCGTCCAGTCCCCGCCGCTCTCGTGGCGGTCGGCTGCCGAGCGGATGGCCGCTTCACTGCCGTGCAGGGCGCACACGGTGCCCAGAAGATTCGGGAAGCTCTTGAGGTAACCGGACTTCTCCAGCTGGCGGCGGCTCATGACGGGCGGGAAGCGCATCACCTCGGCGGCCGGATCGCGCTGGCGGGTGATCCAGGCGGTCAGCCGCTCGATCACGCCCTCATAGAGCGCGGTGCGCGCGTACACCCCGTCAACCCCCATCGAATGGAACAGGAAAGGGGCGATGGGTGCCAGCGGGTCATCCGCCGCGGCATGGGCTTCTTGTCCGGGAACGGTCATGTTCAGTTGGCTCCGGCGCGGCTGTCCGCGCGGTGTGATTCTGGGGGATCCGCCTATTTAAGAGGCTGTTAGTCGCGCAGCGACGTCGCCAGCGGAGTCATCAGCGACGGCGTTGCGAGGTTTGTGAGAATGCGGTCGTTGTTGATCATGATGGGCGAGGACAACACGTCGCGCAGGTGGCGGCCGATGCTGAACTCGCTGTCATTGCGATAACCTGACAGCCCGCAGGCGCGCATCGCGTGCATTACGGTCTGCGCGGCAAGCTCGGAGGCTTCGACCTTGGTCAGGGTGATCAGGGTCTGGAACTCAAGCCCCGCCAGAGCCTGCGGATCGTTCATGCATTGCTCGTACTTGCGCAGCGAGGTACTCAGCATCCCACGCAAAGTACGCAAGGTCGCCAGTGCGCGAGTGAACTGCGGCGCGCCCGGGGGCAACTGTCCGCCGTGACGCATGGCGTTGCGGGTAAAGGCCTGGGCCCGTGCCGTGGCGCCGGCCGCGATCCCGGTCCACACCGAACCCCACAGCAGGTGGGCGAACGGCACCATGGTGCGCATGTGGATGTTCTCGTAGGGCTCCGGCAGGATCTGCTCGGCGCTGGCCTGCGCCTTGAGCGTGTAGCCCTCGCTGCAGGTGCCGCGCATGCCGAGCGCGTCCCAGCCGTTCAGGCGCGTCAGGGTGTAGTCGCTCTTGAAGAACGCCACCAGCACCTGATCGGACGCCACCGCATCGGCGGCGCGCCGCGCGGTGGTGACGACCCCGTCAGCATGGGCGCCGTAGGAAATAACGCTGGCGCGGCGCTCAAGACTGATGCGTCCGCCCTCCTGGTGCTCGACGGCCGCCTCGCTCGAGCGAATGTTGCCGCCGCCTTGTCCCTCGGTCGTGGACGAGGCGAGCAGCAGCTGCTCGGCGCACAGACGCCGCAGCATTTTCTGCAGCGTGGCGTTCTCGCCCATGTGCCGCATGATGCATGCCACTTTGACCTGGTGCATGGCGTAGACCATGCCGGTCGAGGAGCAAGACTGGCCCAGTTGGAAACACACATCGGCCGCGTCGAGGATGCTTGCACCCTCCCCGCCCAGGGCCCGTGGGACCATGATGCCGAGGAGCCGCTGCGCCTTGACGGCCTCGAAGGATTCGGCGGGAAAGCGCGAAGCGCTGTCGACCGCCCCGGCATGCTTGGCGGCGATGGCCGCCACGTTCTTGACGCGAGTCGTCAAATCATCTGCGGTGGCTGCCTCTGCCCCGACACGTGCCTCCGCCATCTGCTGCGCTCCCATTACGAGACCCCCGGATTAGTTTTCTTCGTGCCTGAACGGTAATCTGAGTGACCAATTGAATAATACATCAGGACCTTTGCGCCTCCCTGCGGGGGGCGTCACAAAAGGCACCGCCAAATAAGTGAAATCCCATGCCGGTACTCATTGAGGCCTACGGTTCGCCGGCGGGCCGCCCTGCGGGCGCACGACCCGTCCATCCCGGCCCGATCGTCATCGGGCTCGTCAACAATATGCCCGATTCGGCGCTCCAGTCGACGGAAGTGCAGTTCCGCGGCCTCCTCGAGGACGCAGCGGGGGCCACGGAGGTAAGGCTGCGCTTGTCCTCCTTTGCGGAGCTGCCGCGCTCGAGCGAAGCCCTCGAGCACATCGGCCGCTCCTATTGGCCGATCGAGCAGCTTTATGCCACATCACCCGATGCCTTGATCGTGACCGGAACGGAGCCGCGTGCAGCACATCTGACGCAGGAGCCCTACTGGCAGCGTTTCGTGGAGCTCTTGATGTTCGCGGAGGGACACACCCTCGGCAGCATCTGGTCGTGTCTTGCCGCACATGCTGCGGTGCAAGCCCTTGACGGCATTGAGCGCCGGCGCCTCCCGGAAAAACGCTGCGGCGTCTACCAGCACAGCCTTCTCGCCGGTCATTCGCTGCTCGCCGGGGTCCTGGGCCCGATGCCCATGCCCCACTCGCGCTGGAACGAGCTGTCCCTGGACGCGCTGCGGGCGGCAGACTACACGGTTCTGAGCTGGTCGCCGGGGACCGGAGCGGATACGTTCGTGCGGCAGCAGGGGAGCCTTATGCTGTTTTTCCAGGGACATCCCGAGTACGAGGAGACGACCCTGCTCAAGGAGTACCGCCGCGACGTGGGTCGCTACCTAAATGCCCAGCAGCCCAACTACCCCACGCTGCCCTCTGGCTATCTGTCAGCTGATGCCACGGCCCTGCTCGGCGCGTTTCGCGAGCGCGCCCTCGCCGAGCGCGGCGCGGCTCTCATCGGGAGCTTTCCCTTCGCCTCGGTCGCTGCAGGGCTGAAGAACACCTGGCGCACGGCTTCGGTCGCGATGTATCGCAACTGGCTGTCCTCGATTGTCGCGAGGCGAGCCCCGACGCGTGCGGCCGACACGGTATCATTGGCCCGGCTATGAGCGACGGCCCGCCCCATTCAAACCCACACCCAGCACTCCGTGACCGCCTGCTGCGCCTGGTCGCGCAGATTCTGGGCAAATCGGATGCTGCCAGCAGCATTCCGCTCGAGGGACGTCTGAGCGAGCTGGGCATGAGTTCGATCAAGATGGTGAACCTGATGCTCGCGGTGGAAGTGGAATTCGACATCAGCATTCCACAAACGGATATCACACCCGATAACTTCCGCTCCGTCGCCTCGGTCGAGGCGCTGGTGGCAAGACTGGCCGTGCCGAAGGGCTAGCCGCGCTCGCCTCGCCCTTCAGCGCGGGCGGATTGCCGCTCCGAGCGCCTGATCCAGATCCGCGATGATGTCATCGATGTGCTCGATGCCGACGCTCAGGCGGATGGTCTCAGGCCCGATGCCCGCGGTGCGCTGCTCCTCGGGAGACATCTGCCGGTGGGTGGTCGAGGCCGGATGGCAGGCGAGTGATTTCGCATCGCCGAGGTTCACGAGGCGCTTGAATAGCTTCAACGCATCGTAGAAGCGCGTGCCGGCATCAAAGCCGCCGCGGATGGCGAAGGTCAGGAGTGAACAGGTGCGCCCGCCCAGGTACTTCTGGTTGAGCTCGTAATAGGGGTTATCGGGAAAGCCCGCGTAGCTCACCGAGGCCACCCGCGCGTCGGCGCGCAGGAATTCGGCAACGCGACGGGCATTTTCGACATGTCGCTCGACGCGCAGCGCCACGGTCTCGATGCCCTGCAGCAGCAGGAACGCGTTGAACGGCGAGAGCACCGCGCCCATGGTCCTCTGGAACACGCTGCGCATGCGGCCGAGGAAGGCTTTCTTGCCGTAGTGCTGCGTGTAGATGAGCCCGTGATAGGAGGGATCCGGCTGGGTGAAGGTCGGGTAGCGCGCCGCGTGCTCTTCCCACGGGAAATTGCCGCTGTCCACTACCGCGCCTCCGAGCGTGGTGCCGTGGCCGCCGAGGAACTTGGTCAGCGAGTGGATGATGATGTCGGCGCCAAACTCGATCGGCCGGATCAGTATCGGCGTCGGCACGGTGTTGTCCACGACCAGCGGGATACGCGCGCGCTGGGCGACGCGAGCGAGCGCCTCAAGATCACAGATGTTGCCGGCAGGATTTCCGACCGTCTCGCAGAACAGCGCGCGCGTGTTCTCATCGATCAGCGACTCGAGCTCGGCCGGATTGTCCGACTTGCCGAAGTGCACCTTCACCCCGAGCCGCGGCAGGATGTAGGCGAACAGCGTGTGGGTCGTGCCATAGAGCTGCGGCACCGAGACGATGTTCTGGCCCGGTTCGACCAGATTCAGCGCGGTGTAGTACAGCGCGGTCTGACCTGAACTCACGGACAGGGCATCGATGCCGCCTTCGAGATCTGCGACACGGCGCTCAAGAATCGCGCAGGTAGGATTGCCGATGCGGGTATAGCGAAACCCCTCGACCTCGAGATCGAACAGCGCCGCACCGTGCGCGGCACTGTCGAAGGCGTAGGCGACGGTCTGGTAGATCGGTACGGCGACCGCCTTGGTGGCTGGGTCGCATTCGTAGCCCGAGTGCAGGGCGATGGTTTCAGGTCTCATCTTCACGCCGGTGCCTGGCACGTGCCGGCTGTAATTATTATTCTGGTTTGTATCATAGAACTGCGCGGGACGTCTCAAGAGCGGACCGCTCCTTCGAAGTTCCTACCCTCACCTGAATAGACTGCGAACGGCCCGAGCCCACGCGGGCGGTTGCGCCAGGGTCTGGCTGAGTTCGAACCGACGCACGATCTCATTCATTGCCATGACGCTGGCCAGGATCAAAATGTAGTTTACCAAGGGCGGCGGTGGCGCGAGGTAGTTCAGCACAAACAATGCCTTGGCCAGATACACGTGGATTACGAACGTCAGCAAGGCGTGGCGCCCGAAGCGAGTGATGTATGGGCAGACCCACAGGCGCTGCACATTCGGCCAAAACACCAAACAGAAGAGCCACACGGTTGAGATTATCGGGGAGTGGTACATCAGCCCGAAGAGATTGAGCGGATGTGTCGATATCAGGTGTGTAGGCACGAGCCTGCCGTGAACGAGCAGCATCGTTGTCAGAAGCATTGCGCATGAGGCGACGAGCCACCTTCGTGGCTGCTGCGGAGGCAATGAGCCTGTTAGCCTCGTGCGCTTTCCCAGCAAACAACCGATCACGAAATAGAGCTGAAACAGGAGGAAGGGAAATATCGTTGGCTCGCCGAGATCGAGCAGGTGCGGATGGAAGTGCCCGACGCAGAAAAGCCCGAAGCTGGCAAGCAATAGCGCCGTGTCCCAGCCCCTCGCGAGGGCAAACAGAATCAGCGGGCTGATCGCGAACAGCGGGATGAACGTTGGCAGTATGTGTAACAGAGCGATCTGATTCAGGAACGCCATCGACTGCATTGCGAACGCGGCGAGCGACTGATCGGTTCCGACTCCGGGAATCCCCAGCAGATGCAGGGGAACACCGAGCGTCAGGATCATGAAGTATTGAATCGCCAACACACGCAACGCGCGCTTCCATACGACCCACGTCTGGCCGGAGGGATGCCGCTCAAATTTCCGGAAGCTCCAGCCGACAACGAATCCCGCAAGCAGCACGAACAGCGCCATCGCGGTTTCGGTGTAGTCGATGAGTCTCTCCACGACGCGCGGGAGATACGATTCATAGTGCGCCGCAAGCATCTCGACTATGGCCACCCCGCGCAGGAAGTCGATGAGTTCGAGCCTGTTCTCGCTGATCTGTGACTGCAAAGCGAATCCCCGCGCGGCGGTTGAACGGCGCGACTAGCTGCCGGACGGGCTGCTCCGGTAGCCCAGGTCCGCGCCCGACGAGAAGTACAGCATCCTGTTCAGCACGATGAGGGTCCAAAGCAGGGGCGTATAAAGCAGCTCGTAGAAAATGCTGCTCACGCAGATTGCCAGGAACGCGGCGTGTAGTCCGAGCGCCGTTGCGGCCACGTATCCCGCTGGAAATCCGCCGAGAGTATCGCTGCCCGCGCCTGCCGGCTTGGCTGCGTTGATCCTAGTGCGCCGGTTGGTTCGAAAAAAATCCACGACCAGCGCCAGCGTGACAGCTACGCCGAAAAGACCATACTCGGCAAGGATCTGCATCGGCGCTGAATGAGGCACCCTTTCAAAAAGGCGCCCTTGCGTGTAACCGCCAGCCGTTTCCTCCTCCGGACTCAAGACTCTCTGCCCGCCCGGACCGTAATTGGCGGTGCCCACTCCCACGATCGGACTCGAGAGAAATTCCCGCCACGCAATACCCCACAGATCCGCTCGGTCCGCTCCGGTCCCGCTCGTCATCCCCTCCTCAGTGATGGTCTCAATGGATTGCAGATACCGGCTGCTGAGCTGCGGGGCAACGAAAGCAAAGGCCCCGATGGCGATGGCCAAACCAGGCAGGACGGCAATTTTCCTGCGGGATCTGAGCCACATGGAAGTTGCCGCCGCGAGAAAACCGACAAATGCGCCTCGGCCGAACGATGTGATAAACCCCAAGGCACAAAGGCCGATGCTCGATGCGCACCAGGCTGTCTTCGCTCGAGTCCTGAGCGCCTGGTTGGCATGGCAGTAGTACATGCCATAGGCCAGTCCGGCGACCATGAGTGGTCCGAAGGCATCCCGATTGTCAAAACTCGTATGCCAGGGGACGATCACACGGGCCCCCGGGTCGACGTCTGCGCCGAGCGGCGAGGTCTTCAGGCTGATTAGTCCCCACAAGCCGTACCAAAGAAAATATCCGAAGTAGAGAGCGAGGATTGGCCGTGCCCGTTCTGGTGTCGTGCAAAAGGTCAATGTGATGACGCCGAGAAGGTAGTACTGGTACATCACCCGAAGCACGTCGCGCGCAACTCCCCAGTTTCCGAGCGCGAACGCGACACCTGTTCCGAGAATCAAGACCACCATGAACCAGGTGTACGCCGGATAGCCCCGCCGCGGGGCGGGCCAGCGTAGCCATTGAATCGCACAAACCCACAGCAACAGTTCCGGAATCCAACTCAGCGGCCGCGCCGCGGGAACGTAATAGGGAATCAGTTTGAAGGGTGCGAACAGATACAGGAACCAGAGAACGACCAGCAGTACGTACGGACGGGGACCCGCGTCGCGCCATCCGCGCCGCCGGTTGACGGCAGGTTTTACGGCAGTCGCGCTCGCGTTCACCGGGAGTCCAGACGTACAGCCCGTAGCATTTCGGCCATAATACGCAATAGGTTTACTGACATTAGGATCAAGCCCTCGCATGAGTTGATCAGGCCACGCACCATGGCAGTCGAACATGATGAAAACAAGGGATCACCTCTCAAGGCCTGGGTGCGCGCGCTCGAGCTGACCGCGCCGATAGAAAAGGACCGCTCGCGCACGCTGCCGGGCCTGATCGGGCAGCTCGCCGAACAGCACGGCGACGCGCCGGCGCTTGTGTCAAGCGGGGGCGAGCTCAGCTATCGCTCGCTGGCATCGCAGTGCAACCGCTACGCGCGCTGGGGACGCGCGCGTAGCCTTCGTCACGGTGATGCCGTCGGTCTGGTGATGGACAACTGTCCGGATTACCTTGCGATCTGGCTGGGCTTGAGCGGTATCGGCGTGACGGTTGCGCTCATCAACACCAACCTGCGCGGCGAGTCGCTGGCCCATTCCCTGAACCTCGTGTCCCCGCGTTATGTCATCGCAGGGGCGAGCCTCGCCGCCGCGCTGAGCGAGGCGCGTGCACACCTTTTGCCCGGCGTTGAGTGCTGGGTCAACGGTACGGCCGCTGTGGACATGCCGCGCCTGGACCTTGCCCTCACCGCCCTGCCCGGCGAGCCGCTTGAGGCGGGCGAGTTTCGCGCGCCGACGCTTGCAGACCGCGCGCTGTGCATCTACACCTCCGGCACCACGGGTCTGCCGAAAGCCGCCAACGTCAGTCACTACCGGGTGATGCAGTGGAGCCACTGGTTCGCAGGCCTGATCGGCGTGCGACCCGCCGATCGCATGTACAACTGCCTGCCGCTCTACCACAGCGTCGGGGGCGTCGTGGCGACGGGCGCCATCCTGGTCGCCGGCGGCGCGGTGGTACTTCGCCCGCGCTTCTCGGCGAGCGCCTTCTGGAAGGATGTGGTCGATGAGCGCTGCACGCTGTTCCAGTACATCGGCGAGCTGTGCCGCTATCTTGTGAATAGCCCGGCGCAAGCAGATGAGACGCGTCATGCGCTGCGCCTGGCATGCGGCAACGGTCTGCGGGGTGATGTCTGGCCCGAGTTTCAGCAGCGCTTTCGCATTCCGCGGATCCTCGAGTACTACGCATCGACCGAGGGCAACTTCTCGCTCTACAACTGCGAGGGTCGCGTCGGGGCCATCGGGCGCATCCCGCCCTTCCTCTCGCATCGGGTCCCGGTCGCCCTGGTGAAGTTCGATGTCGATGCGGGCGCGCCGTGGCGCGATGGTGAGGGTCGCTGCGCACGTTGTGCGCCCAACGAGGTGGGCGAGGCCATCGGCCAGATCGTGGCGGCCAGCGGAGCGACGCGCTTTGAAGGCTATACCGATCCGGAGGCTTCCGGGAAAAAGATCCTGCGCAACGTGTTCGCGAGCGAGGATGCCTGGTATCGCACCGGCGATCTCATGCGCCAGGACGCACAGGGGTTTTTCTACTTCGTCGACCGGGTCGGGGATACCTTCCGCTGGAAGGGCGAGAACGTCTCGACCACCGAGGTCGCAGCCGTGATCGGCAGCTGCCCGAAGGTGAGCGATGTGGCCGTCTACGGCGTCGCGGTACCCAACACCGACGGACGCGCCGGGATGGCAGCGCTCGTCGTCGAGCCGGGGTTCGACCTTCAGCAGCTGCGCGGCACCCTTGCCGCGCGCCTGCCCGCCTACGCGCGGCCGCTGTTCATCCGCATCGTGGCGGCGATCGAGCTGACCGGAACCTTCAAGCTCAGGAAGCAGGACCTCGTGCTCGAGGGCTACGATCCTTTGCGCGTGAGCGATGCCCTCTACGTGGAGGATGGCGCGCGCGATGCGTACGTGCGGCTCGATGCGGCGCTGTACGCCGGCCTCAAGGCCGGCAAGCTGCGCTTATAGCCTCAGGCCGTGTTGCCGGCGTCCACCGTCAAGGTGGTGCCGGTGATGTTCTTGGCCTTATCACTCAGAAGGAAATCCGCCGCGGCGGCGACATCATCCGCGCCGGGCAGACGACGCAGGGCGCTGCGGCGCATGAGCTGATCGCGCTGCTTGCCGGTAAGTTCGCTCGTCATCTCGGTGGCGACGAATCCGGGGGCAATTGCGTTCACCGTGATGCCGAGCGGCCCGACCTCGCGCGCCAGCGAGCGGGTGAAGCCGACCAGGGCGGCCTTGGTAGCCGAGTAGGCGCTGAGGCCCTGGTAGCCGGTCGAGGCCACCACCGATGAGATATTGATGATGCGCCCGGCGCGCTCACTCATCATGGAGCGCACCACGTGCTTGGTCAGGATGATGGGCGAGAGGGTGTTCAGGCGCACGAGCGTCTCGATCTGCTCCTCGCGCATCATGGCCAGCACGCCCGAGGTGCCAAGCCCCGCATTGTTGATGAGCCCGTACAGGGGACCCACTTCTTTGCGCACACCGCTCACGAGCTGCGCCAGACGCGCCGTCTCAAGCAGATCGAAGGCCTGGAACTGCACTGCCCCGTGTCCGGCCGCACGGGTCGATTCGATGAGCGCGCGCAACGGCTCGCTCTGTGAGCGCGCAATCGCGATCACGCGGTAGCCACTCGCGGCGAGCGTGGCGGCGATCTCAAGCCCTAGGCCGCGGCTTGCGCCGGTGACGATGACATTACGCAATGGGGCGCACCAGTTTTCCGGAAGGGGACAGCTCGAGCGAGGGCACGATACGAATCATGGCAGGCACCTTGTGGGGCGCAAGCGAGCGGCGGCAGCTCTCGGCGAGCTCGCGGGTCAGCGCCTCGGCGGCCGGACGCGCACCCTGGCGATCCTCCGTAAGCACCACCTCCGCGGTGACCACCGAACCTGTGATGGCATTGCGGCGCGCCTTGACCAGCGACATGCGCACCCACGGATGGGTATTGATCACCGCCTCGATCTCTTCGGGGTAGACCTTCAGACCCCCGACGTTGATGACGCCGCCGCGGCGGCCCATGAAGTGATAGCGCCCCGCGCGCTCCTCGAGCAGATCGCCGGTGTCGACGAAGCCGTCAGGGCCCCGGATCGGCTCCACGTTCTCGCCCAGATAGCGCTCGGCCGTTCCCGCGGAGCGGATACGCAGGGTGTCCTCTGCCACTTTGAGCTCAAGGGGCCCCGACGCAACGAGCAGGGCCGCCGGAAATCCCGCCAATCCATCCCGCACCTCGAAGGCAACGCCGGCCTCGGTCGAGGCGAAAGCGTGTGCCACGGTGGCCGCCGGATAGGTGCTGCGCAGGGCGTCAAGAACGGCCTGATCGGCAATCTCGCCCGAGAGACGCACGTATTGCGGAGCGATGGTGCGGGCCGCGCCGCTCATGATGGCCCGTCTCCAGTGCGAGGGGGTGCCTGAGATGTGCGTGACGCCGGCCGCGGCCGCGCGCGAGAGAAAATCGATGACCGGCTCGCTCGCATCCGACAGCACCATCGAGCCTGAGTGCACCGCCCGCATGAAGATCGCAAGCCCGCCATAGCGGCGAATATCGTAGAAGGTGCTCCACAAAACGCTGCCAGGCGCCGGGCGCTGCGCGCCCGCAAGGGCGCTGGTGAGACTGGCGAGGCTGTGCAGCACCAGCTTCGGCGCCCCGGTCGTTCCCGAGGTGAGCAGGACCCACTCAGTCGCCCGGGAGCGGCGGCGCGGGACCTCACCGCGCAGCAGTTGCGGCTCGGCCGTGACGCAGGTGGCAAGCCCCAGCCCTGCGACGGCCGGTCCGGCCTCATCGCGCACGCAGGCATCCGCTGCGGCCCCCCGGATGACCGCGGGAAGATGCTGCGCGGGCAGGTCTGGGGCGCACAGCACGATGCGGCGCGCAACGCCATCCAACTCGATCAGGGCGAGCGCGGCGGCGAGCTGGCTCTTGGTCGCCAGCAATACGTTGCGGTCGCGCAGCTCCTCGAGCCGGCCGCCGAGGCTCGACGCGTGGGCCAGATCGGCCAGATCGACCGCGGTTCGAGTGCCGTGCAGGCGTGCGCTGGGTCTACCGGCTGCGCTGATCGATTCCCACAGCGACCCTGCGGTCATTTAGCAGAGTCTTCGTACAACCTTACGAAGTCGCCAAACGTCACGGGAAACTCCACCGCCGCTGCGGCGTTGAAGGGATCGATTCCGAGGGTCTCCTCGAGACGCGCCACGATGATGGCGAAGCTCAGGGAATCGAGGCCGGACTGCACCAGCTTCATTTCATCGGACAACGGCGCCAGCGTGCGGTCCTGCTCTTTAGCGACCTGTTGGAACTGCGACGTGATCGTGGACCTCACCGACATACTGCGTGGCTCCGTGGAACTGAGGGCGGCTCGTATATTATCCGAGTCGGTGTCCTCGCAGCGGCTGAACCGGCGTGCGCCGCCGGGGTGCTCACCCCCGCCGCCAGGCATTCGCTCCGGCTAAGGCTCTGATAAAGCACGTCTTGGCTTGTATACTGCGGTTTGCATAGTCCTGAAGGTTTCTTGAGATGCCCGATAAAGTTGTGCCTCTGCGGCAGCCGGTCTCCCCTGCGGACGCCGCTACACTCACCCGTGAGGTCGCCGGCCTCATTGTCGAGGCCCTGAATCTCGACATCGCAGCCTCCGCGATCGACCCGGACAAGCCCCTCTATGGTGAGGGCCTGGGACTGGACTCGATCGATATCCTCGAGATCGCCCTGGTGGTCTCCAAGCAATACGGGGTACAACTGCGCGCCGACAGCCAGGAGAACGAGCACATCTTCGGCTCGCTGCGCCGGCTGGTCGAATACATCACCGAGCACAGGACTAAGTAGACATCTGGCCACACTGCCGCTGATCGCGCATTCCCTTCCCGACGCGGTGATCGCCTACCGCGGCGGCGCGCCGGTCCTCGCCACGCAATTTCTTCGCGATACGCACCGGGTCATCCGCGCCTTGGGATCGTGTGCAAACGTGCTCAACGCCTGCACGGACCGCTACCACTTCACGGTGGGCTTCGCGGCCACTCTTGTGGCCGGCAAAGTCAGCCTCCTGCCCTCGACGCATACCCCGGCGATGATGCGGCAGCTGCTCGAGTTCGCCCCGGACGTGAGGTGTCTCACCGACGATGCCGCCTGCAGCATCGAGCTGCCGCGCATCCCCTACCCCGCCGATGAGGCTGCCGCGACCGGCAATCCCGCCCGCGACGGCGCCACAGCCGTGCCGCTCATCGATGAGGCGCAGCTCGCTGCGGTCGTGTTCACCTCCGGTTCCACCGGCGCGCCGCTGCCCTATCGCAAGAGCTTCGGCAAGCTGATGCAGTGCGTGCGCGAAGAGGCGTTCCGGCTGGGTCTTGCCGGTGCCAGGCCGTGGACAATCGTCGCCACGGTTCCGCCGCAACACATGTACGGC
>Ga0209624_10000141_pt1 | contig 65306 bp, 59 predicted proteins | sample JacPinW_OM2H0_O1_FD_188565 | JGI IMG/M metagenome (GOLD analysis project Ga0209624, IMG submission 188565) | Forest soil microbial communities from Algoma, Ontario, Canada - Jack Pine, Ontario site 1_JW_OM2H0_O1 (SPAdes) (version 2) | ecosystem: Environmental > Terrestrial > Soil > Boreal... | reverse complement strand
GCGCGTGATTGGTCTGACACCGCCACTTTTCTCTTAGAGGCTGAGGTTTTCCGGCACATGATGACCCAAAGTGAACGCTGGTCTTATCCCGTGATCTTTGGCGAGAGTCTCTCTTTCACCCTGCCCGCCACAGCCGAGAGCGTAAGCATTGAGGCAGAACTCGACGGTCAGACCATAATCTTTCCGCTGGGACCGTCGCTTTTTTTGAGTTGGGCGAGCTGCGATGCTGGAGTCAATCCTGATAAAGGGCGCGTCTATCGCTGCACACCCAAACCGGGATTTCGCTTCCAGTAGATCTACGAATTTCAGCACAGAGGCTGGCGCCGTCTGATACGGCGGACTTGTGGAAAATCAGCTCGGGTTCTAACGAAAGAGGGGACTGGCCCAGCCTCCAGCATTAATGCCGCCCGCCGAACCAGTCCTTCCAGGAGTGAACTCGTCGCAGTTCTCTGCCAATCCGCGGTTAGAAACCGCGGCCCAGCATGTAGTTATTCGCGCGCATGAACCAGCCCGCCTCGGCGTTATAAAATGGCCACGGGAAGCCGGAATCCACATATTTACTCTGGACAGCGTTGATATAGGTGGTAACGCGGGCCTGATCTCCCATGGCCGCCGCGCCTTCAACTACCAGGCACCAGGGGAACGGATCCTGCGAATTAAACGATAGCTCTGGCCAGCCCGGCCACGCCGCGTTCAGCGCCGCATAAGCTTGCTGCGCGCGTGGGTCAGAGGATTTCACCACACCCATCAGCACCGGAAAAATCTGCGAACTCGCATCCGCATACCAGGTGCCCATATTGGGCGCGATGAAATTGCCGTACCAATCCTTGTAAACCGCCCATTTGCCGTTCATCCACATACTCAAAATGCCATTTTTCATGGAAGTTGCTGCGGCGGTGTAATAGCTGGATTTCGCGGAATCGCCAAGGGCGTTGAAAAGCGACGCCAAGTCGCTCAATCCGCGATAGCCTTCGGAATTGTCCATCAGGTACTTGATCTCATAATCAGGACGCGCCCAGGTGAGACCGTCGCTCTGCTGCGTCTGGATCAGCACTCCTCCGATCACGTCCAGCTGATACGCGATGCTCGAAATGTACGAGCGCGCGTGCGGGTCGCCACTCTCCCACGCATTCCATGCCAGAGTTAGAAAGGTAGCGGCGTAAGAGTCGGTCGAGTCAGCGGTGTAGGTCGGCGTCTCGACCCCGTTGCTGACCGTGTAGTCATAGACCGTGCCGTAGAGGCCCCACTTGTCCGGCCAATTGAGATGGCTGACGTACCAGTTCATCCAGGCCAAAACTTCAGGCATGCGATTCGGATCCTTAGTCATGCCGATGGCGCCGATGTTGGCGAAATAGGGCTCAATTTGCCCCGGGACGTAGAGAATTGCTCCATCCGCCTGTGAAAACTGCGACACCCACTGCGACGTGGCATTGAAATTTTGCTGATAGGGCCCCGATGAGCCCACGGTGATGTTCATGGCCTTGACATAAACTGCACCCGTATTATCCCAAGCCTGTACGTTGATGTTATGGGTGCCAGCGGTGAGCGCCAATGAGGTGTTGAGGCTCGCGGCGTCGACAGTATAGGCGTCTTGGCCGTCGACGTAGATACGCATGGCATCGATTACCCGGCCGCCGGGCGCGGTGGCCGAGGCGACGAACTGTACTGGTGCGGCGACGGTAGCGCCCGCTGACGGGGATGAAATTTTGACCCCTACACTTGCGCTTAACCTGGCGCTCTGGCCGAGCGCCCCTGTCACTAGAATGGCTGCGACCGCAACCCGACAAAGCAGATTGAGCGGCAAACTGCCCTGGCGGGCAGCTGACGTTCGGGAAGATTTCGAGGAACCGGTACAAAAATCGTCCGGAAGCAGACGAAAGTAAAGATTTTGCAAAACGAACCTCCAATACGCATCAGGGATTACCCGTAAGAGAAAGACTGGGTACGTCTGCGCACTCAGGTCTTCTACAGGGTGTAGACCGTTAAACTACAGGACTCACGGTATTGACGCACAATAGGAAGTTCATGGGGAATTACCGAAGTTTGCGGGGGAATGGAATTCAGCCGGCCGCAGCCAGGCGCAGCGATTTTGCGCACTGGGCGGCCCACTGTTTTTCTATCACGGAAACAGTCCGCGGCTGAGGGACGCGGCAAATCGGAAGTTCATCGCTGGCGATCGGCTAAAGCAAATTGTGCAAGCCGGACTTAAGCAGGGAAGGTCCCCTGTGGGTGAGCGAGAAGATTGAAGATTATTGCTGGAGCTAGACCTCGAGCAGGTTTCGTCCTCGCCAGCTCATTCCCCACGAGTAAAAGCCAATAAAAACAAGAATATCGAGGAACGGGCCGAAGACGAAGTAGAGCACCGGCATAAAGAGAACTGATCCGTGAAGCAGATACACGTGCAGCATGTATTGCTGGGGCACAAACAGAACCAGGTGGGCCACCGTTGCCAAGGTGAGAAAAATCTTTTGGGCAAGGGTGAAGTCGAGCAGATAGAAAGTAAAGCCATACAGCACTGGAATCAGCCCGATCAGAACGCAACTGAACACCAGCATGCTGACCGTATACCCCGGCAGATCGTGAGGAAAACGAGCCGACGCTACCGCGAAATATCCGAGCGCGGTCGCCTGCAACAGGCAAAAGCCGCGAAGCAGATAAGCCCACGGGAGAGCTTCTTCGGTCAGCAGGAAACTGGCGCCAAACGCCAGAATGGTCACGCCGGTGGTGATCCACCAAGCCTCGCCGCTGGCAGGTCCGGCGGGGAGGCCGAAGCAGGGCAGCGCAAAATGAATATGGCTACCCCATCCCTGAGGGGCCAGAATGATATCGCTCTTCAATCCGAGTTGCTTTCCCCAGAATGCCAGGATATGTCCCCAGAATCGTCCCACGGTCGGCAACAGCGCGATCCACGCGGCCGTTCCAGCGAACACGAGAACCACGCTCTCTATAATCTGTCGCGGCCCAAGGCGCAGGCGAACGAATGCCCGATGCGGCGTAATCAGGCCTCCGCGCCAGCCCCGGTGGCGCATGACCTCAACCGCCGGCGGCAGCCTCTTCTCTTCCTTGCGGTCTTGACCCTCCAGCTTAGAAATCGAGGAATACACCGAAGGTTCCTCCCACGCGGTGGTATGCCGGCTCCTGATGCTGTTCGACGCTGAAGTTCATCCCCCAGTTAGGGCCGATCCATTGCCGCCACGTGCCCGTGACCGTGTGTTCGCGAAAGTCTTCCGCCACACTGAAAGCCGGCACGAGCGGAGTGGGCAGCCCCAGCACTTCGTATCCTTCGCGCCCCCATTCATAGCGAAGCGAAATAAAATGTTCCTTCTGGTGCCCCCATGTGCCCGCCAGGTATTGAGTACGGGCGAGAATGTCTCCCGGGTTGGCGTGCGTCCACATAAAGCCGCCCTGAAGCACTAGGGGATGTTGAAAGTAGTAAGCGGCCCCCACCTGTCCACGCACGTCATTGTCGGTGGTTTTGCTTTGATCAAAGCCTGCGCCGGCAGTGACCACAAGTTGTCGACGACGGAGTAACTTGCGGCTAATGAGTCCGGTGGTCTGAAATTTATTTAGAAAGAAGCCCCCGACGCTGCCGCCGATAGAACCCTCGGCATACCAGTTCTCCGACAAAGTGCGGACCAGATCGAGATTTCCAAACCATCCGCTATCGCCGAATCGGCCCTCACGCGTGACTTCTCCGGTCAACGTATTGCGGCCGCCCGAGACGACGCCACGCATATAAAAGTCGTTCCAGTCGGCATAACCGTCGGTAAGAGAGCTGTGGCTGCCGCCAACTTCGATATATCCCGGCCCTTCCAAGCCTAGCGTGAGAGCGCCTAATCCCGGCAGACTCGATCCGGGCGCGGCAGTGGTGTTCGAACTTGCTTGTGCGCAGGCCAAGGCACACGAGAGCAGACACGCGAAGAAAATCAGCGGTTGCTTCATCGTTTGGCCTCGACCGCTTCCCCCCGCGACCGCCAGGGATCGCGCCGCAAGCTGAATTCGATGCTCAGTTCGCGGCTATCGCCCGCCGCAACAAAAATCATTCCATCCTCCGTTCGGATCGTCGCCCTACCTTCTTCCACTCGCGCGTCTCCGTAGTATTCCTGCGGAAAAACCCATGTCTGGTGAGCGAGCGTCTTCGGATGAGAAGCGCTCAGCCTAACCTTGCCCGGTGAGTTCCGCAGCAGCGTCCACTGGACGGTCTCGCGTTGATTGAGAAATCCCGCCAGTTCGGTCATCGTGTACCAGCGAAAGCGGCCTTCCTTCTCGAGCACATCGGCGTTGTCGAGCCAGGCGCGAAGCGTGCCAAAAAAGCGCTCGGCCCCGTAAGGATGCGTATACAACAGGCGGGCGGCGTGATCGCGCACCGTGAAGTCCGTCACCGCCAGCAGCCATTCCCGCACCTCGCCAATAGGCACGTCGTCAAAGCCCATCTCCTCCAGGCTCGCCTCCTTGCCCATGTGAAGGATGGGAAAGCCCCAGATGCCGGGCCCATCGCGGGTCTCGTCGCGATAGACGCGCGTGGGTCCGAGACCGGCATCGCCGGTAAAGTAGTAGGCCACGAAGCCGTTTTTCTCAAGCCAGCGTGTCACCCATTCCGGTTGATTGCCGAGCGGCGCGGAGTACTCGGTTATGCGAGTGCCGGAAATTCTTTCCAGAGCGTCCTTGTTCATCTCCAGATATTTCTGAAATTGGCTCCCGTTGGTATCGTTGATGTGATCGCCAAAATAATTGTGGATCCAGCCGCCGTGGCTGCCGATCTCCTGTCCGCGCGCCAGCAGGTAGCGGATCCATTTTTGCGTCTCGGGATCATGCGCAACATCGAGCCCCTTGTGATCGCCGAAGGCATCGACGTCCGGCCCGGCGGTAATGTGAATGGAGAATCGGCCACGGTCGAAAACTCCCTCATCGGCCAGAATCTTGAGCGGCTTCAACGAAGAGTGCGCATCGACGTGCCAATTGAATACCAGCCCACCCACGCCGTCCGGAACCGGCGCGAGATAAGGCAGCCCGAGCATGTGTACGCCAAAGAAATGCAGGAAAGAGTGCAACAGCAATCCGTCCGTACGCGACGCCAAATATCCCAGCGGCAGATTCACAAAGAGCACTTGCCCCAACTCCTCTTGCCGGTAACCGGCGGCCAGTGCGTGTTTTGATTTCAGCAATACCTCGCCATCGAAGTTGCCCGCGGTGCGGAAGACTGGGTAGTCGACATCGCCATACTGATAAGCCGCAAACGCATATCGGTTCGTCGCGGCATCGCGCTCAGCCACCGGACGCCAGCGCGCGAGTTTGCCACCATCGCCAGCAACTGGAACGGAGCTTCCGGGCGGGATGCTAAGGTCCTGCATTGCGGCGGCTGTCCCGGTAACTTGCGCCGGCTCCATAGTCTTCGTGTCATAGAGGTCGTAGAGCGAATAATGCACGCCCACCAACCCTGAGAGCCGGGAAGCGCCCGGCGGGAAGCGCCCATTCAGGTCCCACGTGCAGGCGTCATAAACCACCATGAGATTCCCACCCGCCCGCACATAGCGATATAGTTCGCCAACCAATACGTCATTCGCAGAGCGATGGAGTTGATCGGGAAGAATGACCCCAGCGGCATGAACCGCCGCCAGCGGATCCAGGAACTCGGAGTCATGAATCGGCTTTAGATGGAGGCCTTCTTCGCTGGCCGCGTCCAGCCATTCGCGCACCGCTGGCGTGTTGACATCGACCGCGTCCGGCAACAGCAAAAGCAGCGTATCCGCACTCCTTCCCGACATGCTCCCTTCGCGCCAATGCATATACCCGACCGCGAAGAGCAACAGCGGCGCGAGCAGCGCGACGCACACGTACGTGGCCCCTTTTTTCATGGCTGTACTTGGATGCCGGGCGCGGCGTTTGCGGTTGGGCTTTCCCAGGCATCCCATATCTCTTCGCAAGCCCTTGGATCAAGCACTTGCGCCTGTGGAAAACGCGCCCGCAGCGACTGCCACACGGCCTCTTCCAGCACATTCCACGAACTACCGCCACGCAGCGAATCGGATCGCGACGTCCAGCACGCCGCCGACTTCGTGTCGCCCAGTTTCTCGGCAGCCAGCGCTACCAGGCCCCACGGATTTGTGTCATAACGCCGCTCGATCCATCCCGCGCCAAATCTCCGTCTCCATTGCCGCCACGCCTGTCGCGGATCCTGGCCCGGGCCGCTCACATCCACCAGCCAGGGATAAACCTGCGCCACGATATCGGGATAAAAAGCAGGACGGCTCTTCTGCATCGAAGGACGAAAGCGACCCGTGTGTCGATCCCAGAAAATGTGCTGGATGGCGGTATCAAGCTGATCGGCGCGCGCATCAGTCGCGGCCGCAGCCGGATCGTTCAAACGTGATTGTCCGCGAGCGACATCTTTCAGCGCCGCATAAACTTCAATGTTGTCCATGAACAGGGCAACGTGATTGAGTCGCGAGATGTGATACACACCGAGCCGGCCGTTGCGCAGCTTCGCCAGTTGCTTAGCCGCTAGCGTGATGCTGCGCTGCCACTCCGCAGGCATGCCCGCGGAGGGCGCCATGCGGTAAAGGAGTTGCATCCAGAGCGCGAGCATGGAGTCGTCGGCATCGGCGGGGGCGCAATCGCGCCAAGCGAAGTCAGTGTTAATGTTGGCGTTGGGGTTTGTCGCCGCGCGGCAGAAGCGCCGGAAGAGCCCATCGGGTCGCTGTCGCGGCAAAGCCCAATCGATCCACACCTGCGCCGCTTCGTGGATGTCCAACCCGCCATCCTGCGCTACGATCAGCGCCTTGGTGGCGAAGTAGGGCTCTACATAGTTGCCGCCCTGAGTCAGCGTGATCGCGCCGTCGCCTGCCTGAAAGGTCGCGGGATAAAAGGCAGTTGCGGCGGCCGCATGCATCCCGCAGCAGAGCAGCGCAATGAGTGCGATCAGTGAAATTACGGCAGGCTTGGCCAATGAGCGTGGAGACCAGGCTCTCGACGAGCCTCTCCCCAGCCGTGCCGGTGGGGTGGGCATTAAGCCTCGACGCTTCCGCGCACACGCGCCCAAACCGTCCCATGCAACTGGCAGCCGGCGGAGATATTCGCGCCCGATGATGAAATCGTAGTCGGCGCGTCCGGTTCGCCGACCCGAGCGCCGCGCGCGATCAAAACATCGAACTCCGCCATCACGGGCCCAAGCGCAAACGTTCGCGGACCAAGCCATAGCGTCCCGCCGCAAACGATGCTGCCGTGCACGCACGCATCCTCGTCAATCACTGTGTCCCTATAACTCTTGGCGCTGCCGAGAAGCCGCGCCCCTCGCCCGATATGAAGCTCGCCGGTAGCGATCACATTTGCGTTCAGGGTTTCGCCCGCCGGCAGCACGAAATCGCCTTCAACACGTAGCCGCGGACGCGACGACGTAAACATATCGCCCGTCACCAATCGCTCCGCCTTCTCCTCTGAGTCTTTCTGCGCCTGGCAGACATGTGCGTCTGAAGTCGGCAGCGCCCGTGTGTCGTCAGAATCGACGGTCAGAATCTGCGGAGCGTGCATATGCTGGAAGGCGCAGCCGCGCTCAAGCCGGATCGATTGGCCGGCTGAGAGTCGGCCGTAGGCAGTGCTTCCGGGGCGAAGATAAACGTTGCCCTCGCCGTGAAGCCAGCGCAGTACGCTGCTGTTTTTCCCGAGGATAATGTCATCGCGCCCCAGCGCCGCACGCAACGCTGCCCCTTCTCCCAACTCGATGGGGCCGTCGGCATAAACATCGGCGTCGACAACCTTGCCGGCGGGAATTTGCGCCACGTCGCCGAACATCAAAGTAGAGATGCCTTGAATCTGCCGCGAATCGAAATCGAAATTGTCCGTACCGACGAGCAATATTTCCATCCCCGCCAACGCTGTTCTCGATACTTCGCGCTCGCTGCGGCAGCACTCTAACTGCGGGCGCAGAGGCTCCAGTCGCGTCCGCAAAACATCGGCAAAGTTCGTGATTCGCCCGTCATGGCGCGAGGTAGGCAGGGCAGACGCGTCGCCGCGCTTCCACAACTCGTATAAAGCCGGCGTCACCGGCAGAGCGAGCAGCACCGCCGTGACAGTGGTCAACGCAAGCGGGGCCCACGGCAACATCAGACAGACTCCCTCAACACGGGAGCAGACGGGGACAGGGCATCGTCGAGCACCGGCGCAGTGCGCGAACGCTCAGTCTTGTCCCAAACCAGTTCGTGATTCCCGAAGAAATTCCCGACAGTGCCTTCGTACGCCTGCTGCCACGCCGCCTGCGAGACACTGATCAGACTCACCGTGAATCCGAAGAGAGTGAGCGGCAGAAGACGAATTCGTTCCCGCGAACCATCGAGCCTGGCCGCCGCTGCAATCTCAAAGAACGCAGCAAAGTTTCCGAGGGTAGTGAAAGCGCCCAGCGCCAGCACCGTCAAGCCGCCGCCGATCTGCGCGCCGGTATAGAAGAGCACCACCGCAAGCAGCCATCCCAACAACAGCACGGGCCCCATGAGATAAACACCCAACAGCAGCAAGCCGTCGATGCGCTCGAACCAGCCGAGGCCAGAGCATCTCGCCGTGCGGCCGATATAGCTGGCCATCGCCTGGTTGTGGCCTTTGGCCCACCGCGTAATCTGCCGCACGCGTACCGGCCAACGCTCCGGCACTTCTTCATAGCACTCGGCGCGATTTTCGTAAGCGGTCTTCCATCCCGCGATGAGCAGCCGATAAGTCAAATCGGTATCTTCAGCCAACGCGTTCTCATTCCAGCCACCGATCTCCTGCAGCGCGCTTTTGCGCACCCCGGCGACCGTTCCGCCATATTGCGGCACAAGGTGAAGATTCATGCGAGCCTGCTGATCGACCTGGTATCCGCCCGAACGCTCAAGATCCAGAAGACGCGTCAAACACTTCTTGCCCACATTCAGCGGCACCACTCGGCCCATAACCGCGCCAATCTCAGGGTCGAAAAATGGCGCGACCAGTTGCCGTAGAAGCGCTTTGCCAGGAATATAATCCGCATCGAAAATCAGCACGACTTCGGTCTTCACCAGCGTCATCGCGTCCTTTAAAGCGGCGGCCTTGCCCGCCTTTCCGCCCACGCGATGAAACGGCTCGATGCTCGGGTGCTGTTCGGCGAAGGCGTCGATAATTTCTCGCGTCCCATCCGTTGACCGATCGTTGACCGGGATGATCGTCATCTTCTCTTTGGGATAGTCCGCCTCGATCAGCGCCTTCATGATGTCGGCGACGACTGCTTCTTCATTGTGGGCAGCGATCAACACCGTGATCTCTGGCCAGGAAGCACTCTCCAAATCAACGTAGGGATGCCGCTGCTTTCCAAATAGACGATTGAAGGTGAAGAAATAATGACGGAAGGTGTAGATACAAATCAGAAATAAGATCGTGCCAAATAAATCCATTAACATACGCCGTCACCGCGTCCTTCGGCCTGCCCAGCCAATTCATCCCCGATAACTTCAACCACTTGCTCCACTGACTCGTCGGAGCCAATAGAAACTTGTTGGCTGCTTCCCGCGTCTTGGAACTGCTCCGAATCATGCAGCAGCGGCCGTTCACCGTCCAGCCAACGCGACAAAGCGGTTGCAATTCTCGCCGCGGCGCGCCCATCACCATACGGACACTCGCCCGCAGCCATGGCTCTGTAGGCATATTCATTACTCAAGAGCCGCGACGCTTCGCGCACAATCGCCTCTCGCGACGTTCCCACGATCTTCGCCATGCCCAGCAGTGACGCCTCCGGCCGCTCCGTCACTTTGCGCAACACCAGCACGGGCTTGTGAAATATCGGCGCTTCCTCCTGCACTCCGCCGGAATCGGTGAGCACGAGATAGCAGCGGCGCAACAACGACAGAAATTGGAAATAATCGACCGGCGGAATCAGATGAATTCGATCGCAATTGGATAACTTCGCTTCCACCGTCGAAGTCACATTGGGATTCAAGTGCACCGGATAAATGACACGAATATGCGGAAAGCCTTCGACAAGTTCGAGGATCGCATCGCAAATATTCTCGAGTTCCCCGCCCCACGATTCGCGCCGGTGCGACGTCATCAACACCAGCGGAGATCCGTCGTCGGGCACGCCTTCCGGCAGAGGATGCTCAATGCTCTGCATCTCCAGAAGCTTGTGCACCGCATCGACGATGGTGTTGCCCGTCGTCACCACGTCCTGCGCCGGGATCGCCTCCATCAGCAGGTTTTCGGCTGCCAGTGGGGTGGGCGCAAAGTGTAATTGCGTCACTACGGCCGCCAGCCGCCGATTCACCTCTTCCGGCCAGGGCTGATAGATATCATGGCTACGCAAGCCCGCTTCGACATGTGCGACCGGAACTTTTCTGTAGAAAGCGGCCAGTGCTGCCCCGAACGCGGTCGTTGTGTCTCCCTGAACCAAAAGACAATCGAGCGGATTCTCAGCGAGCAGGGTATCCATCGCCTCAAGGATTCGGCGCGTCAGCCCGTTGAGCGTCTGGTTGTGGCGCATGAGATCGAGTTCGATGTCGGCGCGCACGTCAAATACCTGGAGCACCTGATCCAGCATCTGCCGGTGTTGTCCCGTCGAGATCGCCACCGGAATGAATTCGTCTGGGTGTTTTCGGAGTTCGAGGATCACTGGCGCCATCTTGATCGCGTCCGGACGAGTCCCGAAAACGATTCCGATTCGCTTTTTCATAAAAGCTCTCCCCCGGCCCAAACTTAGAGTCTCTTCGCTGGTTATGGGTTGGCGTATGAGTAATTTGCAGTAGATGAACGGTGACTTCGCAGTAGACGAAAAAGATCATCGAAATTTGCAGAAACCGGGCGGCAACCCGCCTGCCCGTTCCTTCACCCAATACCGCATCGTAAGTAGATCGTCCGAACTCGAAGTTGGCCCGAGTTCCGGAAGCAAGTTTTCGGCAATCGATTTTTTCGAATGCTTGAGAGCGAGTTGTGCGGGTGAATGCTTCTGGCGTTTCTGCTCAGATTCTGGGGCAGTTGAATACAGTTGGCGCTACACAGGCCAGATGGCGAGCGCGAGACGTGGTTGCGAACTGGCCAGGAAGTTTTGATCGGAGGTATTTCCCAATGAGCGCGCACCGCATGCACACTAAGAAGATCGCATTGGCCCTTCTGCTTTTCCTCGCCGCTGGACTCTGGGCGGCGGCTGACGATGTGCCGCCAACCTCGACCGCAGCCCCGGAGCATCCGGCGCTGAAGGACAACGAAATGGCCGACCGCATCTTCTATCGCGAAGCCAAGTTCGTTCAGGACATGAAGTCCTACACTCCGATGGTCGAAACCTATATCCAGGATTACAAGAGCGACGATCAACTCGGACAGCTGCCGACGAGCGACAAATATTTCATCGGGCGCCTGATCATGAACAAAGGCCTCGAAGATCTGTCCTTTCAGAAGAAAACGACGTTGCTGCGCAGCAGATTTCTGGAGAAGCTGAACGGCTTCTACAAGATGAATTATGTAGCGCTCGGCTTTATGCAGATGGTCTACATCTATGGTTTCGACCAGCAGAACTACGACCTCAAATTTCTTCATCAGGAATTTCTCGGCGACGTCCGCACTCTCGTCTTCGATGTATCGCCCAAGCAAAAAGTAAAGGGAGCGCACTTCCTTGGCCGCATCTGGGTCGAAGATCAGGACTACACCATCGTCCGCTTCAACGGCACCTATCTGCCCCAGGGCCGCATGAATTTCTATTTTCACTTTGATAGCTGGCGCACCAACATGCAGCCCGGCGTTTGGCTGCCCGCATTTGTCTACACCGAGGAATCAGACGCGAAGTATGCCTTGTTCCGAAAACTGGCGATGCGCAGCCAGACGCGCCTCTGGGGATACAACCTCAAGGTGCCCACTGACACTGATGAGTTCACCTCGATGCAAGTTGATCCCTCGTCAAACGTGGCCGATCAGACCGAAGTCGCCAACGAAATTCTTCCCGTCGAGAGCGCCCACAAATGGGAGCGTGAGGCCGAAGACGACGTGATCGACCGCTTGCAGCGTGCCGGAGTTCTCGCGCCCGAGGGCGACGTGTCGAAAGTCTTGGAGACCGTCATCAACAATCTTGAAGTCACCAACAAGCTCGACATCGAACCGGAAGTCCGCGCACGCGTCCTGCTGACCACGCCGCTAGAGTCGTTCACAGTAGGGCACACCATCGTCGTAAGCCGCGGACTGCTCGATGTGTTGCCCGATGAGGCCGCGCTCGCCATGGTGCTGGCGCATGAACTCGGTCACATTGCCCTCGGCCATCGTCTGGACACGAAGTATGCGTTCGGCGATCGCATGAATTTCCCCGATGAAGAAACCTTCCGCCGTATTCAGGTGGCGCGCGACCCGCGGCAGGAAGAGGCGGCGGACAAGAAGGCACTCGAATTTCTGCAAAACTCGCCGTACAAAGACAAACTCGCGAACGCCGGCCTGTTCCTGCGCGCTCTCGAATCCCACTCGAAACAGCTCTCCTCGCTGATCACGCCTGAGTTCGGTAGCCGGATGGCGAAGGGCGACAGCATCCTGCGCATGAGCGCACTGCTACAGTCCGCGCCCGCGCTTCAGACAACCGAGGTCACGCAGATCGCGGCCCTTCCTCTGGGCAGCCGTATCAAGCTCGACCCCTGGGACGATCGCGTCGAACTCAACAAGAGCAAACCTGTGCCCCTGCAATCGGCGCGCGACAAGATGGCGTTCGAAGTAACGCCGATGATCCCCCATCTCGCCCGCTATCACGGCCCGCAACAGGTCGCGAATGCGTCGGCTACCGGCAAGTAAGAGTTTTTCGTTCGCGGGCCCACCCGTTCTGAAACAACGGGGGTGGGACCCGCGGTTTGAATATTCGTTTTTCGGAGGTAGTAGTATGAAACGCGCCACGCTTCGTTACTTGCCGCCTTATTTGCTGACTGGTTCTCTGACTGCGATCGTCCTGACGATGGTCGCCGCCTCCACAGGTTGCGGCGGAGGTTCAGGCGGTGGGTCTTCAACGCCACCACCCCCGCCGCCGAATCTGAGCGTGGTCAAGCACATCATCTTTCTCGCCGAAGAAAATCGCAGCTTCGATAGTTATTTCGGGAAGATGAACGACTATCGCAGCGCGCCGCCGTATAACCTGCCGCGCGAAGTCAACGGACTGCCCGATGATTGCAGCCCGACAACTGGCGGCGCAACGCCCTGGACGACGCCATGTAGCGCCATGAATTTATCGCCGAATGCTCAAGGCGTGCCTACTACTCCTATCTATGCATTCCATCTGCAGACGGCATGCATAGACGGCCTCAGCCCGGACTGGATTGTCGGCCATTGGGATTTTAATGTGATGAATCCGAGCTCTAACACTCCCGGCACTGTGGGCCTGCCTACTCCCGGCTCGGATGGTTTCGTCGTCAGCGGTGCGAGCGCGGCCATTGCCAACGGCGAAAATGACGTCCAGGGCATTCGCGCCATGGGCTACTACACCGGCTCGGATCTTCCCTACCACTACTGGTTGGCGACGAACTTCGCCATGTCCGACAACTGGTTTGCGCCCGCCCCAACTCGCACCCAACCCAATCGTTATTACTTGATGGGTGCGACCTCAGGCGGCTACGCCTATCCTTATATGGGTGGAAGCGAGCTTCCGATTCAGTCGAAGACGATTTTCGACTCCTTGCAGGCCGCCACCGTCTCGTGGAAGATCTATACCGAACTGCCCGACGGCTACACCTACGCCTCTGTGTTCAACGATTTCCTGGATCGATATGGCAGCACGAATGTTGTCAACGATCCATCGTTTGCGCAATTTTTATCGGATGCGCAAAGTGGCAACCTAGCCTCGGTCACCTTCATCGACAAGCCCGACGCGGATGAGAAACCGGACGGCACCGCGGCCAACGTTCAGGATGGTGTCGCCGAAACCGAGCAGTTGATCAATGCCGTGATGAATAGCCCGGAGTGGTCCTCAACTGTCCTCATCTTTACCTTTGACGAGGCCGGAGGCCTTTACGACCACGTCGTGCCTCCGACCAATGTGCCCAGTCCTGATGGCATTAAGCCAATCGACCTTTGCACCGGCCCGACCGATCCCGACTGCAACGTCGCGTTGCTCACGCACAGCACGCCGCCCTACGATCCTCCTGGAGATTTCACCCGCTACGGCTTTCGAGTGCCGGTGGTGGTGATCTCGCCGTTCGCCAAAGCGGGTTATGTTTCGCACGTCCAGACCGATTCCACCGCTTGGCTCAAGCTGGTCGAAGAACGCTTTAGCCTCCAACCGCTGAATGCTCGTGATGGCTGGAGCGGCACCAGCGACATGAGCGACTTTTTCGATTTCCAAAATCCGCCGTGGACAACGCCGCCGCAAAATCCTCCGAGTGACGGGCCGGGGAATTGTTACGACAGTTTGCCGTAGGGGATTTCGACGAATTTTGGACGCGTCTGTCTCCGGCAGCGTGAGGTATATCGTGAGCCCCAAACCTCGCGATACACGGTGGACCTTCGTCAGACTATTCCTGGGCGGTGCCGGCAACGAGCGTGTTGTTATCGTCTTCCAGCATGATCCATTCCTTGCCGTCATTCACGACTACCGTGCGGAAGTTCATCGTGCCCAGACCCGAGATGATCTGTGCCGTGCCCTGGCAGTTGTTTTCTTCCGTATAAGTGCCGCTGACGGCGCTGGTCGTGATCGCGCCACGGACGCTGAATGTTTCGATGCCGCTCGTAATGGTTCCGAGTCCGTCCAACTTTAGCTGCCCCGCAATCGCCTCTATTTCCAAGCCCGGAAAAAGTGTGCCCAGAAAATTCGTAGCGAACGTCTGTCTAACCCCGGTCAATCCGCAGGCGGCCAGTCCCTGCGCCAGGCCAAAGCCCGGTTGCGCGAAGCCCGGGTCCGCCTGAATCATCTGAAAACCTTTGTGAGTATCGTCAAGAACAATATCGAAGTGGGCGTTGGTAGTGTCCTCGGTGGCAAAGGTTAGAGTGCCAGTGCAATTCGCCGCGATGTTATAGCTGCCATCGAAGCTGCCGTTCGAGATCGTCCCATTCACACTCATCGTCCAAGAGCCGCTAAGGCCTCCTGTTCCATCCGAGACAATCTGGCCGAGGACGGCTGTAATCGTCGCCTGCCATGGTAGTAACCGTAAACGCCTTTCAGCGTCCCCATTGAACAACTCGCCGATGCGGGGGCCGTCGCCGCGATTGTCGCCAACCGACCAATCGAGAGAGTCAGGGCCGGAGTTCGCATATTATTTTCCTCCAAATTTAGGTGTCACTTCGCCGGCGGAGAGAGGAAGTCGAGCGCTGTATAGGCCGACTTGTGCGCTTGCTGCGAGACATGCTGCTAGCGGAAATGTGGGAAATCAAGCGGAAAATTCGTTCCTTGCGCGCGAACTCGGCCGCCGACTCGTCTACCGCGCCACAACATCAAACGGCCGCATCATCTCATTGTCTTCGTGCTCGAGGATGTGGCAGTGCCATACGTAGCGGCCGGTAAATCCTTCGAAGCGGATAATGATTCGCGTCACCATGCCGTGGTCGGCTCGTACCGTGTCCTTCCACCCAGCCTCAGCCGGATCGGGCACCACCGGCGGCCCGAGATATTGCAGCTCTCCAGTGCTCGAGTAGGCATTAACGTTGAACGCCCGGCGATCGAGAATCTGAAACCGCACGAGGTGCAGATGAATGGGATGATCGTCATTCGTCAGATTGATGAAGTTCCAAATCTCGATTGAATCGAGCACCGGATCCTCCGTAACCGGCATGCTCCAGTGAGCGTTATTCAACAGCGACATTAGGGGCCGCTTCTTCGCATCGTCGATCTCGACCAACGTCAACATGCGAGTTTTAACCGCCGCCGCTTCCGCAATCTTCGGAACCGGCCTCAGACTCTGGGGCAAAGCGCCGTCATCCCGCCCGCCTTTCGCGGCCACGCGAAACTGCATCACGTTAAAGTTGTCGTTCCTAAGCGCCAGACTGCTTTCGGCATACGCAGAGAAATCAAAGATCAGATCGGCGCGCTCACCCGGCGACAATCGCACCCGCGTCAATTCAATCGGAGCTGCCAGCAATCCCTGATCGCTGCCAATCTGATGAAATTTCGGAAACCACTGCGCTTGGCTGCTGCTGAACGTCAAATGAATGGCCCGGCCATTCGATCCATTCAGCACACGAAAACGATACTTGCGCGGCTCCACATCGAGATACGGGAAAATCTTCCCGTTGACCAGGACGGCATCGCCATAAACTTCCGGCACCCACGGCGATTTCGCATCGTTCGACACCGGATAATTGAGCTGCCCATCCAGATCGAAGAGCCGGTCATAAATAATCAGAGGAATCTCGTATTTGCCGCGAGGTAGACGCAACCCATCTTCGACTTCATCGCGCACGAAAAATGCTCCGAGCAGCCCTGCAAAAATATTGAGTCGATTAATACCCAGGGCGTGGTCGTGGTACCACAGCATGGCTGCGTCCTGCCGATTGGGATAGTGATGAACCGCCGACTTGCCCGGTGCATACCAGCTCTCCGGATAACCGTCGCTCTTCGGTCCCGCCTTCGCACCATGCAGGTGTACAACCGTCCGCACCTCGGGCTTATCCGCTTCCGCGCCGTGAATATTGTGATCGATGGGCAAAAAATGCTTTTCCGGCAGCTCGTTGACCCACTCCACCAGCAACCCCTGGCCGCTGCGGGTTTCAAAAACCGGCCCCGGCGTCGCCGACGAATAGCCCCACTGCCGAGTCGGCCGCAAATCGCGATGTAGCTTCGCCTCAAACTGCCGCATCGCGACGCGATAGTAAGGGAGTTGAACAGCGGGATCATCCGGGCTTGCCCGATGCCCGACAGGCTGAATCGTCTCCGGCAACGGCAGCGGATCCACGAACTGACCAAGAGAGCTGGCATTGAGTTGTTTGCGAAGTGTGGCCGGAGCGGGATGGGGCGTACTCTGAACGGCGCTTTGACCCGTGCCCCGGTGCAAGGCCAGCGCCATCGAAATCAGTCCGCCTTGCGCCAGAAATTCTCGTCGCGTGATCGTCAGGCCGTCAACTCCGTACGCGCATGAATAGCGGGAAAAGAATGGAGCCGACGATCAGACTTGAACTGATGACCTGACGATTACGAATTCTTTGCGGCAACGGCATCCAGCGTAACCCCTTGTTTTCTCAGTAGTCTTATATCATGCCAGAGCACGCCAGGTTATGTGAATAGTCACTTTCGGGACACGATACGGGACACGAAATCACTTCCGACGGCTCGATTTCCGAAGGCGTTGTGCTGGCGTCGAAAATGTTGGGTCGCCGCAATTCGTAATGAACTCCCTTCAGTCGTGTCGCAAAAAGTCATTGCAACTCGAAAATGCGCGGATCGAACGCCCGGCCGGACGGTTGCATAGTCCACCTCCCGGCATACGAAAACTAGCAGAGAGCATCCGCCCACTGCTATGTGAGACTCGAGGGCTATAGCTTTTTGAGTCATCCGGGGGGCATAGGATTGACTCGGAGACGCAGTGCCAAACTTCAGCACATAGAGCGCCTAATGAGTGAATCGATACTCTCCCTCGAACCCGAGCATCGGACGAACCGATTTGGCCACCACCGAGGCAGGTTGTGTCTGCAGCCCGCGTCGATACGCCGCCCATTATCTTTGCCATTACTCAGCAGCACCGAGATCGTAGCGATCGTAACTCCGAAGGGGCTGCCGTCGTCCGCAGTTACTATGTCAAACTTGCCGTCGCCATTGAAATCGGCAGCGGCTATGCCCGCTGGACCAAAATTGGCGCCGAACGGGACTGCGGCCTTCAGCGTGCCTGAACCTGTACCGGGCAAAACGGAGACCATGTCATAGGTCCCCCCGTTCGTGACCGCGACGTCGAGTTTGCCGTCGCCGTTGAAGTCACCCAACGCAACGTCATCCACACCCGCGGGAACGGGATAAGCCTTTGCCGCCTTGAACGTTCCGTTGCCGTTCGAGAGCAGGACCACGACTTTGCCCTCACTTTGGCATCCCGCAACAATGTCTTTCCCCTTGTCATCGCGAAGCGCGCCGGCGGCGAGACTGATGCAACTCGCGGCTATCGCAGTGGAGTTGTCCATGTGCGTCTGAAATGTTCCGTCGCCATTGCCAAGCAGCACAGAGATCGTTTCGCTATCTGCGTTGGCCGTCGCCAGGTCCAGCTTTCCGTCGCCATTGAAGTCGGCCACAATCACCATCCGCGGATCCGCCGCCGTAGCGTAGCTGACCGGAGCCTTGAACGTTCCATCACCGTTGCCGAGCATGATGTCAACGCCCGGAGTTGAAGATTGGTTATCGGAGACGGCTACGTCGAGTTTGCCGTCGCCATTGAAATCGCCGACCGCAATGCTGCCTCCCTGGAAGCCCGCCGTGGTGGGGATGAATGGCTTGAAAGTGCCGTCTCCGTTTCCTAAGAGTACCGCGATTCTGGCAAGGTCGAAGCCGTAGACGACCGCAATGTCGAGCTTGCCATTGCCGTTAAAATCGCCGACCGCGATGCCGGTGACCCCTCCGCCCACCGGATAGTCGACGTGAGTGGCGAAGGTTCCGTCTCCCTTTCCGAGCAATACAGAGACAGTATTCGCCGTGTCGTCATTGCCGGTGACCACGTCCATGTGCCCATCGCCGTTGAGATCGCCCACGGCCAGCACTGCTGGGCCTGTCCCCGTAGCGAAATCGGCGCGATTGAACATAAAGGTCTGGGCGGAAGTCAGCGGCGTGGCGACGAAGGCCAGCAGCGGCAGGACCATCACCGTCAGCGTTGCGTTTGGGCGGAGAACCTTCGTTGCGAGTGCACGGGTTGCGAAAGGATGACGCGCGAAGTTGCTCATAGTCCTGCTCCTTATTATTTCGAGTCTTTTAGAATTCCGTGCATTCACGACGCTTACTTGGCCGCGACCAAGGCAGGCTGCGTGGCAGCGACTTGCGCCTGCACCTTCTGCAAAGACTGGCGTGTCGTCCGAAGTTCAGACTTCAGAACGCGAATTTCCTCTTGCTGTTCCTTGATCGCATTCAGCATCGACCAAATGATCGGATCGTTGTTCACCAGAAGGTAGCCTTTACTGTTTTCCATCACCGCTTCGGGGATCACTCGCTGCACATCTTGCGCGACCAATCCGATATGTTCATCCGTATCGCGAATGCCCATCGCATTGTCGGACTTGTAGCGATAACGAACCGGGTTGAGCTTCAGAACCTGGCTCAGGCCGGAGTGGTAGCTGCCGTTCAGGTTCTTGAGCCGGCCATCGGAGTAGGTGCCCCACGAACCGCCTCCGGGCTTGTCGGCGCTGCCGTTCACGGTAAGGAGGTTGTCGGGGCTGGTGGTTCCGATACCCACGTTGCCGTGTTGCTCGATGGATATCCGGCGCGCAAAGTCCGTGAAAAGGTCGATCCCATATTGATTGGGACCGGCTGTGCGCGAGGAGGATATCCCTTCTCCCGCGTTAAGGCCGAACGTCAGATCGATAAAATTCGTCCCGTTATTCAGTCCTGTGGAGTCGATCGCAGTTGTGCCGGCCACGTCCAGTAAATGTCCCGGCGCGGTCGTTCCGATGCCAACTTTCGTAGTGGCAGTGGCGCCGTTCACTCCGTTGATGCTGCCCAACACGATGGCATTGCTCTCCGTTACAAACGCATCGGCGCCGATGGCCATGGCATTTGTAATTGTTCCGGTTGCGAACAAGGAATAGGCCCCCAAGGCAGTGTTGTTGGACCCGGTCATATAGGACCCATCCGCGGTCAATCCGGCCTGAGCGCCTATTGCTGTGTTGAAGTTGCCCGAGGTGTTGAGGAGAAGTGCGTCTCCACCGAACCCGGTGTTCAAGATGCCCGTAGTGTTGTAGACGAGCGAGAGGTATCCGCTGGCGGTGTTCTCGAAGCCTGTGGTGTTGTTGAGCAGCGACTGAAAGCCGCTGGCGATGTTGTAGTCGCCTGTCATCGTGGCATTTCCGGCAAAACCGAGAAATGCGTTGGAGTTGGAGAACGACCCGAAGGCGAACGGATTGCTTCCAATATCGAAGCCGCTGCCTGTCACCGAGCCGGTCGCGCTCAGGTTCCCATTCACCGTCTGGGTGCCAGTGAACGTGTTGGCGGCGGCCAGTTGCGGCACCTTCGACGTGTTCAGATTGAGGGTGACGTTACCGCTCGTTCCGCCGCCGGTCAGATCCGTTCCGGCCGTCACTCCTGTAATTTGGCCATTGGCGGTCGTCAGGGAACATAGTGTGGATAGCAAGAGTACTGCGAAATGCATCTTCAAATTCTTCATGGCTCGCTCCAAACGTTTTCTGAGATCAGGTTGAACTGCGAATTAGCGCGGCGCTCGTTGAGCGCTGCTATTTCTGGTTGGTTCCGAGCGCCGGAGCGTTGCTGGCATCGATCGTACTTTCCGTCCAAGCGCCGTTGACGTAGTCCACGTTGAAGCTGCCGGCCGTGGTCACGGCATTCACATAAAGTTTGAGCGTGGCCTTGGTGATGTCGGCGCTGGTGTAGCCAGTGGGGATCGACGACAGATCGAACTGAATGAAAGTCGTCTGCGAACTTTCGACATCGAGCAGCGTCTTGGCGCCGTAGTTCGTGGTGGAGGCGGCAGTGTTGGTGTAGGAATCGCCGCTCGGAGTAAGTTGGCCAAAAGCGCCAGGTAACAAACATAGTGTCGAAAGCAAAAGTGCCGCTAACTGCGTGTACAAGTTTTTCATGGTGTTCTCCTAATCTTCCCGTCAGGCAGTCTCTTCACTACAAAGCGTCCATTACCGTTCTCGAACCCCCTGCACTCATGGGGAAGTACTATCCGCTGGAAGGTCTTTCTCCGAAATCGAACCTTCTTGAAGGCGAAGTCTTGTCTGCTCCGCCTGCGCTGGTGACAGTTGCTGTCCACACAGAGGGCAGTTCTCGAAGCCCGCCACCGCGCCACCTACCAGCAAAGTCATGCCTTGCCGCTCGACCGTTACCTCAGTCCGAACGGTACGGGTGGGGCCGTGCCCGGACGTGTCTGAACGGAAGAAGCTTGCCCGCTCACTCAGCCATTGGTAGAGTCTTTTCGTGCGTTTCCCCTGCACTGGCCGCCAATGTTGTGGCAGTCGCGCAAAAAAGGCCAGTGACGCCTTCTGACAGGTTTTGACAAGTTCTGAAATTGCTGCCAAGTCAATGAAATCCGAAGGGATATTTCAATTCGGGGAGTTTCAGATCGACGTCCTCGCACGCTCCATGCGGCGGAAAGATGAGATCGTCACGCTCAACCGCCGGGCGTTTGATGTGCTGTTGTACCTGGTGCAAAACCCGGGACGGGTTCTAACTCGCGACGAGCTTTTGAAGAATGTCTGGCCGGATACCTTTGTGGACGAGAACAGTCTGGCGCAAAGTATCTCGGCGCTGCGGCGGGCACTCGAGGAGCGGCCCGGCGACAACAGCTATATCGTCACTCTGCCGGGGCGAGGGTATCAGTTTGTGTCGGCTGTGACGGTTGTTGTCCCCGAAAGCTTGAGTGTTACTAAAGGATGCGACGCTTGCCGCCGACAATACTTCCCGGGGAGTCCTGGTTCAGCGACAAACGATTCGGACCAGTGTCATTACTGAGAACGAGCAGCTGAGCTTGCCAGGCCCTCGGAATCGAAGGGTGAGACTGATCGCGGTGTTGGTCTTGGCAACAATATCGGTCGCGGGGTTTTACAGCTGGCGGAAGTTTCACGGAACGCCATTCCCAACAAATCCGACCACCGTGAGTTTGACGGGGACGCCCGCTCCGGCACGCCGCTCCGTCGCGGTTCTCGGCTTTCGCAACCTGTCGGGGCGTCCCGGGGAAGGATGGATATCCACAGCCCTGTCGGAGATGTTGAGCACAGAACTGGAGGCGGGAGAGAAGCTGCGTCTGGTTTCCGGCGAAGACGTCGCGCGCACCAAGCTCGATCTTCCTTTGGCTGACACCGACAGCCTCTCTCGGAACACGTTGGCGCGGTTGCACAAGGATCTAGATAGCGACCTGATCGTCCTCGGCGCCTACACCGCTCTCGTCGAGAAATCCGAGACCCGCATCCGGCTTGATCTGCGCATGCAAGATACAATTTCCGGTGAGACGGTCGCCGACGTTGCGGTCGTGGGAAGCGAGGCGGACCTGTTTGACATCGTCACTCAAGTCGGTTCCCGGTTGCGCGAAAAGCTCGGTTTCGAAGCGGTTTCTCCAGTGGAGGCGGTCAGTGTCCGCGCCTCTTTGCCTTCCAACCGCGATGCCGCCAGGCTCTATTCGGAGGCGCTCGCCCGGCTACGCGTGTTCGACGCTCTCGAAGCTCGCAATCTTCTATATCGAGCCATAGCCGCCGATCCAAAGTATTCCCCGGGGCACTCCGCTTTGGCGGAAGCCTGGTCGCGGTTAGGTTACGACAAGAAGGCGCAGCAGGAGGCCCGGCAAGCGTTCGACTTGTCCGCCAATCTCTCACGGGAAGATAGATTGGTGGTCGAAGGCCGCTATCGCGAAATCGATCATCAGTACGACAAAGCGATTGAAGTCTATCGTTCACTCTTCACCTTGTTCCCTGACAACGTCGACTACGGCCTCAAGCTGGCAGGAGTGCAGGTTCGCGCCGGCAAGGGACAGGATGCTCTGACCGCGCTCGAGTCACTGCGCAAACTCGCGCCTTCAGCTGCTGAAGATCCCCGTATCGACTTAGCGGAGGTAGACGCCTGGGAAGCGCTGGGCGATCCCGAGCGCGGAGTGCAGCCGGGGGCACGGGCTATGGAAGAGGCGAGGGCACAGGGAGCCCGGCTCATCCTCGCACAGGCGCTGCAGGGACGGTGTTGGGGGTCCAGCTTTCTCGGCCAAGGGCCGGAGGCAGTTGTGGCCTGCCGCGAATCCAGAGACATCTACGCCGCGGCCGGAGACCTGCACGGCGAGGCGACAGCCCTGCGCACCTGGGCGGACGCTCTAGCTCAGACCGATGCGCCCGAGTCCATCCGTCTCTACCAGCAGGCTGAGATCCTTTACCGCAAAGTTGGATCGGAAGCCGGCGTCGCCTCAGTGGTCAACAACCTGGGCCTGGTCTACGAAGCTCAGGGCGATCTCGTCACCGCCGAAAGAATGCATCGCGAGGCTTTGGCCAGTTATCGACTTCTTGAGGAGAAGAAAACCCAGGCCGAAGTTACTGGAAACGTTGCCGACGAGAGAATGGAGCAGGGAGACCTACCCGGTGCGCTCCAGCTCTATCAGGACCAGGTGCGATTAGAAGACCAGTTGCAATCAGAGGATTCAAGGAAAATCGGAACGCACCCCCTCCCCGGTTACAACATTGCGCTCATCCGCCAATTGCAGGGAGATCTGGCGGGCGCAAAACAGGGATTCGAACAATCCTTAGCGGCTTGGCAGAAGGGCAGCGTTCAGTATTTCTCCGCTTACGCCATGTGGAGTTTGGGAAGTCTGTTCCTCCAGGAAGCTGACTTCTCGAGATCCCGCAAAATGTACGACCAGGCGCTGGCTCTGCGCACTTCGGCAGGCGAAAAACTCACCATTGCCGAAACTAAGCTCGCGCTTGCGGATTTGTCGCTGGAGGAGACGCGTCCTCCCGCCGAACAGGAAGCCGCAGTCCGGCAAGCTCTCGAGGTTTTTCAGACACAGAAAACCCACGACGACGAAACCGGGGCGTGGTGCGTACTTGCCCGCGCGCTGCTCGCTCAGGGTAAAGCGGCGGACGCGAAAGACGCGGTGCAACACGCGCGATCTCTCGCTGCCAAGAGCCAGAATCCGAACATCCGTTGGCAGACGGCCATCACCGCAGCCCGCATCGAGACCGCCGAAAGGAACCTTGCCCACTCCCCGGCCGCCGACGCCTCACGCAAGGAGTTGGCCACCATCATCACGAAGTCGCGAGAGTTGGGCTATCTGGGCGTCGAACTCGATGCGCGTCTCGCGCTCGCTGAAATCGAAATGAAGTCGGGTCAAACGACAGCGGGGGGCGCCCACCTGGCCACAATCGAAGCCGATGCGAAGGCCAAAGGCTACAACCTCGTCGCCCGCAAAGCTGCCCTCGCTCGCGGCTGAGTCTTTCCAACCCAGGGAAGGGCGATGCGAAAGGTTTCTTCTCCCCTGCTCCATACTTCTCGATCCGCATCAGCCGAGCGCCCTGAGTACGTCTGACACATCCCTGGGAGGCACGATTGCCGGCAACTCTTCGTGGCTGAACCTTGCCCGCCTTCTCCCACCACGCAGACCAGCCGCCGACGCTATCCCGGAATGAAAGTTGCATTTCGTTTTTCCAGGAGTTGGAAAGTTTGGACACCGCGTTCCACGCCGCGTTGTGGCTGCGCAACGCTTGCGGCTGGCTTGCGCTAAACGCGCGCGTACAGGGTCAGCATCAGAGGCGCGCATCTGTGCTTCCGTCGCTCAGATTGGATACCCCTTCTTTGCCCAAGATTTCCTCGACAGAGGGCGCAACTTCCCTATTCAGATACACGCTCTTCTCTTCAAGCGTCAGCCGTTGAAATCGCGGTGTCAAAAGCATGGTCTCGGGCATGTTTAAAGAGGCGAAACGCCTGGGCTACTTTGACGGCGTTAACCCCGCGCAAGATACGCGGCGCCTCCTGTTCGAACGCGCGCCGACACGATGGAACAGATCGCGTCGATTCTTGCCTTGTTGCCGGAACCGGCGGGCAACGATCTTTGCAGTGGCCGCTTGTACGGGGTTGAGACGCGGCGAGATCGAAGGACTCGACTGGAGCAATTACCGCGACGGGGAACTGAACGTGAGCCGCTCGAGCTGGAATGGAGAAGCCGTTGCTCCCAAAACGCTGAAGAGCAAGGCTGCTGTTCCGGTGATTCGTCCGCTGGCCGAGCGGCTTGAGATGCATCGGCTCAGGTGCAGCAATCCCCAGACCAAGGTAGCTGGTGCCGCCCCCGCTGTGCCCGAGGGGCCGATCTTCAAGACTTCGGAAAACACGCCGCTCTCACTTCACAATGTCGTCAACCGGCAGATTCTCCCAGCACTGAATCGCTGTTCTCACTGCTGTCTGACCGAAGGACTGCCACATCTGGAGGCGAAGGAATGCCCCGGTTACGAACGCGATCAGAGCATTCCTGAGTGGCAAGGGTTCCATGCTGCGTGGCGCGGCTTGGGCAGCAACCTCTATCGTCTCGGCGTACACGAACCGGTGATTCAGAGAATTCTGCCCCACTCGAACGTGAGCACGACGATAAACTATTACATCAAGACCACGGCTCCCGACGTGACGGAAGCCATGCAGAAATTCGAGCGTGACATCGCTGAAAAATTGGTGGGTCGGAACCCATTTGTACAGCAGCCTGACGAGCCGATTTCAGGTCGGTAGGCTTGGTCATTTTCTAGCGCGGAACCACGGCCAAGGTCATGGTCTTCCAATTGTGCAGTGACGGTTGCACAATCTACGCAAGTTCAACCGGAAATGGAGAAGCGCGGTTGTCAGTTAGTAAGTATTCCCTTCCGGACTATCTCTCGGTATGGAACGGGTGCTGTTCAATATCCGTGCGGCTTCGACCTGCAAGTTGCGGCGCTTTTCGCTCCAGACGGAAAGATCAAGAATCAGTACGTTGCCCGTTTGCCGATCTGCCCTTAACAGAATGCCATTCTCGGGCAGGCGCTTCGTAACTCCTACTAAAGCCTGACAGGGAAGATGAGGTCGAACCACCGCCGTCACCTTGGACTACAGCTTGATCGCAAGAGTGAGCAAGGGCCGGGTATGATATGCGTCAGTTTTGAGACTTTGTTTGCCTTACTCCCAGAAGGGACATGATGGAGAAAAAGCACGCAAAAGTTGATTTGCCCTCCGGTAAAGGAACCATCTCGACTCGCGCTGAGCAGAAGCAGGTCGAGGAACGCCAGGCAATTGGCGCAAACGTAGTTTACGAGACCATTCGACGCGAGGGTGAAGAGGAACTGCATCGGCCCGCGGCAGCACTGGCTTGGTCGGCATTCGCTGCCGGACTTTCGATGGGCTTTTCGCTGGTTGCCCAGGGAGTACTCATGGCCCACTTGCCAGATCAGCCGTGGCGACCATTGATCGCCGGTATCGGATACTGCGTGGGATTCCTCATCGTCATCCTGGGGCGACAACAACTCTTTACGGAAAACACACTGACCGTAGTCCTCCCTCTCCTGTTGCGGAAGGACCTGTCCACGTTGCTGCGCATGCTTCGTTTGTGGGTCGTGGTACTGGTCGCGAATCTTGTTGGGACATTTTTGTTCGCTTTGTGCATCGGAAAAATCGGCATCTTCGATGCGCGCACCCATCAGTGCTTGACAGAGATTGGCGCCACGCACATTGGAGTAGGTTTCGGGACTGTCTTCGTGCGATCTATTTTTGCAGGATGGTTGATCGCACTGATGGTATGGCTGCTTCCTGGCGCAGAATCGGCACGAGTCAGCATCATCATAATCGTGACCTATTTGGTGGGAATTAGTGGATTTGACCACATCATCGCCGGATCGACTGCGACATTTTTCCTGCTCGTAACGAGACACATATCTTGGGGAACATACGTTGTCCAATTCTTCCTTCCGACCCTGATGGGCAACGTTATCGGTGGACTATCTCTCGTGGCCGCCCTGGGTCATGCACAGGTTGTTGGGGGAAAGGAACATGGAGAGAAGGAAGAATAGTGTAAATTGAGGCCTCTCGAGACCGTCAGAGCTTCACGAGGTTTTCGGGGCTGGGGTTGATCGTTTGAGTCGGTTTGTCGCGTCCGACTCGGTGGTCACCTCGTTGGCCGGTTTTGCCGGCAGTCGCCGCCCCCATGCACCCGGCGGCCGCATCCCGATCCCGGCACTTTCAGATAGGCTCCGGCGGTCTCGCGATGCTCCCGGTCTCTTGCTCGATGCGCCGCAGTGGCCATCCGAGTCGTTCCAGGGGCAATCACTATGTTGTTTTTTTCGCTTCGCTCAAGGCGTTGCTCATATCGACGAAGGCGATCTCTGGGGCCAATTTGCGCTCGTTCCCGATGTGGCCAAGTGGGTGTCATGCTGCATCCTTAGTAAGGAAAATCGTGGTCTGCCAAAATCGCCCACAGGCATTCAGTGTCTTGATGAGATCACCCAACGTGGTTTCCCCCGCGGACGTCCCGCGCTCATCTGCGGCAGCGCCGGCGCAGGCAAGACCCTCCTTGCGATGGAGTTCCTGATTCGCGGGGCCATGGAATACAACGAACCCGGCGTTTTAATGGCGTTTGAGGAGACCGCCCCTGCGCTAACGCAAAATGTTCGCTCGCTCGGTTTTGACCTGAATGAGTTGGCGAAAGAAAAAAAGTTGGTCATCGATTTCGTTCGCATGGAACGCAGCGAGATTGACGAAACCGGCGACTATGATCTCGAAGGCCTCTTCATAAGGCTGGGCGCCGCGATTGATGCCATTGGGGCGAAGCGCGTAGTCTTGACACGATCGAAAATCTATTTTGCTGGACTGCAGAATGAGGGCATCCTGCGAGCGGAATCACGTCGCCTGTTTCGATGGCTCAAAGACAGGGGTGTAACCGCCTTCGTCCCCGCCGAGCGCGGTGAGGGCGCTCTGACCCGGCATGGGCTGGAAGAATACACTGTTGGGAGAGAAGGAACCGGCCCTCGCCTGGTTGAGACGAGCTATTCAAGTTGGAAATCATAACTATCCTCGGGTTCAGCGCGACAAGAACTGGGACAAGCTGCGCGGAGACGCCGAATTTCAGCACATCATGCTCGAAGTCGAGGGTTACTGGAAGCATTGCAACGAACTCTTCCGACACGGGCAGTCATGAACGGCAGGCCGAGGGCTAGAAGTCACCTGGCATGAGGATCATTTCTTCTTCCGCGAACACTTAAACTCGCGGAACCGACACTTCGATTACGAATTAGGAAAACTAGTGGGGAAGTAGCGGTCATAAATTCGGTTGGTCAGTTCCAGCGTACTTTCCCGCGGCGACTTGGCTCCGATGATCTGAGAAGCCATGGTGAGCAAGAGGACGTTGCGGGTTGTGGGACTTAAGAGATGGGCGAGAATGTTGACAGACAACTCGTGGGTCGGCATGGAAGACTCCTGGGTCTCTAGTAGAGAATTGTTCCTCTAACACAGCGGATTATCGTCCGGTCTCCAGTGACCGATCAATACACGCGATAACCGATTACCAAAGGACATGTCCGGTCAGCCGATGGCCTGGAGTGCCTGTGGAATTTCGAGGAGCTTGTCAGTTGCCGGATACTTTTGTCCGGCGTCCGATTCTCTCGTCTAAACCGTCGCCCTCCATCCTCAGAAAGCCCCGCGTCTCCATGTGCTGTCATACTGCCCTGTCACCGACTCCCAGCACAGAATCGATCAGGCCTCCGCTGTCTCCTCGAATAGCGCAACCTTTAGCACGCTAGATCTCTCCGAGATTCGCACGGTCCCCTTCACTCAAACCGGAACGCTTCGCCTGTACCTAGGAGGCCGCTGTTTCGAGGCCCGTCGCGCCCGCCAAATTCTTCACGCGTAATCCAACGTGGATTTATGGCTTACGCGATTGTCTTCGCCGACGCGACACCGCGCAATCCCAAGCACTTACTAGTCGCACTCAGTCACGAAACCTAACCAAATGTGACCTCCGGCAGTTTCGGGACAGTGCTCGGGACACTGCTTTTGCAATGAGCGAATCTCGTAGGTGCTGTGTTTTGTCCAGGGAGCGAGGCCACGTTGGCCGCGAATTCTGCCTACACGAACCTCTGTAAGTTCACGCTGCCGCAGACAAGGTTCGTTTCGGCTTGACTGCTTCAACGGTTGCCCTGTTTGAATCTGGGCGATTTCTACGAGCACAGAACATTCAGCGTCATCATTAGCAACGTGGTTGATCCTGGTGTTGCTTTTCCCTCACTAGAAAGCTCATTTTCGCGGGAGTGCAAGGCGACGAATGGTTTGTTCATTACGAGCTAGGCGGTTACGCACACAACTATTGCGTGATCCTGTTCAAAGTTGATCCGCACGATCAGTTGCAGTTCGTGTGGGGCGGCGCAGGTTTTCACGCCGCAAAGAACTTGGATCAGCTTCGCAAGATGGTTGATACTGGGGCAATTCTCGGATGACATGCAGAACTATTAGTGAATCGCGATAGCACCGACTACGCACAGTCCGGGTCATTTGGTGCTATCGCTGATTACAACAACTATGTTGCGGCCCCGCGGTTTTATCCGGGGAAGGTTACCAAGAAAGGTGTATAGTTCTGTGCAAGAAATACTAGGGCCCCTACTGTTGCGCTATAGGAGGCTTCTCATGCCCCGCCACTCCGCCCGCAAATTCCAAACTCTCAGTATCGTCGCTCTCTTCGCCGCTATCGTCGCCACTCTGGCCCCTCTCGCATCATTGGCTCAGGTAGCGAATGCGAGGCTAGCATCCTCCGAGTCTTCTGCTCCTTCTCAGCCAGCGGTTATCAATGCCGTCCTTGCGCAACCGCACTCACTGCCGCCGGGACTGGTGACGCCCAGCGCAGGCAGCATCGCTCAGAATAGGAAATTTCGCGCCCGCCCGCAGGATTCCGGCAATCCGCTGTTCCTCCCAGCCGTCCCCTACAACGCCAACGGCAGCGCCACCGAATCCGTCGCGATCGCGGATGTGAATGGCGACGGCAAACCCGACCTCATAGTTGCCGACCAGGGTTGCGTTACCTGCGGAGACGGCTCCGTGAGCGTGCTGTTGGGCAACGGTGATGGCACCTTCCAGCCCGGTGTTCCGTACGACTCCGGCGGCCGCTTCGCAAATTTTGTGCGCGTCGCAGATGTGAACGGCGATGGCAAACCCGACCTGATCGCCGTGAACTACTACGGAGCCTGTGAAAGCGGCGACTGCGATGGCACGGTCGGGGTGTTGCTCGGCAATGGCGACGGTACCTTCCAGCCCGCGGTGACCTACGACGTTCCGGCGGAAAATCCCGATTCCGTAGCGGTCGCCGATTTGAGGGGCGACGGCAAACTGGACTTCGTGGTCGGTATCTGGAACGAAGGCGTAGCCGTGCTGCTCGGTAATGGCGACGGAACCTTCCAGCCTGCCGTGCTAATCGGCGGAATTGGCCAGGTCGCTTCGGTAGCCATCGCGGATGTCAACCATGACGGCAAGCTGGACCTCGTGCTCGCAGGTGCCGGAAACCTCGGCGGCCAAGTGAGCATCATGCTGGGCAATGGCGATGGAACCTTCCAGCCTGCCGTGGTCTATGCCTCCGGCGTTTCGCAAGGTGGCTGGGCCAGTTCGGTCGCAGTCGCGGATCTGATTGGCGACGGCAAGCTCGATATCGTTGTCACCGAGTACGCGGAAAGTAACGTTGGTGTGCTCCTCGGGAACGGGGACGGCACTTTCCAGTCCGCGACCTTGTTCGGCACCGGCGCGACCAATGCCTGGTCGGTAGCCGTAGCGGATGTAAACGGCGACGGCAAGCCCGACGTGCTGGTAGCCAACAATTGCGACCCCGACGGCTGTACCTATGGAACCGCAGCCGTGCTGCTAGGCAATGGCGACGGCACCTTGGAGGCACCTGTAACCTTCGGCCAGCCCGGCGGTGCATTTGGCATCGCGGTTGAGGATGTGAATGGAGATGGCAGACCCGACTTGGCGATAGCGAACGCCAACAACACAGCATCGATCATGCTGAATAATACGGGCCTCCACACCGCTACTACGACCACGCTGGTCTCTTCGCAGAATCCTTCCCTTTCGCAACAAACCGTTACCATCACAGCGACAGTTAGCGCGGCATCGGGCACCCCCGCCGGCACCGTTATTTTCTACGAAAATTCCGTCCAACTTAGCAGCCAAATGCTGGTCAGCGGAAGCGCCTCCATCTCCTTCTCGGCAGGCCCAGGCTCGTACTCGTTTACTGCCACCTATCAAGGCTCCCTCCTTTTCTCAGTCAGCGCATCGCCAGTATTGACGCAGGTAGTGAATAAGGCGACGACCACAACCACACTGGCATCGTCGGCGAATCCCGCAAAAGTCAAACAGAGCCTTACCTACACCGCGACCGTCACCAGCCAAGACGGAGACGCAACGACTGGCACCGTGACGTTCCAGGACAACGGCGCGACAGTCGCAACCGTAACCCTTTCCGGCACCCAGGCCACGTATCGGACGTCCTACCCTGTAAGAGGTCTGCACACAATTATCGCCACCTACTCCGGCGATGCGAACAACAGCGGCAGTGCGTCGGCCGTACTGACCGAGCAAATCGGGACCGAGCCCTACCCCTCGAAGACAACGTTAGCCACTTCTGGATCACCATCGTTAGTCGGGCAGTCGGTAACTTTCACCGCCACGGTCTCGTCACTCTACGGCACGATTCCCGATGGCGGAACCGTGACGTTCTATGACGGCGTTACTCAAATCGGCACTGGTATCACAGCCAGCGGTGTCGCGACTTTTACAACATCGTCGCTGACGGTGGGCTGGCACCACATCAAGGCCACCTACGCCGGGGATGCGGCGTTCAAGCTAAGCAGTGGGTCGGTCAGGCAGGTGGTGAATAAATAAGTGATAGCGACGGCGATTGTTTCCCGTCTGAACCCGTGCCCATATGGACACGGTCGGTCCTCTCCAGTGTGGGGAAGGTTGAGAAATTACCTTACTTTCGGAACCTCCCACAGGCGTTTCTGGACCGTGCGACGAAACGTTTGAAGGCCAGGATCACTTCCGCACTGCCGAAAACACACCCAGAACACCTCTCACGCTACCCACAAAAACCGTCTTCCGGCACGGTTGACAAGCGCTTCCAATTGAGTTACTTTGCATTGCAAAGCTTAAACCGTATGAATTCCCTCAACAAAGCTCTGAGCGACATCAGCAACATTCGCAGGCAGGTGGCTCATAGTACTGAGTTTCGTGGTTACGGTCCCGCGACTCTGGCCAGTACGGGCATTCTGGCGTTTGCAGCCGCCGCGGCTCAGGCTCTTCGGCTTCGAGACCCGGCGAATCACATGCCGACATACTTAAGCATCTGGATTGCCGCCGCCGCGCTGTCGGCCGCCATGATTGGGATAGAGATGTACGCGCGCACGCGGCGCATTCATTCGGGCCTGGCGGACGAGATGATCCGCATGGCCGTCGAGCAATTCCTGCCGTCAGTCGGCGCTGGCGCGCTCATTACTCTCGCGCTCGTACGCTACGTTCCCGCGGTTTTGTGGATGCTTCCCGGCCTCTGGCAGATTGTTTTCAGCTTGGGCGTGTTCTCGTCTTGCCGTTTTCTGCCGCGTCCGGTGGCCGCCGTAGGCGCGTGGTACTTGCTGACAGGCTTGACCTGTGTCGCACTGGGGGACGGCCGGGCACTCTCTCCGTGGGCCATGGGTATCCCGTATGGAGTCGGGCAGTTGCTGGTCGCGGGAATACTGCTTTTTAGTGGGAGGGAGGAAAGGGATGCAAGTTAAGGCTCCGCGTAGCGAAGGGCGCTTCGCCTATGAAGGCCTGGATCGCGTGATTCACGAGCGCGCGCGCCTCAGTGTTCTGACGTCTCTGATCACCCATCCGAAAGGGTTGACGTTCGGCGAACTCAAACAACTTTGCACTCTAACGGACGGCAATTTGAACCGTCATCTGCGCGTTCTGGAGAAGCGCAAAATGGTCGAGACCGTGAAGAAATATGACCGCAATCGTCCGCAGACGGTCTGCCGAATCACGGCGTCCGGCCGTGCGCGCTACGTTGAGTATCTGTCCACTCTGGAGCAGGTGGTTCGGGATGCGGCAAAAGTGACGGAAGAACGGCCCGCAGCGGGCCTGGCACAAAGCCTAGCGCCGTCGCGGGCCTGATCTTTTTTTGCCAGGCAACTTTGCAGTGCAAAGCTACCTGAAGAACGGAGGCACTGAGTGAGCGATTTGTCGATGTTGCAATCCAGCTTAAGGATGAAATCTCGGTCCATGGGCGTGAAACTCATTGTAGTTTGCGGACTAGCGCTGCTCATGACAATTCCGGCTTTCTTTGTTGGAGCGCTGGTTGAAGACAGGACGCAGCGAGCCGCGGAAGTCATTCGAGAGATAAGCAGTCACGTGGGCGGCCAGCAAACCTTCCTAGGACCGACACTTGTCATTCCGTACAGTATTCCGCCACAATCTCCGGCTGATCAGGCCAAGCACGGCATGTATCTGGTGTTTCCGGCGCGAGCTTCGGCCACTATCAAGACAACAACGGAAGAGCGTCGCCGTTCGCTCTTTAAGGTGCCGGTGTTTCAGGCGGATCTGAAGCTCGATGCAGCATTCGATCTCACGGGAGTGCCCGCGACGGCGCCGCCTGGCGCTGAACTCGACTGGGGCCGTGCCGAGATCATAGTTGGAGTCAGTGATGCCCGCGGAGCGCTGGCCGATGCCATCTTGACGACGGACGGAAAGACTTCGACGCTAGTTCCTGCGGAGAACACGACCACGATCTCGATCGGCGGGGACCAGAGCGAGCACATCAAGCTCACACTCTTCGGCGCCCGATTCGAAGGCCTCGTCAAGCCAAACGCGCAATTCAATGTGATGTCCGCGCTGCGATTTTCCGGCGCTCAAAGGATCGCGCTGCTTGCCTATGGCAAGACGACCCATCTTTCGGTTCAAGGTGATTGGTCAAGTCCGGGATTTGATGGAGGCTTCTTACCTGTCAATCGAACCGTGTCCAGCAATGGTTTCACCGCGGAGTGGTCCGTGCCTTTCATCGCGCGCGGAGTGCGCGCCGAAGGACAGAGCGACACCATTACCGGTCTCGACGCGACGGCGCTTGGCGTTTCGTTCATCGAATTGGCGGATCCATACCAATCCGTCAACCGTTCGCTTAAGTATGCACTTCTCTTCCTAGGACTGCTTTTCCTTTCCTACTTCGTATTCGAGGTTACAACCGGCAAGCGGGTTCACCCTGCTCAATACGTTCTCGTAGGCATCGCCCAGATCATCTTCTACCTGCTTCTGCTGTCGATCGCCGAGAGAGTCGGTTTTGATGCTGGCTTTCTGCTCGCTGGTGCGGCCACGGTGGCGCTGCTTTCAGCGAATGCGGCATGGGTGTTCTCCAGTCGCGTGCAGGGAATAAGGGCCGTGGCCATCTTCTCTTTGCTGTATGCACTGATCTACCTACTGCTGCGACTCGAGGATAATGCACTGCTCGTAGGCGCGATTACTAGTTTCCTGGCGGTTGCGGCTGCCATGTATTTCACTCGCGGGATCGATTGGTACGGCTCCCTCCCAGTACCTGGCATTGCCGCGCAGCAAACGGCGCCGGAGGTTCCAATGGACACAGCGTAGGAAAGGAATTCTGCATAGAAGGTCGAGGCCGCGAAGAGTGGCACGGCATAGGTTGCCGGCGATTTCGCCCCAGGACCCTTTTTCCCGCAGCCGGTTACCGAACTGTCCCCAGCACCGCCCCGGCGGGCCAGGTATCGCCAATCTCTCGGAACCAGCCATTCACACCGTTGCTGCCCGCGAACGGGAGAATTTTATAGTTCCAATTCACGCCGACAAAGTCGCTTCCCTGTCCCGAGGCTGGCGTATTGGCGATGACCCAGTACTGTGTTGCGCCGGTCAGCGCCAGCGGCGTGAAGTTGGCAACGGCCAGGGTGCAGCACGATGGGAAATTCGGAAGATTCGTAACCGTCACCGGGCCAGCCAATAGCGTTCCCGGCGTGCCATCGGCATCGCTATAGATACTGAAATTTACCTGGTTCGCGCCGGAGCCATCGTATTGCAATGCGGCACGAACCTGCGAGAGATGGGAATTGGCTTTAGGTGTGAAGGGCAAGCCGATCTCAAACGCATCACTGGAGCCGCCAAAAGAATTGAACCCGGTTATGGACCAGCCGTCAGTGCCGAGATATGCGTCTTTCTTCGACCCCAGGTTCGTATAGATCGTTGTCAAACCCTCCGTGATCTCCTGCGCGGGTATGTGAAGCCCCGGCTTTTGTTTCGCATGCACCGCACGAGGAAGGTTGCTGGCTTGCGCGGATAAGAACAGATTGAAAGTGGTCAGAATAGAAAGAACCAATATCGATTTTTTCACAGATCACCTCCAGAGACACTGGAGCTTATGCCTTATCTCGCCTCATAGCAACGTGTGAAAAGACTCTCATCTGGAGCGTCTTCTTCTCGAGATCCCGCTAGCAATCTCAACGCCTCATTCAGTTTTCCGATCTCCCGCCTTCACCTGTTCTCCTATCGATGCCATGCTCGTATCTAGCCCCCCGTTTGGCGTTCAGCATCGCGTGGCCCATGGCTGGCATCATGCCAGGTAAAATTCTCGATGAGCGTGATCGCGTTAACAAATTGAAGCGAAGAAGCAGCGCACGCTTGTGAGAACGCCACTTGACATGGTAGTGGAGCTTTTGTGATGAATAGCGGTAGGCGGGGACAAGTCGGCGGAGGAAGGTCATTCAAAGCCGCAGTGATAGGTTGAGACTAATGAAGCAGAACATCGGCACTCTTGCTGTCTCGGTTGTCGTTTTTTTTGTTGTTGTTCATAGCGCAAAGGGACAGCCTTGGACACGATGGCATATTGTGGGTTTGGCCATCGCGTTCCCGGCGTTCCTGTTGTTTGTGCTGGCGCGCATCCAACTGGGGCGTGCATTTAGTGTGCAAGCGAAGGCGAGTTCCCTAGTGACGACGGGGATCTACGCACGCATCCGCAACCCGATTTATGTGTTCGGTGGGCTGCTGATCGCGGGCATCTTTATCTTTCTGCATCGTCCGTGGTGGCTGCTGCTGCTTGTGGTTCTGATTCCACTGCAGTTGTTCCGCGTGCATAAAGAAGAACAAGTACTGGAAGCGGAGTTCGGGGACGCCTACCGCGAATACAAGCGGAAGACGTGGTTCTGAGGGTACTGCAATATTGCGTCAGTGGGAGTGATTGGTGAAAAATCGCGTGTTGCGCCAGCACAATTTCACTCGGCGCGTGGTCTTCGCTTAGGCGGGTTCGTCATACACTCCAATCTCAGCAATGTGAGGCATCTCCTTGCTGGCCTCCAACAGAAGTCGGACCCTCTGCGCTGAGACGCGTGGAATACGAAGAATTGTCGTCGGTGTCGGTGTTTCACCGCCCGCTAGAGTAATCCACCTTGTGTCGTCCCAGTGCTGAAACCGATAGTTCCGGATGCGGCTCTGCGGGTAGTCATTCCACCGACCGACCGGCTCCAGCAGCGAGATAACGTTGAAGCTCTCCTGCTTTCTCAGATCCACTTCCAGCCAGCCCGAGGTTTGTCCCTCATCTAAGTACCAGCTTGAGCGGAAGTCACCATCGTTCGCTTCATCCGGTCCTACCGTATCCGGGTAGGAGCTGGCACGAATGGGCTTGCCCGTCGCTAGATTCCGCGCCGTGATTACCACGTGCTCCCTGAGTTTTGCCATAGGACCGGGATGTTTCCATGCTTTGCCGATCTCTTCCAGCCGGCTCACAACGTTCGGCGCTAGGCGTCCTTCACGGCTTGGCGGAGCATTTAGAATCAAGTTGCAGTGTCTGCGATTCAGCGGCTCAAGCCACTCGTTCACCACGGTCGTCACTGCCTTGAGATGTCCATTCGTGTCCCGCTGTTTCCAGAACCAACCATCCGTAAGAGTCACACAGGAAAGGGCAGGTACATCGCTGTCTTCCGGAACCTTCTGTCCGGCATTCTGTTCAAATGCCTTCACCTCGGAATAGTAGAGTCCGCCCGAAGGATATCGACCGGCGTTGAGGTCGCAAAGAAGACAGTTCGGCTGTAGGTTCTTGATGTGCTCATAGATCTCCCGGAACGGTACCTCGTCATAAGTAATGCGGCTCCACGGCGCATCCCATCCGTCGGTGACGAGGATGTCGACTTCTCCATAGCCGGTGAGCAGCTCCGTTAATTGATCTTTGATCAGCTTTACCTTGGCCGGAGTGACGTTGAAATGGCGGATATCGTCGCGCAGCGAGAGGATTGAATAATAGAGCCCCACCCGCAGGCCTGCCCCGCGGAAGGAATTCACATAGGCGCGCACCACGTCGGCGGAATGCGATGTCTGCCCCACGCTTGCCGCCCCCGTCTTTGTCGGCCATATGCAGAAGCCATCGTGATGCCGGGTCGTCAGGCAGCCCCAAGTCATGTTGGCCGACTGCGCCGCCGCAGCCCATTGATCTGTGTCGAGAGCGGCGGGATGAAACAGCTCAGCGGGAGACGTTGGATCGCCCCATTCGCGGTCTTGAAATGTCGCCATGTTGAAATGCACAAACATGCCGAAACGCAAATCCACAAACCGCTGTTGCAACTCGAGGAGCGGCCGTCCGCGACGCGGAGTTGCGCGATGCACTTCGTTCGGTTCCGCCGTAGCGCCGTGATCGCCGGCCAGCATCGCTGCCGTCGCAGATTGGGAGGCCAGCCGCAAAAACTCTCTTCTTGTCGTCATTTCCATTGTGCGAACCCCGTTCGCTAGAAAAGGTTTAGAGTACCGTAGACTTTTCGCCACGGCACAGCAGATTTCTGAATATTATGAGCAGAATATTTCTGACGGTATGTGGCCGCATTTCAATGCTGTTGTTGCCGACACCCTTTTCTGAACGTGAGTGGGCTAGCGCGTCCTGTCGCAGTGCCTTGCTCAGACAGGTGAGACGAACCTTGTGGTTTTCTGCGCCGGGATGATCCACAGCATCGGCTGCTCCTTAGAATGGGCGGAGGATGCTAACGCGCCTCCTCCAGCCGGTTACTCAGAAATGCTCCGATAGCGCGCAGTGCCCGTGCGGCCGCTGACATTGTATTCCGCTCGGGCCGTGAGGCATGTAGGGTCTGGTGCATTCCTGCAGTTCGTAACGCCGGCATGTCGCTTGCGCCGGATTGCAAGTGCGCGTTCCTGCTCTTGCTTCGCGGTAAATCGTGTGATAAGGGATGCCAATGAAGCTTTCTACAGTTGTTGTGTTGGCCAGTTTCGTCCTGGTCGCCTTCCCCTGCTCGGTTGGCCAGCAAACTGGGAAAGAGATCGTTATTCAAGTGAAAGACGCTTCGTCGCAGCCTTCGGTCTCGACGGACCGTTATGTCAGCGGATACCACTCATCCGTTCAGGGACAAACGATCGACTACCATTCACCGGACCCGGATGCGGACTCGGCGTTGCTGGTAAGAGGGCAGAGCGTCGCTCCTTCAATCTCCTGGGAAACCGGTCCCATGCCGGATGTACCCAGCGATTTCTCCCAGTTCATCTGGCTGGCAGGGATTGAATGCGCCGGCTTTACCGGGGAAGTGGAGAGCCACAATTTCGACTTCCTGATCAACGGCCAGCGGTGGTTTACCTTCAGGAATGCGAAGGACGACACGGCGAAGAACTGGAAGGTTACCGGTAAAGACGGCTCTGAACTGGCGTTCAATGCGGCGATGACTGACAAAGCGGGTGATTTATTCGGGTACACGGTACTCAAAGTTCCTGCCAAGGACTTCCCGCCCGGAAAGCCGCTCCTGCTCGAAGTGCGGGGAGACAATTCGGGAAGCCCTGATTGGTACATGACTTTTCAGCATGCCTTCAACTTCGTGCCGAAAGTACGCGCCGAGCCCGCTCTGGTCCGAGATAGCGGTCGCGAGATGCAATCACTGCGGTTGAGTCTGGACAATCTGATTGCAGGCAGAACTGTCAGCGTTCGCACACCGACGCAAGAAATTGCCGACACGCCGCTAAAGATCGGAGCCAATGTCTTGCAGATCGCCGTTCCCGAAGTAAAGTCTCCGGACAGTGTCACAGTCCGATTCAAGCTAAACGGGCAACTTGTACAGACCGACAACGTCCAGGTCGAACCCGTCAAGAAGAGGGATATCTATCTTCTCTCCTATTCACACAACGACATCGGATACACAGACCTGCAGGCTGACGTCGAGCGGAAACAGTGGAACAACCTAGAGCAAGCAATGCGCCTCATCCGCCAGACGCGGAGCTACCCGGAGGATGCCAGGTACAAGTGGAATCTGGAAACGATCTGGGCGCTGGAAAGTTACCTCAGGCAAGCTTCTCCCGCCCAACAGCAAGAAGTTTTCGCCGATATACGAGAAGGCAGCATCGGGCTCAGTGCTCTTTACGCCAACATGCTCACCGGTCTCGCCAATGCGGAGGAGATGTCACATTTCTTCGACTTCGCGCGCCGCCTGTCGGCCGAGCACCAGATCCCGATGACTACGGCCGTGACTTCGGATGTCCCCGGATTCAGTTGGGGTCTGGTTTCAGCCATGGCGCAAAGCGGCGTGAGGTATTTCGCTACTGCCCCGAACTCTGGGGATCGCATCGGATATACCTTGCAGGCGTGGGGCGATAAGCCGTTCTACTGGGCTTCGCAATCGGGCAAGGAGAAGGTGCTGACCTGGATGGCCGGTGCAAGCTATTCCAGTTTTCATGAAGGTTCACTTAGCCAACTGGGTGACGAAAAGATCATGAAACTGATGCGAAAGCTGGACGAAACCTCGTATCCGTACGACATGGTGCAGCTTCCTTACACGCTCGGCGACAATGGAGGGCCGGATCCTACACTGACCGATTTTGTCCGGCATTGGAATGAACGCTACGTGACGCCGCGGTTGATCATTGCGACGCATGAGCAGATGTTCCGGGAATTCGAGAAACGATACGCTCGAAGCGTTCCTCTTGTACAAGGTGACTTCACCCCCTATTGGGAGGACGGAGCGGTTTCTACCGCGTATGAAACTGCGCTGAATCGTGCGGCCGTCGATCGTTTGGTTCAAGGGGAGACTTTGTGGTCGATGCTGGCGCCAGGTGAGTATCCGGCGTCGGAATACGACTCTGCATGGCGCAATGTTGCTTTCTTCGACGAGCACACGTGGGGAGCACACAACAGCACGGAAGAGCCGGACTTACCTTTTGTGAAACAACAGTGGGAGACGAAACGTGAGTTTGCGCTTAATGCAGACACGGAATCGCGTGAGGAATTGGAGAAGGTACTGCGCGCCACATCGAAGACGGGCGCGTCGCATAAAGCAATTCAGGTCTACAACACGAACTCCTGGGCGCGGACTGATGTAGTTCTTCTCTCGCCGGAAGAGAGTTCGGCGGGAGATCGCGTAATCGTCCCCAGCGGCCGGACGCTGCGGTCGCAACGCCTATCCACGGGAGACCTAGCGGTATTGGTCGATAACATTCCGCCGTTTTCGTCCGAGGAACTTGTAGTAACCGCTGGGAAGGCTGATAGCCGCGATTCCGCAAAGCTCACAGGGAATGCGCTGGAGAATGATTTCCTTTCGCTGTCGATCAACCCACAAACGGGCACGATCGCCAGCCTGAAGTGGAATAAAAACGAAGTTGAGTTGGTTGACGCAGCGCGCGGCGGACTAGATGAGTATCTCTATGTTCCAGGCACCGATCCAAGAAAAGCACGTCGGATTTCGAACGTGCATGTGAGAGCAAAAGAACAGGGAGACCTGGTGGTCTCTCTTCTTGTGGTGGGCGATGCGCCCGGCGCGAAGCGCTATTCCAGCGAGATCCGGCTCGTCGAAGGAATCGATCGCGTGGATGTCATCACGAGTATTGACAAACTCGCCGTACGCCAAAAAGAGGGGGTGCATGTTGCCTTTCCATTCTCCGTACCCGAAGGGCAGGTGCGGTATGACGTGGCCGATGGAGTGGTACGTCCAGAGGCCGATCAGTTGACTGGTGCTTGCAAGAACTTTTTCTCGGTGCAGAGTTGGGTGGACATCTCGAACAGGGATCACGGTATAACGTGGGCAACAGCAAACGCGCCGCTCGTGGAAATCGGCGAGATTACAGCGGAGCAGCCCTGGATGAAATCGATCAAAACGTCATCCTCGATCTACTCCTATGTCATGAACAATTACTGGCATACAAATTACAAAGCTGATCAGGAAGGACCTGTCACGTTCGCCTATTCTATTCAGCCGCACGCACTGTTCGATGCAACGGAAGCCGCGAAATTCGGCACCGAGAGAAGACAGCCGCTAATCGTTAGTGTGTCGGGCTCCCCCTCGCCGTCGCATCGTCCACTGATAGAGCTCTCCTCAACGAAAATTCTTGTCCTTTCGATTAAGCCAGTGGCAGCTGCGAACCGTTGGCTGGTTCATGTCTATAACCCAACAGCGGCGGATCAAATGACGGGATTCCGATGGAGGGACGGCAAGCACGTGTCGATCCATCGCAGTGACGCGGCAGGGAAGTCTGGTGTTTTCGTCCGCAATTTCGAACTGGCTGCATTTGATGGTGCGTATTTTTTAATATCCCAAAAGTGACTTCCGTTATACGCGCACGAATCGTGAAAGTGATGTGCCCCTGGAGATCGTTTCAAATGGCAAAGAACAAGATGAAGCGCAAACGGCGCCCAAATTCGTTCTGAAGCTCCCCGATCTTGAGCAGTGTTTTAGGAGAGAAATCCCCACCGCGCTGTGACAGACGGCCGATCGCTCGTGCGCGGTTACTTTCCGGTTTAGCCCATCATCCGATCGCAATCGGCGGCGAGCGCCAATCCCGTCTGGAGTTTCTGGGCTTAGAAGATATCTCACTCTTTACGAGTAACCCGCTATGCGGCACTGTACAATACAGTCCCGTCCGCCAAGCGACGCGCCCGAGAAAGAGCCAGATATGCCGAGGTTTTTCACCGCAGTGGCCGCCATGGTTCTATGCTGCGTTGCGGCTTCCGGGCAGCAGTCAGCTCGCGATCCGAGAAAAGAACAGGTGATTTGCGAGAAGCTAGCCGCCGTGGCTCCGGGAGCCGTCGAGACCTTTCGGCGCGCTACGGTGGCGATGGATAACCGAGACTATCAGCAATCGGCTCAGCTCTACCGCGAGGTGGTGAATCAGGCTCCGACGTTTTCACCGGCTTTGCGGCGCTTGGGGTTCGCGCTGGCCGGGTTGGGGCAGACCGACGATGCCATCGCACTTCTCGATAAGGCTGTGAAGATCGAGCGCACGCCGGAAAACCTGATCAGCCTGGCTGAAATACTGGCCTATCCAGGCGGAAATAAGCAGGGCACCGAACCGCAAAAAGCGTGGGCCCTAATGCTGACGAGAGAAGCGTACGAACTCGACCAGAATTCAGACGATCCAAGCTATGCGACCCTGCGCGCGCAGCTCGCGTTGGACTTGAGGAAAGAGGCAGAATTTAGTCAGGCTACGGAGATATTGCTACGCCGATATCCTGACCAGATGGCGACGCACTACTTCAACGGTGTTCGACTCGCCATGGAGGGAAGCTGGGTTGCGGCCGAAGACGAGATCAAGAAAGCGCAACGACTCGGCCTGCCCGCGCAGACGGCGCAGGCCATCCTGGCCTCAGGCATTCATACCCGTGCCACGGCTTGGCGCTGTGTTCATTACGCGCTCTACCTCCTTGCGGCTTGGATGTGCGGTCTTTTCTTATTGTTCGTTGCGGGCAAAGTCTTTTCGAAACTGACCCTGCGTTTTATCGAGAGAGCGGATCTCAACTCCGCGATGAGCGGTGCGGAAACCGCCTTGCGCACGTACTATCGGAGGCTCATCAATATTGCTGGTACTTACTACTATGTTTCCATTCCGTTTGTGATTTTCCTGGTAATCGCGGTGGCTGCATCGATTGTCTATGGGTTCCTTATGCTTGGCCACATCCCTATTCAGCTGGTGGCTGTTCTTGTGATCGGTTCGATCGTGACGGTGTACAAGATGGTCCACTCGCTCTTTGTTGGAGTGAATTCCGAAGAGCCGGGGCGCAGCTTGAGTTCGGAAGAAGCGCCGGGCCTCTGGCGTCTGACCGGTGAAGTGGCGGAGAGTCTCGGGACACGACCGATTGACGAAATTCGCGTCACCCCCGGGACCGAGATGGCCGTTTACGAACGTGGAAGCTACCACGAGCGACGAAAAGACCTGGGACGACGCACCCTCGTGATAGGGCTGGGCCTGCTTCCCGGTTTCGACCAGAATCCATTCCGTGCGGTGCTGGCGCACGAGTACGGACATCTTTCGCATAGGGACACGGCGGGAGGCGACGTGGCGTTGCGTGTCAACCAGGACATGATGAAATTTGCTTATGCCATGGCTCACGCGGGCCAAGCGGTTTGGTGGAACACCGCGTTCCAGTTCTTGCGCGTATATCACTTCCTATTTCGTCGCATAAGCCATGGTGCAACGCGGTTGCAGGAAGTACTCGCGGACCGAGCCGCTGCCCGGCTCTGTGGAGCCCAACCATTCGAAGAAGGCCTACGACATGTGGTCCGCCGACAGATCGAATTCAAGCATTTCGCCAGTAAAGAGATTGAGGAAGCTCTGAAGTCCGGCAGAGCTCTGCAAAACGTCTACGCTCTCGAAATACGGCCAGAGAAAACGCTCGAAGAGGCCATCGATCACGCTATCAACCGGCAGACTTCCGAAGACGACACGCACCCGAGCCCCGTGGACCGGTTCCGGCTGGTAAGTCGCGTGATTTGCCAAAACCAACCGGCCCCTTCCGGCTCGATGTGGGACCTTTTCACGGATCGAGAAGCAATTACCAAGGAAATGAATTCGCAGATCGAGAAGAGAGTTAGGGCAGCGGCTGTTGCATAAGCCACGTGGTTCGTACCTGAGGGCAGTGCTGCAACCTCTCATCTCAATAGTTGTCGCTGAGGAATAATTGTTTTCAGCAATGGGGCTGATACCCAGACCAGCCACCGAATTGGCCAACTCCCGGATGGTCGTTCCGCACGGATGAGTGTGCGCTGCTCGGCGCTTCTCTCTGGGTTGCGATTCAAACAAGTTACCGGAAGCGTTGCGTCTGTCCTGAAGTTCAAGACGATTTCCGCTGGCCGGTTGGGATGGAAGTCTGTGTGGGTGGTTGCGGTGCTACGCCGCTTGCCGCTTCAGAAGAAAGCGACCGCTGTTCGCATTGGAACGTTGCCAGCAAGTCGCCCCCATACGAGCAGACTTGATCCGGTTGATCCGTTGGGCAATCGATCGCTCCCACGAGATGGCTTCGCATGTTTGCCGCGATCTGCGGAGGCAACACCAAAAACAAGTATCAAGGTTGCGCGGACTCGACTCGTAGGAGAGGCTTCTACTTGCCGCCGCAGAGGCTTACTGATGCCTCAACCGGCAATGAAAATGAATCACGTGCTTCCCCAGTGCCGGCTCGTGCTGGACGAGCTGGATGCACGTTTCTATTCCACTACTCGGCAGCCGCGAGCGAAACCGACAACCCCGACTGGCGCTACAACTTCTCCTGGATCTGCCAGGAGAGCGATTGGCAACAGTAGCACTTGTTGAGAGTCCCACCAAATGCGAAGGTCCAATGAGCGTCTCATCGAGCATTCTTAGCTGGTGAAGCAAGAACAATGTCAAGTACCGACGTCATCGCTTCCTAATCAATGATCACTGATCTCAAATTCGAAGATAAGGAGGGTATCCGCGGGCCCTCAGCTGGCGCTGGCCGATCGGATCGAGCGATTTGGGCGCGCCATGACCGCGACCCAGCTGGCGTCCGTCCTCGCTGTTTCGAGGATCATCATCCATAAGCTCGCCAAGAAGAATCTTAATCCCGTCTTTCCGGGTCGGCTCTTGTGTCCGGTTTGATCCGAAAGCTGTGGCGAATTGGCTCCGAGGACAGTAACAAGGGATACAACAAAATGGCCGCCTCCGCCTCGCCAAACGGTCGGCTATGATTAGACGGGAATGATTTCGTCACCATCTGGCTTACCACGCCCCGAAACTCCGCAATATTCGAGGTTTCCTGTTGTCGCTAGTCATGAGAATTGCTCGGTAGCTGATCACAGTCGTGTTTCGCGTTTTCTCTACCAATCATGAGCGATCCTTCTCCAGCCGTCCCCGTTAGAGTCGAATCTTCAGTGACGTTGAGGAAGCAGCGTCTTGGTGATATGCGGGACAACGCGAGTTTCTGTCGCTGGTCGACGATTCTGCTTATTCGGCTGTGTGCCCAAATTGGAGCCGCCGTGCAGGCGGTTGCCCAGTCCTGTGAGATTGCGCTTACTCGAACCAATTTTGATGTCGTACGGCAGGGAACCTGGTTCGGCGACCGATGTCAGGTCGATGATCGCGATTCCATTCCCCGTGCCCGTTATGGCAACAAGCACATTGTCCGTGCCATCGTCGACTAGCGCGTCATAATTAGGTGAGAGGACAGCCGGCAGAGAAATGCGATCTCGCAGGTTGCCGAGGTTGCCGTCAAACACGTCGATGCCGTTCGTGGAAGGCTGGAAGAGCAATCGCCCGTCTGGACTTAGCTTGGCGCCGTAGACATAGGCGATATTGAGAATCTCGCGATCGTTCAGCGCGTAGTACGATTCGCCGTTCAAATCCGAATCGTATATGTAGAAAGTCGCAGTAAACTGGGTCTCGTTGCTGGAGAGCGCCAGTTCGTAGTTCCCATAACAACAACCGTAACCGTCCAGCGCTTCGACTATCATGTCGGTTGCCGTGTCGATGCTAAAAACCTCACCGTACTCGTTGTAAAAAACACGGGCGTTGTCGGAGCTGATCACGTTTCGCAGATAATCGTCGTTCGAACCTAGCCCAGGACCATCGATACCATAGTTATATATGGTTCCGGTTGTTGTGTTCAGCTTGAAGAATTGGTCCGCTCCGCCTCCCTGGCCCAATACGGAAACCATGTAATACACATTTCCCGCATCGCTGATTGCAAGTCCGCAAGGATTGACGATAAAGGGGCTCTGTGACCCCACGACGAAAGTTTGCACGGACGTTGGATTTGCCGGATCGAGAAGATAGATGGCCCCGGCATTGAGATCTGAAATCGCGAGCTTGCTGCCGTCAGGCGAAAGCGCGATACCCCACAGTCTCTGCGTCGTACCTTTAGGAGCGGGAAGGCTAATCGGCGACAGCCATTTTCCCTGAGTGCGTGAGAAGACCTGGATCTCGCTGGTGTCGGTGAAGTAATAGAGGTCGGTGAATGAATCGTAGATGCCCTGGGCCAGCGTCGATGTTGTTAGTGGGAACGGCTGAGTGGCCGGAAGGTAGGTTAATGCTCCCGTTGTCGTCGCGCTACCGGCGCTTGTGGTAACGGTGACATTGACTGCCGACCCACTGGCGCCGGGCGGTATCGTATAGGCGAGGCTTTGCAGTGGAAACGGTGGATAAGCAGCCTCGTAGGCGTTCCAATTGAAAGCTGTAACCTGCGCCGGTATCCCGGAAACTGTCACTTGCAAATTGGCCGGAATCGCACTTGAGTTGAAAGGACCAAAGCCATAGCCGAAGATGTATCCAGTACCGCCACCCTCCCCGGTAGCCATATTCGGAGTGACCTCCAGGATCGTGGGCCCGTAACTGAACGCCTCTGGAAGCACTTGCATTCCGCCATCAGTGGTGAAGGCATAAACGTCAGCAGGTCCTGCAGATCCGCTTGGGCTGGTGGCGAGAATGCCCAAAAATGGGTAGGGGTCGTTGGGGCTAGTCGAGATATTGGTAGCTTGTCGAGAACCGAAGTAGACGCTCTTGAGTGTAAACGAAGCCAAGTCCGACCATTGTGTCGGCGTGCCTCCGGAGATCGGCCCCGTCGGTGGACTCAACAGCTCGGCGTAGGCATTCTGGAATTGCGTCCCCAGCGGCCCGGTTTGCAAAGTAGACAGGTCCACAAATCCGATCCCCTCTTCCATGGGGCCGGCAAAAATGCCGGTTCCATCCGTTGCCAGAAGATAGGGACTATCAAGGGGGCCGAACACACCGCCCCCAGTGATTGGCTCAAGGAAGAGGTTAGGGACCCAGCCTACCAGCTGCTGCGTCGCCAGGTTATAGGCATAAATGATCCCGGTTTCGGGATCGCCAGGGACGAACAATGTTGTCGAATCGGCGCTCACAGAAAAGCCGGAAGCGTCCGAGGTATCGCCTAGGACATTGAATTGAGATACTACAGCTAGCGTTTTTGCGTCATAGACAACCACTCCAGAGGGGTAGTTGGGGAGAATGATGTACTTCCCATCAGGCGAGGTAAGAATCTTCAAAGAAGAGACGCTGGAAATGAAATTGCCGGTTCCCGTGACGGGATTCATTTCACACAGTCCGCCGCCATTGATGCCTCCTAGGAGTATCTGGGTGCGGTCCGCCGTAAGCGCGAAGCCTCCGAAGGGACCGCCAAAGTTGGCACAGGGAAGCGGTGTTCCTTGTCCATCCGCGAAATTTCCATAAATGGTGATGGCGTTGTTAGCCGGATTCCAGACGGCGATACTCGATGTGCCATCAATGCCGTTGTAACCTCCTATCAGAGCCAACTCACCATTCGCGAGTACGAGCGCGGATGAAGCGCCGTAGCCATACGGCCCGATTTCAGACGCGATATACCGCCGAGTCACGGTCATCCCAATCGGATCGACCGAGTAAACATCGCCGATCTGCGTTCCGACATACAACGTCGACTGATCGGGCGTTTCATCAATGCCAAACGCCCCCGGAACGCCGATGGTCGCGATCTCTGTCTGCGAGGCGGCATCGATAACAATGATCTGGTTGGAAGATGGGTCGGTAACAAAATAGCGGGAAGTCGGAGCATGATAAAGAATCCAATGCTGGTTAACGTAGCCGAAATACTCCGTCGTTGCATCCGTCCGTAGGTAGCGTGTACTAGTGGGCACACCGTTTCCTGAACCATTCACTGCGAGGCTCAAGCTAGCGCTATGCGTGAGAGAGCCAGATGTGCCGGTAAAGGTGACCGTCGCATTGGCCGTGGGCGCGCTGGCTGCGGCTGTAAGAGTGATCTGCTGTGGTGTTCCCGGCGCTAGGGCGAAACTGGAAGGAGACGCCGAAACGCCTCCCGGAAGCCCGGTCACTTGAACGCTAATCTGCGATGAGAAGCCACTGAGCGCCGTCGCGGACAACGAAATAACTGCCGAACTGCCCGCGTCGACGGACTGGCTGTTCGGACTGACTGCCAAACTGAAGTCGGGTGCGGTAACCGAAAGGCTCAAGCCAACGGTGTGTGTCAAAGCCCCGGAAGTTCCCGTAAAAACCATGCTGGCTTTGGCATTGCTCGCATTTGCCGCTGCGGTGAATGTGACCTGCTGCGGAGTGCCCGGCACGAGCGTGATGCTGCTCGGCGAAACCGTCACGCCTGTTGGAACTCCGGTCAGCTGAACCGTAATCTGTGAGGAGAAGCCGTTGAGCGCGGTTGCGGATAACGACACTGACGCCGAGCCGCCGGGGTCCACGGATTGAGACGTTGGGTTTACCGCCAAGCTGAAGTCCGGCATCGGCGGTGGTTGATTCTGGGAACCGCCACTGCCGCATCCCATCAATCCCACAAGAAGCACCACAACGAGACCAAGCCAGATTGAAGTTCCGCGCAACTGGCCATGATAATTCGTCTTGCACATAAGGTCGGCAGAAGTAACGGCTATCTCCTACCCCCAGGGGAGCTGTAGGACAAAGCGGAGAGTTAGTATCTTCGATAACTCTCCCGTCGTCAATAAACTTCACACAGCCCGGATTTGACGCATTGTTCTTGGTCTATTCCGACCTAACCTATGTTAGTGTTATCTGCTAATTTTCACGTGTTGTCGGCTGGCAACCCTATGTCTGCTTCATCCTTGTGTCGTTTCGTCTGCTTCGCTGCTGCCTCGATCGCACTGCTGCTGCTTTCGGCTCGCGCGGAAACCTTCAAGAACCCTGAGTTGATTGACACAAGCTACGATCCCGTCGGCATCGCTACTGCCGACCTCAATGGCGACGGAAACTCCGACATTGTCTATGCTGATGGGCTCGTCGGTACTCGTACCTTGCACATTCTTCTCGGCAACAGTAATGGCACGTTTTCTCACGTCCAGGATATTAGTCTGCCTCAAGGGGTCTGCGGATGCTCGATCAACCTCGCCGACATAAATAATGACGGCAAGATCGACATTCTGGTGGGCGGCGGCAACGCGACCGCCGGTATCATCGCTGTTTTAATCGGCAACGGCGACGGTACATTTCAGGCGCCGACTGTCTCCATCTTCAAACACTCGGGTTCCAACGGCGGCACTCCGTTCCTCGTTGGCCTGATGGGCATTGGAGATGTCAATGGCGATGGCGCGGCGGACCTCGTGATAGGAGATGCAGCGAGCGCAACCTTATATGTCCTGCTTGGAGATAACACGGGGAACTTCTCCATAGGGACGACGATGACGTATTACTTCACCGGCGGTCCAAATTCTTACCTCTTCGACCTCAACGGCGACGGCAACCTTGATATTGTGGTAAACGATGCCGTCGGGGCTCAAACCTATGTGTTACTCGGCAATGGCAATGGCACTTTTCAACCGGCCGTAGTCTATCTTTCATACGCCATTCTTTTCGCCGACATGAATGGCGATGGACATCCCGACCTGGTTGCGAGTGTTTACCCTGGCCAGATTCAGGTTCTTCTAGGCAATGCCAACGGCACTTTTGGATCTGCCACCACGGTAACGACTATACCGGACAGTGCTCAGCTGATCGCCAGCGGCGATTTCAACGGCGACGGGATTCCGGATTTGGCTTTCCTGACGCCAGTGGGCATCGGTATTGTTCTGGGCCAGGGAAGCCTCACCTATGGGAATATCGTTTCGTCGGTCGCGGGCAGTGTGGGTCCGGGGTTTTATCTAAATAGCTTCGCCCAGGGTGACTTCAACGGGCAGGGTCAGAACGACATCGCCATGGCGGTAGATGGTGGAGTTCTCATCCTCCAGGGAAATGGCAATGGTACTTTTGCCAGCGCCGACTCGTACGATGTGGGGCATACGGTGGGCACCGTTGCCGTCGCAAACTTCAATGGAGGCAATTTCCCCGACATCGCCGTGAGTGTGTCCGCAACTTATCCCCGGCTCCTGCTCGGCAACGGCACCGGCACATTTACTCTGGCGACCGATCAGAATCAAACTTACGGATCTCAACCTCCAAGCGGAAGCATGGTGCCGGCGGATTTTAATGGCGATGGCAAGAATGACCTGTACATGCTCGAAGCAACCGAAGCATACCCCTTCGGCCAGCCGTTTATCCTATTTGGCGCGGGCAATGGCACTTTCACGACGCCTTCAGCTATCAATACTGGACCGGCGCTAGTGGGAGACCTGACCAACAATAACCGCAGCGACATGGTCTCCCAGTCCGGAGATTCAATACTAGCTTTACTCGGACAGACCAACGAGACCTTCACACGGGCCACGACCACCTTGGTCTACCCCACCGGCGGAGTTGCCGCTGTTGGAAACTTGAACACCGACAGCTTACTGGACCTGCTGGTTCTCGAATATCCATCATTTCGGGTATGGCTGGGAAATGGCGATGGAACTTTCACCCAATCCAACCTGGTCAGCAATACGGCTCAGCCGATTAACGAGCAATCCGCATTGATCGCCGATCTCGACGGCGACGGGAACGGAGATATCGTCGTCGTTCCATATCCTAACCAAGAAGGCCTGCCGTTCCCTCTTCTTATTTATTACGGCAACCCCGACGGCACGTTTCAGAACGCCGTACAGTTGCCGATCTCGCACGCGTACACTCAGTTAGTCATTGCAGATGTGAATCAAGACAATAAACCCGACCTTGTCCTGAGCGACGGGGCGGGTATTGCGGTGATCGAAAATCTCGGGGGACACAACTTCGCTCCCGAGGAACATTTTGTCGCTGGACAAAAAATTTCTGGGCTGAGTGTGGTAGACGTCAACGGGGACGGGTTCCCCGATATCATCGCGGCGAATGCGGACGGTACTACCGTTGCCGTGCTTCTCAATCAGCCGAATGGGGACCCTGTCGACGGCGCTCCAAGCAACGGATCTTTCACTATCTCCCCTGAGCCAGCGCAATATGGGCAGCCGGTTACCTTGAGTATGACCATGTCGGTTCCCTCCGGTCCCGTCCCGACCGGCTCCGTGAGTTTCAGCGTCGATGGAGCATTTATCGTCACGAAGTTACTGGCGAACGGAACGGCCACCGACCCTTTTACGGCGACGCTCAACACCGGCACTCATACCTTCGTAGCAACCTATAACGGAGACAATGTCTATAATCCGGAGAGCTTCTCTTTCCTTCATGTAGTTCTACCGCCCGTCTATGCTACGAAGACCGTTCTGGTAGCGGCGCCGAACGTTGTCTACACAAGTCAGACTGTAACTCTGACCGCAACCATGAAGAGCTCTCCGACTGTTCCCGCTGGTTACGTGACCTTCATGGACGGAACCAACTCGATAGGTGCCGAGGCAATCTCCACAAGTCCAGTTGTAACGCTCGAAACAAATCTGCTGGCCGCGGGGACCCACAGTCTTACGGCAATCTACCAGGGCTATCAGGAGCCATTTAACACCCAGGCGATCTTCCAACCGAGTACCTCCGCTCCCGTTAGCCTGACCGTAAACGCTGTTCCCACGACGACAACCTTATTGGCATCCACCACCTTGCCTACCGCGGGGACGGTCGTGACGTTCAGCGCCAACGTGACAAGCGGCTCAGGCGTCCCATTCGGCGGCGCGACGTTCTACGACGGAACCACTCCCCTCGGCAGCATTTCGCTCCAGTCCGGTGGGAGCGGCACCTATAGCACTGCCTCTCTTGCGCTCGGAGTGCATGATATTACGGCGGTATTCAATACCAACGCGACGTTTGCCAGTAGCACATCGTCTGTCATCGTGGTGACCGTGGTTTCTGCCGGAGCTGCTCTGTCTCCGTCGGTTGTTACTGTCGGCGCGACAGAGAGCGGCGATCAAACACTGCTGGCCGCAATGGTTAGTGCGCCGAATGGTCATCCGGCGGGAGAAGTGATTTTTCTCGACGACGGCAACATCCTCGGCAGCGCTACCACGAATGGGACGCAAACCGCGTATCTCACGGTTCCGCAGTTTCGCGGTGGCGTGCACAACCTGTTCGCCAGTTATGCTGGTTCTTCTGAGTTTGCCCCCGGCGTGTCGCCTGAACTGCTTGAGCAATCCCCGCCAGGCGTAGGCGGTTTTTCTTTAAGCATTGGATCGGACTTATTCGATGTCACGCCGGCAGGCTCGCAGGTCGTACTGGCCACGATCGTTCCGACCACGGGCTTCCTGCAGCCGGTTCAACTGTCCTGCGCGAGTGGAGTACCCGCTGGATACGAATGCTCATTTGCCCCCGCATCGCTGTACGGCGGCGACAGCTATCTTAGGATACAAACTTCTTTCAAGGCGGCGAAGGGATCGATAAGCGTTCGTCGGTTGTATAGCGTGGCGTTCGGCCTCTTCTCGTTCCTGCTGATCGGCGCCGCGAATCGGCGCCGCGTTTACCTCCTCTCGCTGGTCATGGTTTGTGCGAGTCTTACAGTCATGACGGCATGCGGGAATCCACCCGGTCCCTCAGCGCCATCGCAAATGATGGTTCTGTCAATTCGGGCGAGCGCTGGAAAAGGCGGAGCTACGATTGTCCACTCGGCACAGATCCTGCTAAATGTTCGGTCTTCGGAGTAGCGCACCAACCCAAGAAAAAACCGCTAACGAGTCCAGGAACGAAAGGCCTCGAAACGAAAGCATCCCGTTTCCGACAGAGGACATCGCCGGCATTCGCCACGGCTGGCCTCGCAGGGCTTACAGTCAGCGAGTTCCAGGGGCTCGATTGGAAGGATCGCTATGACGGCCAGTGGCACGTAGAGAGACCAGTGGCACGTAGAGAGAAAGGTGGTAGAAGGCAGGACAGGCGATACCAAGACTGCGGCCAGGCAAGAAGACGTACCGATTATTCCGTATCTCCAGAAGATCACCGACAAATATTGGAAAAGTGTGGGATTTCCCGCCGAAGGGGCGGTCTTTGGCAGACGGATGAACAACCTGAAGCGCGACCGCATCACCCCTCAATTAAAGAAAAAGGGGATGAAGTGGAACGGATGGCACGCTCTTCGCCTGGCCACCAACTTGCACGAGATGGGAGTTCCTACTAAAGTTATACGAAGAATATGCCTTCACGCCGACGAAGTAACGACGAGGAAGCACTACATCCACGCCACGGAACCGGGCGTGCGGAGCGGCGTGCGAAAGCTGGAAGCGTCGATAACACGAGAGAAACACGAGAGACGTTAAAAAAGCTCATCGCAAGTCATTGATTGTAAAGGATGCCGACGTAGCTCAGTTGGTAGAGCAGCCGATTCGTAATCGGCAGGTCAGCGGTTCAAGTCCGCTCGTCGGCTCCATTCTTTCAAGCACTTACGATCAGTTCACCGAGACCTGCTGCACAAGTGCTGCACGAGCTATTCTTGCCTCCAACTGATTCATGGCGTCGGTCACAACTTGGGGCACCGTCTTGATGTAGCTTCTCTGCGTCGTGCTGACATCTTCGTGGCGCAAGATAGCTTGGATCACTTTGTCCGGCACTCCGAGTTCGTGAAGGTTCGTGGCTAGACCGCGACGATATGCGTGCCAGCCCTTCCACTCCAGCCCATTTGCCTTGAAAACGGGTTTAACCACGCGGTCAGCGAGGTTGTCCAAATCCAGCGCCCCGCCAATCGTGTTCGGGAACATCCAGCCAGAAGCATTCTCTGGTTTGATCGCATCGAGCAAGAGTCTCAGAGGCTTGATGATCGGAACGACTCCGGGGTCTTCATCATCCTCGTGGGTTTTGGTCTCATCTTTTAGGTGAGTCCTCCACACCGAGCGCCGGATATTGAGATTGTCCCCGTCGTCATCTTCCCACCATTGCCCCCGAATCTCGCCCTGTCGCAAACCAGCGAATGCCGCCACTCCAATAGCCGCCCGGACGACACTCTGAGCAATTTCGGGAGTGTACGCGCCATCCTCGGCGAGGATGACGATGGGCTTCTTGCCGGAGAAAAGCTCAAGGTGCTTTTCCACCTCCTCAAGAGCGTAGGCAAGGCGCTTCCGCCCGTGCTTTTTACCCTTGGGGATCGTGACTCCAGTCATCGGGTTCACGCCGTCATAGATGCCCTTACGTCTGGCAAACGTGAACATCGCAGACAGCGTCACTTTAATGTGTTTGTACGTTCCGTGTGCCAAGTCGCCAGTGAGCGACTTGTTCGCGGCTTCGATCTCCCACATAAGGTTTTCACCGTCTACGGTTCTGAAGTCCCTGACTCGACCCTTAACGCGATCTTTGATGTGACACCGCCAAGAATCCTTGTAGCCTTTGACCGTGCTCATAGCCAGCCTCTTCTCAATCGCGGGGAAATAAACGTTCTCCACGAAATCAACGATGCTGACCCCGACTTCTGATGTGAAGCCGATCCGATTGAGCCTGTCCATCAACTCGTTCTTTAACGGGATGACCTCGCTCTTCTTGGGGTATTCCGTCAGACTGGCTAACCGATGGGCAACAGGGTTCTTCTTCCCATGCTCGCGATACCTTACGTACCACGAACCGTGGGATTTAAACAGACTTCCTTGCTGGGTTCTCATCACTTGGTTCCTCCTTTTTGTGAGGACCCAGCCTTGCGTTGTTGTGTGTTGTAGCCAGCGCGACGGTCAAGCCAAGCATTCAACTCCGGGGAACCCCAGCGATACCGCCGATGCTTCCCGAGCCGGAATACTGGGATGGGATCAGAAGTGCGTGACCGCTTGCTCTGATCCACGACCCAAGATTCCTTGACCTTGAGCCGTTGCGCCAGTTCAGCGGATGTTAACACTTCGTAGTCAAAAGGCCGAGAGGCCAATGTCGAAGCTGACGTGGAGTTGGAGCGGTGAGTCAGAACCGCAGAGGTCGCGGAATCTTCTCGCACGCGATGTAAGGCTACGTTGTCGCCGGAATCAGACCGGGACGGTTGGTTTGGGCGAAGCGAATTGTGGTGGAACTCAGTTGAGGACATGGGCGCACCTTGGCAAAAGAAATCACCAAGAACGCACCCCCCAAAGCTTTTACGATTTGCCGACGAATGCTTGCCTTTACGTCGACAGGGAACGCCTGCCTCAGGTATTAGGTCGGCGGCTAGGACGCTATTTTCGTCCATCCGCACAGGCTGCACGATCTGTATGGTCACTTACTTAGATGCCGAGCAGATTCTTCCGGCGTCAAGTTACACGTGGCTGCGTCCCGGCCGCTGCGCGAGTCATCACACGGTTCTCGCTTCTTCCTTCGGCTGGTTCGCCAACTCAAGCCAAACCTTCGCGTGGCAGTGTGCCGTCTCTGGGCCGGAACACCAGCACAACAAGTCTTTGTTCCGCAGGTTTTCCACCAGCGCTGCGAAGCCGGGATCGCGCATGCGCCAAGTGGAATAGTCGCGGAACCTGTCGATTGACATCCTTGCGTCGTTGGCGAACGGCGTGGCGGGAAACAGAGCTTCTCCCGTCCTACGGTCTTTCGTCTCCCTACCAACGTAGACAGCATCCGGGGGATACGCGTGGCCCTTTCTGCAACAGAAGATTCTTGGCCCCACGGACTTGCAGTTGATCGAAATTCGCCGACCGTAAGTCTGTTTCGACCGAGCCTCCGGCACACAGTGCTCACAGAGATCGTTGGCCTCAGACGACATCGTGATGAGGCTTCCCGGTGTGGCGTCGAAGTAAAGTGGCTGACGCCGCACGCGCTTGCCGTTCTCATCCGTGATGAAATCGTCCTTCATGCGCAGACCGAATGGACGCGCAGCGCCGAGGGACACGTCATAGACCGACGCATCGTAGCCGATGTCTTCCTTGTGGCTGTGCCAATCCATGTGGTCACGCCCGTCTTCGTAGCTGACGCAGGCCATGTAGTCGATATGTTTTCCTACGTGTGCGGACAGGCGATTACGAAACTCCAAAAGTTCTTTTGGTGCTTCGGACAGCTCAAAGTTTGGTCCAACGTAATCCGCACGGGCCGACTTCCTTTCGGTGAACGAAACCACCTGATGCCGTCTCAGTTTTTTCCAGATGGTCGGCTGGCGCTCGAACGGCAATTTCGCGCAGGCGGCAAAAAGTGCGGTGGCGTCTTCTTCGGAGTAGAAATTCTCGAACTTAAAATATCTCTCGAACTGTTCCTTGGTCATAGTTCCTCCTGTTATCGGTATTCGTTCCCTGCGACCATCGCATCGAAAGCGCTGGTCGAGACTGTCGTGTTGATCGTTCGTCATTCGTCCGAGTCTTACTCACACTTTTCATACGGATGGTCTGGATGCATCATTGACCAGCGGGTCATAACTGCCTTGTTCAGCCGCTCATCAACAAACAGCGGTATATCGGGGTTCTTCACGAAAAATGACAGGTCAATCTCGTCGTCACTGTCAGCCCAGTAAGCCTCGGCTTCGCAGAACAGTGCCTCCACTTGTTTCTGCGCGATCTTGGCGTCTTTCTTGAAATCGAAGTCACCAACACAATAAAATCCCTCCCCCTCTTCCTCGCGGTATTCCCACGCGAACCGTCGGCCTGTTTCGACCATTGCGAACGAGAATTCAGGCTCATCCACGTACGCATGCAGGCACCATTTGTGATTGCCTTCGTTGTCGGTGAACGGCACGATTGCACTTGTGTACTTGTTGGATTTCTTGCTTGCCATCGGTTTTGTTCCCTCAAGTAATTGTTCCTTCATCACAGTTCTCCCTTGTATTGATTGAGTCTGATGGCCTCATCAGGTCACGCATCACGTGACGACCGCCGAAACTGGCGGTTTCGGTCTTTTCTTATGCGCCGGACACCGCAGAATTGCGCTTGTCATGCTTGCTACCAATGGACAGCGTCCGTGAGTCCGAGCCAACTTTGTACCAGCGCTTCGACTTCACTTCGCCATTTACCTTGCTGGCTATCTTTTCTTGATCGCGCTTCTTGGCTTCTTCCTTGCGCCGTTTATTGTTATTTTCCTTTTCGGCGTTGGCCGCTTTCTGCCGATCCTGTCTCGCCTTCAGCACCTTGTCATCGGCTTCCGCCTTCTGCTGCGTGATGGTCGGCGTCTTCGTGCGCGTGAACTTGCCGCGTCCCGCATACCTGTATTCCGCGCCTTCGTCATCGAAGATGACGAGGTCGCCGACCTTTATCGTTTTGCGCGGAACCGTAAACTTCTTGAGGCTGTCGATGTCGATCTTTCTGGGCTTGGCCTTCTCGTCGCCTTCCGGCACGACGGTTACCTTTCCGCTGGTCACGTCAACGCTTCCCGCGACGACGTAGACGCCTTTGCTGTCCTTCACCATCACCAATTCGCCTGTGGTCAGTTGCGGAGGTTTCGGCGCGGCGCAATAGCCGGGGACGGGATCGTGCGATAGCGAGAAGCGGCGCTTCATTGTCCGCGCCGCGTCATAATTCCAGCCGATAAGTGCGAACGCTTCTCGAAGTGTCGGCTTCCCATTACGTGCCGTGCCGGATGCGCCTTGGGCGCTGAACCTCTCCACGACTGCGTCGTAGAGCACGACGAGAGTGCCAAGGTCGCGATGAAACGGCTGGAAGGACGCGGCCGTGATGTCCCTTTGCTTCTTAAGTGCCGTCAGAAGGTCATTGTCGGACAGCTTCAGCGCGGCTTCCACGGTCAGGCCGTCGGTCGGCGGCTGGTAAGAGGTCGGAGTGAACTTGGCTTTTGCTTCATTTGAAGCAGTAGTGGCCAATCCGGCGTTGTAGTCCGCAAGGCGCTTGGCATTCGCTTCAGCGGACGTTTTCTTCTTTGCTTCCAATTCTTTCTTGTGCTGGTCAGTGGTCATGGTGATTTTTCCCCCTGTCTAAAAATACGGGCGAATCGAAAGAAACGGCCACCTGCAAGCCGCCCAAAATAGGCCACTTACGAGATCAATGGCACTCGGTTCAGAAAAATGAACGATCTGGTGAGAAAATTGATCGCGGTGTGAGGAAGCGAGGACGCCATGAAAGACGACGCATTCGATGATGTGCGATGTCCATTCGACTACAAGGAAGAACTCGAAAAGGCCCGCGAAGGACTGAACGCCAAAGTTAGGGAGTGTGTCTCACGCGGCGGGAAAACAGGTTATAGAGAATTAGCGAAAAAGTTCAACATGTCGCCGGGTGCTCTTCACGCCATAGCGAAGGGCTACAAGCTGAAGCACAAACCCGGTCCTCGGTCACGGCGACCGTCCTAGACTCGCGTAGACTCGATAGTGAGGGCGACACTGCGTTGAATCCGAACTCGTTTGCATTGATGGAGTTGTTGCAGAAAGACCGCCCGAAGCTGGCAGTGGAAGCGGCTTGGACTTAGCTCAAAAATGATACGGATTTGAGTGGGACAGGCCCGCTGGTAACAAAATTCTTGTGGGACTACCGAAGGTATCAGCCTGCCATCCGTCCATTGCGGACGGATGGTGTGACTACTTCAAGAAAGGCTCAACGGACTCTTCCCAATCCCATTCGAGATCGTGATCCTTGACCGCTTCCTTGATCTCGTCCGGTGTTAAGACAGCGCGTCCGTAAGACACGCCGTCCGTCGTTACCTCGATGACGCTACCGTCTTTGCAGACGATAAGCCAGTAGTCGTGCTTGTTGTCGGGCCAGATGGTGATGGTGTCCTCTTGGTCGCGAACGGCGACTTCCCGCTCACACCGTGAGTTTTCATTATCTGGCACGTTCTGCGGCTCAATGAACAGCAGGTATTCTTCAGCTTTAGACATTGGAATGTCCTCTACCTGAGATGTCAGGCACGTGGCGAATGTGACATTTTTTTCTGTGCAACAGACGTGGGTTGCCCAGACCATGTTTCATGTTCACCGGAAGACGGGGAAAGGGTCACTGGCTTATCGAAAAGCAAATACCAGTCTCTAAATAGGGTCGGTGTTGTCGAATGACATTCACCAAAGCGGGGGTGGGTTCTGCGTTCACTCTACTCGCCCCGTAACGCTTCAAGACCTTGCGCCTGACCCGGCGCATCCGAGAGTGAACACACGAGTGAACATGAGTCAAGAAGCTGTAGCACCAACACAAGAAACCACATTAGAGAAGGTCGCACGCCTTCGCCGATCACAGAACCGCAAAGTGATGTCGGAGTTCATCCGCATCGGAACGAGTGATTTGTATGACGGTCAACCGGGAGTCCGCGCAACGTTGCGCGAGATCGCCTTCCTTCAAGTCAACGACGGGAACGCTGAGTATCCAGAGAAAGCACCACAATCTTTCAAGGACACACGAGTCGGCTGGTGCTACGCGAGTCAAGCCTACATCGGCTTGCGCGTCGGTCTCACCCAAGGACAAATCCAGCGCAACATTCAGACGTTCATTGAAGACAAAGTTATTGATGTCCGGTCCTACATTGACTCGGACGGCTGGCACCACAACGAGTACCACGTGCTGGAACAAGTGGTGACTGGCCGCCAGCGTCCAGAGAACGTCAAAGAAGCGTTGGAGAACCGTCCCAAGCGCAACAAGCGCGATTACAAGAACTACAACAACAAAGGCGCGTTCAAGCCGGGGAACAAGGCACGTAAAGGCACGGTGGTTTTATGAAAAGCCACCTAGCATCTGACGCGTTCCCACCAAGCATCTCACGCGATAGCCACCTAGCATCTGACGCGACAACCTACCAGCATCTCACGCGTTTAGCCACACAGCATGTGACGCGATACGAAACGCGTGAGATGCGGTCAGAGGGGGTCTTGTCTAGCGGGTCTACCGCTTTAGCCAGTTTTGTCTGTAGCCAGTTCTTCATAGGACGACACCATAGCCAGTGCCGCGCAAGCGCGGGGACTGGTTGCTGGTTGGCTGATTGTCTCCCAAGTCAAAAGATAGAAGCTGTTCATGGTGATAGACCATGAACCTGCCCACGATCTTAAAGACTGGCGGTAAGGTGCTAACAGCCGACGAACGTCTGGCGATGATTCAGAAAGCAAAGCAAGGTCAAAAGCCAACCGTGGTCAAAGCTGATCCCGGTCCTGTTCCGAACCGCATTGCTTACAAGGACACGGCGTTCAAGGATTGGAAGCCGGGAATGCGAGTCCCCAAGTGCCGAGTTTGCGAAGGCGTGCTTTATCCCGAAGAGAACCACGTCTGTTCCGGTTTCGTGCGGAAGTATGTTGAACACGATGATGCTTGGCACGAACGCCAAGAAGCCAAGCGCGAAGAGATTCGCAAAAGCAAGACCATCACAATCACTTGCGCCATGTGCGGCGACGTGATCCACGACGAAGACGAAGCCAGATACCACGATGAACATTGTGGTCGCCGGGAAGATGGACGTAGCTGGGAGTCCGACCACGATCCCATCACCGGGGACAACGACGGTCATGAATGCTACGAGGACGAACCAGAGGATGACTACTGCGAAGGCGATGACGACGGGTACGATTGTGATTAAGAGAACGCCCCACATGCTGGTTGAGAAATACGATCCGCCTGAGCCAAAGAAAAAAGTCAAGCCTCTCAACGCGGAGATGGCGGTACGCCATAAGCGGGCGCTTCAACGTTTGCTGGACGATGGTGACATCAGCAAAGCGGAATTTGACGCGCTTCGGGCGGAGACTCTTGAGCGCGTGAAGGCAGGCGTATGACACAGGCGCGGCGTCTATTTCGTGCTGGACGCCAACGGAAGTTCTGTTGTCTGGTGAGGACGCCAGTTCCGATGCCATTTCAGAGACGCTCATCGACAATGACCGGCATTCAACGATTTCCGTAACCAATGTATGTGGGCAAGAAGTTTGACCGTTCGGCAGCCAAGTGCTTTGGTTTCAGTGAGCCATGCCTCGACTTTCGGTCAAAACCGGAGCACACACCACTTGTGGAGAAATTCTAGGAAATGAATTGTCGAGAAGAGATTCGTGAACACTTAATCGCGGAACGGATGCGACGCTGGCTGATGATCGCACGGCATCCCTTTGTAGGTAAGGGCTGCCCAAAATGGCGGGCACGGAAAAATTTCTGGGCACTCGTGCGGAAGCACAAGGGTCTTGCGGAGCGGCACAATCTGCGTGAGACGGACGTGTTTTGAGAATACTGGAGACAAATGTGACTGGATTAGATCACGTACTGAGTATGTTGGAGGGGCCCGACTTGACCGAGCGAAGGCGCGGGGAGCTTGCCCTCGTCCGGCTGATGGCTGTGGCAATGGAACTCCTGCTCTATACGGGCGACTCCGACTTGGACATACGAATCGAGAACGCGAAAGACATGATTCGCGAACTCAAACGCACTTATCCAGAGGCGAGGGAGATTTAGGAGACGTTCCGGTCGGGAAAAAGCAATGATCGCCAAGACTGATAGATTCTGGGAGTTAACCGCCACTCTCGGCGGCGAGAGCTCGCCCTGCGAGATGCCGCTGGGCAAAGAGGGCCAGATACGTGCCTACGGCATGTGCGGCGTCCAAGCGACCGACCTTTGCAGCAAGCCAGCGACGGAATGTGCTTGGTGCAGCGATGATTGCGACGGTCACCTGCTGTGCCATGGATGCCAGATCGCGGTGTGCGGCGACTAATCCTGCGACGATGCCCCGGACACCTAGCCCATCCCATCTCCAAGTCGCCACACTTCCAATGACGGATCAAGGAAAGAATCTCTGCGATGCAACTTGGGAGGTTGGATTGATGGATTTCTTGAGGCATTCGGTGTTCGATTATTTCGGCGGAAGCCGTCATGACGAAGCCAACGCCTGTAGATTACGGCCTCATCGCCATAACACGGACATCTGGAGAGGCATGATCCCGTTTTTCCCTTCAGACCAAGTATTAGGTCTTGAGGGAAACAAGAATGGAAGATTTGCTTCAGACCGAGAAAGACTGCCGTATTGAGAACACAGATTGCCTGACGCTGATGGCCGGGATGCCTGACAACACGGTTAACCTCTGGAACTGCGACCTGCCTTACGGCATCTCGCGGGAGACCGGGTTCAAGCACGGGAACAATCCATCCTACGACAGGCTCAAGGTATCAATGGATTTCGGCGAATGGGATAAGCGGGAGTTCCCACTTGCCGAAGCGATGGCCGGAGCATACCGAACGCTGGTCAAAGGTGGCACCGCAATCTTCTTCTACGACTGGATGAAGGTCACTCTGCTCGTTACCGCGATGCTTGCCGCCGGGTTTGCGCAGCTCCGCCTCATTGAGTGGGTCAAGACCAACCCCACGCCGTTGAACCAGAGTGTCAACTACCTCACCAACGCGAGGGAGGTTGCGGTCGTCGGAGTCAAGGGCGGGAAGCCCACGTTCCACGGCAAGTACGACAACGGAATCTACCTTTTCCCGATAGCTCGTGCCCGGAAGGGCGAGGATAGGCACCCCACGCTGAAGCCATTGGACCTTATGGTCGCGCTCACGGAAAAGCACACGAATCCCGGCGACCTCGTCGGTGACTTCTGTATGGGCTCGGGCACGGCGGGAGTCGCCGCTCTCCAAACTGGTAGGCGCTTCGTAGGTTCGGAACCTGAACCTAGGTGGTTCAAGGCGGCTGAGGGACGCCTCAAAGAAGCGCAATCCGGGGTGAGTATCGGCATCCCGGCTTTGCCATCGAACTCTGATCTGCCTTTGGCCATCCAGCACGTCGCAGTTGACGAAGGAACCTTATCGTCGGAATGAATCCCCGACGAACAGTTGGACGGCACAATCCCGCGTGGTTTCAGCAATAGTTGTCCGCCGCTGCCGCTTCTTCCCTAAGAACGGCCACGTAGTGATCGTCGCAGTACCACTTGCCGCCGTGCTTCACGACTGGCTCCCACATACAAGGCACGAGCACAAAGTCGGGATTGTAGTCTTCTTGGACGTACTCACACAATCCGAGATCACGGTTCTGTGCCCCGTACTCTTCCTTGATTTCCGCCAACGGGTCCATCGGGTGGTTACTTTTCTTCATTTGCCGCCTCCAGTCATTCGTATGATGTGATCGGGCGGGGAATGGCGTCACGATATCTGGCGACAAGTTTTGTCATTCCTGCAACGGAGGCTTAATTCTCGTCAAATTGCGGCAATCGGAAAATACTGTGTCGTCGGTCTTGCTACCGTTTGGGTCGAAGACGACGTCAGTGACGTCGTCTCCGATTTCGATGAACACATCAACATGCTCGTGAAGGCGAACCGCAGTTCTCGAACGTCCGCAAGAGGCATGCTGGTAGGCAATCTGCAATAATCTCCTCCATGTGCGGACGATACCGACTCTCGCGAAGGAAGCAGCTTGTCGAAGAATATTTCGACAGTGCCCCGTGGGACGAAGATTGGTCTCCTCGCTACAACATTGCGCCCGCCCAGCCTGTCCCCGTCATCCGCCAAAATCCGAAGGAACCAGTCCGGCAACTTGCGCTGATGAAATGGGGTTTTGTCCAATCATGGGCGAAAGATGCCTCTGGTGCGGCGGGCATGATTAACGCGAGATCGGAGACAGCCGCAACGAAGCCCACGTTCCGCGACGCGCTGAAATCTCGGAGGTGCCTGATCCCTGCGGACGGTTTTTACGAATGGAAGCGCACGGCAACAGGCAAACAACCCTATTGCTTCGAAGTGAACGACGCTGAGTTGTTCGCGTTCGCTGGATTATGGAATGGCTGGAAAGACCCCAACGGCAATTGGATAAGAACCTGCTCCATTCTGACCACGACTCCAAACGCTGTAACCGCGACTGTTCATGATCGCATGCCAGTGATCCTTCATCTAGACAACTACGATTTGTGGCTCGATCCGGGCATGACTGCGGTCGAAGCCGTGTACCTGTTGAGACCCTTCGATGCCCGCCTGATGCGGTGCTACCCAGTGAGCACTCGGATCAACCATGTTGCCAACGATGATGAAGAATGCTCCAGAGCGGCGGAGCCTGCCCAGATTCAAAATCGTCTCTTCGCCTAGTCAGGATCGCGCAGTGTCTTTTCGCAGCTACGCACTTGCTGGCTTGCCAAGGGGACGAATCTTCTTGCTAACTTTTTTAAGCCAAGGTTGGCGCAGTCGCATACGACCGTCGTCATCCCACTTTACAAGCGCGTCGTCTTCGTTCGTTTGCTCAACTGTACCGAATTCCCCAGTCGGCTTTCCGAAATTAGCCAAACCCTCGACGCGATCACCGGGAGTCAGTTCCGAGTCGGCAGCGGGAGGTTGGACGAGCGGTGGCCTCTTGGCTCGGTCTGCGTCAGCAGGTGCTCCAACGTGTGACAAAGGCGGTTGCGGAGCTTTGCGCAGTTTTGGTGTCAGCTTATTGATACGACTCATATTCCCCCGGTGGCTTTGCTTCGCCCGCTCATCTTCTCTATGCGTAAAGCATGCGCTTGGAGAGGATGGCTCCGCTGATCCAAACTGCACAGTCCTGACGAGTAATTTGGCGGATTTGACAAATTGCAGCCGGAAACATTGCTGGGAGCTACGGATTTCCGCGCAGAAGCTAATCGTGGAGAACGATGTTGAGAAGTGAACTGTGAACCTGCAATTCATCGCCAGCATGATAATCAATGAATCCCAATTTCCTGAACCTGTTCATGAAAAAGCTAACCCGCGAGCGAGTTGTGCCTACCATCTCTGCGAGGGTCTCCTGACTCATCTTGGGGATTACAGTCTCCTGCTTACCGTCCTTCCCAAAATGAGCCAGCAATAGCAAAACCCGTGCCAGTCTTTTTTCGCTGGAATTGAAAAGCTGGTCAACCAAATCTTCTTCGTAGCGGATGTTCCGTGCCAGCAGATATCCCACAAACATGTCGGAAAACGCGTGTTCCCGGTGGAGCACTTCATTCATGGACTTCTTGTCAATTTTCATCACCGAGCAATCGGTCATTGCGGTTGCGGAGCACAGGCGGAGAGGCTGCCCCGTAAGGCAACCTTCTCCGAAGAAATCCCCCTTGTTCAGAATGCCGATTGTGGCTTCCTTCCCGATCTGCGACACAACGGTGAGTTTTACCTTTCCTTCCTGTATATAAAAAACAGCATCGGACGAGTCGCCCTGAGCAAAGATCGTCTGCTCTTTGGGAAAAGCTTCGATCTTTCTACCGCCGTTGATGGTGGAGAGGAATTCTTAGTATCGAATTTGATGAGTTTCTTAGATGCTGCCACGAGTGGCATGATGGACCTCCTCTCAAGGATTCCGAATGCGCAGAAGGCAAGTTCCTATGACGAAGGATGAATGCGGATGAAGACGATAACAACATCGAGTTGGCGGGCAAAACCGCGATCCGCTCGACGAAATAATGATTTCATCCTTGGTCTCGAAAGTCAATTTGCATAAGCCTGATGCGAAAGATACAGACTGTTGCGTCAGAAGCAGCTTGTCGAGAAGCGCGTCGGTAGCCCCTCTTCCGTAGAGGATTGGAGTCATCGCTTCAACATCAGGGTTGCCCCGCCACGGACATTCTAGCCCGGTAGGTCTTCCTGATCTTCGCGTCGCTGCTGTCGCGTTGCTACTGCGGTCGTATCTTGACCCCAGGCACAATGCCCAACGCTTTAACTCCTAGCGCCTCGAACTCGGTCTCAAGGAGTAGCGCCATGCTTCGCCGCCCTCAGCCTCTCCCCCAACAAGGGACAATGATGCCTAAATTGCAGCCTGTCTGCGCCCACCTCGTCCCGATAGGCGGCGACGCCTGCGACTAAGTTTGTGGCCTACCAATCCCCTGCCGTCTCTGCATATACTCCTCGCCCATGAAGAGGGGTAAGGCAGTCGTTTGCACCACGCTGCTGATCGAAGTCCTCGGCCCGATGGACGCCAGTGTGAAGCGCATCAGGTTTGTCGAGGACATTCTTCGCAACTGCATCCGAACGCT
>Ga0209624_10000140_pt1 | contig 66072 bp, 67 predicted proteins | sample JacPinW_OM2H0_O1_FD_188565 | JGI IMG/M metagenome (GOLD analysis project Ga0209624, IMG submission 188565) | Forest soil microbial communities from Algoma, Ontario, Canada - Jack Pine, Ontario site 1_JW_OM2H0_O1 (SPAdes) (version 2) | ecosystem: Environmental > Terrestrial > Soil > Boreal... | reverse complement strand
GATAAAACAGTTTCTGTTTCCCTTCCATCAACCCCAGCCCTGTAACGCCGCCCGTAGCCACCGCAATCAACGACTGAATAATATGAAAGCCAAATCCCTTGGGATCGGCATAAGGATTCAAGAAAGCAAGAATTCGGTCCCTCCGATAAGAAACGTGGAAGATAAGGAAATAAAGCGGCACAATCGCCGCCGCCAGAGCGTATCCGAAATATCGAAAGCGAATCCCCGCCACAAACAACATGCAAGCCGTAATACCGGCGCAAGCGATCGCCGTTCCGAGATCAGGCTGAAAAACAATCAGTCCGAGAAAAACCACAGTTGGCACAACCGCGGGGATCAAGGTGTTGCGCCAGTCATCTATCGCGTTAGTTTTATTTTCCAGAAACCACGCCAGAAACAAAATCAGCGCCGGCTTGGCCAACTCCGATGGCTGCAACGAAACCGGACCCAGATGAAACCAGCGGTGAGTGCCGTGCGCGCGATCCAGAAAAAAAACCGAGATCAGCAGCAGCGTAGTGAACCCCAGCACCGAGAAAACGAGCGCCGGATGCTGCAGATGTTGGTAATCCACCTTCATGGCCACGGCCATGACGATGAGTCCGGCTACCGCCCACACCAACTGCTTCAACAAAAATTCATAAGCCGAGCCGAACCGCTCCTTGGCCATCACCGCCGAAGCGCTGAAAATCATGACCAGCCCTATAAACACCAGAATCGTGGTCACCGTAAACATCCAGCGATCGACGCTAACTCTCTTGGCCATGAGAGTCCATTTCACCACGGAGTGATGCCAAGACGCAGCTGTTTCAACTGTGGATTTGGGGTGAGTGATAACTGAGTTGGTTCCTAAACAAGTATCGGGCCCGGCGCTTGCCCCTATGTCGATCGCGCCATCGCCAGCGAGTGCACAATCTCCTTAAACACCCGCCCGCGATGCTCATAACTCTGGAACTGATCAAAGCTCGCGCACGCCGGAGCCAGCAAAATCACATCCCCCGCCACCGCCACCCCACTCGCCCGCCGCACCGCATTCTCCAACGTCTCGGCGTGATCAATCTCCGCCGCATCCTTGATCTGCGACTCAATCTTCGCCGCCGCCGCACCAATCGTGTAGACGCGCTTCACACGCTGCCGCAGCAACTGATGCAGCACCTTATAATCGCTGCCCTTATCCTTCCCGCCAAGAATCAAGTGAATATTTGCCGGAAAAGATTCCAGCGCCTTGATCGTCGCGTCCACATTCGTAGCCTTGGAATCGTTGTAATAATCGACGCCAGCAAGCCGAGCCACAAACTCCAGCCGATGCTCAACCGCCTTGAAACCCCGCACCGCCGGCCGAATCTGCTCTGGAGTGCATCCGGCGAGCATGCCAACACAAACTCCCGCCAGCACATTTTCCAAATTGTGCGCGCCTTTCAGCCCAAGTTCTCCGAGCGGCATAATCTCGCGTTCCCCATGCCCATCGCGAAAATAAATGCGCTCGCCGCGCACAAACGCCCCTCGATCAGCCTCTTTCTTTCGACTGAACCAGTACAACTGCGCCCGCGTCCGCTGCGCCAATCCGGCCGTGGTCGGCTCATCCGCGTTCAGCACCGAGAAATCTTCCGCCATCTGGTTCTCAAAAACACGCGCCTTCGCGTTCACGTAATTCTCAAAGGTTTTGTGCCGGTCAAGATGATCGGGAGTGATATTAAGAATGACCGCGATCCGTGGGCGAAACTCCACAATTGTCTCCAGCTGAAAACTCGATACCTCGAGAACTGTCCACGTCGCCGGTCCCGCCTGATCGACCAGACTGATCGCTGGCGTTCCGATATTTCCGCCGACCAGCGTAGGAAACCTTCCTGCCGCAATAATTTCGCCGGCCAACGAGGTAGTAGTAGTCTTGCCGTTCGCTCCCGTAATGGCGACAACCGGCCCAGCGAGAAATTGCGCCGCCAGTTCGATTTCGCCGATCACCGGCTCTCCCAGATGGCGAGCCTGCACGAGTTGCGGCGCGTCGATCGGAACTCCCGGGCTCACCACAATCAAATCCTGTCCACGAAATGTGCGCTCCCCGTGCCCGCCGGTTTCGACCGTGATCCCATGCTCCAGCAGCAGCAGAATTTCGTCGCGCAGTTCCGCCTCCGGCTTCGAATCCGACACAGTGACGCGAGCCTCGCGCGACTTAAGAAAAAGGGCAGAAGCCACGCCTGACTTCCCCAAGCCGACAACGAGCACGCGTTTGTTTTGCAGATCCATCGAGTTCAATCTGTAAACCGGTAAATTTGTAATTTGGTAATGCAAGAGTCGGGCGACGGTTAATAAACGGTTTTCAAATTACCAAATTATCCGATTACAAAATCCCTTTCACCGCAATTTCAGCGTCGTCAGCGCAAACAGCGCAAATACCAGTGACGCAATCCAAAACCGAACGATCACCTTCGACTCCGACCAGCCCAGCAACTCGAAGTGATGGTGAATCGGCGCCATCTTGAAAATGCGTTTCTTGCGCAGCTTGTACGACCCCACCTGCAAAATCACCGACAGAGCCTCGATCACAAAAATTCCGCCGATAAACGGCAGCAACAACTCCTGCTTGATCATCACCGCCACCGTTCCAATCGCGCCACCCAGCGCCAGCGATCCCACGTCGCCCATAAACACTTCCGCTGGATGCGCGTTGTACCACAAGAATCCAATCGACGACCCGACCATCGCTCCACAAAAAATCGTCAGCTCGCCGATCTGCGGCATTTTCTGCAACTCAAGGTAAGTAGCAAACGTCGCGTGCCCGCTGAGATAAGTCAGAACCGCCAGTGCTCCCGCCGCGATCACCGTGCAGCCAATCGCAAGCCCGTCCAGGCCATCGGTCAGATTCACCGCGTTGCTCGATCCCACAATCACCAGCACCACGAAAGCCACGAACGGCAGAAAGGCCAGCGGCCACAATTGCGGATGCACCGCCCACCGCTCAATCACCAGGTCGGGATGAAACTGTTTGAGAAACGGCACCAGCAGCCGCGTTGAATACATCCCGCGATACTGCAGCGCGATCAGCGCGACCGCAATCAGTAGGCTGGCCAGCACCTGATAGCCAATCTTGGCGCGCGCCGTGAGTCCCAGGTTGCGGTGATGAACCACCTTAACGTAATCGTCGGCAAAACCAATCGCGGCGAACGCGACTGTCGAAAAAACAGCAATCCACACGAACGGATTGCTCAAATCCGCCCATAGCAGCGTCGGCACAAGAATGGCAATCGCAATAAGCAGCCCGCCCATTGTCGGAGTGCCCGCTTTTTTCTGATGCGCCTGCGGCCCCTCTTCGCGTATGTACTGCCCAATCTGAAAATCACGGAGCCGCCGAATCACGATCGGCCCCACGATCAGGCCCGTAAAAAGCGCAGTGAGACTCGCAAAAGCAGTTCGGAAAGTAAGATAGCGAAAAATACGAAACGGCGGAAAATAATGGAAGAGCTTCAGGTAAAGCAGCCAGTAGAGCAATCCGCCTCCGAAAAAAATCAGCTGTCGGCTCTCGGCCGTCAGCTCATAGCCGTCAATCTCCCCGGCCTATAACGTTGGACCCGCAGTAGGGATACCGCGCTTCTGTTTCCACTTCTCCAGCGCCTTCTCCAACTTCACGCCGCGCGATGCCTTGAGCAACACCACATCCCCGTCGCGACTCTCGCGCGCCAGCCACTCGCCCGCTTCCTCCGGTGCAGCGACAAACTCCGCCTTCATACCGCCCTCGCGAGCCGCCTCCACCATCACCTCCGCCAGGCCCCGCACCCCAAGCAGAAAGTCAACTTTACTTGCCGCAATATGTCGCCCACACTCGCGATGCAGTTCCTCGCCAGTCGCGCCCAACTCCAGCATCTCGCCCGCCACCACAATCCGCCGCCCCGCGGGCATCGCCGCCAAAGTATCCACCGCCGCCAGCAGCGCCTTCGGACTTGAATTGTAGCAATCGTAGAGCACGGCAATGTTACCCACTTGGACGACCTGCCCGCGCTTATCCGCCGCTTGCAACGACGGCAGCGCCGCCGCAATTTCCGATGGAGTAATCCCATGCTCCAGCGCAATCGCCGCCGCCGCCAGCACGTTATAAACGTTGTGCCGCCCCAGCAGCGGACTCTGCACCGCCTGCCGCACTCCATCGCTCACCAGATCGAATCGAGTCCCCTCCGTCCCAAGCATCTCAACATTTTCCGCCCGCACATCCGCGGGAACGCACCCCTTCGCGCTCATCCCGAACATCACAACCTTCCCCTTAAAGTCGCGCCCGAACTGGCAAACATATTCGTCATCCGCATTCAGCACCGCCGTTCCACCGTGCGGCAGCGCCTCAATCAGTTCATACTTCGCGCGCGCAATCCCCGCGATCGAATCAAAACTTTCCAAGTGAACCGGCGCAACATTGGTAACCACTCCCTCATTCGGCAAAGCGATCCGCGCCAGCGCCGCGATCTCCCCCGCGTGCGACATCCCCATCTCCACCACGGCCAGATCGTATTCCGGCTCCAGCGTCAGCAGCCCCAGCGGCAATCCAAAATGATTATTGAAATTTCCCTTGGTGCGATGCACGCGATATTTCGTCGCCAGCAAATGCGCCATCGCTTCCTTGGTCGTCGTCTTGCCCATGGACCCAGTCACGCCGATGGCCGTCTTCCCCCAAATCTTTCGTACCGCCGTAGCCAGCGTCTGCAGCGCAACCAGCGTGTCATCAACCGCCAACAGGCCCGCGGGTTTCCGATAGCGCGCCAGTTCACCTCTCTGCACCACCGCCGCAATTGCGCCCCGGCCGAGCGCCTGCTCCACAAAATCGTGTCCATCCAGCCGCTCGCCCTTCACCGCAAAAAAAACTTCGCCCGCTTGCAGCGTCCGCGAATCGATCGAATATCCCTGCGCCGTCCCCTGCCCATCATACTGCCCGCTGGCCTGCAAGAATTCGCCAATGCGTGAGAGCGAAAGTCTCATGCCCCAATCCCCGCCTTCGCCGCGTTCTGGCAGTCGTAGCCCAACGCCTTCAGGTTCTCGCGCGCCACCTCAACATCGTCAAACGGAATTGCTCCCTCTCTCGTCACCTGCACCTTCTCATGCCCCTTGCCCGCCAGGAGCACGATGTCGCCGGGCGCAGCCCGCCGCAAAGCCAACGCAATCGCCTTGCCGCGATCCGGCTCCAACGAATATTTCGCGCCCGATTTCTGCAGTCCCACCAGCGCATCATTCATGATCGCAATCGGATCTTCTGACCTCGGATTGTCCGAAGTCAGCACCACGAAATGGCTCCCTGCCCCCGCTGCCTCACCCATCAGCGGACGCTTGGCGCGATCCCGATCCCCTCCGCAGCCAAACAAAGTAATAACCTTCCCCTTGAGCCCGGCGCGATCCACAAATTCGCGAGCTAGCGCCGTGAGGTTGCGCAGCGCGTCGTCGGTGTGCGCGTAATCTACCACCACCGTGAACGGCTGCCCGCAATCCACCGGCTCGAAGCGCCCCGGAACGCGCGCAAGATCAAAGATTCCCTTAGCAATCGCCTCCGCCGAACAATCGCGCGCATACCCCGCCGCCGCGGCGGCAAGCGCGTTATAAACATTGACCTTGCCGATGAGCGGAGACCACATCGCCAACGTCCCCGATGGCGTCACCATTTCAAATCGCGTTCCATGCGGCGTGATCTCAACCGCCTCCGCATGAAAGTCGCCCGCCGCGAGGCCGTACGAAAACACAACAGCACTCTTCTTCTGGCAAATTTTCAACAGCTGCCGCCCATACTCATCATCAATATTGAGCACGGTAGCGCGCGGCTGCTCCGTCCCGCAGCCTTCAAAAAGAATTTGTTTCGCGCGAAAGTAGTTTTCCATCGTGGCGTGATAATCGAGATGGTCACGCGTGAGATTCGTGAATACCGCCGCATCAAAAGGAATCCCAAATACCCGCTCTTGCTCGAGCGCGTGCGATGACACTTCCATCACCGCGTCTGTGACTCCTGCGCTCAGGCCCTCCGCCAATAGCCGGTTCAACTCCAGTGCCTCCGGCGTTGTATGCGGAGCCGGAAGAATTTTTCCCGCCACGTGATATTCAATCGTCCCAACCAGCGCCGTCCTGCGCCCCGCCGCCCGCAATATCGATTCGATCAGAAACGCAGTTGTGCTCTTCCCGTTCGTCCCAGTAATTCCAACATTCGCAATCCGTTCCGCCGGACGTTTGTAGAAATTCGCGCTCAGTCGAGCCAGCGCGCGCCGGCCATGCAAAACTTGCGCCCAAGCCACGCCGGGACGCGGTGTTTCGGCAGCAGAATCCGTAACAATCGCCACCGCTCCCGCCGCAATCGCCTGCTCGATAAAACGATTACCGTCGCTCGCCTCTCCCTTCATCGCGACAAAAACCGTCCCCGGGCGTACCCGCCGCGAATCGTATTCCACCCCGGCAACGCCCGGATTCCCGCTCTGCGAGAGAACCTCGGCGCCTTGCAAAAGTTGTTGGAATGTCATTGGAGTCGATTATAGCGAGGTAGGTTTCTTCTGTTGGCAAACGTACGGTTTCCTCAGTGAACCTCCGTGCCCTCTGTGGTTCAAGCTTTTTCCTGGATTGAGCGGAAGGTTGGTTTCGCAGAAGCTTTATCTTCCAAACTGCACCACCACCCGCGATCCCGCTGCCGCGTGCGCGCCCGGCGCAGGGGTTTGTTCGCGCGCCACGCCACTGCCGATGGCGTCCAGGTCAAACCCCGCATCCTGCGCCGCTTCCAAGGCGCCGCGCAAGTTCTTCCCCAGAAAAGACGGAACCTCGATCCCTCCCTCTTCCACGTCGAGCACCACCGTCCCACCTGCGGGCAATTTCGGCGAGGATGAATTCTCAGGTGGTAAAGTTGGAGGTGTCGGCGCCAAACTCGCCGCGTTCGTCGTTCCGCCTTTGCCCGTTTGCTCGGCAACTTTTGTCGTCAGCGCCGCCGGAACAACCTGTCCGCTGATCGGACCCGCTTTCGCCCCCACCGGAGCAACCGGCGTCTCGCTCACATCGGCAATATCGAGGTTCGCGCCCAGATGATCCGGCGTGCCCTCTTCCAGGCTCGCCTCCGGCACGTCGCGCCGCGCCAGTAAAACCTGCCGGTTCGACGGGATCTGCACATCATGCGGGACGTGCAAATACTCCAGCGCCTGCTGCATCACCCGCTGAAAGATCGGCGCCGAAATCTGCCCGCCCTGATGCAGTCCCACTGCCGAATCAAGAATCACCACAACCGCAATTTGCGGATCGTTAATCGGAGCAAACCCCGCGAACGACGCCACATACTTCGTCTTCGAATAGGCGCCCGTCGCCGGATCCACCTTTTGCGCCGTCCCGGTTTTTCCCGCCGAACTATATCCCTCAAGAATCGCCTTCCGCCCCGTCCCGTGCAGCACCACACCCTGTAGCATCTGCCGCATCTCCGCCGCCGTCAGCGACGAGATCACCCGCGTCCCCTCGCCCGGCTGAAACGCAATCGTCTGCGGATTATTTTGAAATGCCTTCTGCGGCGCAACCGTCCCCGCCACAATTCGCGGCGGCACATGCACGCCATCATTTGCAATCGTCGAAATCAGTGAAGCCAGCTGCAGCGGAGAAATCCCAATCTCCTGTCCCATCGAAATCGCGCCAATCGAAACCTTCGACCACCGCTCCACCGGCTTCGTCAGCCCGCGCGTCTCGCCGGGCAGCTCAATCCCCGTCTGCTGTCCGAATCCAAACGCGCGAATGTATTTATAAAAACGTTCATCGCCCAGTCGCAGCGCCACTTTGATTGCTCCCACATCGCTCGACTCCGCAATAATGTCGGCCACCGAGAGCACGCCGTGCGGCTTGCTGTCCCGTATTCGCATGCCATTGATAACAATCGATCCCATTTGGCAATCGAACATCTCATCCGGCCGCGTCAGTTTTTCCTCCAGCCCGCCCGAAATCGTCACGATCTTAAAAGTCGACCCCGGCTCGTAAACGTCGCTCACCGCACGGTCTTTCAGCGCTTCGTTCTTAATCTCCTTACGAATATTTGGATTAAAAGTTGGCCGATTTGTCAGCGCCAAAATCTCGCCGGTGTGCGGATTCTCCACGATCACCGTTCCCGCGATGGCGTGCGTCTCTTCCATCCCGCGTTCCAGTTCGCGCTCCGCGATGTATTGAATGTTCTGGTCGATCGTGAGCACCACGCTGCTGCCCGCCTCCGGTTCTTTCTCGACGCTGGCAAACCAGCGCTTGCGTGCATCGACCGAAATCATCAGCTTGCCGGGCTTGCCCTGAAGTTGTGAATTGAATTGCCGTTCAAGCCCGCTCAGCCCCTGATCGTCCGTGCCCACGTAACCCAAAACTTGCGCTGCCAGTTCGCGCTTGGGATAAAAGCGCTTCGCTTCCTTCTGAAAATGTATGCCCTGGAGATTCAGCGCCCGTATGCGCTCGATTACCTCCGCATCCGCCTTGCGCGCGACCCAGCAGAACGTCTTGTGGACACGACAATCGGCCAGCACCACCCGCGGATCATCCTGCGTGATCCGCGAAATCAGGCTCACCGTATTCGCCAGGTCGGGAGTCTCCGAAGGCACAATGAACGCCGAATCCACCCGGATCGACATCGCCAGCTCGCGCCCTGCGCGATCGTAGATGACGCCGCGTTTCGGCGAGAGATCGAAGCTGCGCTGCTGCTGATGTTGCGCGCGCCGCTCGAAATCTCCGTAGCAAAAAATTTGCAGGTAAATCAGCCGCAGGCAGATCGCCAGCAGCCACAGGCACAGCAATCCAGACAAAGCATAAATCCGGAATCGTGCGCCGTTCGAAGTGGGACTCGCCGTCACTTCCAGTCCTCAGAAACGTTCGGCGGCCCCGAAGAGCCGCCGTCGAAAATGTTGCGCGCACACTCCTGCCCCGCGCACAACTACCCTGGTCGCATTACCGCGCCGACACAACCGACACCGGCGTCACGCTCGCCATCACCGCAGCCGCCAGGTCGCTGACCGAATCCATACGCACCACTTGTCCGGGCCGCGGCGATTGTAATCCAAGCTTTCTCGCCATCACATCAATGCGCTCCGGATCGCGCAATGACGCTTCTTCCAAGTGCAGCGCTCGATTCATCTCTGTCAGCCCATCGCGCTGCATTCGCAGCGTCTCGATTTTGTACCCATATTCAATCGCGCGGAAATGTTGCAACGCATATCCCATCACCAGCACGAACAGCAGGCACAGCGCAATTCCAAACTGCTTCATCTCCCACACCCGCCGCGGGTCTTCCACCTTCACTAGTCGCGAGTTATCGATCGTCTTGCGGAAATAAATCTCCGGAGTGCCTAGCCAGCACGCCTTATTCCGGCGTAGAGCAACGGTTTGCATCGCGACGGCACTCATGATTTATGCCACTCCTATAAATTTGGAATCGTAGTCCGGGTTTTCTGGAATCGAGACAAACCACGGCTTTATCAGCACCGGCTCCAGTTGTGTCGGTTCGACTTGCGAAAGCTCGACCGCGGAAGCCCGGCGCCGCTCCGCGCGTTCTACCGTCGCCATCAAGCCTTCGATCAGATTGCCAGTAAATGTCATTCCAGTATTCCCAGTTTTCGTCGCCGGACCCGGCCTTGTTTTATTCTTCTTGGCCGCCCCGGCGAAACTCCACCACAGAGTTGCGGTCGCCCATACAGAACAACCGCCCTAGCAAATTCTTTACCCGGCACGCCTTACCATCACCGCACCGGGATGCCCGGCAGTTTCTCCAGGGCAAACTCAAACTCGCTCCGCCGCTCGCATCTTGGCACTGCGCGATCGCGGATTCCGCTCAACCTCGTCCTCAGATGCCGTCACCGGCTTCTTCGTAAGCAGTCGAAAGTTCATGTCCTTCGCTCCCGCCCGCATCGCATCCTTCACAATCCTGTCTTCCAGCGAATGAAAGCTGATCACCACCAGCCTTCCCGCCGGCTTCAGCACCCGCGGAGCCGCCTCCATCAACGCTTTCAGATCGTCCAATTCACGGTTTACGAGTATTCGGAGAGCTTGAAAAGTTCTCGTCGCTGGATGAATCCGCTCGTACTTCATTGACCGGGCCGCGGCTGACACCACCTCGACAAGTTGCGTCGTCGTGCGTATCGGCCGCGACCGGACAATGGCTCTGGCGATTCTCCGCGACCTCCTTTCCTCACCGAATTCGTAAATCACATCGGCTAGCTCGCGCTCGTCGATGTGGTTTACCACTTGTTCGGCGGTTTCGCCCGACATTGGATTCATCCGCATGTCGAGCGGTCCTTCCGCCTGAAAACTAAATCCTCGCGCCGGATCCCCGAGTTGCAAGCTGCTCACTCCCAGGTCCGCGATTAAGCCGTCGACGGTCGCTGGTCGTCGGTCGTTCGCAAGTTCGGCGAACGATCGATGCAGCAACGTGATCGCCGGCCAGTCGGTGCTTACATCGCCATTGGGTTCGCTAACGGCCAACGACGAACGACCAACGACTGGCACGAGTCTTTTTCGTGCCACTTCGAGCGCCGCCGGGTCCTTATCGAAGCCAATCAAATGTCCCGCGGCGCCGAGGCGTTTTGCGATTTCCAAACTGTGCCCGCCCAGCCCCACCGTGGCATCCAGATAAGTTCCACCCGGCTTTACTGCCAGAAAATCGATCGCTTCTTTTAAAAGAACCGGAACGTGTCCAACCCCCCCACGCCCACCCCGCTCGGGGATGTCTAGTCCAGAATCCGTTTCCACTGGTTAACCGATCACAGCCTGCCTGATTACTGGTAGCCCGATTACTAGATGCCCAATTCGTCAAGCGTCTTCGTGTCGTCATCCGTGAAAGCCTGCTCGTCAATCTCCTTGCGGAACGCTTCGAGGTTCCTCACTTCCAGGTAAGTCAGATTGCCGAGCACTGCCACTTCCCCGCGTAACTGCGCCGACTCGCGCAGAATCTGCGGAACCAGCAGGCGCCCCTGCCCGTCCATTTCCACGACCTGCCCGTAATAGTTCGTGCGATTCAAGAACTTTTTCTTCGTCGGATTGAATGTCGACAGCGAAGCCAGCTTCTGCTCGATCCGCTCCCATTCCTCGAAGGGATACACTTGAGCAACAATTCCATCGAGGCTGGTGATGTAGAATTTCTGCGCGTATTTCTCTTCCATCACGCGCTTGAATTCCGCCGGGACTTTTAACCGTCCCTTTTCGTCGACGCGCGCTGGATGATTTCCGCGAAACATAGGCTAGGCTCGTCGCTTTCGCTAGAAATGACGGGCTCCGTTTATTCATGGCTGCTACCACAGCCAACATCACGAGGGAGGTAGAAGCGGTCACAAAAGCGGTGGATTCGGGTTCGTTGGGCCCGGTTTTGTCGGTGTCAGCTTCAGAACTCACTGGCGCCTCGAAACTTAGGTCTGCTTCCCACGACCTCTAATATTTACTCCACTTTCAACCACTTTTGTCCACATCCTACGCCTAAATCGTTTGTTGTCAATAAGAAAGTTTCAGGTTGAGATTGGGTTCAGAGACTCAAGGTGCGAAGCGCGACAGGTTGCGGTTAACCAGAAAGATGACCACTAGGGCTTGTGTTTAGCAAAATGGTTCGCGCGCTGCAAATTTGCGACTTTTTCCCTTGCACGGATTCCGGCCAGGCGAAGAATTGCCGATTTTTTCAAGGTACGCCGGCACGCTGTCTCACATCGTCCGAGATATTAGCGCCGGTAACGATCAGAACCACGCACTCCCCGTCGTGGGGCGGTTCGGCAAGGAAGGCAGCAGTCGTGGCAGCGCCCGCCGGTTCGGCTAGCACGCCTTCTTCCTGGTAAAGATGCGCGATCGCTCGAAGCATCTGCTCCTCGCTGACCAGCACGACATCGTCCACCAGTTCTCGGATGGCCACCACGTTCTGCGCTTCTGGGGTGCGGGTCGCGAGTCCGTCGGCGCAAGTGTCGCAGCTGTCGGTCGGCACGACTCTTCCCTCTTTCCATGAAAGGTAGTACGAAGGAGCGCGCTCGGCCTGCACTCCGATGACTCTCACTTGCCCGATGACTTTCGAAGACAGCTGCTTGAGCGCCACAGCGACGCCACGAATCAAGGCCGTGTCACCCATGGGAACGTAAACCGTGGAAACCGTCGGGACCTGCTCGACGATCTCGAGGCCAATGGTTGCCGTTCCCACAGGCACCTCGGGATCGGTCGCATCATTCAAGAAGTAGACGCCCGGACGGGACGAATAGGCGGACGCCTGCTCAAAGGCTCCGGCAAGATCGGTTGAGCCACTTTCCACAATTCGCGCACCAAGATCGCTGATCTTCCTGCGTTTGACCGGGTTGGCCTTCGACGGCAGGAAAATCGTGGCGAGCACCCCCAGCGTTTTGGCGGCGAAAGCCACGGCAGCCCCATGATTGCCCGTGCTGGAGGCGGTAACTTCCTCGATTCGGCGACGCGAGAGATTCAGGCCGAGAGCATAAAGCGCGCCCCGCGGCTTGAACGATCCGGTCGGCAACTCCGTCTCCACTTTCAGATGAACAGTAGTGTTCGGCGCCGACAGCGAGCGCGCCAGGACCGTTCGCGTGACGGGCAGGTACAAGTCAAGCAGCTTCCGCGCTTCGCGAATCGTTCGAAGATCGGGACAAACGGCCATCGTTCGAATACGAGTAGCCTGCCACCTTACTTTGCAGCCTCTACAAACACAGCCGTCCCATAAGCCAAAACTTCGGTGACGCCCTGCATCACCTCGGTAGCGTCATAGCGCGCGCCGACGACAGCATTGCCTCCGATATCCGCCGCGTGCTGCAGCATCAGGTCGAACGCCTCGGCGCGAGTTCGCTCGCAGAGATTGGTAAGCAACGTGATATTGCCACCAACGATCGTCTGCAGCCCTGCTCCAATCGTTCCAAAGATCGAGCGCGAGCGCACCGTGATTCCGCGTACCACGCCCAGCGTGCGCACCACCCGAAATCCATCGAGCTCAAACTGCGTGGTCACCATATTATGCGCGACCATCCGCCCTGCAGTTACCGCCGCATAGTTGCCCATCGCTCCTCCGAAGAAAACTTATCGCTATAACTCGGTAGCGACAACTACATTGATTCTAAATCAGCGTCGATCACAAATTCCTCAGTGCCAGCATCCCAACTCACGCGCAGCACATTAGGCTTGCAGCAGACCTGGCAGTCCTCGACATACCGCTGACGGCTGCCGGCCGACTCATCCACCGAAGTCTCATTCCATTCGCCGCACCCAGCGCAAACGTAACCGCTCACCATACAGCCATTCTAGAAGCAACTCCGCTGCTCCCATCATGCGGCGTCTTCGCTCTATAATGATTCCTCTTTCTTGGAGGCCTCATGCTCTCGCGCCGTCGTTTCCTGCAATCCGGCTCCATCGCTGCCGGCGTCAGCGTAGCCCTGCCCGCACTCGCCCACTCCGTCGCAGACGACAAACCGCCGGCCATCGCCGCTCTCCATTCACGACTCACAGAAGCCAAGCCGATCACTATCGAAGAGCGTGCCGAGCGCCAGGAGCGTGCTCGCCAGTTGATGCGCGACAACAACCTCTCCGCCATCTTCCTGGGTCAAGGCACATCGCTCGCCTATTTCACCGGCATCCACTGGCAAGGGGGAGAGCGCCTTTTCGCCATGGTCCTCCCGGCCAAAGGCGACGCTTTCTATGTTTCTCCCGCCTTCGAAGAAGGCCGAGCCCGCGAGCAAATCGCGCAAGCGCCCCAGGGCACGAACCCAGACGTCCGCACTTGGCAGGAGGACGAAAGCCCCTACCAGCGCGTAGCCCAAGGCCTCACCGACCGCGGACTCTCCACCGGCACCATCGGCGTAGAAGAAACAGTAAAGTTTGTCTTCAGCGACAATATTCGAAAAGCCGCGTCCGGCGCCACCTTCACAAGTGCCACCCCGGTCACGGCGGGATGCCGCATGATCAAGAGCCGCCACGAAATCGAACTCATGCGCCTGGCAGCGAAAGTCACGCTAGCCGCTTATGAGTCCACCTATCGTTCGCTTAAAGTTGGAATGACGCAACACGATGTGGCCAACTTAGTAGAATCGGCCCACACTCAACTCGGATTCGAAGGCGGCGCCGAGGTCCAAGTCGGCGAATACTCCGCCTTCCCGCACGGCTCGGTAACTCCACAAGTCATCAAAGAAGGCACCATCGTGATGATGGATGGAGGCTGCTCCGCGGAAGGTTATCAATCGGACATCACGCGCACTTACGTGCTCGGCAAGGCCAGCGACAAGATGAAACAGGTCTTCGACATCGTCCATCGCGCCCAGCGCGCCGCACTAGCCGCCGCCAGGCCCGGAGTGGAAGCCGGTTCCATAGACGCCGCTGCCCGCAAGGTAATTACCGACGCAGGCTATGGTCCCGACTATAAGTATTTCACTCACCGTCTGGGCCACGGCATGGGTATGGATGGCCACGAGTGGCCTTACTTAGTCCGCGGCAACCCCACCAACCTACAGCCAGAGATGACTTTCAGCGACGAACCAGGAATTTACATCCGAGGAGAATTCGGCATCCGCCTCGAAGACGACATGCACATCACGGAAAAAGGAGCAGAGCTATTCACGCCGCAAAGCCCATCGCTCGAGGACCCCTTCGGAAAAGAATAGAAGTGGTATCCCCACGCATTTCAATTTTCGACCCCGCAGATAACTTACGCAGATAAAGAAGGGTCTAACACCGGGCAACCTTCGTTGCGCGCTGTCGCCGGTAAGACCTTATCAGCGCAAACGAACGTGGGCTCCTCGCTCCCAGAGATTGAACACAACACCATATAGCCTGCAAGTTGCACGGCACCGTCAAGCAAATTCGGCGCAGCGACACTCAAAGTCGCATCTGCTTTCCCTCACTCCACCACAAACGCCCTAACCCGCCGCAACAGCGACGCCGGCGCTTCCGCATCCATCACTACCAAACCATCCTGATATTGCCGCGAATAAATGCGCCCGCCTGCCTGCAACTGCGCCAGCAGCTTCCCTTCTTTTTGCGGAATGCGCAGCCGCACCCGCCGCGGTCGATCTCCTTCCAGCAACGCATCGACACGATCAAGCAGCGCGCTCATTCCAATTTTCTTCGCGGCCGAGACGTGAACAACCTGCACCTTATCGTTCATATCGCTGTCGCGCAGCGACTCGCGTTGCTTCGGAAGCAATAAATCGATCTTATTCATCACCCGCAACCGCGGCTTTTTGTCAGCCTCCAGTTCCTTGAGCACGCTCTCCACTTGTGCATCCTGCTCAGCCGAGACCGGGCTGCTCGCATCCGAAACCTGCATGATCAGCGTCGCCCGCTGCACTTCTTCGAGAGTGGCGCGGAACGCCGACACCAGTGTATGTGGAAGCTGCCGTATAAAGCCCACCGTGTCAGAGAACAGAACTTTCCTTTTCGACGGAAGTTCAACTCCGCGAATCGTCGGATCAAGCGTAGCAAACATGCGCGACGACGCCACGACGTTCGCCTTGGTGAGAGCATTGAACAGCGTTGACTTACCCGCATTCGTATATCCGACTAGGGCTACCAGAGCCACCGGAACCGATTCCCGCCGCTGCCTCTGCTGCGCGCGGATGCGCCGGACATTTTCGATCTGCTGTTTAACATGCCGCACGCGCCGAAAGATCTTTCGCCGGTCCGTCTCCAGCTGAGTTTCGCCCGGCCCGCGTGTGCCGATGCCGCCGCCCAGTTGCGACATCTCCACTCCCCGCCCTGCCAGCCGCGGCAGCATATATTCCAGCTGCGCCAGTTCCACCTGCAACTGCCCTTCACGAGTGCGAGCGTGCCGCGCAAAAATATCGAGAATCAGTTGCGTGCGATCAATCACGCGTGTGTGGACCACGCGCTCAATGTTGCGCTGTTGCGAAGGCGAAAGGTCGTGATCGAAAAGAATCACGTCCGCGGAAACCGAAGCCGCCGCCCCGGCAATCTCCTCCAGTTTCCCCTTGCCGATCAGCGTCGCCGGATCAGGCCGGTCCTTGCGCTGCGTGAACTCGCCGACAATCTCGGCACCCGCGCTCGTAGCCAGCGCCCGCAATTCGTCAAGCGATTCTTCTGAGCTGAAGTCCGGCGAATCCGCCGGCAAAGATAAAGACGAAGTGGATGATGGTAAAGACGAGGCGGCAACGCTCGCGGCGTGATCTCGCGCCGCCTGCGCTCCCGCCGTAATCGCAGAGCCTTTCTTACTCTTAGCTCCGCCCGCACCCGCGCGGCCCCGTGTGCGGAACTCCACCCCCACCAGGAACGCTCGTTCCTGCTGTTCCGATGGATTCGCCACCGCCTTCGCTTCGTTTCGCGAACCGCCACGGCCGCTTATTCTGGAATCATCTCGACGCAAGCAAACTCATTTCATCCTTCCGTACCGGAAGCGGAACTCGCACTCGCCGCCTCTCCGTGCACCGGAACCGCTGGCTTTGCCTCTGAGTGACTGCTGTGCGCCCCGCGCGAAATGACGACCGTCGAAATCGCGTGCTTGAAAATGAGCTGCTCCTGGTTGCTGGTTTCAAGAACAACCGAATACTTATCGAACGATCGGATACGGCCCGTCAGCTTCACTCCGCTGACCAGATAAATCGTGATGTTGTGTCGTTCCTTTCGTGCCGTGTTGAGGAAAGAATCCTGAATGTTCTGTTGTGCCGGCTTAGCTTCCATTGCCGATCTCCTTTTTCGGGTTCGATGCTGCGCCATTTGAGCGTTGGGGAGGGCAATTGGCTGCAGCTCTTTTCCTGTGGCTTCCTACAATACGGCCTTATCCCCCACTTTTCAACTTCTACTAATAAATATTCTTAGTAGCTCTGAGTCGCTCGCGACGCCCAAAAAATCCTTTTTGGCCTAACGATCGTCGTTCCGGGAAATCGGCATTTTCAATCCGCCGCCGGCCATCTACAATCGGGAGTTCAAGAATAGAGTGCAGTTACAAAGTTCAAGAGCAACGCGGCAAACGAGGGGTCCCCATCTTGATCGAAATCAACTTCCCCACCGACTTCCACACTAACCTGCTAATGCTGTTTCGTTGGTTGCATTTTATCGGCGGCATCACTTGGCTCGGCCTGTTGTATTTCTTTAATCTTGTTAATGTGCCATTCATGAAAGAGATCGATGCCACCACCAAAGGCAAAGTACTGCCCAGCCTGATGGCGCGCGCGCTCTGGTGGTTTCGCTGGGCATCCGTGCTCACCGTCCTCATGGGCTTGGCATACTGGGGCCAAACCGTTTCCATCGACGCGAGAAACAGCGGCGCGTCCTCCGGCGTGCCGATGGCTAGCTTCTTTCTCATCTGGACCGTCGTCTGGGGGCTCATGTATGCCTGCACGATCCCCGGCAAAGGCGCGCTCGATAAGTGGCCTGTGCTCGCCGCGATTTATACCGTCATCCTGGTCGCAGCCTCCTGGCTCTTCCTGCACCTCAACAATCATGGCTGGGAGAGCAATGCCCTTCTCGCGATCGGCATCGGCGGCGGCATGGGTTGGGTGATGATGCTGAACGTCTGGGGAGTAATCTGGCGCGCGCAAAAGAAAATCATCAAGTGGACCGCCGACAACGCTACCAACGGCACACCCATCCCCGACAAGGCAAAGTATCTCGCGCGCCAGTCTTTCCTGATCTCGCGAGCGAACTTCGTGATCTCGTTCCCACTACTCTTCCTAATGGGAGCAGCAAGCCACTATCCCCTGTTCGGTAAGTAGCACGTTGTAAGTAGTGCCGAATAGCTAACAGCCGACGCCTGACTCGACCTTGTCCCAGCTTTTAGGGTGTTGCAGCGCTTCCGCCTCACTGACCAAACTAGACTCTGCTTTTGCCTATGGGTGGCGCAGCGCTTCAGCGCTGCGCTGAAGGGATTTATTTGAACGCGGACTTGAGCCGCTGAGGGCAAGAGCCACATGTTAATCCGACATCAACTGTCTCCTGAACGCCGCGGGAGTCATCCCCGTCGCTCTGCGAAACGCGCGCGTAAAGTGGCTCTGATCTGCATATCCGGTAGCAAGGCTGATCTCAGCCATCGACAGCTCGCGGGTAAGCATCTGCTCGCAGGCAGCGCGAATCCGCAGCCGATGGACACGCTCACCGATTCCCTCTCGAACAAATTTGCGGAAGACGCGCGACAGATGCACGGGATGCACTCCCGCCTCGATGCTCAGTTCATCCAAGGTCAGTCGCTCCGAATACTCGGCCGTAAGTTTTTCAATGACACGTCCCAACCAAGTTGGGGGATGCGCCACCTTCTCCCGGCGCATGCGTGCGACATAACCTAGCATCTCTGCCAGCAGGCTCTCGACTAATAACTCATCGGCCGCCGAACCACCTGTCGCATTAGCTCCAAGAAACTCGCGATACATTTTCATTCCCAACCACAACAGCGGACCGCCCCTCGAATCATCGTGCGCGAGATCAAGCGCGGCGGAGTCATCCGCCAAGCGCTGCCACCAACACGGTCGAATTTCCATTTCGAAAAACCGCACTCCTCGCGGCCCAACTTCATCCTGATGCGGAATTCCCGCCGGCCGGAAATGAATAGTGAAGGGGCGAAACTGCCGATCCTGGCGTTCGTAACGTTCGCCATATTCGCCTTCGAGAAGCAGCGCAAAGAAAGCCAATTCATGCGCGTGCATGGGGAGTTTCTTCGGCAACGCGTGCCGTAGATTCGTAAAAATCGCTCCACATTGCTCGTACTTCCCTTCCACCGCGCCATAGAAATTGCCCGCTCCCAGCGCCTTCCCGCGGCCGTCCTCGGAATTTACACTCCCCATGCCCGCTCCTCCACGTTGCCTTTGTTCTAGACGTGCCCGCCCATACTTCGTTAGCTTACTCACGACGTCAGATGCGTCGGAGAAAACTTCATGATTCGCTATTGCTCTTTGCTTTGCCTATTTGCCGTGTTACTCGCCCAGTCATCGGCGAAAGATGCAGCGAAAGACGCCGCAAAAACGGCACCTAACAATTCCACCGCACCCGTATACACGTCCGACGGACGCCTCCTGTTCCCCGCCAACTATCGCGAATGGATTTATCTCACCACCGGCCTCGATATGGACTACAACCCCGATCTCGCGGCCATGCCGGGTCACTCCATGTTCGACAACGTCTTCGTCAATCCCGAAGCCTACAGGGTTTTTGCCGCCACCGGCACCTGGCCCGACAAGACCATGCTCGTTCTCGAAGGTCGCATGGCCGCCAACAAAGGCTCCATCAACAAGGCCGGACACTTCCAGACGACCGACGTCATGACGCGGTCCGTCCACCTTAAAGACGCACGCTTCCCCGGCGGCTGGGCCTTTTTCCCGCTGGATGAAGACAAGCCGACTAAGCAAATTCCGAAAGAAGCCGTGTGTTACTCCTGCCACGAACAGCACGGTGCGGTGGACACGACCTTCGTGCAGTTCTATCCCACGTTGCTCGAAATTGCGAAGAAGAAAGGCACTCTAGCCCCAGGCTATTCGAAAGAAGAGGCTGCGGCACAGACAGGAGACACTCCGAAGAAATGAGGATCGAAGCTGGCGCAACCGGGAACATGAGCACCCTAGCCAGGGCAGCACCGCCGTAATCTCGACCTCACCGAGCAACCCTGCCACAATCGGGCTCACTATGTCTGAATACGTGGACTCGATTCTGGAGTGGTCCGGCTCCCACGAAGACTGGCGCCCCATGTCGCGCTGGTCTGTCCTAGCGTGGCTTGCCTTCTACGTTCTCTTCCTGATCTACGCATTCCGCATGCACGGCGGCTACCTCTTCATCGACTCCGCCAACCTGGTGGTTCACGAAGGCGGCCACCTGCTCTTCCGATGGTTCGGCCCCACTCTCTGCCTCTGGGGAGGAACCATCCTGCAATGGCTAGTCCCGCTGTTGCTCGCAATGTATTTCTTCCACGAACGCCAGCCCGCGGCTTTCATCTTCTGCACATTTTTCTTCTTTGAGAATTGGCTCTACACCGCAACTTACATGGGCGATGCCCGCGCTATGGTCTTGCCGCTAGTCACCACGGGCGACCCCGAATACGTCGAGCACGACTGGAACACGATTTTCACCAGCCTCGGCGTTCTGCCCTACGACACCAGGATCGCCACGATCGTGTCCTTCCTGGGATGGTGCGGAATGCTGGCCTCCGTCACTTGGCTTGCTCTTCGCGCGAAGATTGCCAAGACGAAGAGTACCGAGGCGAAGACCACCGAGACTATGACACAGGCGCGACCGAAGCTGACTTCGCCGCCAGCGTCCACGGTTTCCCGTCAAAATGCGCCGGCAGCGCCAACCCAAACAGTTTCAAAATCGTAGGCGCCACATCGACAATCGCCGGCTTCTCCTCTATAAACTTGTGACTCGAAAACAGCACGCCCGGAACCAATCGCGGATCAATACAGTGGTCACCGCTCCAAGCCTTGATATTGTCTTCAAAAATCTGTGAGGTAACTTTGCCCATCACCGAATCCCACGAAGCGCGATAGCCCGCACCGTAGCCCACAATCAGGTCCGGAGAATTCTCGGTGTAAGGACCGCGATAAACATTGTCGGCAATAAATACGCCCGTAATCCCAACCGCACCAGAAGCCGGATCCACCAGCCCATTCAAGCCCTTCTGCAATTCGGCTTTCAGAGCCTCGGCATGCGATGGATCGACAATTCCCTGCTTCTCGCGCCCCTTGATATTCAAATAAAGTCCGTTGAGGCCCATGGTGTAAGCGCGCGTGCGCGACCAGTCCACATCCTCGAACCAGTCGCCGCTCTCCGTCTTACCTTCCTTGAGCGTGAGATACCCGTTCTGATGCAGCCAAGCGTTCACGTTCATGCAGCGCGCAAACGACTTGAACCCATGATCGGAAATGACCATAAGCAAAGTGTCGTCATCGATCTTTTCCATCACCCGCCCTATCAGTCGATCCATGCGCTCATAAAGATCCTGAATTATCTTCGGATGCTCGCGATGCGGCACATCCCGCGCCGCCGGATGGTCCTCCTCCAAATAGCGCCAGAACATGTGTTGAATGCGATCGGTCGTATCGAAGACGCAGGTGCAGAGCCCTTGCTTGGTCTTATCCAGCGCGTCAAAAAGCATGCGCTCGCGATCCTCGTGATTACCATAAGCCTGCGCCAGGAAGGCATCGTCATCGAGCACATGCTCATTCAGCGCCCACGTGTCTTCCGCCAGACCAAGCGTTGCGTACGGCCCAAAAAGCTTGGCCAGATAAATCGAATAAGTAACCGGGTGCGAGATCGGCAAATCGGGATGCCCAGGATCGATGTTCACCGGCGTTACATAAACTTCGACCTCCGGCGAAAGTCCCTTGAGATAGAAGCGGCAGATGCCATGCGCGGTAAATCCCATCCCGGCTTTGAATTCAGCTGTGATCCACTCCGAATATTCCCCGACCTTCAACGTAAACTTCTCCGATCCAACCGTGAAGCGTGCCTGCTTCGATTCCATGTCTGGCTTGAGTTCAAATTCCATCCTCACTTCTCCGGCGTCCTTCTTCACCGGATTATCCGGTCCCGGAACATACGAGCGGCAAACTCCGTTCTTGCGCTCGATGGGCACGCGCACGCCGCCCTCTCGAAATTTGTCATTCGACGCGCGAGTGGTGCAGAAACAGAACGTGCCCTGACTACCTTTAAGATCGGGCACGCACATCCCCGAAAGCAACACGCCCTGAAATTTCTCTGGCGGAAACGTGACCGGAACTCGAATTACAGAACTGAAAATCCCCGCATCGCCCAGCCAATGCCAGAACGGAGTGCCCTTGCGCATCGCCTTGATTTCGGTTTTGCCGAACGGAATGGAATATTTGCCAATCTTGATATGCCGCTTCGGACCCTTGATTTCAGCCGACGAAAGATACGGCAGATAACTATTTCTGTCACACGCCAGAAAATCGTAGATGTTGTGCTTCCCCGGATTCACGCCCGTCATGAACGTCGACCATGCCACTGGAGAAATCGCCGGAAACGTAGTGCGCAGTTTGCTGAAAGTCCCTTTGTCGCGCAACTTCGCCAAATTTGGCAGCCGCCCTTCTTTCATAAAGCGATCGGCAAGCTCCGGATCCATGCCATCGAAGCCCAGGATCACCGCGCGCTCAAACGTCGCTTTTCCGTAAGCATTGCGCCGCCGCAGGAAGCGAAACAACTGCCGAAACGGCCACGTCATCAGCGCATAAAACGAATAAAGAAACGCAACGAAAATTGCCCAGAATGAAGAAAGAACCGCAAATCCAGCGCCCGGCCCGGCATAGGCATGAGCCAGCGCAGGAATAAAAATCAGGGCAAGCAGCAACAATTGTGTGGCGTGGGCACCCCGGCCCGCGAAAAGCCGGCGCTCACGATAAAGCAGCCTTTTCATATCTGAATTCCCAAGAGTTCCTTGAACACAAACCCCGCCAGCATCGACAAGATAAAGAACATCCAAATCCAGTTCATCCCATAACCCGCGACCGCAATGTCCCGATCCGGATAATTAATAGAAATAGATCCGATCGGACTATCCCCTGGTATCGCCGCCTCCGCCGACGAGAGCATCCGCTCCCAAAATTTCCCGCGCAAACGGATTGTCGAGATTCGCGGCAGATCGCCGCCAATACAAACCGCCTTTTCCACGCTCTGACTGCCAGTGCTAATCTTCAACCCATACCTGCCCTCTTTGGCGCCAGCCAGTCGCCAGACAACCTCGTTCTCCGCCACAACGTGCACCGGAGGCGCAGTCGTCGTAATCCCGGCGGGCAGCTCTAACGTAGCGTCATTCAGCGCCTCGCCAGTCGTCGTGCGCACCGTCATCAAGAACGGTGCGTTCACAGCAATCGGAGTCGCGCCCAGATAGCGATCAACCTGCACCATCAGCAACGTGATCGGAACGATGACATACAACAGCGGCTTAAATGCGAGCTTCAGATAGCGCCCGGTACCACGCAATATTTTTCCATAGGAGCCCATGACCACGGGGATCTGATCGCGATAGAGTCGCACCGCCAACAGGTGAGCCTTCAGTTGATCCTTGGCGACTCCGATGGCCTTTTGATCAGACGTGTAGCCAAACAACACAACCATGAGCAACCCAACCACCAGCGATAGCATAATTACAATTGCCAGCGGACTGCTGAGCCAGGAGAAAGCCGCAAGTGCAGCCGCATCGCCAGCCGTCGGGTTGGAAAGAGCGGCCAAGCTACTCTATGTACCCTAATCCGCGCAGGCGTTTTTGTATCTCTTCTTTCGACGTGCTGCTCTCGTCCGGCAGAATCTTCTTCGTCTCTTTTTCCAGCATGTGGATAACGAACTCATCAATCGATTCGTATCCCGCTGCATCCGAACACTGCTTCACCTTCTCCAGCAGTTCGCCCTCGATCTTCACTTTGTGTGAACCAAACATGATTTCTCCTGTTTTCTTACCGTCTGAACAAGCTATCATCTGAGCGAAGCGAAGGACCTCTGCATTTGCAGCCGCCTCAATGCAGGCGACCGGTTCGCCAAGAACGACAATTCAACAAATTCTCGCGATGGAATCAACTACCGCGACTGAAACACTGATCGCCCCATCATATCCTTGGTTTTCGCGATTCCGAATTCCGACAAGATCGTAGGTGCAATGTCCGTCAATGCCGGAGCCTGCGCGTCAATCTTGCGGTTGCTCAACAGCACTCCCGGCACTTTCGTGAAATCCATGCAATGGTCGCCGCTCCACGCGTTCGTGTTGTCCTCGAGCACATCCACCGGAAACGCTCCCAGAATCGTCTTCCATCCCGCGCGATAGCCGCGGTTATAACCGACCAGCGCATCCGGTCCGGTGCGCGCATACGGCCCTTGATAGGCCTCGCTAGCAAAATCGATCCGCGTAATCACCTGCGACCCATCCTTCGGATCGCGTACATCCAGAAGCTTCTGCCGAATTTCAGCGAGCAGCACATCGGCCTGCGTTCCCGGCTCAACAATGCCCTCTCGTTCGCGTCCCCGAATATTCAAATAAAGTCCATTCAATCCCAGCCCGTATGCGCGCGTCCGGCTCCAATCCACGTCAGAGAAAGGCTCGTTCGGATCGCCAGTGGCACCGTCTTTCCGTGTGATGTACCCATTATTCAGCAGCCACGTGTTCAGATTGAACGAATGCCGATAAGGAGCAAATCCATGATCAGAGAGCACGAGCAGCGTCGTATCATTGTCGACCTTCGGCAGCACTTCGCCGAGAACCTGATCGATCTGCTCGTAAAATTCCTCCAGCGCCCCCCCATACTGCGCAGCCAGGGCGGCGTCATACGCCGGATGCTGCGGATCAGTCAGCCGCCACATCATGTGCGCGTTCAAATCGAGGCTCGAAAAATAAAAGAAGAACAGTCCTTCATGAAATTTTGGGAACTCAACGTCGAACGCGCGTCGATGTTCGGCGAGCACGGTGTGAGACTGTTCCAGAAACTCTTTGTCGTCGAGCACGCCCGCTGTCAGCGCCTTCGTGTCTTCGGCAATCCCCTGCGTGTGGAATTCCCCAATCTGTTTCGCTAGATCCTTCGAATAACTGGTCGGCGTAGAGATCGGCAGGGCCGGATTCTCGGGGTCAATATTGATAGGTGAGACGTAAAGTTGAAAACGCGGATGCGCCTGCTTGAGATAAAAACGGCAGATGCCTCTCACATTTCCAATTACCGGCATTAGCTGAAATTCCACCGGAACCCATCCGCTCCATTCGCCCTCTTTCAAAATAAACTGCTGATCCTTCAAGCCGATACGCGCCACCGCTTCCAGCGGGTCCACATCAACCGTGAACGGTTCCGTAGCCGGAGGCGAATTCTTGCGAAACGTATTGTCCGGCCCAATCAGATTGGTCGCAATCCGACTGTTCTTCACGTCAACCTGCACGACTTCTCCGCCCTCAATCGCGCCCACCGCGGCGGTCGGATCATCGGTATAGAAAGTAAATGTGCCATAAGTGCCGCGTAGATCGGGCGTGCCCATGCCGGATAGCGTCTTGCCCTTGGCCGTGATTGGAGGAAAATTTGCCGGGATGCGGTAGACGTAATTTGGCACGCTATGTTCGTCGAGAAACTCCCAGAACGCCTTGCCATGCCGCAACTGCTCTGCCGAGCCGCTGCCCAGCGGAATCACCCAGCCGCCAAGATGAAAGCTATGTTTAGGCCCTTCAACCTTCGATGTAGAAAAATAAAGCTGAAAAGTCTTCGGATCGCGATGAATGAAATCAAAGATTCCGTGTCCGCCCGCATTCATTCCAGTGATCAGGTTCGACCACGCCACCGGACTTTGCGGCGGAATGCTGGTCGTCAAACGACGGAACGATCCCTGCTCGGCCAGCCGCGCAAAGTTCGGCATCTTGCCCTCGGCCATAAACTTCGTAAGCAGGTCCGGATCAAGCCCATCAACGCCGAGGATGATCATCTTCTTCGACGCAAGCGCGCCACCATGAGCGCGCTGGCACGACGGCAGGAGGCTCAGCCCCGCAGCGCATAAAGCCAGCAGGCATACGAGACGAACGCGTTTTCTGAAGGGTGCGGTCACTACAAGTAATCTGCAAAGATCTGATCCAGCTTCACGGAGGGCCATCGCTCTGTCGAGGCCAACCTCGAGCCAACGATGGGTGGTGATGTACCGGCATCACCACGAGATTGGGGATCCCGAGGAGCAGGTAGATAGATTGTACAAGGAGTTATCCCGACGTCAAGACGGGGAACTTGGTCATATACTCTTTGTTTTTTGATCAACGGCGACACAGCCTTTACACTTACGGGCATGATTACCGCGACGATGCGAAAAGTCTTGGCCGGCCTGAGTCTGTTCTTCCTTGGTGTTTCTTTCGCCGCCGCGTCCAAACCCAACCTGGTTCTGATCACGCTCGACTCCTTCCGTGCCGATCGCATGGGTTTCCTCGGCGCGAAAGGCGGCCTAACTGCCAACTTCGATCGCCTCGCCGGGGAGAGCATCATCTTCGATCATGCCTACGCCCAGGCGCCCGCCACAGTCGTTTCGCACGCCAGCATTCTTTCTGGCGCCTATCCGCAGAGTACAGGCATGAGCGAGATAGGCGGCACTCTGACTACCGCTCTCTCCTACCTTCCCGACCTGCTGAAAGCCCAGTCTTATCGTACCGCTGCCTTTGTTGGCTCAATCGATCTCGACCCGCAGAACGGTTTAGCCCAAGGCTTCGACCGCGGCTTCCAGAGTTACGACGCTGGCTTTCGGCCGGCAATCCCCGGTGATGCGCGCCCTCCCGTCACCAGGCGTCGCGGAGCCGAGGTCGTCACACGTGCCATTGCCTGGCTCGATCACAACGCACAGGGACAGGGACAATTTTTTCTATGGATACACATTATTGACGCTGATACACCGAGCGCCGGCCATAACTCCGCAATCACCGCCACCGATGCCGCTCTCGGCAAGCTGGTCAGTGCCCTACAGCAGCGCAAGCTCTACGGAAATACGGCAGTGATCGTAGTCGCCAGCCATGGTCAGAGCCTGGGCGCCCACGGCGAAGACAGTCACGGCATTTTCCTCTATGACGAGACCATTCACGTCCCGCTGCTAGTAAAGCTTCCTCAGATCGAGCCCGGCAAGCCTGCAACGGCTCGCGTTGCCGCTAAAGTGAGACTGGTCGACATCGCTCCCACGCTGTTAGAAATCGCCGCCATCCCCGTTCCCTCGCAGATGCAGGGGCAGTCTCTTTTGCGCATCGCCAAAGCCGGCGGAGGCGGCGACCAACCCGTCTATTCCCGCGCCGATCTTCCCCAAAGTGGCTTCGGATGGAGCCCGCTCGAATCCTGGCGCGCCGGCAAATATCTCTACGTCCGCGCGCCCAAGCCCGAACTCTACGACTTAACCGCAGACCCCGGCGCCACTCACAACTTGGCGCAGACTTCGAGGGCGACACTCGACACGCTGGCCGCGCAGCTTGATAACTTTAGCCGCCATTTCGGTGGCGACGCCGCCAAAGCTTCGGCCGAGTTGAGCTCTTCCGAAATGCAGAAACTGGCGTCGCTCGGCTATATAGGAATGCAAAAGTCGTCGAACTCCACGACCGCAGTGGCAGGCACCGATCCCAAAGACAAAATCGCAACCGCCAACAAAGTGATCGAAGCAGCCTCGGCAAGCGACCAGTCAAAGGCAGACATCGCTAACGCCCGCGCCATCGCCGCACTCACGCCCGTGGTCGCTTCCGACCCCAACCTATACCTCGCGCAATACACGCTGGGAGCCGACCTGGCCCGCAAAGGCCAATACGCCGAAGCGGCCAAGCATCTGCACACCGCCATCGAACTCCAGCCCGACTCCGCTTGGGCCCACTACGAGATCGGCGCCACCCTGCTAAAGACCGGCGAATACAAAACAGCAATTGTGCACCTGGAGATCGCCACCGGACGCCTACCCGCCTTCGCCCCGGCTCATCAAGCTCTAGCCGAAGCCTACGACCACACCGGCCGCCCCGAAGACGCCCAGCGCGAGCGCTCTAAAGCACCAAGGAATCCATAATGGCGGCGGGTGGAGCGCGCACAGAATGAGCGCCGAGTTCCTGAATTCGCTCAAATTCTACGCGTACACCTCGATAGGATTAGCACTCTCGCAAAGACAATCGGGATAGGGGGAGCGGTCACCCGCTCGCCCCTCCCACACCACCGTACAGGCGAGTCCGCATACGGCGGTTCAGTAAGTTAAGCCCGCAAAGGCCGTGAGATTCGAGTCGTTGTTCGCCACAGGGGCTTCGCCGCTCTACCGGTTTCCGTTTCGGCTGCACCGTCTTCTGAACCTGTAAAGCTCAGCCGAGGCTGATTGGCGGGCGCAATGCCACCCGTGAGTTTTACGTTCTACTATTCACTCTTACTGTTTGGGCCTTCCTCACTCGCGTGAGTACTACGCCCGCTGCTGACCGCTGCTGCCGGATCAGGATGGATTACTCCACCCTCAGTCTCGAATTCGAGACCATGCAACAGCTCTCCCGCGATAAGCTCGACTGCTTTCGATACGCGACCGCCGGATTTACCACCAGCATCCTTGATGGATATGGACTTCGTTGTCCATATGCCAACTCGTCCGACGCCGTAGGCCTCTGATCCGGTTCTTGTACATCGGCCCGTGTCTTTGCTCCACGCTTCCTTCAGACCCCACCTCGCGGTGACGCCCTTGCGCTTCGCTACCCGTCAAACGCCTTCAACATCTTGGACACGAGGTCGCACTCGAACCTCGCGTCACAGGTTGACCCAAATTTTCAGGGCAGGTTGGGACTGGACTTGCACCCGCAAGCTGTCGAGCACGGCGTACTAAAAAAAGGGAACGACAGAATGTCGTTCCCTTTCCATGCGAATCGTCTGCTTTTAGAACTCGATGCGAGCTCCAAGCTGCATCTGGCGTGCGCCGGTCGGCGAGATGCCAGCGGCAAACTGCTGGTTGAGCACGCCAAACGCGCCCGGGTTATTAAGATCCATCGATAACGGTTGGTTGAGAACGGTGTGGTTAAAGATGTTGAACGCGTCTGCAGTGATAACCAACCCGACACGCTCCGTAATTTGTGTCTTCTTGCCGAGCGAGAAGTCCACATTCCAGAACGGCCAGCCGTGAAGCTGGTCATGAGATATATGCTCGTTCACGCTCAACTGCGGGTACTCTAGGCTGGCGTAGACTGCCCCAGGATCGGCGAATGCATTGATGCTCCCGCTAAGGGGCTGTCCAGCCACTGTGCTTGTCACACCGTTGTGTCTGCTATAGCTCGGAAAGCCAGCCGTCGCAACGGCGCATTGTGCTTCAAAAAACGAGCCATAATTGCCATCGAGATTGGTAACGCAATCCGGGGATCCAGTCCAGAAGTTAAAGATCCCAGAAATATTCCACCCGCCGATGGCCCGGTCGAGGCCGCCATTGCCCGTGCTAAAAGCCTTCCCATGGCCGAAGGGCAACTCGTAGTACCAGTTCGCAGTCATCGTCTGCCGATGGTCAAAGCCCTCCGATGCCTTATCGAGATTCAGGTGATATGGGCTGTTGCTGGAGTAGATGTACTGCTGGTTTCCGCTTTGATTTCCAATCGCGTGGCTCCAGGTGTAGTTGGCTTGGAACTGCAGGCCGTGCGACATGGCCTTACGCAGGGTGACGATCATGCCGTTATAGTTGGAGTACGCGCCATCGGTAGTCTGCGCGTTCTCGAAGACTTGGTTATTACTGGTGGGTGTGTTGAATACGCTCTGGCCGATAGCGCCATTCATGTAGAAGTCGTCGAAGCCGAGGTCACCGGGGCCTCCAACGAACGCCATGGTGTTCTGTGCGGCCAACGTACAAGCTCCTGTTGGCACTGCCGACGCCCCGAAGATTGCAGCGTTATAAGCGTTGCAGGCGGCGGCATTCCCCAGATTCTCGAAGAATGGCTGCGGGGCGAGGGTTGCACCGAACAGGGACGCTTGGACCGCGTCGTCAGCCTGGGCATAAGTCTGGCCGCTGGCGGGATCCTTTTGCAGATAGTCAGGCGCATTGAGTTGCTGGTCGTTGGTTATATTTCTGCTGAAGCGCCCGATGTATCCCACTTCCAGGAAATATTTGTCGCGCAGCGCCTTCTGAACGGTGAAGTCGACGACGTGCGCATACCCCGGAGTGATGTATGCGTCTGACCCGAAAGACGCGAATAACTGGTTGCTTACGTTAGGCACATTCGGAATGGGAAGATTTGTGCCCGGTGGCACGGGAACGCTGGCCCCATCCCAACCTCCCGAGGTCGGTCCGATGCGATACGCCGTGTTCGGAGTCGTCGCGTTTTGGCTACAGACAGCCGTTCCGCTGCCATTAAATACCGGACCTCCACACCTGTCGACATCGGCCAGTCCACCCGCCAACAATCCGCCGAGAACGCTAGTAACCGCGCTCGACCGATCCCATACCAGCGAATAACCGCCGCGGACCACGAGACCCGGTCTCGCCTCCCAGGCTACTGCAAAACGCGGACCTATGTTCTTCCATTGGGCGGGACGCATCTTGCCATTGAACGGGTCAGACAGATGGTTGACGGGGCTGAAACCAATGGTTGGATTATAGCTCCCGCCTGACTCGAGGGCCGCACCGCGACTCTTCAAGAACTGCTGCATGTTGATCGGCGCGTTCGAATCGGCATAAACGGCTACAGATTGCAGACCCTCTTGCTCATGCGGCGCCAAAGTTACACCCCAATCCAATCCCAAGGTCACCGTGAGGTTCCGGCGCGCCTTCCACACATCGTTGAAATAACCGTTGAATAAAGGAAGGGTAGTGTGCGCGATGGTTGCGGTGCCGAGCGGATTCGCTACGAAGTCTCCATTGCGCGTCTCTACCTGAGACGAATGGTCCACGATTCCGAGAAGCGAAGTATAGTAGCCCGCCCAGAAATTTACCTGATTGGGCGCCATACCGGTGGGAACATAGCTACCGATGCCGGCATAGGAGTTTTCAGCCAAAGTTGACGATCCAATATTGTACTCCGGCGCAGTGCTCAAGCCACCGAGCACGTCGTCTGTGCGGAAGTGATAATCGTGCCACACCCTGCCTTCTCCACCAAATTGGAACTGGTGGCTGCCACGAATCTTAGTGAAGTTCTGGGCAATGTACCAGTCATGGCCGTCCCAGACACGCGGGCGGGCCTGCTGCGTGTTGATGTTGATAGGATTGGCAAATAACTCGCCAGAAGCGCTATAGCTAGCTGCACTCCCCGGATCCTCACCGCCAATTTGTAACGCGGCATCCGACAGTGAGCCAACCAAAGAGACCGGCGTGGCTCGCGACCACCCCCACCAATTCTTCAGGAATGAACCGTGGGTTACGGAAAGGAAGGTTGGACTGATCTGGCCTTGTAGCTGGAAGGTGAGGAAATTAGCAAAATATGGGTCGCCGCTCACCGATGTCGGCGTTCCTGGGACAGCAATACTGATTTGCTCGGTTCCGGTGCGCGCAGTGCTGGAATATTGCCAGGTCGCGAACGCGGACCATTTGGTGTTGATGTTGTAGTTCAACTTCAGTTTGCCGACGTTGGTGGTGATTGGAGTCGAAAAAGTACCGTCGAAACCTACAGTATTGATGCCATCTCCTTCACTCAGGTCATTTCCGTGCGGAAGAAGGGCGAACTGCGCAGCGACCGCCGGGCTCATGCCGAGACCGCGAGGATCGCATGGGCCCCCGCAAGCAGTAGTTAAGGGTCCATTCGCCGTGTTCAGATTGTAGGACACTCCACCCAACTCAACAATGCCGCTCCGCAGTTGATCCGAGGGAACGATATCGTTAAAGCCCGCCGAATCGTGAAAAATGCGTCCTTCGTAAAAGCCGTAATAGAAGAGCTTATCCTTGATGATTGCTCCTCCTAATCCCGCGCCAAAGCGATTGTCCACGGACACCGGCTTCGTAATTCCAGAGAAGTTGTTGTCAAAACCATTCGCATTCAACCCGTTGTCCTGGTGGTATTCGTATGCCTTACCGTGGATCGAGTTAGTTCCAGAATTGGTGAGCACCGAAATCTGCCCCGAAGCCTCGCCAAACGTGGCGTTTGCGTTGTTCGTCGCTACGCGGAACTCTTCCACCGCATCTTGCGGGATCGGAACGACGGCCGAGAGGGCTTTAGATTCCTTGTCAGGGCCGTTGTAATTGTTCGACCCTTCCAGATCGCTGGTCGCGTCGCCGCCGTCGATTCCGAACGTGACCTGGTCGCTGCGAGCCCCACCAATCTGGCCGCCTGCGTCGTCGCTCGCCATCCCGTTCTGATGGCCCATGTCAGGCTCAACGCCCGGCTGGAGGAAAATCAATTGCGCGGCGCTTCTGCCATTCACTGGCAGGCGATTAAGCTCTGTTCCGCTCAGCACTTCTCCGACGCTGGAATCCTGCGTCTGTACTTCGGTCATGGATGAGGCCGTGACCTCTACTACCTCTGACGATGCGCCGACCTCCAGCTTCACCTCGGCGTTGACCGACTTATTGACTTCAACCACGAGATCATTTGTCACGTTCGTGCGAAAGCCCTTAGCCTCGGCCTTAAGCTTGTAATCGCCGGGATTGACCACCGGGAAAACAAAACGCCCGCCAGCATCGCTGTTCGCCGTTTGCACCGAGCCCGTGGCAGGATGTGTCAGGGTTAAGGTAGCGCCCTTCACCACGGCGCCCGTCGTGTCCGTCACCATCCCCGTAATTGCGCCGGTAGTAGTCGTCTGCGCAAACAGAACCGACGGGACAATCGTCAATAGGCTGAACAACGCTAAGACAGCAACGAGAGCTCTGAGACTTCGCACGCCCTGTTTCATAATCTTTTTCTCCTGAAGACTTTTAGAACAACCGTGATTCCAGTGGAACTGATTCGCCAAAACCTCGGCACACCCTCTCCCCAGCACGAGGTCGTAGGGAACACAAATAGATTGCAAGTTGGCCCCCACAACGAAACATTTGTCTGGCTCATATTTTTCAACAATTTGCGAAGGGGTTGGCTCGCCTGGGCTACCGAAATCCATAGGAAACGGGCGTTCTGGCTATGTTTTCCAGTAGAACCGACCAGTTTGCGGGTTACTCCGACAGAATCCACTTTCATTTCAAGCACTGCTCTCCACATAGGCAGCTTCAGAGGTTTAGTCTAGGCGTGCTCTTGGATTCGCGGCTGCCAGCCCTCGTACGCGATACAAAGCGCCGTGAAGCTCAGCCGGATTATGACGTTGCCGCCCGACAAGAACGACGAGTTCCGCAGGGGTCTCGACCTCTTCAACCGCGCCCATTTCTTCGACGCTCACGAAGTTCTCGAGGATGTGTGGCGCGCCCTGCCTCGGAACGGGCCACGCGACCGTCCATCCCAACATCTCCGTCGGCACGTCCAGGGCGTGGTGCAGCTGGCGGTCGCCTTCCATCATGAGTCAACGGGCAACCATGTCGGCGCGCGCTCGGTGCTCGAGCGTGCTCTGTGCAACCTGGAGGGTGCTGACAACTCGTTTCCCGATCTCGATCTTGACCAGCTACGCTCCGACGCAGCGGACTGGCTTCAGCATTTGTCAGGCGTTGGCCCACAGCCCAAGATTCTGCAAATTGCAAACCGCAAGCTCACGGGTTGACGTTCGGTGTTGGGCCGCTCAGAGTTAATATTGCTGCCTGCTAAAATCGCATTCGCGTGAAACCCAATTCAGCACCGCCGATCACCGCTCCGATAACCGCTACGCGAGAGTCGGTCCCGCTGCTCGATTTACGCCGCCAATACGAGGGCATCCGCAAAGAGGCGCTGGCCGCGATCACGCGGGTTTGCGATTCGCAGAGCTTCATTCTTGGACCGGAAGTCGAGGCGCTCGAGAGCGAGATCGCCGCTTTGAGCGGAGCAGGCCATGCCGTCGGTTGCGCATCCGGGACCGAGGCGCTCTGGCTCGCGCTTGTTGCTGCCGGCGTGAAACCAGGCGACTCGGTCATCACGACCGCATTCAGCTTCTTTGCCTCGGCCAGCGCTATTGTGCGGGCGGGCGCAGCGCCGGTCTTCGTCGACGTCGATCCTGGCACATTGAATCTTGACGCTGGGCTCGTCCTTAAGGAGATTCAAAGTCAACGGCTCCGCGAGCGAATGGACTCTGCGTCGCGACCTGAGAATATTCGCGCCATTCTTCCCGTCCATCTTTACGGGCAGTGCGCTGATATGGACCGGTTGGGCGGAATTGCCGAAGAGTGCGAAGTCGCGATTGTCGAGGATGCCGCTCAGGCGATCGGCGCGGAGTGGAATGGTCGCGGAGCGGGAGCGCTCGGCGTGACCGCGGCGTTCAGCTTTTATCCCACCAAGAACCTCAGCGCCTATGGGGATGCAGGCATCGTCACCACGACCTCTCCGCAGATGGCCGAGCACATGCGGCGACTGCGCAACCATGGCAGTCCGCGGCGCTACTACCATAACGAGTTTGGCTGGAATGGACGAATGGACGCCATTCAGGCAGCTGTGCTGCGCGTGAAGCTGGCGCACATCGCAGACTGGAACGAGATGCGGCGGCAACACGCTGCAACGTATGATCAGCTACTCGCCGATTCCGGGCTGACTTCCGCCAGGATTTCGAATCCGACTTCTGATCAGACCGCGAATGATCTGATCGCAAATCCGCGCGTCGCGCCGGTGCGCTTGCTCGCGCGGAGTCCGCAGGCAAAACATGTATTTCATCAATATGTGATTTGCGCCCAGCGGCGCGATGAACTGCGCCAATTTCTCACTGAGCGAAAGATTGGATCGGAAATTTATTATCCGTTGCCGCTGCACTTGCAGCCGGTTTTTTCTTATCTCGGATTAAAGGCAGGAGACCTGCCAATTTCAGAGCAAGCGGCGCGCGAGGTGCTGGCGCTGCCGATGTTCCCGGAGTTGACTGAAGCCGAGATTCGGCGCGTAGTCGAGAGCATCGCGGAATTCTATAGTTGACTCAACCGCGGAGTGCGCTGAGCGCGCAGAGAAAAAGCAGATCCTTCACTCCGCTCAGGATGACAACCCTCGTGCATAGGTTCCTCGGCGGACTCGGCGTCTCGGCGGTGACTCGTGTCTTCACCGTCGGCGTTTCGCATGCTTCGCGGTTGAGCGCACTGGTTCTTCTCCGGGGGCGAGCACTCGGCGCACGATCGGAGTATTGAGCCTGTATTTGCGCTCGATCACTTTGCCTTCGTCGCCTTGCACGCGGTCTTGCACACGAACTGTGAATACAGGCAACGTTCCTTCTTTGTCGAAATTCTCTTGTGACACGGTCACGGGCAGCATTCCCTCCATGCGTTCGCGATAGGCGGTTTCGTAACGATGGCGCTTCACGTTCCAGGTGAAGACGCGGATCTGGTTGAAGTCGAAGGCCAGGCCATCCTTCGGTTCGGTCAGGACAGTTAGGTATTGCGGCACTCTTTTGTCTCCATCCTGAACCTGATCGAGCACGAAGAAGGCAACGATGCGCTGGCCCTCGGCGTATTGCGCAACCTCGAGCGGGACGTCGAGATCGATCATGCGTCCGAGCACCCAGCCGACGCGGCTGTGCGAGTCGCGCACCAGCCACCAATCTTCGATCAGTGGAACCGGCTTCTTCTCGTCTTTATTATTATTGCCTGCTGGTTTTGCGGAGTGCGCGGGCGGCGCAGCCGATCCGGGCTTTTCCGCGGTGCTTCGTTTCAGCAGCGCCAGCTTTTCGCCTGCCAAAATCTGATACAGGTGTTCGGTGTCGCGTCCGGGTTCGACGTGCAGGTTGGTGTCGTTGCGGGTCGTGCCCTGGGCCTGGACAGGAGCTTTCTGATTATCGGCAGTCAGCTTTTGAATCTGATCGTAGACTTGCTGGCCGACGAGGTAGCGTTGTTCGACCCATCCGGTCGCTCCGGTTGATGTGCGCACCTTGACGAAGCGGCGGTCGTGATCGAGTACTTCGACGCGCTCGCCGTTTTTTACTACTCCGGCTTTTTCATAGACCGCCGCGACGCGATCCCGGAGGATGGCTTGCACTCCGGAAACGTAGGCGACCTCGAGCACGCGATTGCCGCCGCGATTGCAAGCTGACAGGAGCGCGAGACAAAAGATTACGGCTAGTGATGATGAGGAATAGAGGAAGCGTTTCACGGGCTCGCTAACCAATATAGCGCGAGCCTGTTTTCGCGGACACTGATTGTGGCTGGCCCGAGTTCTGCGACCGGTTTTTATAGCGGCTCAGGACTATTAACTATATTACTAATAACCCGTGGGATATCGGGCACCCCGTCCTCATGATCTTGTGGAATGAGGGAGTTACCTAGAAATTTCCACCAAAATCTTTGACTTTAAATCAGTTGTAGCTAAATTCTTTAATAATCAATGACTTAACGTCGATCCTGGCGATTTGGTTGTCAAGAGCGTTCCAAAAATGAAAACTTTCGCGGATTTTGCGGCTGCGTCGGGAGCCGGGCACACTGGTGGTCCGCTCCGATCTGATCGCTATAATCGCGCACGGCGAGTTGGAAGGATGTGATGGGGCTCACAGTGTTTTGTCATGAAAAGGGTCGGCAGCAACTAGGTGGTGGAATTTCGCGGGAAGTCCCTGGCGTTAATCGTCGTCGGTTACGACGCGCAATAAACTGGCGACGGCCTCACTCATTCGCAAAAAAAAACGCGAATGGGTGAGGCGCACGGCTAATTTACTCGGACACATTCAGCGTGACAGTGTTCGATGTTGTCGTGCCGCCTGAGGGGCTCGGATATGTCATCACCAAGGCATACGAGGGACTGGTGAAACCTGTAGCCGCTGTGCATACCTCGTTCGGATTATTGTTCTCATCCACGGACACTGTGCACGTGACGAAACCATCGTCCGGCGTGATCGTCAAGGTGCCTCCGTTGCCGGTCGTGATGTAAGTTGGTGGGCCCGGAGTTCCCGCAAAGCTGAAGGCTTGGCCGGGGACCTCTCCTACAGTGACGTTGCCGCTGGTGGGGCTGCCGACGATTTGGGTAACGTCCCCGATCACGGTGGCGGCAGAGGTGGCCGTAAGGGCCTGAGCGTCCGCGGTTATCGTGGTGCTGCCCGTGGTTACCCCGGTGATGGTCGCACTGCCGGTGCCGACAATCGTGACTACGCCTAGCGGGTCGGCCGACCAGCTTACGCCGCTCGTGACCACGCTACGCGAGCCGTCGTCGTACGTCCCAAACACTTGCAAGGTTGTTTGTTGGCCAATCCCAACATTGACGGTGGTCGGACTCACGGCAATCGACTGCAGAACGGGCGACACGAAGAACCCGCGGCAACTGACACCTGTCGCCAGTGCAACCAACCCGGTGAAAACAAGCGTCAACGCCAGTTTGCGCCCACTCAACATAGAAACTCGCCTCGGATAGCCTGATTTTAACAGAACGCGAAGCCTTTGCTCGACCGCCAATAGTGCATGGCTTGGGTCATTACCCTTGGTCCACGCTCGCGCATGCCGGGAGCGTTCTCGAATACAAGGAACGGGGTGGACGGGCGAACTTGCGCGCGGCCTTTGCCGAGGGCGCGTAAAACTTTGTCAATTGTAGCGGGCGATTGCATTTTGGCGGCGTCCGGTGGAATGCATAGGTCCTTCGCCTTCGCTCAGGATGACAACCTAATTTCTCTGATGACATCCTGATTCTAGTTTGGGATGGGAATTGTCACAAATTCGATGTTCGGCCCTCACTGATTTGTTGCGTTGTGGAGCGCACAATTTAAAAGCTGTCATCTTGAGCGAAGCGAAAGACCTATGGGTTCGGGCGAGCGGCATTGCTTCGTCTACATTTTGGCTAACCACTCGCAGTCGCTTTACGTTAGCGTCACCAACGACCTTCACCAGCGTGTCTGGGAACACAAGTCTGGGGCGGGATCGGATTTTTGCGGGCGCTACAAGATTGACCGGCTGGTTTACTTCGAGAGCTTTGATGACATGAGGAAGGCGCTTGATCGGGAGAAGCGGATCAGAGGATGGCTTCGGATTAAGAAGATTCAGCTGATTGTTGGGGTGAATCCTGCTTGGAGGGATTTGAGGATGGGTGGTATGACCGGCATGTTTATCAACGTGATGAGTGCCCGGCTGCTGGCCAAGAAGCACGATGAGGATTTGCATTTTGGCGCCCGCCAAATGCATAGGTCCTTCGCTTCGCTCAGGATGACAACTGTCTTTTGGATGAGGGTCTTGCTGGCGACGGCTTTCTTACAAGTTATTTGGGGCGCCTCTTGCCGGCGTTGGCGATTCGCGTGTCGATTGGCTTTCTTCCAGCGAAGCCTTCGCTGGTGCTGTGCCAGTGCTGGATCGCGGTCTCGCCTAGTTTCCAGCATAAGAGCAGGACCTCGCCTTCGACTTTGCAGGGGAAGTCTAGCAACCCTATGTCCAGATCTTTTACCTGGACGCCGGTGGCGTCGATTTCGGCCAGAGCATCTTTGATACGGCGGATCGCCCTCTCGCGCTCGGCCTTGCGGCGGGCCAGATGAACGACATTCAGCATAGTGCCACCGTTCAGAAAAACGCGGTGCGCGGTCTCCTGCAACTCGGCGTCAACGTCTTCAATCAGTTTCTTGCCGTTGATGGCCTGCTTGAGCAGCGACTCCAAAATCGGCAGCAACATCTGCGCTTCGTCGAGGGTGAAAGTGCGGTTGGACATTTGTTTCTATTCTACCGGAACTGAGCGGAAAGCGGCGTAAAAGACGGGGCCATTGTCACTCACTTGAAGCGCGCTGGTAGCTCAGAGAAAATGCATAGGTCCTTAGCTTCGCTCAGGATGACAAGGCGAGTTTTGGCGGCAAACTTACCTGACGGGATGGTGACGGGACACTAGTTACGGGAATCGGACTGATACGCGTCGACGGGAACGAGCACCGGCTCGGACGTAGCCGAGACGTTTGGAAGAATGACCAGACTCTGGACGCGGGTGCGGCGCGTCTCCACGGCCAACTGCTGAAGGCCAAGCGCCAGCACGGCTACTAAAACAAACATACTCCGTATGTGATCGACGCTCGCGGAAGTGTTACCCATGAAACCTGCGATCATCAATAGCGCGACCGCAACCGCGACCGCGATGCCGGCCTTCGATCGGATTTCGACGGAGCGAGCGAGGATTAGCGCCATGGGCAAGGCGATGGCGTGCGCGTCATATTGCATGATGCGCGGATTCAGCAGGATGGTTCCAACCATCAGAACCGGAATCCAGGTCTCGGCGGAGATGCGGCGATCGCGGTAGAGAATGCTGAAGGAGTAGAGCGCGGCGAAGAGAAATGCGCCATAGATGAGGAACGCTATTGTCGAGGGCGCGGAATAGGGCAGGCCGTGCTCGTAGAGAAAGCGGCCCAAGACCCCCGCCGGGCTTAATCCGAAATCGCCATTGAATTGGAATTGCAGGCTCACGCTCTGCATGTATTCGCGAAACTGCACCGGCCAGAGCCAGTACTGCACAGCGAAGAGGCCCACGCCCGCCGCACCTACGCTCGTTGACTTAAGCCATTGCCGTTCGCCGGCGAGCGGCGGGATTGCCAGCAGCGTGAGGAATGGAAGCTTGAAGCAGGCAGCGAGCAGAACGGCGAGGTAGAACCGGCGCCAGACGCCGTTCCTCCAGCCGAGGACGGCGGCGGTGAAGATTAATCCGTAGAAGATGTAGGCGATGTTGCCGCTCAGGATGACGTCGTCGGGCATAAGGCCGGGGAAAAAGACGGCCAGGGGAACGGCGTATTGCATGACGCCGCGGTCCTTTATGTCGCGATCACTCGGACGGAAGAATTGGGTTGCGGTCCACACGATTCCGGCGAAGGCAACGGCGTAGATGATCCAGTAGAGGGCAGCGGCCATCCATGCGGGAAAAAGATTGGCGGCGCGCAAGGCAAGCAGCGTGAGCGGAGGATATACGTAGGTGAAGGCATGGTGCCCGGTGGCCTCGGCCGCAGTTTGGCGAGCCAGTCCAACAGCATAGGGATCCTGCCCGGCGCTCACTGCTTGCATGGCGCGATAGTAGATATCGACGTCCCATCCGCGGCCGGGAGTAAGCCAGGCGGAGGGCGCGGTTTTTGTGGCGGTGAGGACCAGTCCGGCGAGCGAGATCAGCGCAGCGATCCAGACGAAGCGGAGAACGATGCCGCGCTGAGCTAGATTACGAATCGACAAGAAAGTGTTCTCCCATTCCAATTCTGAACTTGCGCTGCTTGATCCTGACTTTATGCGATAGAGATAGCTAAGCGACGATCCGTTCTTCGTTCTCCGCATTCTCCTCGGCATTGTGATCGGTGACCGTCTCGTTCTGGTGCTGGACTGCATCTTCACGCGGCGCGGACTGGAATGCCCCGCGCAGAGACGGCGACGAGGTGTAGGGATGACGATGCCGCCAAGTCAGGATTTGATTGGCGGCGTAATTCCAGACGCAGCTGACGGCGGCGCCGGCTAATCCTGCCAGATACCAAGGCATGTGCAACCTAAGAAGCGAGTGAGCACTGCTCACGTTTGCCAGCACACCAAACGAACAAGCGATCCAGAACGTAGCCAGTGCGGCCCACATGCGGCCACCGCGCAAGCGCCGGTCATAATAGGTGATGAGATTGTTGAGGAAGAAATTCACCGTCATGGCCACAAATGTGGCCAGCACCTGCGAGGCGTTGAAGCCGAAGTGCTCCACACGGAAAAGAAATGCCAGGCAGGAAAGGTGCACCGCCAGGCCGGATAGTCCGACGAGCGCGAACGCGGCGAAGCGGGGCGGGACGAGTCCACCTAGAAGTTTATTGACGATCAGGAAGAGGCATGCGACGGCGGCATTGGCGTCGAGTTTGCTCTCGCCCCAGGTGCGGGTACGGAAGCGGTAGCCAACCTCGCCGAGTCGCACCGGACGGTCGCTCGATGCCAGCAGGTCGACGAGAATCTTGAAGCCGCCGTCCTGCAGTCGTTCAACGACGCGGTGAAGGTAGGGGCTGCTGACCACGAAAAAACCGCTCATGGGATCGCTGACATCGCAACGGCAAACGAACGAACTTAATCTTTTCCCCAATGTGCTGAGCTTAACGCGCGCGGGTGCGAAATCTCCCATGCAGCCGCCTTCGCCATTGCGCGTGGCGACAACTACGTCGAGGCACTGCGAACGCAACCGGTCGACCATCTCGGGGAGGATGCTCTCGTCATGTTGCAGGTCGGCGTCCATGACCGCAATCGTTTGGGCGGGCGTCGCGAGCATGCCCTCGACGCAGGCTGAGGAAAGGCCGCGACGTCCGATGCGGTGCAGCAAGCGAATGCGCCGATCTTTCGCGGCATATTCGCGAATCAGGTCGGAGGTGCCGTCAGGCGAGTCGTCATCAACAAAAATTAATTCCCATTCAAACCCGCGCAGCACCCTTTGCAGGCTCGCGATTAGTTCCGGCACGTTTCCGCGCTCGTTGTAGGTCGGAACAACGACCGCCAGATCGATGGGGTGAACGTGATGCCTCTCCACAGCTTGAACTCTTAAGGCTGCCTGAGTTGTTTTTTCGGCGGAGTCTACCATTGGTTTGTTAGATGTAAAATCCGCAAATATCGTGACGCACAAACCGCCGATTTTTGTCCGCTGCGGAGATGTATTTTGCCGTTATTCTAACGCGGCGACAGCGGTGCTATCAATCACCGGTATGAGAGGAGGCGTCCAACTGATTTTCGCCACGGCGTGATCGAGGGACCAGATTCCCAGGGCAAAGATGGCCAGCAGGACCAGCAGTTCAATCGGAAACCAGGACGGCCCGGCAACGGTGATGACGTTCGGAATCAGCAGGCATGGAGCCGCAACGAGAATCATCTTAACGGGCGCACCGCTTTGCGGGGTCGAGGAGCTGCCATACTGCGCCTCAACTGTGCGCATCCAACCAGACCGCAGGGCTCGCCAGCCGATCAGCAGCATCGGAATTGTGATGGCGGCTAAATCATATTTCTGGATGCGAGGATTGAGCAGAACCGTACCAACAAGCGCAATGGGAACCCATGTGTCGCGGGGACAATTGAATTGGCGGACGCGACTGGCGAGATACAGCAGGACGGTTGCCATCCAGCAGGCTGAAACCAGGTAGAGGATGGTGGTTGCGCGAACGGACGGCACTCCTCGCTGCCACAGAGCACGACCGAGAATGCTGGCCGGACCATATCCAAAATCATGCAGCCAATCAAAGACCAGCCGCAGGCTTAAGAGCTGCTCGCGAAACATGGCCGGCCAAAATCTCATTTGCGCGGCAAACAGCAGCACACCTCCAAACGCTGTCATGAGCGACGCAACCCATCGCCGCCTATCGTTTTCTATCAGCACCGGGAAGGCTAGCAACGCGAGGAACGGCGCCTTAAAAACCGACGCGATCAACACCGCGACGTAATACCAAGACCAGTTGCCGCGCTTCCAGCCGGCGGTGGCAGCGGCGAGAATTGCTCCATATAGGACGTACGCGATATTGCCGCTCAAGATCACATCGTCGGTGACCAGCCCGGGGAAGAAAACCATGGCGGGCAGCATCAGAACCAGCCAGCGGCGCTCGCGCAGATTCGCCATCTGGAATCCCGCCCACAACTCGAGCATGGCTCCGGTTGCAACCGCGGTCCAATAAAACAATGTAATCAACCAGAGCGGGAACATTGCCAACACGCGCAGCAGAGACAGCGTCAAAGGAGAGTAGACATAGACGAAGGGCGGCGGCTCAGCTGGGTTGACCGCCAAGCGATCATGAAAAGCCCGCAGCGCCACAAGATCCAGGGCATAGGGATCGAAATGGTTATGAACGGCTTGGCTGGTTTTCCAATACCCCTGGGCATCCCACCCAACGGGTCCAAGCGAGGCCATTACAACGATCGTGGTGATCGCTCCTAGCCAAAATAAAACGATTAATCGCCCACGGGAAAACCATTGCACATATTCGATCGGAGACGGGAGGGTCAGCGAAGTAGTCAATTTAGACAAACGTTCCCCTTAATACCCATAGGAACCCCGAATATTCGTTGTGTACGCTAGCATACCAAGGGAGGGGACGGGACACAATAACATCCTGCGAACGTCTCGTAGCCTTTTGGGTAACCGGGGAGTCTACATTTCGGTCATCTACTTTGGATCCATTACTTTAGCTCCATGCTATTTTCAAAGAACGAATTTTCCAGACCTGCGAATTCTTAAGAACATGGACCGATCGCCTGCTCTGCCTCAATCCATTCCCCGAAACGTCTACGCCTTCGGCCTGACCTCATTTCTCAATGACACGGCCAGCGAAATGGCGTATTGGGTGCTCCCGGCATTTCTTGGGACGCTCGGCGCGGGGCCGGCGCAGCTTGGAATTATTGAGGGCGTCGCCGAGAGTACGGCATCGTTTGCCAAGCTTTTTTCTGGCTATCTGGCCGACCGGGTTTCTCGTCGCAAGCCCATTGTGGTCGGCGGATATTTTGTCGCTAACGCCGTGAAACCGCTGCTGGCGCTGGTTTCGTCGTGGTGGCAGATTTTGGGAATTCGCTTTTCCGACCGCTTCGCCAAAGGCGTGCGTGGAACCGCGCGCGACGTGATGGTCGCGGACTCGGTCGACAAGGCGCACATCGGCTCTGCCTACGGCTTGATTCAAGCGATGGATTCGGCGGGAGCCGTCGCCGGACCGTTGCTGGCGCTGGGGCTCATCGGCCGCTTTGGCATGCGCGGCGTATTCGCGTGGGCCGCGGTTCCGGGAGCTTTGTGTGTCGTCATGGTCTGGTTTGGGATACGCGAGATGCATCGGGGCGGCGCTGCGATTGCCGGGGCTTCGTCGGCGGTCTTTGGATCCGATCGCAGCGCGGGTCATGCGGCGAAATCCGGCTGGCTGCCGAAATTGCCCTTCGGTTTTTACTACGTGTTGGTCGCAGTCACTCTGTTTTCTCTGGGAAACTCCAGTGACATGTTTCTTGTGCTGCGGGCTGGAAGCATTGGCATTCCTGCGTCGCGCGCGCCTTTGCTGGGATTGGTCTTCAACATCACGTTCACGCTCGTGTCGTGGCCGGCGGGAAAATTCAGCGATCGTTTCTCGCGCTCGGCCATTGCCGCCGCCGGATACTTCGTTTTCGCCATCGTCTATTTTGTTTTTGCGCTCGCGCCCTCGCAGTTCGCGATCTGGCTGACCATGGCTTTCTACGGACTGTTTTATGCACTGACTAACCCTGTGCTCAAAGCGTTGGTGGTCGAGAGCGTGGCGGGCGAGGTACGCGGGCGCGCGCTGGGAATTTATTTTTTCGTGACCAGCGTCACCACGCTGCTCGCGAGCGTTATCACCGGTTCACTATGGAAGGCTTATGGCGCGGCCATGCCTTTTTATCTCTCGGCGGGGATTGCGGCAGTCTCCGCGTGCGCGCTGCTGGCGCATCGTTCGCCGGCACGTAGCTGATCCGCACCGCTAACCTTTCGATCGACCCAGCGTCTCATCTGCATGCGTGGGATCAGGTTGGGATCGCTGATTTTCGCCGGCGCGCTGCTGGTTTGGCCGCGGATGGTTTGGCCCGAGACAGCTCAGCTCAAAACTGCCAACGCTGTATTGGAAAGATATAAAGTTGCGCTCGGCGGTGCGGACGCCATAGCCAAGGTGCAATCGGAAACCGTCCGCGGAGAGATCGAGGGTACCGGTATGGCTGGCAAAGCGACCTTCGTTTATCGCGCCATGCCATTTAAGACGCTTATGAAGGTGACGCGGGCCGACGCCAGCGAAGTCACTTCAGGATTTGACGGCAGCGTTTCCTGGTCCATTGACGCGCAAGGAGCAACCATCGACAAAGATACTGCGCTCGAAGCTGTGCGCCGGGATGCCGATATGCAATATCCGCTCCACCAGCCAACCTATTTCAAAAAGTTGGAGCTCGCCGGCGTCACCGATTTTGAAGGCCACCGATGCTATTGGCTGCACGGCACCACCAACTGGGGCAAGGATAATAATCAGTTCTACGATGTCGAAACCGGGCTGCTCGCCGGCTACCGTTTTCAGGTGGACAACAAGTCTTCGACGGTCGCGATTGTTCTTTTTCAGGACTACAAAAACTTCGGTGGCCCGCTAGTCGCCGCGAAAATAACTTCGCGCTCGGGCGACCACTCACGGACATTCACATACAAGTCTGTGAGCTACGATCCGCTCGACGATTCTGTCTTTGAATTGCCGGAAGCGGTGAAGGCGCTGCTTAAGTGAAGTTCCAGTTCCACATCGCTTGCTCAGGAAATCTTCAGGGCGGGTTGGACGAAGCCTGATTAGATCGCCGCAGCCACCAATACGCAATCACCAGAAAGGCCACGCCCGCAACGCTATCGAGACCTACATCACGCACGGTGCCAGTGCGCGAGGGGATGAAAGTCTGATGCCACTCGTCTAACGCGGCCACCGAGAGGGTTCCGAGCCAGGCGAGCAGCGCGGCACGCAACAGCAAAGTTGGAATTCGACCGAGCGTGGCGCGCCAGCCGCGCAGGAGTAGCAGGCTCAACATGCCGTAGCCGACGACATGGCCCGTCTTGCGCAGATAGTGATGGAAGACAAGGAAAAAATGTAGATCGACGCTGCCGAAAAGATGCACCCACAGCGTATAGAGCACGGTGCCGGTGTTTTCGGAGGAGAAAAAATCGGTCGACTCAAACGCAATCAGACAGACCCAAACGGCAGCGGGCCACCAGGCGCGTAGAAGATTGGGGCGAGAGGAGGTAGTGGAATCGGTCGTCATTTCGGCGCGGGCAAGTGCATAGGTCCTTACGCTTTGCTCAGGATGACAATCCACTGTTGTTTAAGAAAAAGTAATATTGTCATTCGGCGGCGTAGTTCGGAGCTTCGCGCGTGATCATCACATCGTGCACGTGGCTTTCTCGCAGGCCCGCCGCGCTGATGCGGACGAAGCGCGCCTTCTGCTGGAGTTCGGCGACGGTCTGGCATCCGCAATAACCCATGCCGGATTTCAAGCCCCCGACCATCTGGTGCACGATCATCGACACCGAACCGCGATAGGGCACGCGCCCTTCAATTCCTTCCGGCACCAACTTGCCGAGACGATTGGATTCTTCGCCGACGACGGGCATGGCGATCGACGCGTCTCCATCGGAATTTTGGAAGTAGCGCTCGCTTGATCCCGCCGCCATCGCGCCGAGCGAACCCATGCCGCGATAGGCCTTGAAGGTGCGGCCCTGATAGAGAATCAATTCGCCGGGACTTTCATCGGTGCCCGCAAACATCGATCCAATCATCACCGAGGAAGCACCCGCAGCGAGCGCTTTGCTGATGTCGCCGGAATATTTGATGCCGCCATCGGCAATTACAGGAACACCCGAATCACGCGTGGCTCGGGTCGCTTCCGCAATCGCCGTAATCTGCGGAACGCCCACGCCCGTGACGATGCGCGTGGTGCAGATCGAGCCGGGGCCGATGCCGACTTTGATCCCGTCCACTCCGGCGCGAATCAGATCGCAGGCGCCGTCGAAGGTGGCCACGTTGCCGGCGATCAGATCGACCTCAGGCAACCGTGCTTTTACTTTCTTGACCGCTTCGAGAACGAGGGTGGAATGCCCGTGGGCGCTGTCGATGGCGAGCACGTCGACTTTCGCCTTCGCCAATTCCTGCGCGCGCTCGAGGAAATCTCCGGTGGCGCCAATCGCCGCGCTGACGCGCAGACGGCCCTGATTGTCTTTCGCGGCGCCGGGATATTTCAGTTTCTTCTGAATGTCTTTGACCGTGATCAGACCCTTCAGGTTGTACTTGTCGTCGACGACCAGCAGTTTTTCGACGCGATGCTCGTGCAGAATTTCTTCGGCTTGCTCGAGCGTCGTTCCCACGGGGACGGTGATCAGATTTTTCTGCGTCATCACCTTGCTGATCGGAATATCGAAGCGCGTTTCGAAGCGCAGATCGCGATTGGTGAGGATGCCGACGAGGCGTCCGTCTTTCTGCGTGATGGGCACGCCAGAAATCTTGTATTTCTGCATCACTTCGAGCGCATCCGAAACCTTGGCGTCCGGCGACATGGTGACGGGGTCGACAATCATGCCGCTCTCGGAGCGCTTCACCTTGTCGACTTCATTGGCCTGCTGATCGATGGTCAGGTTGCGATGAACAATTCCGATCCCACCCTGCTGCGCCAAGGCGATGGCCATGTGCGACTCGGTGACGGTATCCATGGCGGCGCTGATGATCGGAATATTCAGCTGAATGTTGCGCGAGAGTTGCGTCTGCGTGTTGGTGTTGGCAGGCACAACTTCAGAGCGGGCCGGAAGAAGTAATACGTCGTCGAATGTAAGGGCTTCGGGGACGGGAAAATGGATCATAGAATTTGGATGAACTTCTATTGTAGGGAGGGCGCAGAGTTGAAGCAAATGCAGATGGAGGGTCAGTTTGAGGTTGCCGACTATCCAGGATTCTGCGCTACACTCCTTCGGTGCATAACGAGCAAGCACTTATCGCGGCGTTCGTGAAGCGGAGCAAACGCGACCGTTACCGAGAGATCCTCGCCAACCCCCGTCTGCGTCATAAGTTCACCAACCAGCTCGCCCACTTTAAAGACTTCGATGCCAAGTACCGCTTGCCTATTCCGGGGAACAAACTTTTCGTCAAGAACACCACCATCGAGTTGCAAAAACGACATTCTCCCAACATCATCTTTGCCATCTCCGAAGATCCCGCGCTTGATCAGAAAGAACTCCCGCTCGTCGAAGCCCTCAAGCAGACCGTTGGCCGCGGCACGGGAACCATCCTCTCGTGCATTCCCGGACGTCTCGCCTTCGTCGAGACAGAGGACGAGAGATTCGTCCTTGAGCGTCACGATCCACTAGAGAGGCGCGAATACATTCGCTTTGTGATCGGTCGCAAAGACGAGGATAGCCAGGTTGAGCAGGGTATCTTTCAGGCGGCAGCGCAAGCGCTGGAGTGGCGGACCATCACGGGGTCCGACGCCGACGAACTAAATGAACTGCGGATGTGGTTCAACGAGAATCTGGAAAAGCCAATTTCCTTCGGACGTGACGCGCTTCGCCTCGGCATCTGTTGGTTCAAGACCCGATCAAGCGAACCCATCGCCCGCATATGGGAGATGGTTCGCATCCTCGAACGCAATGGCATCTACGTGAAGAAAATCAGAACAGACAGGCCCGGCTACCTGATCTACGAAGACGAATGGCAGCTAGTGGCCGAACCCTTCCGCAAAGGCACAATACCGCGGCGTTAGCATATCAACTTCGCAAAAAAAGGCGCCCATTATGGACGCCTGTGTGTTTGTTAACAGCAGAGACTACTCCTTCTCGTCGCTGCCGTGAGACTTGCCCTCAGCCTCGTTCGCAGCCATGTCTTTTTGTGCTTGGGCTTCGGCGTCGGCGTGTTCCATCGCCTTGCGATTCTCTTCGGCGCGCTTGGCTCGGATTTCGGCTCGCTTCTGGCGCTTTTCGTCGATTACCTGTTCGCTGCCCAGGAGTTCGATGAAGGCTTTTTCGGCGCCGTCTCCCTTGCGCCATGCGGTGCGGACGATGCGCGTATAGCCGCCGTTGCGGTCGCCGAAGCGCGGAGCCACCGTATCGAAAAGCTTGGTGACGGCTTCGTTGGTCATCAGGTAAGACGCGGCCTGACGGCGCGCGGCCAGATCTCCCTTTTTGCCGAGGGTGATCATCTTCTCGACCGACGGACGCACGGCTTTCGCCTTGATCACGGTCGTCTCGATGCGCTCTTCCATGATGATCGACGTGACCATGTTGCGCAGCATGGCGCGGCGATGGGAGGTGGTACGTCCGAGTTTGTATCCTGCTACTTTGTGACGCATGTCTTACCCCTAAAGTTGGTTCTCAGCTCTCAAGTCGTAACGAGTCGTCGGCCGCTAGTCGTTGGTCGTTAGCGAACGACCATCGACCAACGACCGGCCACTGTTTTCTCTACAGATCGTTATCGCCGTAGGCCGACGCGGGCAGGACCAGGTTTGAGGTCGGGCCGGGCACGGCGTTTCCGTGCTCGTCGATCTTCATACCCAGGCTCAGGCCCATCGAGGAGAGAATCTCCTTGATTTCGTTCAGCGACTTGCGGCCAAAGTTTTTCGTCTTCAGCATCTCGGCTTCGGTCTTTTGAACCAATTCGCCGATCGACTGAATGTTCGCATTCTTCAGGCAGTTGTAGCTGCGCACGGAGAGTTCGAGTTCCTCGACCGAACGGTTGAGGTTCTCGTTCTTGATCTCGGGCCGGCGCTCTTCGCTCGATGCCGCGGTTTCGATCTCTTCTTCGAAGTTGATAAAGATGTTCATGTGATCTTTAATCAGCTTCGCCGAAAGGCCGAGCGCATCGCCCGGAGTGATCGAACCGTTGGTCCAGACTTCGACCGTCAGCTTGTCATAGTCGGTGATCTGCCCGAGACGCGCCGCTTCGACGGTGTAATTACATTTGCGTACGGGCGTGTGGACGGAATCGATGGGAATGAATCCGATGCCAAGGTCGTCTTCGAAATTCTTGTCGGCGGAGACGTATCCGCGGCCTCGCTTAAGCCGCATCTCCATGTCGAGTTTGCCACCCTCGCTCACGGTTGCGATGTAGATGTCCTTATCGAGAACTTCCACATCGCCGTCGGCTTCGATCATGCTGCTGGTGACCACTCCGGGCTGATCGGCGCGCAGGTAGATCGCCTTCGGGCCATCGCCCGCAAGCTTGAACGGAACCTGTTTCATGTTGAGGATGATGTCGGTCGCGTCCTCGACTACGCCGGGGATCGACTGGAACTCGTGCAGCACACCTTCGATCTTCACGGCGGTAACCGCCGCGCCTTCGATCGAACTGAGCATCACGCGGCGAAGAGCGTTGCCGATGGTGGTCCCGAATCCGCGCTCGAAGGGCTGCGCCCAGAACATTCCGTATTTATCGGTGAGCGAACTGGTATCGCTCGCCAAGCGTTTTGGTTTTTGAAAACCTCTCCAAAGCATTGTGTTTCTCCTCTCGGCCATGTGGCTCCGCGGTGGCTCTCCGAAACGGCCCAGCTTCGGATCAAGCGCCACTGTGGGCTGATCTGGCTCGAATAGTAGGCCCAAAAAATTGCGGGAACGGGGCAGAGCCCCGTCACCACACGAACTTCTTTACTTCGAATACAGTTCGACAATCAACTGCTCATTCACCGGCAACTGAATATCTTCGCGTCTCGGCAGCGCGATTACGCGGCCTTTATAGTTGTCACGATCGATCTCCAACCACACCGGCGCGGGCTGATGACTGGCGAAATCCTTTGCGGTTTCGAGAATCGGAATCTTGCGGCTGCTCTCGCGAATCTGAATCTCTTCGCCGACGCTGACTTCATAAGAAGGAATATTGACCTTCTTGCCATTCACCTGCACGTGCCCGTGACGCACCAATTGGCGCGCCTGGCGCCGCGAGATGCCGAAGCCGAGGCGGTAGACGACGTTGTCGAGACGGCGCTCGAGCGATTCGAGCAGTTTGGCGCCGGTTACACCCTTGGAGCGGACCGCGTTCTCGAAATAATTCCGGAACTGGCCTTCCTGGGTGAAGTAGATGCGCTTGGCTTTCTGTTTTTCGCGCAACTGGAGACCGTAGCCCACGACCTTGGTCTTTTTGTCTTTCCCGTGCTGTCCGGGAGCGAAGTTGCGCTTTTCAATTGGGCATTTGTCGCTGAAGCACTTCGTGCCTTTGAGGAAGAGCTTGATGCCTTCCCGGCGACATAGACGACACACTGCATCGGTATAACGGGCCAAGTTGTTCTCCTTTTAGATGACCGGTTTACAGGTTTGGCTTCACCCTTCGTCCCGGACGAAAATCCGCTGTCAGCTCTCAGCCTTCAGTAAAACCCCTTCGTCGCGCTGCGGTTCTTACTGGGTACTGGGTACCGAGTACTTCCTTATACGCGACGCCGTTTCGGCGGACGGCAGCCGTTGTGCGGAATCGGCGTGGTGTCTTTGATCGACCGCACTTCGATTCCGGCCGAGGCGAGCGCACGGACTGCCGACTCGCGACCGGAGCCGGGTCCGCTTACCCGCACATCGACGGTGCGGACTCCATGATCGCGCGCCATGCTGGCGGCGTTCGATGCGGCTTGCTGCGCGGCGAACGGAGTACCTTTACGCGAGCCACGAAAGCCGAGCGACCCCGAACTTTTCCACGCCAGCACATTGCCGGACATATCGGTAATGGTGACGATGGTGTTGTTGAAAGAAGCCTGCACGTGCACCAGTCCGTGGGGAACGTGCTTGCGCTCTTTCTTCTTGAAGGTTTTCTTCTTGCCTTTTTTCTCGGGCGCCGCAGCGCCGCCTGCTGCTACTGGTTTTGCCATTTTTAAAAGTTCTCAGTTCTCAGTTGTCAGTTCTCCAGTAACACCGCTCTCAGCTTTGACTGAGAACTGATGACTGGCGACTGACAACCGGTTTACGCTTTTGCCGTCTTCTTCTTCTGCGCGACTGTGCCTTTGCGCGGACCTTTGCGGGTGCGAGCGTTGGTGTGGGTGCGCTGTCCGCGAACCGGCAGATTCCGGCGATGGCGGAATCCGCGATAGGACCCGATTTCGATGAGCCGTTTGATGTTCATCGAAACGTCTTTGCGCAGATCGCCTTCCACCGATCCTTCCGCCTCGATCACCTGGCGGATGCGGTTGACCTCGTCTTCGCCCAAGTCGGAAACCTTCTTCATCGGGTCGACTTTCGCCGCGTCCAGTATGCGCCCCGCGCGCGAGGTGCCGATGCCGTAAATGTAAGTGAGCGCGATATTCGCGTGCTTATTGCGCGGAAGATCGACGCCTGCAATACGTGCCATGATCCCTCTCTTAAGACCAGCCGTCAGCTCTCAGCTGTCAGCTCTCTGTAAATGCAACTGCAAAATCGCTTCGTCTTCAGCCCTGCCGTTGCTTATGCTTTGAATTCTCGCAAATCACCCGCACTACTCCCTTGCGATGGATGACTTTGCACTTGTCGCAAATCTTCTTTACCGATGCTCTTACTTTCATAGACCAGTTCTCAGTTCTCAGTTGTCAGCTCTCAGTAACTGCAACTGCGGATCCCTAGCTTCGCTCGGGATGACAAACCAAAAGCTATTTATAGCGGTACACGATCCGACCGCGATTCAGGTCGTACGGGGAAAGTTCGACCGCGACTTTGTCTCCAGGCAGTATGCGTATGAAGTTCTTCCGCATCTTGCCGGAAACGTGCGCCAGAACCTGGTGTTTATTTTCGAGCTCCACCTTGAACATGGCATTGGGCAGCGGCTCAACGACCGTTGCCATCACTTCAATCGCGTCTTCTTTACTCATTACCCTCCAAGAATCAGCTGTCAGCTTTCAGCTATCAGCCCTCAGTTACAGCCATTCAAACTTTTCGCCTCAGCGGTTTAACTGAAAACTGAGAACTGACAGCTGAAAGCTCTTACTGCGTCAAAATCATCGGCCCTTGCCGCGTTACGGCCACACAATGTTCAAAGTGCGCGCTGTAACTGCCATCTACGGTTACTGCAGTCCACTTATCGCCTAAAACTCTGGCCTCGGGACCACCCGAGTTCACCATCGGCTCGATCGCCAGCACCATGCCTTCCGTCAACTCCGCACCCTGGCCCTTTTTGCCAAAGTTCGGAATTTGTGGCGCTTCGTGGAGCTTCGTTCCGATACCATGTCCGACAAAATCTCGCACCACACTGAAGCCGTTCGCTTCCACGTGCTTCTGGATCGCCGAGCCTACGTGCCCTACCGTGTTGCCGATCTTCACCTGCTCAATGCCCTTGTAGAGCGAAGCCTCGGTTACTTCGAGCAACTTCTTCAATTCGGCGCTGACCGTCTCGCCTACCGGGACAGTTATGGCCGCATCGCCGTAATAACCCTCCGACACCACGCCGCAATCGATCGAAACGATGTCACCCGTTTTCAGCGTCCGCTTTTCCGACGGAATGCCGTGCACGATCTCTTCATTGATCGAAGTGCAAAGCACGCAGGGATAGCCGTAATATCCCTTGAACGCCGGCGCCGCACCCAGTTCCGCAATCAGCTTTTCGGCGGCCTTTTCCAGGTCCATCGTCGTTACGCCCGCCGCGACCATCGCTTTCAGGTGGTTCAAAACCTGGCGGACTATCTGGCCGCTCCGCCTCATCTTTTCGATCTCTTCCGCTGACTTGCGGATGATCCTGTCTTCTGCAAAACTCATAATAAATTCTGGCTGCGCCCCATTTGCGCTAGCATCCGCCCGGGCAATGGCTATCGATCACTCCGAAAATCTGTGTCGTAACCTCTTCCATCGTGCGATCGGCATTGATCGCAATCAGACGCCGCTGCCCCCGGTAGTAATCTGCTACCGGCTTGGTCTGCCTTTCATAGGTAGCCAAGCGCTCGGTGATGACCTCTTCCCGATCATCTTCGCGAATCATCAGCTTGGATCCGTCCACATCGCACAGCGCGTCGACGCGAGGGGGCTGAGAGTGAATGTTATAGAGCCGTCCACAGGTGGGACACGAACGACGCCCGGCAATCCGCAGCAGTAATTGATTATAATCCACAAGCAACTGGATCACAATCAGCGGACACTTTTGCGGCTTCTCCGCCTTCTTATCAAAGTTGTCAAAGATCTCTTTTTCAAGGAAGGCATCGAGCCATCCTGCCTGGGCAGCTGTCCTCGGAAAGCCATCCAGCACAAATCCGCAACAACAATCGACTTCGCGCAGCCGGTCGGCCACGATACCGTACATCAATTCGTCCGGGACCAGGTCGCCTCGCGTCATGATCGCCTTGGCCTCCAGGCCAAGCGCGGTGCCACGCGCAACGTGATCGCGCAACAGATCGCCCGTCGATATCTGGGGAACGCCGTAATGCTCGACGATCCGTCTGGACTGCGTGCCCTTCCCAGCTCCCGGGGGGCCAAGAAGAATCACGGGTCCAATATTCCTATTTCGCGCGGCGTTATTGGCCGTCGACATGGCCGGCTCATTGGCCATCGAAATGGCCCCTTTTACTCGTATTTCCTGCCGCGGAAATACTGCCCTGCTCCGCGCCTGCAATACCCAATCACCACGTGCGGCGGCCGCGCAGGCGGCCGCTCTTCGGCGTGAATCCATCATAGTGCCGCATGATCAGCTGCGCCTCGATCTGCGTGACCGTATCCATCGCGACTCCGACTACGATCAGCAGCGAGGTGCCGCCAAAATAAAAATTGACGCCCAAGCCGTTCGTCACCCAGGTCGGCAGATTTTCAAAGACTCGGCCAACGAGCCAGAGATGATTCAGCTTGATGCCTGCAATCATCCACTCGGGAATCAGCGAAATCAGAATCAGGTAGATTGCGCCCACCAGCGTGATCCGCGTAAGCACGTCGTTGATGAAATCCGATGTGCGCTTGCCGGGACGTATGCCAGGGATGAACCCTCCCCACTTGCGCATGTTGTCCGCAACCTCGTTCGGATTGAACACGATCGAGATATAGAAGTAGGCAAAGAAAACAATACCCAGGGCATAGAGCAGAGTGTAAAGCGGCTCGCCCCAGCGCATTGCGTCCAGAATCGGACCGACAACTTTATTATTGTGGAAAGCGGCGCCGAGCATCTGCGGTAAAGCCAGAATCGACGAGGCGAAAATCACCGGCATCACACCGCCGGCGTTCACGCGAAGCGGCAGGTGCGTGGATTGTCCGCCCATCACCTTTCGCCCGACGACGCGTTTGGCATACTGCACTGGAATGCGGCGCTCGCTGCGCTCGACATAGACGATGAACGCCACCACCGCGATCATCAGCGCCAGCAGCATGATGATTGCCGGAGCGGTGAAGACTCCCCAGGCCGAGGTGCTTGCCTTCTGATAAAGATCGGCGACACCGCGCGGCAGGCCGACGACGATGCCGGCAAAGATCAGGAGCGACATGCCGTTGCCGATACCCCGTTCCGTGATCTGTTCGCCCAACCACATGATGAACGCGCTGCCCGTCGTCAGCGTGAGCATGGTCATCAGGATGAACGCAGGCCCCGGTGTGTTGACGAAGTCACCCGCTTTTTCGAGGCTGATGGCGATGCCGAATGATTGCACGGCGCTCAACACCACGGTGAGATAGCGCGTCCACTGCGTAATCTTTTTGCGGCCGAGCTCGCCTTCTTTTTGCAGCTTGGCGAGCGGCTCATAGACCACCGTCAGCAGTTGCAGAATGATGGACGCCGTGATGTACGGCATGATACCCAGCGCGAAAATCGTCAGCCGCCGCAGGTTACCGCCGCTGAACAAATCGACAAAGCCGAGGACCGATCCGCGATTTTGTTCGAAAAACTGCGCCAGCCGGTCGCCATTAATTCCCGGCGTCGGAATGTGGCCGCCGATGCGATACACCGCCAGTAGGCCAAGCGTGAATAACACGCGCTTGCGCAGGTCGGGAACCCGGAAGATGTTCGCCAGCTTATTGAAGATTGCGACTTCGCCCGCTACTGCCATTACTGCAAGACCTCAAACTTGCCACCTGCCTTGGTGATTTTTTCCTGCGCGGACTTCGAAAACTTGTGTGCATGGATCGTGATCGCCGTCGTCAGTTCGCCCATGCCAAGAATCTTGACCGGAGCGTTGCCATGAACAATACCCGCCTTCTTCAGCACTTCAGGGGTGATTTTCGTTTCGCCGAGAGTCGCCAGCCGGCCGACGTTCACGACGTCGTATTCTTCGCGGAAGATGTTGGTGAATCCGCGCTTCGGTATACGACGGTGCAGCGGCATTTGACCGCCTTCAAAGCCGCGGATCAGCCGCGCGCCGGTACGAGACCACTGCCCCTTGTGACCGCGCGTCGAAGTCTTGCCCATGCCGGAGCCCATGCCGCGCCCGACTCGCTTCTTGTTTTCCGTGGACTTTTTCGGTGCCCGTATTGTCGATAAATTCATATGGATTCCATGTTCAGAGTTTCCAAGTAAAACCCAGCATCAGGTCTAACCTTGAAACTTTGAAACCCTTTTCTACTCTACGATCGCCACCAGGTGCGGCACCTTCTTAACCATGCCGCGAATCGCCGCCGTGTTCGGCCGCTCGATCACCTGGTTTAGGCGGGTAAAGCCCAGCCCCTTGATTACCGCCCTGTGTTTTACAGGGGTGCAAATTGCGGACCGCACCCACTTCAATTGAATCTTGCCGCTTGCCGGCGTTTTCGATGTCTTGGTTGTCATTTCACTTCCTTGGTCGGTAGTCGTCCGTCGTTAGTCGTTAGCAAACCCAAGCGAACGACAAGCGACTAACGACCAACGACGAACTTACAAGTCCTGCACTGCCTTGCCGCGAAGTTCCGCGACATGTTCCCGGTTCTTGAGCTTCTTGAGCGCGTCGAAGGTCGCCTTGATCACGTTATGCGGATTGGTCGTACCAATCGACTTGGTGAGCACGTTCTGCACGCCCGCCGAGGTCATGACCGCGCGCACCGCTCCGCCCGCAATCACCCCCGTGCCCTCGGGCGCCGGCTTCAGCAGCACTCTGCCCGAGCCAAATCGTCCGATCACTGTATGCGGCACCGTGGTCTGCGTCAGGTTGATCCGCATCAGGTTCTTCTTCGCCGATTCAATCCCTTTGCGAATCGCCTGCGGAACTTCTTTCGCTTTGCCCGACCCGTATCCCACCACCGCCGCCGAAGGGTCGCCAATCACCACCAGCGCCGCGAACGACATGTTTTTGCCGCCCTTGACCACCTTCGTCACCCGGTTAATCGAGACCACCTGGTCCTTTAACTGGAACGAACCCGCATCGAGTTTCTTAGTAACTCTTGGCATTCTGAAATCTCATTTCCTGTTTTTGTCGTCGGTCGCTAGTCGTTAGTGGTTAGCCGTTCGCGAACTTGCTTCTCCCCTAACCACCAACGACCAGCGACCATCGACTAAAACTGCAATCCCGCCTCGCGCGCCGCATCGGCCACGGCTTTGACCCGGCCGTGATAAATGTAGCCGCCACGATCGAACACCACTTTGGAGACGCCTTTTTCCTTGGCCAGTTCGGCAATCTTCTTACCCACCATCTTTGCCGATGCCACGTTGCCGCCGGTTACACGCGCGCCTTTGCGGTCATCCGCCGTCGAAGCCGCCGCCAGCGTGACGCCCTGCAGGTCGTCGATCAGTTGCACGTAAATATGGTTCAGCGACCGGTAAACATTCAGCCGCGGACGCTCCGGCGTGCCCATGACTTTCTTGCGAATGCGATCGTGCACCCGCTGGCGCGTTTTATTTTTTGCCGCAATTCTTAACATGTTGAAACCCTCTGCCGTTGGTCGTCGGTCGTTAGTCGTTCGCGGTTTGATTGCCCACGACTATCGACTAGCAACTATCGACTGTTACTTTGCTCCCGTCTTGCCAACCTTCTTCTTCAAGCGCTCGCCCGCGTAGCGCACGCCCTTGTTCTTATACGGATCGGGCGGACGCAGCGAGCGCATCTCGGCCGCGACCTGGCCCACTTTTTGGCGGTCGATGCCATTCAGCGTTAGCTTCGTGAGTTTCGCGTCGATCGCGCAATCCACGCCTGTGGGCAGCGGATATTCGATAGGGTGCGAGTAGCCGAGGCTGAAGACCACGGTTCCCTTGCCCTTCATCTCGGCGCGATAGCCGATGCCGACGATTTCCAAGTCTCGCGTCCAGCCTTTGGTCACACCATCGACTGCGTTATTGACCAGCGCGCGCGCCAATCCGTGGACCGCCGAGTGGGCGTCGTCCGGGCGAATCGCGATCAAGTTGCCGTCCTTCTGCTCCATCGTGATGCCGGACGGAAGAGATGTATCCAGCTTGCCCTTTGGCCCCTGGACCATCACCGTGTTGCCTTCGATTTTCACCGTCACGCCCTTCGGGATCGGGATCGGTTTTTTTCCAATTCGTGACATTTGTTAGCTCTCAGCTCTCAGCTATCAGCTATCTGTGACATCTCAGCTCCTTAACTGAAAGCTGAGAGCTGATAGCCGAAAGCGTTTCTCTACCAAACTTCGCACAGCAATTCGCCGCCGAGACCTTGACGACGCGCCTGGCGCCCGGTCATCACGCCCTTCGGCGTGGTCAGGATGTTGATGCCCATCCCGCCGAGGACGCGCGGAATCTCAGTGCGACGCACATAGACGCGGCAGCCTGGGCGCGATACCCGCGCCAGGTCGGTGATCACCGCCTCGTTGTTGTTGCCATACTTCAGATACACGCGGAGGACCTTGTGGCCCTCTTCTTCCGTCGGCTTGAAGTTGGCGATATAGCCCTCTTCTTTCAGGATGCGGGCAATCTCCGTCTTCAGCTTGGAAGCTGGTATATCCACTTTCTGGTGCCGGGCGCGGATCGCGTTGCGAATGCGCGCCAGCATGTCTGCGACCGGATCGGTCAACCTCATTGTTTGCTTCTCCTAAAGCCGCCCGTTCGCTCCGCCTACTGCGGAGAACCTGTCAGCAGCTTAACTTCGGTCGTTCGTCGCTAGTCGTTGGTCGTTAGCGAGCAACTATAGCTAACGACAATCGACTAACGACCCCCCGACTGTTTTCCTACCACGACGACTTCGAAACTCCAGGGATCTCGCCCCGCAGCGCCAGCCCGCGGAAACATAAACGGCAAATGCCGAACTTCCGCAGATAAGCTCGCGGACGTCCACAAATCTTGCAGCGGTTATGCTTGCGCGACGAAAACTTCGGCGTTTTCCTGTTTTGCGGCTTGGTCTTGCTCTCCGCGCCGTCCTTCACTCGTTTTGCTGTAGTGGCCAAAATTCGCTCCTAACACCAGCTGTCAGCTTTCAGCCGTCAGCTCTCAGTCAAACCCTCAAATTCGGCTTTTCGATCACCCGATCACCGGATGGCCGGATCACCCGATTCGCTTCATGCCCGGAACGGCATGCCCAGATGCTTCAGCAGCGACCGCGCCTGATCGTCCGAGCGCGCCGTCGTCACGATGGTCACGTTCATGCCTTTCAGCTTGTCGACCTTCGCGTAATCGATCTCCGGGAAAATCAGCTGATCGTGCAAGCCGAGCGTGTAATTGCCGCGTCCGTCGAACGACTTCGTCGACACGCCACGAAAGTCACGCACGCGCGGCAGGACGATACTCACCAGACGATCGAAGAACTCATACATGCGATCGCCGCGCAGCGTCACCATGGCGCCGATCGGCATGCCTTCGCGGACCTTAAACGCCGCAATCGACTTTTTCGCGCGCGTAACCACAGGCTTCTGTCCCGTGATCTGACCCAGTTCATTCACCGCCGGGTCGATCAGCTTCGCGTTCTGCGTCGCTTCGCCGACGCCCATATTCACCACGATTTTATTCAGCCGGGGCACGGCCATCGGGTTCTTCAGCTCAAGTTCCTTCATCAGGGCAACGGATACTTCTTTCTCAAACCGCGCCCGCAGCCGCGGCCGCTCTTTCGCCGCATGCCGCGGAGCTTCCGCACTCGGCTTCTCGGCCGCTCCCTGCCCCTTGTCACCCTTTGGCGGCCTTGCCTTCTTCTGCTGCTCGGCTTTTTTCTGTTCGTCTACCATTTCTTGTGCTGCCTTCTCTCTCACGGTTTCGGATTGTCGGATCTCAGCAATTAGCTCTTAGCGGTTAGCCATTCGCTCCTCGCGTTGAAGCTCGACGTGTACCGGTTCGTAAGTCCCAAATTTTTCGCCACTGCCGCTCGCCTCTCTCAGCCAATAAAGGCTAAGTGCTAACGGCTAGATGCTATTTGTCCAGCGTCGTCCCGCACTTCTTGCAAACTCTGACCTTGCGATCGCCGCGCACTTCGTGTCCGATCCGTACCGGCCCGCAGGTCGCGCACACCAGCGCCACATTCGACAGAGGAATCGCCCGCTCCTGCTCGGCAATTCCACCCTTGATGTTGCGCTGCGGATTCGGGCGCACGTGTTTCTTCACCATCATCACGTGCTCGACGAGCACCGTGCCTTCGTCGGGGAGCACGCGCAACACGCGCCCCTCTTTTCCCGTATCCCGCCCAGTCATCACCTTCACCGTATCGTTCCGGCGGATATCAACGCGCTTATGTTCGGTAGTCGTTGCTGTTCCCATACCAACTCCAGGTTTCAATGTTTCAAGGTTTCAGAGCTTCAAGGCCGCTTTGCTCAGGTCTCACCTTTTCAAGGCACCTTGAAACCTTGAAACTTTGAAACCCTGAAACCTGGCTCCTAAAGTACTTCCGGCGCCAGCGACACAATCTTCAAAAACTTCTTCTCGCGCAATTCGCGCGCCACGGGACCGAACACGCGCGTGCCTACCGGCTCGCCCGTTTCGTTGATCAGCACGGCCGCATTCTGATCGAAGCGGATGTAGGTTCCATCGCGCCGCCGGTATTCTTTCCGCGTCCGCACGATCACTGCCTTCACCACTTTGCCCTTCTGCACCTGACCATCGGGCGCAGCTTCTTTTACGCTTGCCGTGATCACGTCGCCGAGGCGCGCGTGCAGACCAGTCGAGCCGCCCAGCGGCATGATCATCTGCAGCTTGCGCGCGCCGGAGTTATCGGCGACCTCGATCATCGATCTCATCATTAGGGCCATATCGGTCTCCTCACTCCCCGCTGACTACTCGGCGGAAACGCCGGTCCCGGCGTCGATATCCACTTCCGGCACCAGCGCCGTCTTGCGCACGATTTCCTTCAGCGTCCAGCGCTTCAGCTTCGATAGCGGGCGCGACTCTTCGATCTTCACCACATCGCCGGGATGCGTCTCGTTCTTCTCATCGTGGGCATAGAACTTCTTCCGGATCGAGATCACCCGCCCGTACATCGGATGCGCCTTCTTGCGCGTCACTTCGACGACGATCGTCTTCTGCATCTTGTTCGAGACGACGGTCCCAATCAATTCCTTGTGGTGCGGCTTCCGTGCTTCGCTGTGGCTTGTGGTTCCCGCCATTATCGTTTCTCCGCCTTGCTAGTCTGGGCTTTGCTCGTCTGCGCCCTGCCCGTTTCCGTCTTATGCGTCTCCGTTTTAACTGCGGCCAGTTCCTGCTCGCGCAGGACGGTCTGGACGCGCGCGATGTCCCGGCGCAGCCCGCGAATCTTTTTCAGGCTCTCCGTCTGTCCCATATTCATCTGGAACTTCAGCTTGAAGAGCTGGTCGCCCAAATCCCGCTCCTGGTGCCTGAGCTCGACGTCGGTCAAGTTGCGTATCTTCTCTGCTTTCATAAATCAGCTCTCAGCTCTCAGCGGTCGGCTCTCAGTTACGGCTTTCCGCTTGAGAAATTTCTGTAATTCTCTAGAACACTTCGCGCTTCACAAATGTCGTGCGCAGCGGAAGCTTGTGTGACGCGAGGCGCATAGCCTCTTTCGCGTCGGTAATGGAGACGCCTTCCATCTCGAACAAAATCTTCCCTGGCTTGACCACCGCGACCCAGTGATCCGGAGCGCCCTTGCCTTTGCCCATACGGGTTTCAGCCGGCTTCTTGGTGACAGGCTTGTCCGGAAACAGGCGTATCCAAATCTTGCCGCCACGCTTGACGAACCGCGTCATGGCCACGCGGCTCGCTTCGATCTGGCGGTCGGTAATCCAGCCCGGCTCGAGCACTTTCAGCCCGTACTGGCCGAACGCGAGCGTGCCGCCGCGCCAGGCCTTGCCCGTCATGCGCCCGCGCTGCTGCTTGCGGTACTTAACTTTCTTCGGCATCAACATAAAATCAGCTCTTAGCCTTTAGCACTTAGCTTTTAGTAAATTCAAAACGCGCCCGTCGTGCTCACTTCCCGCGCCGGCGTCGCTTCCCGCTTTTTTGATGGGAGAATTTCGCCTTTATAAACCCAGACCTTCACCCCAATCACGCCATAGGTCGTGCGCGCCTCGGTGAATCCGTAATCGATATCGGCGCGCAGCGTGTGCAGCGGCAACCGCCCTTGCAAATACCACTCCGAACGCGCGATTTCGTTGCCATTCAAGCGTCCGCTCACGCGGACTTTGATTCCCTTGCACCCAAAGCGCAGCGCCGAATCGACCGACTTGCGCATCGCCCGCCGGAAGCCTACGCGCTTCTCCAGTTGCAATGCGATCGACTCGGAAACGAGTTGTGCGTCGAGTTCAGGCTTATGCACTTCCTGAATGTCGACATGCACTTCACGCGTCGTCTTCTTCTGCAAGTCCTGCTTGAGCTTGTCGATTTCCGCGCCTTTGCGCCCGATGATGATTCCCGGACGCGCCGTCTTAATAATGATGCGCAGCTTGTTCCCCGGGCGCTCAATCTCGACCGAACTCACGCCCGCCGACTTGAGCTTGTCTTTCAGCTCCGCCTTGAGCTTGTAGTCCTCGAGCAGCAGCTTGTCGTAATCCTTCTCGACAAACCAGCGCGACTTCCACGGCTTGGTGTAGCCCAGCCGGAATCCGTAAGGATGAACTTTTTGTCCCATCGTTGCTCCTAAACTCTGTTCTGTCGGTGGTCGTTAGTCTTTGGTCGTTAGCGATCCAGTCTTCCCGAATGACTATCGACTGTCGACCAACGACTGCTTACTTCTTTGCTGTAGCCTTCTTGCCCACAGCCTTTTTCTTCGCCGGCGCTTTGGCTTTGGCTTTCGGCTTCGTATGCGGACGCGCTGCCGGCTTCGCCGTTTTCGCACCTGCCGTTGCCGAGGTTCCGACCTCCGCGCCGTTCTTGTTTTTCTCCGCCAGCACAATTTCCAGGTGCGCGATCCGCCGCACATAATGGTAGGCGCGTCCCATCGGAGCGGGACGGATCCGCTTCATGCGCGGCCCATCGTTTGCCACCGCGTGCTTCACGTACAGGTTGTCGAGTTCGACATCCAGGCCCTTTTCCGTGCTCAGGAAGTTGGCATTGTCGATTGCTGACTGCAACAACTTCGCGACCGTCGCCGCCACCCGCTTCTTGGTGAAGGCGAGCGTGTTGCGCGCCTCTTCCACGCGCCGTCCCTTGATCAGGTTCAGCACCAGCCGCGCCTTCTGCGGCGAGACCCGCATATATCTAGCTTCCGCTCGAAATTCCATAGTTTGTCTCAACTCTTGGCCCTTAGCTCCTGGCTTTTAGCTAACCAAAAGCGCAAGGCTAACAGCCGCTTTTACGCTTTCGGCGCCGCCGGAGTGATCGCTCCGGGGCCGCCCGGCACGCCCGCCGGCTTCGCCGCCACTTCCGTCGCCGCCTTCATCGAGTGTCCCTTGAACTGCCGGGTAAAGCTGAATTCGCCCAGCTTGTGCCCCACCATGTTCTCGGTCACATACACGGGGATGAATTTCCTCCCGTTATGCACGGCAATCGTGTGCCCGACCATCTCCGGAATAATCGTCGAGCGCCGCGACCACGTGCGCAACACTTTCTTTTCATTGCGCGCATTCATGCCTTCGACTTTCGTCGCCAGGTGCGCATCCACGAACGGTCCCTTTTTTGTTGAACGTGCCATAAAGTCAGCTCTCAGCTCTCAGCTTTCAGCAGTAGCGCACCGAAGCTGCTGGTTTTTCATGAAACTCTACAACCCTGAAACTCTGAAACCTTGAAACCTGCTCTTATCCCTTTTGTCTGCGGTCCTTCACGATAAACGTGTCAGTCCTTTTATTGTTGCGGGTCTTGAAGCCGCGAGTCGGCTGTCCCCACGGCGTCACCGGATGGCGTCCGCCAGACGTCTTACCTTCGCCGCCGCCATGCGGATGGTCAACCGGGTTCATCGAAACGCCGCGATTATGCGGGCGCTTTCCTACCCAGCGCGTGCGTCCCGCCTTTCCCCAGGTGACGTTTTCGTGGTCCGTGTTCCCTACTTGCCCGATCGTGGCCAAGCAATCGAGCGCCACTTTGCGGGTCTCGCCGGAAGGCAACTTCACCAATCCGTAGTCGCCTTCTTTGGCGATCAACTGCGCCGAACCGCCCGCCGAGCGCACCATCTGCGCGCCCTTGCCGGGACGCAGTTCGATGTTGTGAATCGTCGTGCCCGGCGGAATGTTGCGCAGCGGCAGCGCATTCCCGACGAGAATGTCAGCTTCCGGGCCACTCAAAATTTTCGCTCCCACCTTCAATCCATCGGGCTGTACGATGTAACGCTTCTCGCCATCGGCGTAGCTCAAGAGGGCGATGCGCGCCGAGCGGCCGGGATCGTATTCGATGGTCTCAACCGTCGCCGGGATTCCGTGCTTGTCGCGCTTGAAATCAATTGTGCGCAGCTTTCGCTTGTTGCCGCCGCCGCGAAAGCGCATGGTCGTGTCGCCGGAATTGCGGCGCCCGCCGGAGCGTATCTTGCCCTCGACCAGCGCCTTATGCGGCGTGGACGAAGTGATATCGTCGGTCGTAACCGAAGTGCGATAGCGCAGCGTCTGCGTTGTCGGTCTGTAAGTTTTGATGGCCATATCTAGCTCGCTTGTTGCTCTCGTTGGTCGTTAGTCGCTGGTTGTTGGTCATTGGTCGTTCGCTCTTCGATGTTCCCCACGACTATCGACCAGCGGCTAACGACCGCCTTACAAATTCTGCGCGTACTCCGGCATCTTCTCGCCGCTCTTCAAGCGCACGTACGCCTTCTTCCAATCCGGACGGTAGCCGGTAAACTTGCCGCGGCGGCGTTCTTTGCCGGGATAATTCGCGGTGCGCACCGACGATACTTTTACCTTGAAGATCGCCTGCACCGCTTCCTTGATCTCCGTCTTGGTCGCCTTCGGCGCTACCTGAAACACCAGCGTGTTCTGGGTCTCTTTAATGCCGAGTCCCTTTTCGGTGATCACCGGCTTGCGGATAATCTGATACGCGGATTTCATCAGGCCACCTCCGCCTTCGCTTTACGGGTGCGGCGCGCCGGCTTCTTTTTTGCCGCCGGCTCCGGCTCGGCTTCATGCGAACGCCGCGAAGCCGACTTCTTCAGCGAATCCTGCAGCTTCTCGAGCGCCGGTTGCGCGAACACCACGTGGGTGTAGCGCATGATGTGATAGGGATGCACTTCATTTGCCCGCACCAGTTCGAGCCCATCGATATTGCGCGAACTGAGTTCGAGATTCTTGTTTTCCGCCGTCGAAATATCGACGAGGAGCGTGGTGCCCTCGATCTTCAATTTGTCGAGCGCTTCGCGAAACAACTTCGTCTTCGGCTCTTTCACGTCGAATGCTTTGATCACGATCAGCTTGCCATCGGCGAACTTCGACGCCAGCGCGGAACGCAGCGCGCCCAGCAGCTTTTTCTTCGGGAAAGCGTAGTCGTAGGAGCGCGGCTGCGGCCCATGGACGGTGCCGCCGTGGCGCCACAGCGGAGAACGAATCGAGCCGATTCGCGCCCGACCGGTGCCCTTTTGCTTCCACAACTTCTTGCCCGATCCGGAGACGCGCCAGCGGTTCTTGGTGGCATGCGTGCCCGCGCGAGCGGCGGCACGATAGTGCGTGATCGCCTCCCAGAGCAGGTCTTCGTTGACCGCGCCGAAAACTTCGTCGGCCAGTTCGAGCGATCCGGCTTTCGCTCCGCTCAGATTGTAGACATCAATAGTTGCCATATTCTTTCTCGCATTACTGGGTACTGGTTACTGGGTACTCGCAACGCCCTTACCCCTTCTTAGCCGCCCTCTTTGCCGCCTTCAACGGATCGACCGTCGCCGAACCGGCAAATCCGCGGCGCTCTCGCGGCGGCTTCTTTGCTTTATTGATCATGATGTAGCCGCCATTCGCGCCCGGCACGCTGCCTTCAACGACCAAAAGATTCTCGTCTTTATCCACGCCGAGAATCCGCAGGTTGCGGGTCGTGATCCGCGCATCGCCCATGTGCCCCGACATGCGCATGCCCTTGAACACGCGCGACGGAAACGCCGACGAGCCAATCGAACCGGTAATCTGAAACATCGAACCGTGCGACTTCGGGCCGCCGCCAAAATGATGGCGCTTCACCACACCCTGAAAGCCGTGCCCCTTGCTGACTCCAATGACATCGACAAAACGTTCGTTCTCAAAAATATCGACCAGAATGCGGTCGCCCGGCTTGATCACTCCCTCGGTCGTCTCGCCGGGAGCATCGACTTCGATCCCAACTTCGCGCACAAATTTCACGGGAGGAAGATTGTGCTTGGCAAAATGCCCGCGCATGGCCTTGGTCAGCTTCTTCTCTTTCACAAACTCGACCAGGCCAATCTGCGCTGACTCGTAGCCATCGCGCGTCTGCGTCTTGTGCTGCGTGATCACGCAGGGCCCGGCCTGCAGAACCGTCGCCGGCCGCACATCGCCCTTCGAATCGAAGAGCTGCGTCATGCCGACCTTCTTGCCCAGAATTCCCGTAACTCTTGCCATTTCCTTCTCCGTTCCCAGCATGGCTCGCCAAATATTTCGCGGCTATTGGCTGGGGAGCCCTCGCTCTTTACCTTGTGTGGCGGCGGAGCCTCATTCCGCCAAGACGGGGCAAAGCCCCGTCACCACACGCCTACTTATGCTCTTTCCCGAACGCCTTAATCTCCACATCCACTCCCGCCGGCAGGTCGAGCTTCATCAGCGCATCGACCGTCTGCTGCGTCGGCTCGAGGATATCGAGCAGGCGCTTGTGGGTGCGGATCTCAAATGCTTCCCGCGATTTCTTGTCCACGTGCGGCGAACGCAGCACGCAATATTTGTTCTTCATCGTGGGCAGCGGAATCGGCCCGGCAATCTGCGCGCCGGTACGTTTCGCCGTCTCGACGATTTCTCCTGTCGACTGATCGAGAATGCGATAGTCGTAGGCTTTCAACCGTATGCGAATTCTCTCTTTTCCCGTCACTGTGTCACTCTCTTTGCCCCTCCCGGCTGATATTGCATCCCGGGAAGAAAGATCTGGCGGCAAGCTGCAAGCCGCTTATTAAATTTCTCGCGCGGTCAGCATCAGCGCTAACTGAAAACTGACGACTGACAGCTACTTCACAATCTCCGCAATCGTTCCTGCGCCGACGGTGTGCCCGCCTTCGCGAATCGCGAAGCGCAAGCCTTTTTCCATCGCCACCGGCGTGATCAGTTCG
>Ga0209624_10000139_pt1 | contig 66284 bp, 66 predicted proteins | sample JacPinW_OM2H0_O1_FD_188565 | JGI IMG/M metagenome (GOLD analysis project Ga0209624, IMG submission 188565) | Forest soil microbial communities from Algoma, Ontario, Canada - Jack Pine, Ontario site 1_JW_OM2H0_O1 (SPAdes) (version 2) | ecosystem: Environmental > Terrestrial > Soil > Boreal... | reverse complement strand
CAATTGTCCTACACCACCAGCGTTGGGTGCCCCTATGCCTGCAATTACTGCACCGACATGGTGTTTTATAACCGCCGCTTCAACGCCTACCGGGCGGATAGGGTCGTGAGCGAACTCGCCGATCTGGTATCTCGCTATGCCATCCAGGAAGTAGCGCTCTTCGATTCCAATTTTCTGGTTGATATCAAGCGAGCCCTCGCGATCGCGCGTGGCATCGTCGATAGCGGCGTCAAGTTTCGCTGGGACTTCCAGGCGTCCACTGATTTCCTATGGAGAATGAGCGACGATGACGTTCGCTTATTGGGGCAGAGCGGTGTTTCCCATATGGGTTTTGGCACGGAGTCCGCGTCTAAGTCTGTGCTGAAGCTGATGAATAAGCACCATCAGAACGTCGAGCAAATGGTTCAGACCGCCCGCAAGGCTCATCTCGCCGACATTCGCGTCACCTTCAATGTGATTCTCGGCTACCCCGGCGAAACCGAGGCCGATCGCCAGCAGACGTTTTGCATTATGAGCGATATTGCCCGGGAATACTCCAACGTTAGTTTTTCGCCGAATATTTTCACTCCTTACCCGGGAATTCCAATCTGGCCGCAATTGAAAGAAATGGGTTTACGCGAACCACAGTCTCTGGAGGAGTGGCAAAGCTTGGCGCTCGGACGCAATGTCCTCCCCTGGTTGCAAGGCGAGGAATTGCGACGGCTGCGCCGTAGTCTGGAATATTTTTTGCTTAACAATCAAATCCGGAAAGCCACGCAAAGCAAAGCGTGGTTGCGCAAGAGATTTCGCCAGGCACTGGGAGCGCCCATCCGATGGCGTATCGGGAAAAACCGTTATTCATTTCCCTGGGAGCTTTGGGTCTCGCGCGTCGCACAGCGCGTGGTGACACGGCGATCTCTATTAACCGGGCAGAAACTGGCGGAGAGAATGCAGGAAGTTTGCTGATTTCTATTTCTAATGTGCGTCATTTTCTAGTGCGTCGTTTTTAGTGCAAAGGGGGGCCGACGTGGCGGACGTTCTACTCACTCACTCGTACCATCTGTTTTACGACCGAAAGCAAACTCGCAAGATGCAACCCTATCCTCCGCTCGGCACCCTCTATGCTGCAGCGACCCTGCGCAGCCTGGGCATCTCGGTCGCGGTGTTTGACACCATGCTGAACGACCCCGAAAAGGATTTCGAGGCAGCCCTTGCCCGACATCGTCCAGCGCTGGTGGTGGTTTACGAGGATAACTTTAACTTTCTTTCCAAGATGTGCCTTACCCGCATGCGGGAAGTTGCATTCCAGATTCTTGCTGCCTCCCAAAAAATAGGCGCGACCGTTTTGATCAACGGCTCCGATGCCTCAGATCATGTTGAGGACTATCTCCGGAACGGCTTTCGTTGCGTACTGCTGGGCGAGGCTGAATTCACATTGTTGGAAACGGTGGAGCAATTGCTGAGAAATAAAAAAGCGGCGCTGGGCGGAATCGCCGGTCTCGCCTATCTATCGCCGACTACAGGAGAAGTTGTTCACACCGCGAGGCGCGGCCAGTTGCGCCATCTGGACTTTTTGCCATTCCCGGCACGCGATCTGATCGACACGTGTCACTACCGCGATGCGTGGAAATCCGCCCATGGATATTTCTCTCTCAACCTCGTGGCCAGCCGTGGTTGTCCGTTTCGCTGCAACTGGTGCGCCAAGCCGATCTATGGCGACACATTTTCCGCGCGCTCGCCGCGCAGCGTTGCGGAAGAGATGCGCCAGCTCAAGCATGAATACAACGCCGAGCATCTGTGGTTCGCCGACGATATTTTTGGCCTGCAGGCGAAGTGGGTGCTGGAATTTGCCGACGCGGTGGAGGCTCTGGATGCTGCCGTCCCTTTCAAGATGCAATCCCGCGTCGACCTGATGACGCCTCCCACGACAGCGGCATTGCGCCGCTCAGGCTGTGCGGAAGTGTGGATGGGAGTGGAATCCGGATCGCAGAAGATCTTGCATGCGATGGAAAAAGGCATTCGCGTAGAGCAAGTCGCCAAGGCGCGCGAGAATCTCCGGAAAGAGGGAATTCGCGCCTGCTACTTCCTGCAGTTTGGTTATCCCGGCGAGTCGTGGGAAGACATCAAAAGCACGGTCGACCTGGTGCGGGACACGCGCCCGGACGATATCGGCGTTTCCGTTGCGTATCCACTCCCAGGAACCAAGTTCTTCCGGCAAGTGCAGGCGCAGCTGGGGACGAAAACCAATTGGACCGACAGCGAGGATCTTTCCATGATGTTCCAGGGAGCCTACACCGGCGAGTTCTATCGTGCCCTGCACGACGCGTTGCATGCGGAAGTAGATTCCTGGAAGGGAAGAGCCGACGGGAATAGGGCTGGCGGGAACAAGAACAAGAATAAGAATGACCGGCGAGAACTGTGGGACAAAGTGGTTCAACTCGAACACACGAGCCATATGCCAAATCCCACCACGCTCGACGACTCTCACGCTGGCAGCTTGGTGCAATTGCAATTGCAGTCTGAGTGCAACTCGTAAGATTTCGCGGACGCTGCAACATTTCGATAAGGGTTCACAACCGGATATGGATCTGCTTCTCACGCACGGTTATTTCTTATTTGAAGATCCGAAGGAACTTCAGATCATGAAGCCATATCCCCCCTTGGGCATTCTTTACATTTCCTCGCACCTCCGCAAAAAAGGAGTTCAGGTCGAAGTGTTCGATTCCACCTTTGGCTCCCGCGATCGCCTATTCGAAATTCTCCGGCAGTCGCCGCCGGCGGTCCTCGGAGTCTACGCCAACTTGATGACTCGTTCGAACGTGCTTGAAATTTTACGCGTGGCGAAGGAGTCGGGTTGGCAGACTGTGGCCGGCGGCCCCGAACCGAGCGCATACGTCCCGGAATATCTGGATGCTGGAGCCGATGTAATTGTCATCGGCGAAGGAGAAGTCACCATCGAGGAACTACTTCCCGTGTTGCGGTCCGGTTCTCAGGAATCGCTTCGTCGAGTGGATGGCGTTGCCTTCCGCGATTCCGATGGAAACATCATGCAGACGAAACCGCGTCAGCAGTTGCGCGATATCGACGCCCAGCCCTGGCCCGATCGCGAAGCCATCGACATGGGACAGTATGTCGCAACCTGGCGCAAGCATCATGGCATGGGCTCGGTTTCGCTGATCACCGCCCGCGGCTGCCCTTACCACTGCCGCTGGTGCAGCCATGAAGTTTTTGGCAAAACTCATCGCCGCAGAAAGCCGACCTCGGTTGCCGACGAACTCGAGTGGTTGATAAAGCGTTACCAACCGGATATGGCCTGGATGGCCGACGATGTATTCACCATTCATCCCGGCTGGCTCTCGCAGTATGCGGAGGAACTCAAACGCCGGCACGTGCAGTTACCTTTCGAATGTATTTCGCGCGCGGACCGCCTCAATACAAAAGTCGTCGAAACTCTCGCGGAGATGGGTTGCTTTCGCGTCTGGATTGGTTCGGAGAGCGGCTCGCAACGAGTGCTGGACGCAATGGAGCGCGGCGTGACAGTCGAGCAGGTTCACTCCGCTGTGGCGCTCTGCCGATCCCGCGGCATTCAAACCGGAATGTTTCTGATGTGGGGATACGAGGGTGAGGAACTCGAAGACATTGAAGCCACCGTGCAGCATGTAAAGCGAACGAATCCCGACATTTTCTTTACGACGGTAGCGTATCCGATTCAAGGCACACCCTACTTCGCAGAAGTTGCCGAAAGGATCGAGGCTCTCAAGCCCTGGAATGTGAGCTCCGATCGAGAATTTCGTGTACGAGGCCGCCACTCGCGCCGTTTCTACAGCTTTGCGGATCGCTTGCTTCGCTCGGAAGTTGAGATCGAAAGAATGCAGGCCAAGCAACAAGTCGATCTGCCGGCCATTTACAAGTTACAGTCTGAGGCTGCTCTTGCCCGTGAGGGACTGCAGGCGTCAATTTCCGAGAAGGAGGCATGAGCATGTCGACCCTGCAAGCAGAATTGACTCAGGCTCCTTTCGACGCTCTTGCCGACGGCTACGACCGAGAGTTCACATTTTCGAAGATCGGCCAAGCTCAGCGTTCCGCCGTATGGAAAGAACTCGGCCGGACGTTCCACTCCGGCGATCGTGTTCTGGAGATCGGATGCGGCACGGGCGTCGACGCCTGTTTTTTGGCCGAACGCGGCGTACGAGTTGTCGCCTGCGACAGCTCATCGGCGATGGTTCGCGTAGCCGCTCGGCGAGTTCGAGAATTGGGCGCCAGCGCCAATTCCGTCGACGTGCGTCTGCTAGCCGCCGAGAACTTGGGTGCTCTTGAGCACGAGGCTCCGTTCGATGGCGTCTTTTCGAATTTTGCCGCTCTCAATTGCGTTGAAGACTTGCACGCAGTGGGCGAAAGCCTCGGCCGTTTGCTCAAGCCCGGTGGAATGGCACTGCTATGTTTCCTCGGTCCTTGCTGCTTATGGGAAATCATCTGGTATCTGTTCACAGCCAAACCGCGCAAGGCATTCAGGCGCTGGCGGTCGGCGAGCATCACCGCCAGGCTGGCGCCCGGGGCGAGCGTTCAGGTCCGCTATTATAGTGTTCGATCGCTGGCCCGCATCTTCGCACCGTCATTGCAGCTCCGATCGTGGAGCGGAATCGGCCTCACGGTCCCTCCCAGCTATGTTGAGTCCGCTGCCCAGGGGTTTCCCGCACTCCTGAAACTTGCAGAGCGAAGTGATCGGCTGTTGGCACGCTGTCCGGTCATTCGCGGCTTCTCCGATCACATTCTGCTGAAACTCGAGCGCGTCCAGCCATGAGCGTCCTGACCACAATCGCTCCCGCTCCAACAATGCCGAGCACCGGGGAAGGGCCACAACTGGTGCAGTCTGCTCACCGGATCCATTCGCTGCCGGTGGTTGTGCTCTCGCCCCACAACCAATGCAACTGCCGCTGCGTGATGTGCGACATTTGGAAGCTCCGTGACCCGAAAGAGATCACGCCCGCGCTTCTGGAGACTCAGTGCGAATCGTTTCGCAAGCTTGGAGTGCGGTGGGTGGTGTTGAGTGGGGGCGAACCGCAGCGCAATCCCCAACTTTGCACTTTGGCGCGGATGCTCCACGACCTTGGGGTTCGGGTGACGCTGCTCACCGCCGGCACGCTTCTTTCCGCGGAAGCGGAACTTCTGGCAGCGGTCATCGACGATGTCATTGTTTCACTCGATGGTCCCGCGCTGGTTCACAATCGCATCCGAAGAATTCCGCTTGCCTTCGAACTGCTCATGGATGGAGTTCAGGCTCTCCGGCGTTGCCGCCCCGAAATCGCCGTTCGCGCCCGCTGTACCGTGCAACGGGAAAATCACACGTCCTTGCGCGCCACCGTGCAATCGGCCAAAGCTCACCGGCTGAATTCGATTTCCTTTCTCGCCGTCGACGCGGTTTCGGACGCCTTCAATCATCCGCAAGGTTGGACTCAACCGAAGGCCGATTCCGTCACCCTCGATTCCCAACAAGTCGAAATTCTCGAGAGAGAGATGGAAGACCTCATTCACGAACACGCATCCGATCTGAATTCGGGCTTCGTGGTGGAGACTCCTCCGAAGTTGCGGCGGATCGTCCAACAGTTCCGGGTCTATCTCGGGCAGGCGCAGCCCGTGGCCCCACGCTGCAATGCACCATGGGTTTCAGCGGTCGTTGGCGCAGAGGGCGACGTCCGGCCATGTTTTTTTCATCCTGCCTTCGGGAACATTCACGACTCCAGTTTGCAGGAAATCATGAATAGTCCACAGGCATTGCGATTCCGCGACGAGCTTGATATCGCGAGCAATCCGATTTGTCGGCGCTGCGTGTGTTCTCTCCACCTTCCGCAAGGCGATGGCGAAAAGATCTTTCAGCCGAAATTATCCAGTGTCAAAGGAGAAATGTAAAAGTCATGTTGGCCAGGAATTCGTTAGCAAAACTTCTGTTATCGGTGGGCTTGACGCCTGCGGCAATCACGATTGCCATCGCACAGGTCACCTCCCCGGCTCCGGCGCCTTCCCAGCCCGCCATCAGCGCCAGTGACCTCGGGGTTACGTTCCTACCAGGATCGGCTTCGCAATTGGTGATCGAACGCAACGGCAAGCGCTATCTTGTGGACGTAGCCACCAATTCCGTCCGCGAGGCCGACGCCACCACTGCGCAGGCTTCCACGCCTGCCCCAACTCCTCCGGCGGAGACGGTATCGAGTTCCACAACGTCCGCAGTCGCAGACACGGAGAAGAAGAAGACCGTCGCCAAGATCTACACTCCGGGAGACGACTCCTTATTTAGTGTTCCAACCGGACGCCGCCTGGAACGGCATGGGTTCTATGTGAACTTTACGCATCGTTTCCCCTACGAACCGGCATTCACCACTTCCGGCCGCGGCGACACCTTGTTCGGATTGGATGACTTTTCCGTCTCGTCCTTCGGCCTGCGCTATGGAGTGACCTCAAAGCTCTCGGTAATGGCCTACCGCTCACCCAGTGTAATAGGGCGACCGATCGAACTCATGGCCGCTTACAATTTCCTCGATGAGCGAGACGGCAAGCCTTTCAACGCAGCCCTGAGGTTCTCGGTCGACGGTCAGAATGACTTCGACTCCAACTACACGGAGAACTTTGAGCTGGTTGCTTCCCGCAGTATCGGCCACCGCGCTCAGCTCTACGCCACGCCGACCTTCTCCATTCATCAGCGTCCGTTGCTTGCGAATCCCAATAACGCTCTCGCCGATGCTGTTCCAAACCAACCTTGCGGCGCTCCACTGGCTGTGGACCTTCCTGTCTCATTCCAAGCCCGGCCTTGTGCGAACACCTTCTCACTCGCAATGGGTGCGGCGGTTGATATTCGTCCGACCGTTGCTATCATTGCCGAGACCATACCGACTTTGGTCAACGCGAATGAGCTGGCCATTCACCGGCCAGAATTTTCCTTTGGCATCCAGAAGAGACTCTGGCGGCATGCGTTTACCCTCGGCTTCACGAACAGTCCAGGCACCATCGTCTCCGAGCGCTCCGGGACCAACGCAACATTCACCGGCGATCCCAGCGCCGACAAACCCTCGAAGGTGTTTATCGGATTTGACCTTACTCGACAGGTCTATTGAGTTGGCCAGGACGCTGGACGCGTTTAGACCGTACGCCACTAACGAGTCCTGTTTCGACGGGCCATTCGTTCGCGGGAGGAGATCAAGACTGAAGCCTTCTACAGAGTTTCCCACTCCCGTTCGATACTCGACGCCGGTCCTCTTGAAGGGCCAGGCCAGGACCTGGCTTGTTCTCTTCACCTTGCTTGCCTGTGGCGTTTTCTTGTATCTGGAGGTTTTCGTCCTCCCTGCGACGCCTCGTCTGGCGATCGGTGATCAGTCAATTTACCTGCACAACGCCACGCGACTGCTTGAAGGGCAAATCATCTACCGGGACTACGATCATTTCACCCTGCCCGGCACAGACGTCCTCTATGCGGCGCTTTTCAAGCTGTTTGGAGTCAGAGCCTGGATCCCTCAGGTGATGTTGGTCCTGATCGGCGTGGTCAACGCTTGGCTGTGTATCGTGATCTCTGGAAAGGTGTTGGTCGGAGGAACTTTATTTCTTCCCGGTTTTTTGTTTCTTACGTTTCCCTTCAGCAGCTACCTGGACGCAACCCATCACTGGTACAGCGCCCTGGCCGCTATAGCGGCGCTCGCAATCGCTATCGAGAAAAGAACTGTCGTCCGAATGGCATGGGCCGGCACGCTGTGGGGGCTAGGCACGTGCTTCAGTCAATCCATGGTTCTCGGTGTCATAGGTTTCGCTTTGTTCTTGTTGTGGGAACGGCGACGAAGCGCGGAACCACGGGGCTTGCTCCTTAAGAAGGAGGCCGGTCTCCTTGCTGGTTTCCTTGCGACCGTTGCCATCTTTAGTTTCTATTTTCTGTGGAAGGCGGGTTGGAGACGGTTTGTTTATTACACGGTTGTCTTTGTCGCGAAGTATTATTCCGCCGAACAGTGGAACACCTGGCGAGCCTATCTAAGAGGAGCACCTTCCATTAATTCGTGGCCGAACTGGCCCGATCTCGCCGCTTGGCCCCTTATTCATGTCCTCATTCCCTTTATATATATTCTCTTCGTCTTGTACCACTGGCGTGCGGCTCCATCGCGGCCGGAACTGCCCTGGGAGCGATTGATGCTGATAAACGTCACGGGGCTATCGATGTTTCTAGCAGTCGCCTCTGCTCCAGCGTACAACCGGTTATATACAGTTTCCCTCCCTGGAATTATTCTTCTCGTCTGGTTTGCAAGTCAGTTCGTTCCGGTCCGTGAGATTCTTTCGCCGATTCTCTGGACGGCGGTCATAGTTTTGGCCATCCTGAAGCCGATGGTCACGCAAACGCGCTGGAAAGCCTATCTCGATCTTCCCACCGGACGTACCGTCTTTTTCCAGCCCGAGTATTACGAGAAGGCCAAGTGGTTGGCTGAAAGGACCCAGCCGTCAGATTATTTCTTCGGCAATACTTCTCTTTTTTTCGCCCTCCGGCTCCGGAATCCCTCCCGAGTGCCGTTTCTGAGTGCGACGGACTATTCCAGGCCCGAAGAAGTTTGGAACGTGGTGCAAACACTGGAAGAACATCGGGTAAGTTTCGTGAGTCGCTTCCCTGGGTTGGATGATCCTGGCAACAACGCGGGTAATCATCTTGTTCCTCTACAGATCTATCTCCACGACCATTACCATGTCGGAAAGAAGTTCTCGAATGGAGACGAGTTCTTGGAGCGCGGCGGAGTGACAAGCTCATCTCCATCAGTCGTTGACCTTGGTCCGGGGAGCCCGGAGGCTGTAGCCCCGAGCCACGCCGCCGCGCCGCAAACTACGAAAGGAAGGAACGAGATTAAAAACTGATTCCCCATTACTACCAGGCCGCGGTCTTTGTTCACTCGGCGAACGCGGATACAAGTCACCGCTCGGATTGTGTGTGACGGTCCTTCCCGCAGACGCTTCGCAGACCCTTAAAGACCGCCCGCCGATCCCGCTCGACCCATGGCTGCCTCACCCTCTAACTCGCGCTTTACCCGCGCAACGCGTTGGATAGCGTTGGCCGCGCTGATATTTTTTCTTGCAAGGGCATTTCGAATAGGCTGGACACAGTTAAACACTGATTTCCCGAACTACTACACGGCGGCGGTCTTGGTTCGCCAAGGCCAGGCCTTGCACAACTACTACAACTGGACCTGGTTCCAACGGCAAATGAACTATGCCGGTGTCGAACATCAACTTGGCAATTACAATCCCCATACACCTTTGACCGCGCTGCCTCTGGTCGGGCTGACTAAGCTTGCGCCGCTGCGCGCCAAGCAGGCGTGGCTCCTCTGCAATCTCGGCTTTCTAGCGATGACAGTATGGCTGCTGTCGCGCATGACGCGATTCAGCGTTGAACAAGTCTGGCTCCTGGCATTCTGCGGATATTTCTCCCTTCGCACAAACTTCCTTTATGGCCAGTACTACGTTTTCCTGCTTTTTTTATTGACCCTTTCCTTCTATTGCCTGCACCGCCGGAAGCACGCAATAAGCGGACTGCTGGCTGGCCTGGCGTTTGGATTGAAACTGTACGGTGGCCCGTTTCTGTTGTATTTCATTGCCAAGCGTAACTGGAAGGCAGTCTTCGGAATGATCGCCACCATTGCTTGTCTGGGAGTCCTTGCGATCACCTTGTTCGGTTGGCATGACATTGTTTATTACGCCACGCAGATTTTCCCGCGATCCTTGGAAAGCGGTGCGATTGATCCCTACAACCCTGGGGTGCCGACGGTTTCGACCATGCTCCGGCATTATCTTGTGCGGGAACCAGAGTTGAATCCCCACCCGCTCTGGGAAGCTCCGCGGATATTTTTCTTTTTGCGCACCTTTGCTACTGTGGCGGTGATCGTTTCCCTGTCCCTGGGTGTCGCCCTAAAGCCCTCCACCGATCGCCGTGACTTCGCCTGGTTCGTCATCGCCGCACTTTTGTTATCGTCGAACACCGCATCCTATACGTTCATCTTATTGTTGCTGCCACTCGTGCTCCTGTTAGATGAATCGCCGCCACGCCAGAGGGTGTTTTTCATTGCCGCATATGTTTTGATGACCGCTCCTCTCGGTCTCCTCCGTTTTTTTCCGAAGGTATGGTTGCTGGTTGCTCTGTTTGTCATGCTGGGATGGGAGCGCTGGCGAAGTCTTTCTCGCACGTGGATTGTGGGCGCAACTGTTCTGTCCGCGGTGATTGCGTTCGTCGATGCGCGGCAACACATGCGGGCATACGCCGAGGAACCAGGCCAGCGTTTCGAGCGTGTCGCCGTGAGAGAGGGAGCCATCTTCTCCTCGCACCCAGCCGTCTCACGCGCGGGGATCTTTTACCAATCGATAGACGGCGATCAGTACGTGTTGCGGTGGTTGCACGACAATCGCGATGAAGAACTAGTATTCGCGGGTCAGGCCTTTCACCCCATCGCGGTAACACCGGATGGACCGATCTACTTCGAAGTAGTAGCGAACCGGACATCAACCATGATGCAGTTCGATCCAACCACCAGGAAGACGACGGTGCAGGCTGCACCATTACCGGTCGATTCTACGAAGCCGGTAACTTCACCTGACGGGAAATGGACGGCGTTCACGTTGACACGGAACGGACCGGAACAAGTCTGGCTGCAAAACCTTGCGGTGGGCCGGGAGATGTTGTTGACCGGAGGGAATTGCAACAGCTCATCTCCGGCGTGGGCGCTGGACTCCGAATCCATCCTGTTCGCCAGCGATTGCGGCCGCGCATTCGGTTTGCCCGCGCTGTATCGCGCCCGCTTGCCTTAGTCCTCCATGACCACCGATTAGTACCTCGCTTAGTACCAGCTTAGTACCGCGATTCCGATTGTGCCATGCCCTCTTTTGGCACTGCAACCTTAGTATGCAATTGATTCTTGTTCGCAATGTCGCGAGCGTTTAGAACGGACTGGCGAGGGTTACGCTGGTGAAACGAGTGCGAGTTCTGGTTGCAAACCGTCCACGACTGATGCGAGAGCTTGTCCTTGCCGTAATCGCAGACCAGCCTGATATCGAAGTGATTGGTGAGGTCCATGATGAGAGCGAACTGGCTGGCACGGTCGAAGAGGCCCAGCCCGACGTCCTGATTCTCGCGCTCGAAGACGCTGACAAACGCGTCGCCCAATGCGGCTTTCTGCTTGGCCGGTATCCGCAGATGAAGATCGTGGCGCTCGCGCCGGAACAGAATCGCGGGCTGTTTTATTGGGCAGTTGTGGACGTTCGCACCAAACCGTTGGAGAGTTCCGAGGCTGGAATTTTGAGCGCCTTGCGGGACCGGCCTTCGTTGGTAGGTACGGTACATAACTAGCGGGTCAGGGTCGCGATTGCTTGACTAAGTTAGTGATAACTAATCGCTTACATTCATTATTTGAATGTAACTGAGATGGCGGAGCTGCAGTTAGGAGCGGAAGCGGTGCTGGAAAATACTCTCTCAAACATCGAAGCGTCAGAGACCGCGGTTCCGGGCGGGAGCCGCACCGAAAGGCCTTTGCCGGTTCAGCGCTGGTACGCGGTTTCGGTTCGTCCGAGGCACGAGAACGTGGTCACCCGCCATCTCGAACACCAGGGATTGAACTATTTCCTTCCGGTCTACCGCAGCGTGCGCCGCTGGAAGGATCGTCGCAAGGAATTGGATATGGCACTGTTTCCGGGCTATGTCTTCGTGAACCTCGACCTTCGAGACCGATTGGGCGTTCTTCGGGCTCCAGGGGTCGTGCAATTCGTGACCTTTCAGGGTAAGCCTGCCGCGGTTCCGGACTCTGAGATCCGCGCGCTGGAATCTAGCGTGTCCGCTGGTTTGCGGCCGCAACCTCATCCTTACCTGCGCCAAGGCAAGAAAGTTCGCGTGAAGAGCGGGCCTCTCTTGCATGCCGAAGGAATCATGGTCCGCCGCAAAGAAGGCTTCCGCTTGGTGCTCTCGATCGATCTGCTCATGCGATCGGTGATGCTCGAGGTGGATGAAGCCGACGTTGAACCAATATGAAGACATCTTGTCACTCGAATTGTCGGTCACGCCGAACTGAGTTTCTGGCGTTCGTCAACGAGGGACTCCAAATGTCCCTTCCCTGTCGCTTTCCAAGTGCCGGAGCGGCAATTCTGGCATCGCTCCTCACCCTCTGTACTGCTGTGATGTCCGCTCAAGATTCGTCGGTTTATGGCCGCACGCGAGCACTCGACCAATCGCATTCACAGGCGGAGCGGCAGGCGGAGCAGACTGTGTCGCTTTCGGCAGAGAAGCTGATTACTCTTCTCCAGAAAGAAACTGGCCTGCTTCTGGAAGTGAAGAAGCTCCTGGTCCGAAAGGCATTCGAGCAGGGCAGGATCCTTGAGTCCGCAGATTTAACCGACGAAGCACTCTTTCGCCTGTTGCGCGAGGACGAGAACATCAGGGTGCTGGCAACGCAAGAAGTGTCGAAGCGGCTATATATCCGGGCACTGCCCACCCAAGACGAGCGTCAGCGCGAGTTAGTCATGGGCGCTCACTCAATCACGACAGGAGAAGAAGAGAGCCCGACCACAGCAAATCCAGATAAGACTCGCAACAAGAGTCAGGAAGAGCGGTATTGGTCCGATCAGGATCGGCGCATACCGGTAAGCCCGCAACCGACTCAGCCTCAGTATGGTCCTCAGTACAGTCCTCAGTCTCCGGAAGGGTCGCCCGCGACTCAGCAACAACCTGAACTCGACAGTCGCCGCGCCGTCGAACAAGCCCAGATGCGGGATTCCGACGACTTTGACGGCATGCCGACAGATTCGGGATCCATGGGATTATCGGGATCAATAGGTTCGATGGAGCGGATCAGTCCGGAAGATCTGCCAGGGCTGATTCGCGCACGATCTGAGCAGCAGACAACGTCGGGCTCATTAAGCTCGCTGGGCGGTTCGATGGGTCAACAGGGCGCAGACGATGCAAGCCGATTGCAGACTTACCCATCGCTGACGCAGCCGGGAGGAGACATTTCCGCTGGGAGGACAGGGACTCCACAGGATCAGAACTCTCTGAGCCAACGTGCCTCGCTCGATTCCCGCCGCGACCGTACATCACTGCCGTCATTTCCTCGCGACGATCATGCTTCATTACGTCATCGAGTGAATCCTTACGCCGACGTTCCTTCACTCTACGATTTGTATACGCAGTACGGCAGGCGCTCGCCCGCGTTGGTTCGTTTCGGGGACGACGTCTTTCGCAATGGCACCGGCAACTTCGATCAGTTGCCCATGGACCTCCCAGTTGGTCCCGACTACGTACTCGGCCCCGGCGACTCGGTCAGCATCAATCTCTGGGGCGGAGTTTCGCAGCGCTTACGCCGGGTGGTGGACGGTGAAGGCAGAATTGCGCTGCCCGAGGCAGGCTTCATCCAAGTCTCTGGACGAAGCCTCGGCGACGTCCAGCGGTTAGTGCAAGGCAGTTTGCGGAGCCAATTCCGGGATGTGCAAGCCGATGTCTCTCTGGCGCGCCTGCGCACCATTCGGATCTATGTTGTGGGAGATGTCGAACGAGCGGGCGCCTATGACATCAGCTCGCTCTCCACACCCTTGAATGCCGTATTTATGGCAGGCGGCCCCACGTCGCGTGGATCGTTGCGCACCCTTCGCCACTATCGGGGAAACACCTTGGTTCAAGAGGTCGATGTCTACGATCTGCTGCTGCACGGCATCCGCAACGGCGTCGAGCGACTGCAGTCGGGCGACACCGTCCTCGTTCCGCCTCTTGGAGGTGAAATTACCGTCGAGGGCATGGTTCGTCGTCCGGCAATCTATGAACTGCATGGCGAGAAAAACTTGGCCGAGGTGCTGGAACTGGCGGGGGGCGTACTAACTTCTGGCACGCTCCGCCACGTCGATGTCGAGCGTGTGCAGGCGCACGAGAGCCGCACCATGCTCCGCCTCGACATTCCCGAAAACAATAACCAGGAGAGTGTGGCGAAAGCGCTGGAGGACTTTGCGGTCCAAGACGGCGACAAGATCAAAATCTCGCCCATCCTTCCTTACGCGGACAAGACCGTTTACCTGGAAGGTCACGTCTTTCGGCCCGGGAAGTACGCTTTTCGCGATGGCATGTTGATTACCGACCTGATCCAGTCCTACAACGATTTGCTGCCTGAACCATCGAAGGTTCATGCCGAAATCGTCCGGTTGAATCCGCCCGACTATACCCCCCAGGTCATCGCCTTCAATCTCGACGACGCTTTGAATGCGAGTCGTAATAATAATGATGAAGACCAGCCGGTAGCGCTGAAGCCCTTCGACACAGTACGTGTTTTCTCCCGCTTCGATTTTGAAGACCCACCCATCATCACAGTGACGGGAGAAGTGCGCGATCCGGGCGATCACCTGACCAACGGCGCCGCTCGTGTGCGCGATGCTGTGTACCTCGCCGGAGGACTGACTTCCGACGCCTCGACCGATTCCGTGCAGATTTTCCGCCGGACGGGCGATAACAGGCTCGTCGTTCTGAGCGTCAACCTGCGGCAGGCGCTCGCGGGCGACGACAAAGACAATCTTCCGCTCGAGCCTAAAGATCGCTTAATCATCCACCGCAATCTCGCCAAGGTCGATCCGCCAACCGTGACCATCGAAGGCGAGGTAGGGCGTCCCGGAAAGTATCCGCTTGGTCAGGACACGACTGCCGCTCAGTTGGTTCAGACGGCCGGCGGCTTTAAGCGCGGCGCCTTTACGGAGACCGCGGATTTGACGCGCTACACCGTGGAAGGCGGTCAAAAGGTGGTCGGCGAGCATGAGACGGTCGCGATCGGGCGCGCGGTAGAGGGCGAGCCCGACACCGATATGCGTCTGCACGATGGCGATGTGCTCACCATCCGCGAACTCGCCGGCTGGCGAGATGTCGGTGCCGTGATCAGGGTGACCGGCGAAGTCATGCATCCGGGAACCTACGGGATAGAGGAAGGAGAACGATTGAGTTCTATTCTGGAGCGCGCCGGTGGTCTGCGCAGCGACGCTTATCCTTACGGCAGCATTTTCGAACGCGTGCAGGTTCGCGAATTCGAAGAGCGCAACCGCGCCGAATTCATGCAGAACCTCCAGAATCAAGGCGCGTCCTTAAAAGCCGGTCCGGATGGCGATGCCGATCAGAAAGCCGCCAAGGATGCTGCGCTCATGCAGTGGCAGGCGACCGTGGAGCGTTTGCAGAACACTCCACCAGCCGGACGCATGGTGATCCATATTTCCAAGGACTCCAAGCGTTGGCGAAGCACTTCGGCAGATATTCAGGTGCGTGCGGGAGATACGATCTTCATTCCGAAAGTCCCCACATCCGTCGTGGTCAATGGCGCCGTTTACAACCCAACTGCTGTCGCTTACAAGCCAGGCAAGTCTGCGGGATGGTATCTGGGTCAGGCGGGCGGCCCGAGCAATACCGCATATAAAAAGGGCATTTTCGTGATTCGTGCCGATGGTTCCGTGGCCGGGGGTAACGGAGGATTATTCGGCGGAGGAGTAGAAAGTGCTGTTCTGCGGCCCGGCGACATGGTCGTCGTACCCGAGAAGGCCTTCAGCGCTAATTCGCGATGGAAGGGCATCTTGCAAGCATCCCAAATCTTGTCTGCCGCAGCGATTGCCGTTGAGGTCGCTCGATAACTATTAGGCCGTCGTATGAGGCTCTGGGTGCTCTTAATCATGGTTGTCATATTCTTGTCTATCGAACAGAGCAACGCTCAGGCCGGCTCCCAGCCGCCTTCCTTTGCACGGGAAGCGATAACGGAATTACCGGATAGTCCAATGCCATCGACTGAAAGCGTAAAGCCCCAGGAGAATCGACCTGCGTTCTTGCCCGTCGGAGAAGATCCAGAAAATCGGCTGGGTATATCCTTCATGAAACATTTCGCACTCGACCAAGAACAGTCTTGGACGGCACCGTTTCATTTGAACGCTCATCACGACCCCGAAGTGGGTGGAACCGCGGGGGGCACTTTTGAAAAAGACTCGGACAGACAAGAAGACTCGGATCAAGAAGACTCGGACAAAGGTGAGAAGGTTCGCAATCCAGTAAATATGGGATCGCCGTATGTACCGCTAGATAGCTGGATCTATTCTGCCTTTAACCGTCTTATTGCACTGGGCGCGGTGCGCTCCGCAAATGTCGGAATCCGTCCCTGGACGAGGATGGAATGTGCGCGACTACTGGAAGAGGCTCGCGAACAATTGGGCGACGATGCGGAACCGGGGAGCAGCGCGCAGAAGATCTATCAGATGCTGGCGGAGGAATTTGTGGCCGAGACCGATCGCCTGGACGGTGCTCCCAATCTCGGCGTGAGCCTGGAATCCGTCTATACACGCGTGACCGCAATCTCGGGAACTCCGCTGCGCGACGGATATCACTTTGGGGAGACGATCGTCAATGATTACGGGCGACCCTACGGAGAGGGATTCAACAATGTGACCGGTGTGAGCGGCCACGCTGTGCTTGGCCCGTTTTTCTTTTACTTCCGCGGTGAGTCCCAACATGCTCCAGGTTCTCCTTCCGATCCTGCTCAGGCTTTGCAGGCAATTGCCAACGCGGACCTTACTCTTCCCGTATCCAATGCGACTCCCAGCATCGATCGTTTTCGAGTCATCGAGGGCGCGATCGGGGTGAATTTCCACAATCTTCAGATCTCAATCGGCAAACAAGGTTGGTGGCTCGGACCGGGTGATTCGGGTGCGCTTTTGCTGAGCAACAATGCGGAATCGTTCCTCATGCTGAAGTTGGATAACGTGTCGCCTTATCGAATTCCGTTGCTCTCTGACGTTCTCGGTCCCGTCCGGACTGAGTATTTTCTGGGCCAGCTCTCCGGGACCCAGTTCGAACTGAACGGAACAACTCTGCTCGGCCCTGGAAACATAAAGCCGCAGCCATTTCTCGATGGGTTCAAGATCAGCTTTAAGCCCACGTCGAATCTCGAGATTGGGATGGGGGCGACCGCTATGTTCGCCGGTCCTGGGCTTCCCTTTACCTGGGCCAACTTTATCAAGACCTTTTACTCCCACACGAATGATGCCGAGGACGTGACTGGCCAGAATCCCGCCAAACGTCTTTCGGCTGCCGACGTCAGCTATCGCGTGCCGCATCTACGAGACTGGCTGACCGTATACTGCGATGCTTTGGCGGTCGATGAAATTTCTCCTATCGGCTCCTCTCGCCCCGTAGTGAACCCTGGGTTTTACATCGCGCAATTTCCGAAAGTTCAAAAGCTGGAACTTCGCGCGGAAGGGATCCACGAACCTCTAACCAGCGAGTTCGCGCCGGGCTTCGTCTATTACGGCCTACGCCGCTATCGCTCGGGTTATACGAATGACGGGCAAATCCTCGGGAACTGGATGGGACGAGCGGGGCGAGGCGGCCAGGCTTGGCTCACCTATTCCTTTTCACCCCGTGACAAGTTCCAGTTGGGATATCGTCAACAGGAAGTCTCCGCGCTCTTCATCGGCGGCGGCCGCTCCGTAGACTACTCGGCGCGTGTGGAGAAAATGCTCAAGCATGACATCGGGCTCAGTGGCTTCCTGCAATACGAGCAGTGGAAGTTCCCGGTTCTTGCGCCGGGGCGGCAGATCGATTTCACGAGTTCTTTCCAGCTGACGTTTTATCCGAAGCGGCAGATGCGCAAGTCAGGACGATAGCGGAGACTACCAAGGCTTTCGAGCAGCTCGCTCCCCCTTCAGACAAAGATCATGCACTCAAAATGCTGGGCCACGGACTCCTCCCGAGGTAATCGAGAGTGTCTGGCGCGGAACTAAGAGAATCCCAACGAGCCGGGACGAAAGATAGCGCCAAAGATTAGCATGCAATCCTCAATCGGTCTGACAGGTTCACCGAAGGCGAAATCAACCGTCGTTTCGGATCTGGCTCTGGTTACACGCGTTGCGCCGCGCCCTTCCGCCGCGCGACTCCGAAGTCACCTGACAAAGTTGGAAGCGCTCGCCGATTTCGTGACCGTGATTGGCGCAGGCATAGCAAGCTACGCGGCCAACTATTTTCTCGGATTGGGCAGGCAGGTTCACTATCCGCATTCGGTTGTTCTTGGTGTCTCCGCTACCTTCGCAGCCGTGATTGTCCTGATGCTGGACCGCGCCGGCGCATACTCCCGCGGAACCAGTTTGCTGCGCGTGCGTGAAACAGAGCATATCCTCCGCGTAGCCACGCAGTCGCTTGGATTTATCCTTGTTGTGAGTTTCTTCACCAGCTTCCCGTTTTCACGCTGGCTACTTGTAATCGCCTTGGGCTTTGTGCCCTTCTTTCTCTTCCTGCAGAAACATTTCGTTTACATGCTGGTGCAGCACTTACATGCCAAGGGGCACGGTATTGAACGGGTTCTAATCTACGGCTCGGGATCCACTGGACGCCGCGTCTACTCGGTGCTGCGCCGTTCTCCGAAACTCGGCCTGGAACCGGTGGCGTTTATTGACGACAACGCTATGACCGTTGGCAGTGCCGTTTTTGAATTAGGCTACGAGAATCGGCGTTCCGCGTCCGTAATACGCGGGCCCATGACCCGACAATTGGTTACGCAGTACTCTGCCGACCTCGTCGTGATTGCCATCCCTTCCCTTCAACAAGAGAGGTTTCACCGGGCAGTTGAGGAGGCTTTGGCGGCCAACGCGCGCGTGTCCTTCGTCCCCAACAACTTTCTGCACTCCGATCCGCTGGTTGACTTTCAAGATATTGACGGCATTCTATTGGCCTCGTTCGGCCGCGACCCTAGGCGCTTTTCCTACGAGTGGGCCAAGCAGGTCTTCGACTTTGGCGGCGCGGCAACTCTGCTGGTTCTCGGTTCGCCGCTCTTCCTGTTCCTCGCCTTACTGATCAAACTCGATTCCAAGGGTCCGGCGCTGTTTCGGCAGGAACGTGTTGGCTGGAACGGACGCAGCTTCCAAATCTTCAAGTTCCGCACCATGTATGCGGATGCTCCCGCCTACGCTTGTTCTCCGAGAGAGTCGGGCGATCTCCGCATTACTCGGCTGGGTCGTTTCCTCCGGCGCACCAGTCTCGATGAGCTTCCGCAGTTACTGAATGTGCTCCTCGGCAACATGTCGCTGGTTGGGCCTCGTCCGGAGATGCCCTTCATTGTCGAGACCTATACCGAACGCCACGCGCAGCGTCTCCAGGTAAAACCAGGTATCTCAGGGCTCTGGCAGCTCAGTGGTGACCGCAATTACCTTATTCACGAAAACATCGAATACGACTTCTACTACATTCAGCATCGCAACTTTTTCATGGATCTGGCGATCCTGTTGCATACCACGATCTTTGCGATGCGGGGAATATAAACGCGAATGAGCGGCGAGATTAAGGACCGACTGTGGAAAGCCTAAGACAAAATACAGCGATCCATGAGATGGATCCGGTCACGGAGATCGAGTTTCCTTCGCCTTCGGTAGCTATCGACCCCGAAGCAAGCCAGTCCACAGCCGACGGAGTGGCTATTCTGCGGCTGCTATGGGAAAAACGCCAGGCACTCCGCCGGGCTGCGGTGTGGGCGTTCGTGGTCAGTATCGTTATCGTGCTCCTAATGCCGAACCAGTACGAATCCTCGGTCAGCATCATGCCGCCCGAGTCTATGAACAGCAGTGGAGCGATGTTAGCCGCTCTAGCTTCGAAGGCTTCCCCGGAACTTGCAACCATGGCTGGAGGTCTACTGGGAATGCGGGGCTCTGGCGCACTCTTTGTCGATCTTTTCCGGAGCCGGAGCGTGCAAGATAACGTGGTTGACAGGTTACACCTGCAAAAAATCTATCGGTCTCGCTACAAGCAGGATGCCCGCAAAAGGCTGAACAGCCAAACCGATGTAAGTGAAGATCGCAAGAGCGGAGTCATTTCGGTGACTGTGACCGACGAGAGTCCACAGCGAGCTCGTGACATCGCACAAGCATATGTGGAAGAGCTGAACCGCCTCCTTTCGCAAGTCAGCACTTCGTCGGCCCGCCGCGAGCGCATCTTCATCGAACAACGCCTCACTGCGGTCAAGGGTGACCTTGAGGATGCGGAAAAACAGTTTGGTGCTTTTGCCAGCAAGAACTCCACGCTAGACATCAAAGAACAGACGAAAGCAATGGTGGAGTCCGCGGGCGTCCTACAGGGCCAACTGATCGCGTCGGAGTCGGAACTGCAGAGTCTGGAACAGATCTACACCAGCAACAACGTCCGTGTCCGGTCGTTGCAAGCGAGAGTCGACGAACTCAAACGCCAATTGCAGAAGATCGAAGGGACGGACGCCTCTCTGGTCTCGAGTGCGGGGATTTCAGATGCCGCCCAGTCCGAGGAGATTTATCCTCCCATCCGCAAGCTGCCATTGCTTGGCGTTGAGTGGGCTGACCTTTACCGGCGCACGAAGATCCAGGAAACGGTTTATGAGTTGCTGAATCAGCAGTATGAGCTGGCGCGAATCCAGGAAGCCAAGGAAATCCCGACCGTCAATGTCGTTGACCCCGCCAATGTGCCAGAGAGGAAATCATCCCCGCACAGGCTTTTGACAGTTCTGGGGCTGACGTTTTTTTCGATGATCGGTGCAGCCGTGTGGATTATCGGATCCGAACGCTGGCAACACATGGATTCGCACGACCCGGGAAAGATTTTAGCGGAAAGCGTATGGAAGACCGCCTCCGATCATGGAACCGAGCTCTTGAACAGACTGACGACGCTGCGCAGGCGTAACAAATCCTCTAAGAGCCTTGATGGCGAACTATTGTGAACTCCACCGTTCAGACAACGCCGCGATTGCTCGGCTTCGAGCTGACCGCCAACCGGATAAGAACCTGGGGTGTCAAGTCTGGTCTTTCCATCGTGGATCAGAGTCTCATCTCCGGGGCCGGCTTCCTGCTGAGCTTTCTTTTGGCGCGCTGGCTGAACAGCGAAGTCTACGGAGCGTTCGCGGTGGCGTACGCCACCCTGCTATTCCTCAGCGGCTTCCACAACGTCCTGTTGCTCGAGCCCATGAGCGTTATGGGGCCAGCACGATACTCGGATCGAACATCGGCATATTTTGCCGCTCAATGCAGAATCCACAAACTGCTGGGAGCTTTGCTCGCCAGCGCTTTGCTGCTTATGGCACTGTTCATGAAGCTGCTGGGAGCAAACCATGAACTGGCGACGGCCACCGCCGCAAGTGCCTTCGCTTTGCCATTTTTTCTGATGCTCTGGATGGTTCGCCGCATGGCTTACATGGTGCATCGGCCCGCCGTCGCGGGTACGGCGAGTCTCGTCTACTTTCTTTTGACTTTGATCGGGCTGTTCGTGCTCCACGCCAGAAGCGCACTGTCCCCGCCTACCGCATTTCTGCTCATGGGAGGGGCTGGTTTGCTGTCCACAGTCCTGCCGATACGGCAACTCGGCATGCTGGGCGCGAAAACAGACGATCCAATCTTTTCGAAAGCATGCTGCTCGAGAGCAGTGGCGAAAGAGAATTGGAATTACGGCCGGTGGCTGGTGCTAAGCACCGCGTTATTTTCCGTAGCGGCGCAAGGCCAGACCTATCTCGCCGCCGGACTCTTAGGTCTCGGGTCGGCGGGAATTTTTCGTGCTATGCAAGTGCCCTCGCTGGTAATGACCCAGATCGTCACTGGGTTTGGTCTCCTGGTTCTACCTTCCATGTCCCGTGAATTTGGTTTAGGACAACTCTCCCGGATGCGAAGGGAGGCCGTGCTGGCGTCTGCCTTGGTAACCCTGATTGGACTCGGCTATGCCGCCATCCTCGCGCTTTTTGCAGTCCCCATTGAACACGTGCTGTACGGCGGAAAATATTCTCCCTATGTTCGGCTGATTCCAATCTTGGGATGGGTTCCCGTGTGCACAGGAGTCGCCTTAGGCTTTTCAATGGCTGTGCGAGCCTCGCAGAAACCTCATATTGATCTGGTGGCTAATGCGGTCTCCGCACCGGTGGCACTAATTACAGCGGCTGTGTTCATAAAGCTCTGGGGCCTCAATGGCGCAGCGCTCAGTCTCGTAGCTGGGTTCGCGGTGTATGCCGCGGTATTTTGCTGGTCATTTCGAAAGATGCCGCGAGTACTTGAGACTGAAGAATTGATCTCGACCTAGCATGGACATTCGATCGAAAGCAGCGCCACCGGCAACAGGCGAAAAGGTGTTTGCAGTTCTTTGCTTCTTCTATTCAACAGCGCCGTTCTTTCCTCTTCTGCAAGGCGACCGCGACCCGGGAACAGCTGGATGGGTAGGGAACTTTACGACAAATCTGATTTGGATAATGATTTACCTAGGCTCGTCGTGGTTTCTGCTTCGACACTGTCCTGAATCTTTCGCCGAACTAAAAAAGAATTGGGTACTGTTAATCATATTAATACTTGGCCCCGTATCCCTGCTGTGGTCGGTTGAGCCCATCCTCACGCTCCTACGAAGCGGTGCGATGTTTGGAACAGCACTGGTCGCGATTTACATCAGCCGTCGATATAAATCGCGCGAGATATTGACCCTCTGTTCTTGGGCGATCGGCATTGCTGCCGTTTGCTCAGTGTTCTTCGTATTGTTTCTGCCGCACTATGGTCTCGGGGCGGATCAACTGGAGGAAGGCTGGCTAGGTATCTATGGGCAGAAGAACAACCTAGGCGCGGTAATGGCTGTCGGCTTTATGGTGTCCATAGTGCTTTATAAGTTCACGCCTTCCCGCCGATTTAAATACTTGCTCTTTGCTGGGTGCATGCTTGGTCTTGTATATCTATCGAACTCTGCCTCGTCACTCATGATCTGCCTGACGCTGCCCTTTTTCCTCTGGGCGATTCGGCTCGGGTTGAAACCCTCTAAACATCCTCTGCGACGCAGGCTGTCGGTGGCAACCTGTGTCGCAGTTCTGGCATTCATTATCGCGAGCGATTTCGAGGCTGTGACGGCTGCGGTAGGGAGGGACGAGGGCCTCTCGGGGAGAACCGCGCTCTGGCTGTTAGCCTTTGAAGCAATCCAAGAACGGCCACTCCTCGGGTATGGATATGAGGCCTTTTGGCAATCTGACAAAACACCCGCCGCCTCAATCTGGGCGAACTTTGGCCAGAATCTCTTCTATTCTCACAGCGGCTTGCTTGAGGTATGGCTGGGAACAGGAATTGTTGGAGTCTTCGCTGTCTTGGCATGTTTTGTGGCTGTATGCCGACGCTCGCTGAACGCAGTCCGGAAGCGGTTCTGTCTGGAAACAGTGTGGCCGCTGGCGTTCTTGTTCTACTTGCTGGCGTCGAACCTCACGGAGGCGAGCTTCATGAAGGGAAACACTCTGCCCTGGGTCCTGTTCTTAACCGTCGTGCAGATGTTGCGCCAAACGCAGAGTACTGACCTTGAGCCCGGAACAACGCAATCGACCGCAGAATCAGTACAGGCTCGCACAACTCGAATGATTCACCGACACCGCGATGATAGGGATTGGAAATGCCCCTAAGGAAAAGGTGTTTAGCTCACCTATGCACCATTACGTGCATCGTGTTTTTCTTTCCAGTGGCGCACCCTCGGGAGCCTGTTTCTATTCATCTCGCTCCAGCTTCAGTGTCTATTCCGGCCAGTTTTTTCGGCATTCATTTTCATCGTCCTGCTGAGAATACATGGCCACAAATTCCATTCGCCGGGTGGCGGCTCTGGGATTCGGAGGGGACAGTCTGGTACAACCTAGAACCTCACAAGGGTGACTGGGACTTCAGCCAACTCGACAGAGATGTAGCTATGGCTGAACAGCATGGAGTTGGACTGCTCTTGACGCTTGGCCAAACGCCTCCATGGGCGTCGTCACGGCCTAAAGAGCCGCCAGCGTGGCGCCCAGGTGGCACTGCTCCGCCGAAGGACGAGAAAGATTGGATTGAGTATGTACGAAAAGTTGTAACTCGCTATAAGGGACGCATTCACGAATACGAAATATGGAATGAGCCGAATCTGCAAGAATTCTTTTCTGGTTCCCAAGAACAATTGGTTGGGCTTGCCCAAGACGCTTACCGTATCATCCATGAGATTGATCCGACAGCCGCGGTCGTTTCTCCTTCCATCACTGGAGGGGGCGGAGTCTCTTGGCTCGATAAGTACCTCGACCTCGGTGGCGGAAAGTACGCAGATGTCATCGGTTATCACTTCTATGTATCGCCTAAGGCGCCCGAAGCTGCCGTCGAGATCATTCAACAGGTGCAAGCTGTCCTTCGCACGCATGGTATACGGAAACCAATCTGGAATACGGAGTCCGGCTGGTTCATCCACAGCGATTTCGAGAAACCTCAGAATGGAACTTTCAGTCACACCCTTGCGCCTGAGGAGGCTATCTCCTACGTGATGCGAGCGTACCTGGTGAATTGGGCCTCAGGTGTCTCGCGTCTTTATTGGTACGACTGGGATGGGAATCCTATGGGACTTGGGGACAACCTGGGTAGACAGAAGAAACTCGCGGCATACGGCTATGCAGCCATAAGACAATGGCTTGTGGGAACCACGATGCAACGATGCGACGAGGATCCTGACGGAAGCTGGGTTTGTGAGTTGAATCGTGACGGGCACGGCGAATGGATCATATGGAGTTCTACCACAGTCTTAAGAACTATTCCAAGCTTCTGGAACGTAAGGCAAGTCGTGAAGCTTTCGCCGGGAGGCGTCCAGCAATGGGGCAACCTTGGCAGCACCCGTGCGATTGAATACTCTCCCGTTCCCACTCTACTCTTCTGAGTACTCGTTGAAAAATCGCGGCGCAGTAATGACAAACCCCACTACTTGGCATCGTTCTGTTGATGGGCCGGGATTCACAGCCCACAAGGTGCTACCGGTTCGCGTAGCTCTTCTGACCACTTTCATAGCACCGTATACTCTCCCGATTTGGAAGGCGCTATCGAAGTTAGTCGCCGACCTCAATATCTTTGTGAGTACCGAAATGGAGGATAACCGCGCTTGGGACATTTATTGGGATGATTTAAGCCTCCAAGTGCAGAAGACGATTACTGCCGTTCGCTATCAAAAGCATCCTCTAGGATTTTCTGACAGACATTATTTTCACTTCCCTTATGACACGGTTCCACGCCTGCGAAGGTGCAGGCCGGATGTGGTGATTTCGACCGAACTGGGTCTGCGGACAATCCAGTCCAGCCTGTTCAGAGCATTGCGCCCGCAAACCGGGCTAGTCTGCTGGGCGGAGCTCTCCGAACATACGGAACTCGGAATCGGATTGAGTAAACGGCGGCTCCGACGGATGCTGCTGAAATATTCCGATGCAACGCTTGTGAACGGAGAGAGCGGAGCCCGATACGTGACGGGATTGGGTGTTGCTCGCGAGCGGATCGTTCGCATGCCTTATGTGCTAGATATGAAGGATCTGTCGACGATACCATTGCTTCGCGATGCCAGCCGAAGCCGGCGGCTTCTGTACGTAGGCCAGTTGATAGAACGCAAGGGAGTGCATCTCTTACTCGATGCATTGGCAAGGCGGCGGCGCTTGCATCCCAATGAAGTATGCGAGCTGTGGATTGCAGGCGATGGACCCATGCGAAAACAGCTCGAGCTTTCAGTCAACACGAATGGTCTCAGCGTTAGATTTCTCGGGAACGTCCCCTTTTCCGAGCTTCCTTCTGTGTATGCGTCGGCAGGCATATTCGTGTTTCCAACCCTCGGCGACACGTGGGGCGTAGTTGTGAACGAGGCCCTTGCCGCCGGATTGCCAGTATTGGGAAGTCATATGAGTCAGGCTGTAGGTGAACTCATCCGAGAGGGCTTCAATGGCTGGAAGCTTAGACCAGACCGCGCCGACGACTTCGACGACATTCTAGAACGTGTGCTGAGAACCCCGGCTGATGTCTTAGACACAATGAGGGGCGTTGCACGCTCAAGTATTAGAGCACTGACTCCAGAGTATGCTGCCGAGCAGATAGTCAGGGCAGTAAAGCTTGCCTACGACGCCGCGATGGCTCGGATTCGGCATGGAGGCGCGCCTGGGATTCGGTAGCGTGGTCGTAATTCTGCAGTCCGAAGCGCCGCAAATTCAAAGGGGCACAGTTTTGTTCACACGGGAACGATCACATGAACAAAGATGACTTCAAGTTCGATCACCGCCTCCCTCCCGCTACGCGCGTTAATTGGGACTGGCTGGTCGAGCATTACTGCCGCAATAAGAAGGTTCTCGATTTGGGATGCGGCCACTCACCCGAGTTTGAGGAAGTGTGGAAGCGCGGAAAACTCTTACACAAGAGAATCCACGAGGCTGGCTGCGAGGTGATCGGCCTTGATCTCGACGAACCAGTGGTAGAACGGATGCGACGCCTGGGTTTTGATGTCGTCTGCGACGACGCAGAAAATCCACAGAACCTGAACGGTTCGGGACAGTTCGAGACGATTATCGCTGGCGACATTGTCGAGCACCTGAACAACGCCGGAGCGATGCTGGCGGCGATGAAATCCCGGCTTGCTTCCGACGGAGTCTTCGTCATTTCCACCCCCAGCCCGTTTCGCTGGTATAACCCTCTCTTCGCCATAATCGGACACGAGTTCAATCATCCCCACCACACGGCTTGGTTCTCGCCGATGACGCTTACCACTCAGGCAGAGCGTCACGGTTACAAGGTCGTTCGCTGGCATGTGATGGATTTAGTCACGGCACCCATAGATCATGCGGACTCGACCGGGAAGAAGTTGGGAAAGCTGCTTTTCAAGATTACAAACACAGTGCTGCGCCAGGTGATTTTCCGTCGCAACGAGTGGCTATCTGACACCATCGTGGTGGTGTTGACTCATGCGTAATTCTCTCCGCCTAATGCGTGGTTCCAGAATGATTTGAGCCGTCCTTGAAAATTGTCATGGTTCACAATGCTTACCGGCAAGCGGGTGGTGAAGACGCCGTGATGAACGCGGAAAAGGATCTTCTCCTCCGAGCCGGACACGAAGTTATCCAATACCTTCGGCATAATAATGAGATTAAGTCCGGAGATGCCTGTTCCAACATTACGCTGGGCTTTCGAACGGTTTGGTCCTCGGGCTCTCGGAATGAATTGCATCGGCGGCTCAAAGAGTGGAAGCCCGACGTCGTCCATTTTCACAACACATTTCCGCTCATCTCGCCTGCGGCCTACTTCGCCTGCCGGGAACTCAGGGTGCCGGTTGTCCAGACACTCCACAACTACCGCCTATTCTGCGCGTCAGGTGCGTTCTTTCGCGACGGCCAGGTGTGTGAAGACTGCCTCGCGAAAAACCGCTGGCAAGCAGTGCGGCACGCTTGCTACCGGCAATCGCGCGGTGCTAGCGCAACGGTGGTGGCCATGCTCTCTTTTCACCATTGGTATGGCACCTGGAAGAAGCTGGTCGATCGCTACATCGCACTCTCGGAGTTCTCTCGCGCGAAGTTTGTCGAAGCTGGCCTTCCCGCGGAGAAGATCGTCGTAAAACCCAATTTCGTCCTCCCGGTCCCTGAAGCTAAGACCGCATCGAGAGACTATGCCGTTTTCGTCGGACGCCTCTCGGAAGAGAAGGGATTGCGGACACTGCTTCAAGCCTGGCGCCAGGTAAATCGCAAGTATGCACTACGGATAATCGGCGATGGCCCGCTATTTAACGACCTTCAGTCGGAGATCAGTCGCTCGGGCTTTTCGAATGTTCATTTATATGGACGCTTGCCTCGCGAGGCATCCCTGGAGGTCTTGCAAGGTGCGAAGGTTCTCATCTTGCCTAGTAACTGCTACGAAAATTTTCCGTTGACGATAGCTGAAGCTTACGCGTGTGGCACCCCTGTCATTGCATCTCGCCTCGGAGCGATGCAGGAAATCGTCCATGACGGCCGTACCGGGCTGCACTTTGTCCCTGGTGACGCAGACGATCTAGCGAAGAAAGTTGAGCGGGCATGGGTGCATCCCGACGAAATGCGCGAAATGGGTCGGAATGCCCGTATGGAATACGAGGCGAACTACACTGCGGAACGCAATTGCGAAATACTCATCGACGTTTACCAACAGGCCATGCATGAAGCGCGAAAGCGGTTGAGGTCCTACGATCGGAAGCTCTTGCGTTTCGCAGATTAATGCATCGAATCCGGCTCCTGAATAGAAGCTGCTGTTCCCAAGAGATTCTCGACGATGGAGATTAAGAACCTGGCCCACGAGTTATTCCATTTGTGCGGGGCTTGTCATGTTACTAACTATCCGTAACTAATTCCTGCTGTTTTCAATCACTGACCATCCAGGGGAGGACATTTCATATGCTAGTGAATCGTCGTGTAGTTGTAACCGGTGCCGGAGGTTTTATCGGACACCATCTGGTGAAGAGGCTTAAAAGTGAAGGTCTGTGGGTGCGAGGTGTGGACATCAAGGAGCCGGAATTCGGGGCGTCGGCCGCTGACGAGTTCGAGTTACTCGATCTTCGCAAGTATGATAACTGTCTCTTAGCAACTCGTGGCGGTATTGCTCAGGTGTATAACTTGGCGGCGGACATGGGCGGCATCGGGTACATCACTGCGTCGCACGCCGATATCTCACGCAACAATATTCTGATCAATGCCCACATGCTCGAGGCCAGCCGTCTCAACGGAGTGTCACGGTTTCTGTTCTCCTCGTCTGCCTGCGTGTATGCCCAGTCCAAGCAGCGCTCCCCGGAAGTTACTCCTCTGCGCGAAGAGGATGCTTATCCTGCCGACCCCGAGGCGGGTTATGGATGGGAGAAACTCTTCACTGAAGAGCTGTGCCGCTATTACTGGCAAGACTATCGCTTCGAAACTCGAATCGTGCGATTCCATAACGTCTACGGGCCCCTCGGAACCTATGAGGGGGGCAAAGAAAAAGCGCCCGCCGCAATCTCGCGCAAGGTGGCACTGGCCAGAGACGGCGGCGACATTGACATCTGGGGTGACGGCGAACAGACGCGCTCTTTCATGTACGTGGACGACTGTGTCGAGGGAATGCTACGGCTAATGTCATCTGACTATCGGGAACCTCTGAATTTGGGCACGGATCGGTTGATCACTATCAACGAACTGGTGGAACTTATCGCTAAGATCGCAGGCAAGCGATTAAGTTGTCGTCATGATCTCAACAAACCTCAAGGTGTGCGTGGCCGCAACAGCGACAACCGCCGCCTGCGACAGACCTTGGGATGGGAGCCTTCCGTGTCGCTCGAAGAGGGCCTCGTCGTCACGTACCGATGGATTGAAAACGAGTTACGCCGTGCCGGACGCCTCCTTAACCTTTACAGCGCTCGCAGCGCCGACTAAGAACCGCGCTAACCTGCTTGGCGTCGGCGTTCACGCGATCGACCTTTCCAGCGCAGCCGGCATTATCGAAAGTGCCGTTCACCAAGGGAGGAAGGGATATGTTTGTGCTACTGGCGTGCACGGCGTGATGGAGGCGCAACGCGATCCCCAGTTCCGGAGAATTCTCAACCAGGCCCTCCTTGTAACCCCCGATGGCGCGCCTACCGTTTGGATTGGGCGCATACAGGGCTACCCCAGGATGAAACGCGTTTTCGGTCCCGATCTGATGCTGGAAGTGTGTCGACGTTCAGCTGGAACTGGAATCCGCCACTTCCTCTATGGCGGGAATCCTGGGATTGCTGCCGAACTCGCGGAAAGCTTGCGCCGCAGGTTTCCTGGACTCGAGGTGGCGGGGACATTCACGCCTCCCTTCCGGCCTCTGAAGCCATCAGAGCAACTTGACGTCGAAAAGCAGCTGGAAGCCACGCGGCCAGATATCGTTTGGGTAGGACTAAGCACACCAAAGCAGGAAAGGTTTATGGCCGATAACTTCCGCCGGCTTCGCTGCAAAATAATGATAGGAGTGGGAGCAGCTTTCGACATTCACACCGGCCACCTGAAAGACGCCCCGCAGTGGGTCAAAGATGCGGGACTCCAATGGGCCCACCGGCTCTGCCAGGAGCCTCGGCGCCTGTCGAAACGCTACCTGGTGAACAACTCGGCTTTCCTGGTTGCCATCGGCCTTCAACTCGCCGGACTTCGTTGCCATCCCCTTCCACCTTCCCCGCCATCCTCCTGACTGCCTCCCGGTTGCCAATTCCGCTCTGACTCGGCCGGGTACGGCGCGTCACGGCACCCGTTTGCACTGACATGATCCGAAGATCAAAGACGGCTACTGCTTTTATTTGGAGCTTCATCGAGCGGATCGGAACACAAGTGCTGCGCTCTGTCTTCGCCATAATTCTTGCGCGGCTGCTTTTGCCCAAGGATTTTGGTCTGGTTGCCTTAGTGTCCGTTTTTGTGGGCATCGCTGATGTCATTATGACGAGCGGGTTTGGCACCGCCCTCATTCGAAAGAAATTCGTGAGCCATGTCGATGAATGTTCGATTTTCTATTTCAATATCGTCGTCGGGGCGATCCTCACGGCGGCCTTATTTTGTGCGGTGCCTTATGTGGCCGAATTCTACGGGCTGCCTCAGTTGACATTGATTGGGCGCGTCGCCTCTTTCGATGTGCTGGTCACTTCCCTATGTATCGTGCCAGGGTCATTGTTGGTCAGGAAGCTTGATTTCCTCACGCTATGCAAGGTTTCCATCACTTCGATTGTCGTTTCGGGCGTCCTGGGAGTCGTATTGGGATGGAGAGGATTTGGTGTTTGGAGCATTGTCGCCCAACAGCTTTCCGGCAACCTGGTATACGTCGCGCGGTTGTGGATACTGACGAAGTGGCGACCAGTCGCGGGCTTTAGCTTCCAGTCGCTCCGCGGCATGTTCGGTTTCGGTTCGTCGTTTGCTTGCATCAGCCTGCTCGACGTTCTTGCCAGAAACCTATCCTCCGCAATTATTGGCAGGCGGTTCACAACGGCTGAAGTTGGACTCTATTCGCGAGCCACACAGCTCGAGGAGCTTCCTGTCATGACCATTTACCTTGCGGTATCACGACCCAGTCTGGCAGTCTTCGCGGCGTCGCAGGACGACAAAGTAGATTTAGCATATCGCTTTCGCTCAGCGCTCACCCATCTGGCATTGATCGTTTTTCCGGTCATGGCCGGCTTGGCAGTTGTCGCCAAGCCCTTGGTTGTGGCTTTGCTGACCGCCAGATGGCTCGAATGTGTGCCGCTTCTTCGATTGCTTTGTGCCGTTGGAGTTTTTCTTCCCCTGCAAAGACTTAACCTGAACGTAATTATCGCTAAAGGTCATTCAACTTTGTTTCTGCAATTGGAATTCGCGAGAACCGTGATGGCTGTCATCTTCATTTCGATAGCCGGATATTTTGGCATCAAAAGTATGATCTTGAGCCAGATTGCTGCGATGGCAGTCACCTGGTACATAAACAGTGTTTCGGCTAGTCGAACACTTTCCTATTCCTTCTGGAAGCAATTGGTCGATATTTCACCTTATGCGTTCGCAAGCGGCGCAATGGCTGGCGCCATGATTTGGGCAGAACGCATGCCTTTTGGCAACGATATAAACCTGCTTATCGGTCAGACCCTCGTGGGGGCAGGCCTCTACGTCGGCCTCTGCTGGATCTTCCGCTTGTCGGCCTTCTCGCAACTCAAGGGCGTGGTGAAAATGGAATGGGCGCGTTTTTCGCCGCTGGGACACGGCGTAAGAAGGGCGCCGGCGCCGCAATCTCGCTTTCGAGACCGATAGACATTTTACAAATCCTTGACGCATCTATGACAAGGGCACGTGCGCGGTGAGTTAGTTTTGTTCTCACCAGTCGACCGAGGAGGCCGGACTTGTCTGTCGGGCGTATTGCCGTTTTCCTGCTGGCGGAGAATTGTTTGCTTCGCGAAGCTTTGGTTCGCGTCCTGCGAAACAAGGAAGATATGGTCGTGGCCGGTGCAATTCCATTCTCGCCTTCTGCTTTGGAGAAGGTCTCGGCCGCGAAGCCCAATGTAGTCTTGCTTGACTCCCCGAGTATCGCATTGAGTGGTCCTCGCCTGGTTTCGCGGATGAGGCATTCGAGAGCAAACCCCAAGTCAATAATGGTCGGCATGGAAGAAGATGAGGCCACTTTCTTGCAGGCTGTGGGCGAAGGAGTCGTGGGCTACGTCCTGAAGGACGCGTCGGCCACTGAGATCGTTCGCGTGATCCGGGCGGTCGCGGCAGGCGAAGCGGTCTGTCCACCCCAGTTTTCGTTGTCCCTGTTCCAATGTGCTGCTCGGGACGTTTGCTTCACTTTCACACCGCCGCAAAAGACGAAATTCGGCTTGAGCCGGAGGGAGCAGCAACTCGTTGGGTTGATCCGCCTCGGACTTTCAAACAAGGAAATCGGAAATCGTCTGAATCTATCGGAGCACACCGTCAAGAATCATATCCATCGCATTCTGCGGAAGGTTGGCGCAAGCGACCGCTTGGAGATCGTCGAGCAGTGCCAGTCAGAGAGCCCAGCATTGGGCCTCGTAAATATGACTGCTTAACGTTCGATAGGCAGGTCGCGTGTTAGCTCACGTCGATCGTCGAGAACTCCCCTACCAAAGTTCTTCGTAGCCAACCACCACCGCGCACCGTGACAGAGTGTCGGACCCAGAGTCTTAGCATGATAAACGACCCTGGAGGTAACATAGAATAGATACTTGGCGTATCGATGAGATGGCCAAAATCGTTTTCTTCGTCCTTGCCTGGTTGTGTCTTGTCCCGGCGCACCGACCGTGGGTATTCGCATGGGCGCAAGAGCTTTGCGGAGGACAGCTCGCTTGTCTTGGGAAGACTCGAGCAAAGCGATGTGCAACCACACTCCATCTTTATTGGTGCGAAACATCCCTTCCAGTGGCGAATGGCTGAATAAATCAAGCCACCGCTGAACTGCCGGGGACAGGGCTCTCACTTCTGCTTCTATTTCTGCCGGGAGATCGCAGGCAAACCAATCTTTCGCCAGGCGGAAGCTGATCGCTTCGCGGGATCGCAGCGAATCATTGTGCAGTTCTCGCCACCGCAACCAAAAAGGCTTATTGCACGCATTCGTGTGCAGAAAACGAGCCATCTCATAGATGCGGTGCAGAACCCAGTTTCCGCTCAACAGATCTCGCAGTGCGTGCAGCGCGGAAAAGCCAAAGTTGTCTATGGGGTCAAGGGCTGGGAACCTGCAGTCCTCTAAATGGCGCGTCACACGTCGCGCCCAGAAGTCCTCCAGACCCTTTGGAGCAAAGCGAGCGTTGTTCTCATTCCACAGACAATAATGCAGCTCGATCGAAGGCGGCATCTCAGGATCGAAAGCATTTCGGCGCCATTCCCAGCCTGTGTTGCGAATCATCGCGGGCAGATGATCCTTGGGAAGATTTTCAAGTCCCAGCAGCGGCTGATAGCTGAGACTCAGCAGTGCGTCTCGAGCGCGAAGAATTGACCCCGACAGACAATAGATATCGATATCGGACTGCATCCGCAGACGTGGATCTTCAACATATCCGGGATACTGAGCGAAGCCCTTAATGACTAGATACTCAACTTGAACATCCTCGAGCGCCTTCGCCAGTTCCAAATAAACGCGCTTAATATTGTCAAAACGCCTGGCATTGTCGGAGGCGTTTCGTTCCATTCGCTCGCGAACCCAGTCCGGCAAGACATCCATATCCCTGCAGTTTCGCCACAAGGCCAGCGTCAAGTGGGCGAGATCACAGAATTCCAGCAGTTGGTGCCACTCGGATTCGTCCAGCGTTTGCAAGGCTTCAGGATGGGCTCTGCGGAATTGAAGTGCCGATAATAGCGCCGGGAGTGGTGCGGGATTTCGACGCATCGCGTTTCAGCGAAAGCGGACGCTCTCACTTTCTCGTCCGCTCAGTTTCCTTCCCGGACGAGTGTCCCGAGCCGCTCTACCGCCCAGTCCAAATCGCGATAGCGCATCTCGAAGACTTTGGCAGTGAGCAGGTCGTGGATGGAGGCGCTCTGAGCCCTATGAACTTCGTCTTCCCCGAAGCACATGTACTGCTCAAAATACTGCAGGGCGATTTCTTTCGGAAGGGTCAAAAGGATAGGCGGAGCGGGCTCGCGCCGGTTGAGGAAGACGATATAGTCAACCTGACATTCCGCTGCCGTCGCTATTTTTGGCAGGGTCGCGGAGGCCAGCTCGATCGCCATTTTGCCGGTGGCGCGAGGCGTGACGCGTTGGTCCTTCAATTCCGGGAAAAGCTCCGCCGCCGACTCGCGAAAGCGCATTTGGCGGGGATTGCCGACAACAACCCGGCCCTGGCGTCTTCGGACAACGGCGCTGCTATCGTCCGAGAGGAAATTCCAACCGCTGCGCGCACAGGCAAAAGCCAGTGACGACTTGCCGGCTCCCGACTCTCCGCACAGCAACACTCCCCGGCCTTCACTCTGAACGCAGGCGGCATGAAGGGGCGTCAAATACAACGCTTCCAGAAGAGTCGATACCGCGGCTTCCAGGAAGTAGTAGCGGAGATAGGCTCTGTCCGCGGCCGCAGACTGTGTCAGCCAAGCAAAAGCAAAACCGCGACTCAGATCGCAAACGCTAAAATTTCCGGCGTCCGCGATGATTGTCAGCAAATTACCCCGCGATCGGCAAACCGGCGGCGGAGGGCAGTCCCTCGAACCATCCGCCATAACGCCGATCTCCAGGCGAAGAGGAAGCTCAGAAAACTTTTTCTGAAAACCGCCCCAGCTTTCTTCGGCGGCGACCAGCACTTCACCGGAGTTCGTGGCAATTTCTAAGGCGAAACCCAAGGGATAATACGTACCCCGCAGAGGCAGCCTGAAATCTCTGAGCACAGGATCAGCAGCGGTCACAGCGCCAGCGGTGTTGATAGCATCCAGAGTCAACGTATCGGACATTGCTATCCTTTCTGGAATCCAGCGTCAACAACTGCACTTCAGGGCAACGGAACCGCACCCGCGCGAAATGCCAGTCCAACCTGGGGACGGTTAGTTTAGCGCCGAAATTCTGGCAACCTTGATTTTCATTTTTTGCTGCGTGCCCGATACCTGCACTTTATGTCCGGCGAACTCTGCCGCCTTGTCCTGGTCGTCCAACTGGTAAATCGTTTGTTTGGCCGAATCGTACAAGACGTACTTGGCGCCCAGCTTAATACACTGCGCGGCGCACGAGCTCTTATCCGAGCCCATGCTCTTCATGTCGTGCATCATCTGATCATGCGATCCGGCTTTGGCGCAAAGCGAGTCCATAATCTCGCCGGTAATTGTCGAAATATTATTGGAGTCGGATTGCGCTGCGTACATGGACCCCGTCATGAGCGTGATTGCGAGCAGATTTGCAATCCGGAGGAAAGGTCGTTTGGTGCTCATTTGATCGTTAAACCCCTGCTTTCTGAGATGTGATACTGCGAAGAATGTAAATGAGAGGGCTCGTCCATTTGTCAGACCTTTGTAAACAGTTTGCAACTCTTTCGCCGTGCGCTCTTGTCACCGCTCGTTTACCTGTCCGCGATTCCACTGACGGCGATCGCCGACTTAGTTACTTCGCTAGAAAGGTGTTGGGATTGAGGAAAACCGGGGATGCACAGGGTGTGATGGAGGCCTCACATGAAAAGTGACGAAGAGTTAACCGTTCTGTGACAAACCGGATTTCTGCCGGATTTAGTCTCATTGCAGGAAAAAAGAAATGCGCAACTTCGCTCTTGGAATCATCGCCGCATTCCTGGTGCTTGGGCTTGGGGGACTTGCCATTGCGGGCTTTGGTTTCATGCCGACAAACGCCGATTCGAGTCCGCCCGCCGTGGAAAAACGCATTGCCACGAGCGCGCTCCATGCCGCAATGAGCCGGCGCGCTCCGCGTCTAAGCAATCCCGTTCCCGCAAGCGATGAAAACCTGATCGCGGGCATGAAAATCTACACGATCAACTGCGCCGTTTGTCACGGCACACTCGATAATCAGCCGAGCCCTCTGGAACATTCGTTTTATCCGCCCGTACCGCAACTCGTTCTGGATCCAATCGATGACCCTCAGTGGCACACCTATTATGTGGTTCGCAATGGTATTCGCTACACGGGTATGCCTTCCTGGCGCCACGCGCTGAGTGAGCAGGAGATGTGGAAGGTTACGGGCTTCCTCTCGCATGTTGAAACCCTGCCCCCAGCTGTGCAGGATTATTGGGTTCAGTCTTACGGCATTCGTCCGCGAGTCGCAACGGAGAGTCACAGCCAACCTCAATGAATGCGTTCCCAACGCCGCTGCCCCATTCTGCCGCCCCATTTCTGCCGCCACATGGCCGGTCGGCTGAGAATGTTGGCGCGGATTGACGGCGACCGTGGGTTGCCGGCGTCGCTTCCGCGAGCGACCCCAGTCACCGCGGCCATCGCCAGAGACCCTGAGCGCGCCAAAAGATCGCATAAGAGTTCCCAGATGAACTGCAAAAAATTGCGAATTCCTTACGGATTTTTTATTCGATACTCACGGGTCGTCGCATCGAATGGAGCAGATTGAGGAATTTGGGTAAGATTGCAATGGTCGCAGTGATATCCAAGATGCTTGCAGGAAGCACATTCCCAATATTTTGGTCCCGCCAGGTAACGGCGTTTCATCATGTTCCGGGGCCGGAGCAGACGCAGTCCCACCATGCCGCGTTCTGAAGACAGCGCGATGCGAGGGCAGGCGGAAGACGTTCTGCACAATAATAGCGAAGAGCGAATCCGCCTAATCCTCGATTCCGCCACGGAAGCGATCTGTGGCTGCGATTCAGCAGGTACTTGTCTTTTCTCAAATCTTTCGGCGGCACGCATACTCGGATACGACGACCCCGCCGAATTACTCGGGAAAAACATGCATGCGCTGGAGCACCATACCCGAAAAGACGGCACCCCATATCCGATTGAAGAATGTCCCATCTATATCGGCTTCCAAAAAAACGAGGACGTCCACAGGGACGATGAGGTTTATTGGAGAAAGGATGGCACGAGCTTTCCTGTGGAATTTTGGTCCCATATTGTCGTTCGCGAAGGTCAAACCCTGGGCGCCGTAATCACCTTTATCGATATCACGGAACGGAAACACGCGGAAGCGGCGCTGCGGAAGAGCGAGGAGCGGTGGCGGTCCGTGTACGAGAATTCGGCCATCGGGGTGGCGCTTACAGATCTCAACGGACGCTTCCTGGCGGTGAATCGCGCCTACGAGAAAATGTTGGGCTACACCGAAGAGGAACTCCGCAAGCTCACTTTTCTGCAGATCACCGAAGAGGATTATCGCGACGCCAACTGGGAGTTGGTCAGCGAGCTGTTAAAGGGAAAGCGACAACAGTTTCAGATCGAGAAACAATATCGACACCAAGATGGCACCCTGCGGTGGGTCAGCAACAACGTTTCATTGGTTCCGGGTACGGAAAGCATGCCGCGATTTATCATGGCGCTTTCCGAGGACATCACGGAGCGGAAACAGGCGGAGGCGGCGCTCCGAAAAAGTGAAAGGGAACTCCGCACCATTATCGAAACCATTCCGGCTTTCGTCGTGAGCGCTCTACCTGATGGCTCCGTGGATTTTCTGAGTCAAAGTTTAGTGGATTACACGGGCCTCTCCAAAGAGCAGTGGCTGGGCTGGGGGTGGAGGGACTTAGTCCATCCCGAAGATGCCGACAGGACAGTGGACAAGTGGCGGGCGGCATTGGCGGGTGGAGAACCTCTCGAGGTAGAGGTACGCCATCGGCGGGCGGACGGAAAATATCGCTGGGACCTGGTCCGCCAAGCGCCGCTGCGCGACGATAAGGGAAACATCGTCAAGTGGTATGGGACGCTCCACGACATCGAGGACCGGAAACAGGCGGAGGCGGCGCTCCGAAAGAGTGAAGAGAAGAATCGCATCCTGCTTCAGATAAACAATGCCATCATCACGAATCTGACGCAACAGGCACTCCTGCATTCCATTTCCGAGGCCTTGCATCCTGTCTTCCCATTTGACCGATGCGCGATTACGCTCCATCAGCCGGAGAGAGATTCTTTCCGTTTCCTCGCCGTGGAGGGAGACCTGCTCTCGGACTACTTTAAGACGGGACTGGAGCTTAGCCGCAACGAGACCTGCGGCAGTTGGGTGTTCGAAAATTTGCGGCCGCTCGTGCGCCGCGATCTGGAAAAAGAGCAGCAGTATCTCAATGAGCGCCGCCTTGCCGCAGAGGGTATCCAGTCGATGTGCGTCGTGCCCCTAGTTTTCCAGGGAAAGTGTATCGGTACGCTCAGCTTGGTAAGCCGGGAAAAGGATCGGTATTCGGATGAGGACGCCGTGTTCCTGCAGGAAGTGGCGAACCAGGTCGCATTGGCGATTCAGAATATGCAGTCCTATCAGGAAATTGACAGCCTGAAGGCCAGGTTGGAGAAGGAAAACGTTTATCTCCGGGAGGAACTACGCACGGAGCACAACTTCGAGGAGATCGTGGGCAATAGTCCGGCGCTGCTCAAGGCGCTCCATGCTGTCGATCAGGTTGCTCCAACAGATTCAACCGTGCTCATTTACGGGGAAACGGGGACGGGGAAGGAACTCGTGGCGCGCGCGATCCACAGCCGCAGCGCCCGCAACGGCCGTGCCCTGGTGAACGTGAACTGTAGCGCCATCTCGGCTGGTCTGGTGGAAAGCGAACTCTTTGGCCATATGAAGGGGGCCTTCACGGGGGCTCTGGAGCGGCGCGTCGGCCGCTTCGAGCTTGCTCACGGCGGCACCATCTTCCTGGACGAAATCGGGGAGCTGTCCCTGGAGACGCAAGTGAAGCTGCTCCGCGTGCTGCAAGAACACGAGTTTGAGCCGGTAGGGAGCAGCCGCTCTTTGCGTGTGGACGTGCGCGTGATTGCCGCCACGAACCGCAACCTCCGCGAAGCCGTCGAGGCGGGCCGCTTCCGCTCAGATCTCTTCTACCGCCTCAACGTTTTTCCCATCGAGCTCCCCCCTTTGCGAGAGCGCCGCTCTGATATTCCCCAACTGGTGGCTTTCTGCATAACTCGATTCTCCAAGCGCCTGGGGAAGAAGATCGACGGCGTTTCGCGGGAATCGATGGAGAACTTGGTCAACTATCCATGGCCCGGAAACATTCGTGAGCTGCAGAACGTCATCGAGCGCGCCGTTGTCTTATCGGTGGACCCGACCCTCCGGCTGGACCGCGACCTTACGCCGGTTGCAGCCTCTGCGAAAGGCATGGCAGCTCCGGGGACGGATGCTCCAGAGCATCAGCCGACTGACCGCAATTCTCCACAGCCACTCCCAACGCTGGACGAGGTAGACAGAAACCATATCCTCGCTGCCCTTCAACATGCCGGTGGAGTGGTGGATGGTCCAAAGGGCGCGGCGAGGATGCTGAACCTTCATCCAAACACGCTTCGCCACCGTATGGGTAAGCTCGGCATCAAGGCATCTCGTCACCGTCCATCGTAGTTCCTCCCACACCAAACCCACGCCTAACTACCAAATGTGGTGGCTCCGCGTCTTAGTCCGGCGTACGGGTGGAGACAGCTGACTGCGCTTTCGGGGAGCCGGATGGAGAACAGAAGGCGACAAGCCTTCGCAACTTACTGATTCTAGATAAATATTAGCTCGGGCGGTCTCGGTGGGTCCCGGGATATCGCTCAGATCATGGCCTGGTTTTCTGAAGGGCATGTCAATTGCTTTATCAAGTCCATAGGAGATCGGGTGAACCGCGATGCTAAGAGTCACGGTTGTCGAGTCGTCGAGGAATGCCGTGACCCTTCGGGTAGAAGGTCGGATAACGGGTTCCTCGGTCGCGGAGCTTCGCAGAGCTTGCGATGTGCATACTTTCGCCGATGAGGTTCGATTGTGCCTCGAGCTGGCGGACGTTTCATTCGTCGATGCCACAGGGATATTACTCCTCAAAGAACTGCGGAGTCGCGGTGTCGGTCTGATCCGAGCTAACACGTTTATCGCCGAACAACTCAAATTCGAAGATGGGGCATCATGTGACCGGAGCGAATATGACTGACTTCTCGACAGAATTCCCAGGCAGAGCAGTGGCAGACAACGATCTCGACCTTGTCCATGCCACCCAGAATGGAGATATGTCTGCTTTCGAGCAACTCGTAGGGCGATACGATCGCAAGCTCTTCCGAATTGCCGAACACGTCACGCGCAATCGGGAAGATACCCAGGACGTCGTTCAGGAGAGCTTCTTGAAGGCCTTTCAACACTTGGGTGAATTCCGAGAGCAATCGCAATTCTCGACCTGGTTGTTTCGCATCACGGTCAACCAGGCACTCATGAAGCTACGAAAGCGGCGCACTACCAAAGACATGTCTCTCGATGAAGACTTTCAGGCTGCCGAAGACATGCTTCCGCGCCAGTTCGCTGATTGGGCCGCCAATCCCGAAGAACTCTACCGAGAGTCTGAATTACAAGACATCCTCATCAAGACCTTAGACGAGCTGCAGCCAATCTTACGAACGGTCTTTGTGCTACGAGACATTGAAGAGCTCTCGGTAGATCAGACGGCAGAGGTCCTGGCCATAAGTCGCGCCGCAGTGAAGGCGCGGCTATGGCGAGCTCGGCTCCAGCTTCGCGAACTGCTAAGCGTGCACTTCAGCAAGCACAAAGAGTGTCGTGACCAGCCTCGAAGCGAACAGAGAACGGGAAGGGTTGACGGCTTGAGTTTCTCGCACAAACTCTCGGGATTAGGAAATGTGCGGAGCCAACTCATTACGCCGCAATTGCTTTACGGGCAATGAATTGGATATGTGGAGAAAATTGACAGGTTATTGACGCCCGACAACACGTGCGCCAGATTGCACGCAACGCAGCTCAAGCGGTTCGAACTCTGCCAACGATGCGGTGGAGAAGGCAAATGAAGGGTAGCGCGTCAGGACTACAAGAATTGGTCGGATTCTGCGCGATGAAGCGGCACGGTGATACCTGAAGTTTGAATCAAGCGGCGATCCCGCAGAAAGAGGAAAAGCTTATGGCAACTGCTACTTCCTTGGCAGCAACCTTGAACGCTCCAATATCCGAACTCGGACCGCCCTCCGCGGTTATGGTCGATCTACGCCACCCAGGATCTTCGGGGTGCGATCAATGCAAGAAAGTTGCGAATTTGATCCCCAGTTTGCTCCTGGCAATTCTTAGCGCTAGCTCAGGTGTCGCGGACAAGGTCGCTGTCCCGAAAAGGGGCGTCGACGATTACGTCATCCTACCGTTCGACTCTTTGGAACTTGTTGCGCATCTGCGCGCGCTAGTGAGGCGTGCTCCGCGCGTCAGTCCGGAAAACTTATATGTTTTTGATGATGTAATGGTGGACTTTGCCAAGGCCGAGGTCACTCGTTGCGGCGCGAAGATCACGGTCACGGTAAAGGAATTCAAGACGCTGGAGTTTTTCACAAAGAACGCCGGTCGCGTGATCTCGCGGAATGAACTTCTCAATAAAGTTTGGGGATACCAGAACTATCCGAGTACACGAACGGTAGACACCCACATCCAGAGGTTACGGCAGAAACTGGAGAGCGACCCTTCGCGCCCGTCACACTTTCTCACAACACGCGGCATGGGCTATAAATTTGTGCCGTAAGCGGGAGCAGCGCAAAGAGCCGGGGGCGAAGACAGAGCTGTCCATCGACCAGCGTCCCCTGCACAAAAAGACAAGCTTCGGGTTGAGTTCTCGGATCTGGAAATCGAATCCTGAAGAACTGCACAAGACGTCAGAATTACAGATTGTCCGTGAAAAGCCCTTGCCGGTCCTCGGCCACCTCATATAGTCGACGAAGCGCTTCTGTATGAGATTCAGGCATACACAATACTACAAATAAGTTGAGGTATCGTGCAGGTGAAAGGGTCAAAGTCCGAACCTGAAGGATTTTTTATCAAATCGTTGTAAGAGAAAGCAACAAGGAAATAAACGAATATGCAGACTTCATCACTTCATCAGACAGGAATTAAAGACAAGGTCGTGGTAAATCACGGGCGCAAGTAGCGGAATTGGTGAGGCGACGGCGCTCCCTGCTCGCTGAGCGCGGTGCGAAGATCGTACTTGGGGCGCGCGGACTGGATCACCATCTCTATCCGCTTTATGCCCTGGAGCTCAAAAAAGGAGCAAAACCTCTTCCTATCATGAAGAAGGTCCTTCAGGTTCTTGCGGACAAGGACGACTGGCGGAATGCGTTTTGGTTCGGGAGCGTAAACACTTATCTCAGGAACAAAATGCCGAAAGAACTTCTGAAGTCGAAACCTCAGGAAGTGCTGCGGGCGGCCGAGATCGAGGCGTCGGGCGTACAGCACAGGTGGGAGAGCCGCATATCGCACAAGCTCTAACAGGGTTCGATCCCGTTCGGTCTGTGTCTCACTACAATTCGAATGCGGAATGACAGAGTTCGCTGCTACTGCTTAAGGGGTTCTGTCCCTTCACTCAGGATCTTCAGATAACGTGAATATCCGAAGACACGGGCTCGGCGCTTTCCCGTGACCTCCTTGGCTATGCCTAGGCGAACCAGGTGATCCAGGGCAACCGTCACCGTGGGGATGGATAGCTTAAGCTCGTCGGAGACAGCGCCGATACCTGCCAGAGGTTTCTTCTGCATGTACTCATGAACACGCAGTGCACAAGACGCAGCGCGTCCGATTGTCTGAATACGGTCTCGATCTTTTGCGAAGAGCGTCAGAATCTGTTTTGCGGCATCAGCGGCGGAGCGCGCCGTGATCTCCGTCCCTTCGAGAAAAAAAGCCAGCCACTCTTCCCAGGCACCGTCTGTTCGTACACGCTGAAGCAGATCGTAGTACCGGTCGCGGTTCGTTTTGAAGTACAGGCTGAGGTACAAAAGAGGCTCTCGCAACGCGCCCTTGGAGCAAAGCAAGAGTGTGATCAACAGACGCCCGAGTCTGCCATTACCATCCAAGAAGGGGTGAATGGTCTCAAACTGCACGTGAACCAATCCGGCCTCGACCAGAATGGGCAACTTGTGTTCTTCGTCGTGGAGAAAATGCTCAAGGCTATCGAGACACTCCATCAACCGCTCTGGCGGAGGCGGAACAAACACAGCATTGCCGGGACGCGTTCCGCCGACCCAGTTTTGCGACCGGCGGAATTCGCCGGGGGTTCTGTTGGCCCCACGTCCGCCGCGCAACAGGATGGCGTGAATTTCGCGGATGAGTCGGAGAGAGAGAGCGGAAAGCCGCCCGCGATCCGACGAAGCCCATGTTGCACCGCGGCGACGTAGTTTGAGACTTCCTCGACATCGTCAATCGGAACACTCGGTTCAGCGTCACTTTCAAACAGCAATAGATCCGAAAACGACGATTGCGTTCCTTCAATCTGGGACGACAGTAGTGCTTCTTTCTGGATATACAGGAACAGGAAGAACTTCGTGTCCGGAAGCAAGGTGGTGAGGCCATCGAGTCGGCCTAGCGCCTGGTTAGCACGGTCAAGATGCTGATACAGCCCCGCCAATTCCACAGGCGGATTAGGCGGCAGCCTTGGTGGGATAAAGGCCCGCACTCGTTCTCCAGTGACCGTCGTTGTCACCTAGGTCCCCAGCCTCGACTTGTTTTCAGTGACCACTCGCGTTATGAAGGGTTCCTTTAATAAGCGCTCGCACTATTAAAGGATATGGCATTATTTCTTAGTAAGCAACCGGGCCTGCTGGACCGCTGGATCTTCGCACCATTCGCAGGTGCCGGTCTGGCCATGAGGAAGTCCACAGATTGGCGGGATTGGACTATCCGAGACTTGTCAAAGGCACGGATTTCTCAATGAACGACTGGCACCGTTGAGAAATCTAAACTGACACTTTAGCCATGATCAATGGTTTCTCCCTTCCAGGCGGCCCCGTCTGCATTGCGGAGGGCTTGCTGGACTTAATGACCAGTGAGGACGAATTGGCAGCCGTTCTCGCCCATGAGGTGGAACACATTGACCACTATCATTGTGTCGAACGTGCACTTCGAAGCCCAGCTGCGCAATCTGAAACTTGATGTTGTCGGGATGCTCGTGCAGATCCCGCTGACCGTGTGGGAAGCAGGCTATAAAAAGGATGAGGAACTGGAAGCAGACCGCGAAGGCATGCGGCTTGCGGTCCTCAGCGGCTACCCACCATATGGCGCAGTCACCTTATTCGAGAAATTCGCCAAGTTGCACAACGAATACATCCTTCACGCCCAGAGTCCGGAACAAGAACTTTCCGAGTTGGCAATTCAAAATCTCGAAGGGTACTTCCGTTCCCACCCTCAGCCGTCCGAGTGCCTCGCCCGAGCCAATCGATTGATAGCACAAGAAGGCTGGCAAGATCGCAAGGCGCAAAAACCATTTCGAGTCGAATATGAAGTCCACAACGGCAAGTACGTAAAGTGACGGAACCGCTCAGGTTGATTCAACTTAGGTTCGCTGGGGTGAGCAGCGAAGGCGTTGAAGGCAACGGCGCGAGGGGCCGCCGCTTTTGCAGCATCCGCAAGATATAGTAACCGGCTGCGGCAGCAGCAAGGTGCTTCAAGGTGTGACCACTAACGATGTGCCCAGCCGCGAAGATTGGTTTGTCGAGGGCTTCCAAAACCTTCGCCAGCGCATAGAAACCGACCACAATGGCCAAATCGGATCCTCGTGTGTATCGCTGTGGCAGGAACAGCGCTAGCAACAGCACCAGCGCCGAATACACCTGCGCGGCGGCGTAAAAACGCAAATCGCCGGAGCCTCGCATCTCACCCGCATACCACTGCAACACGCTGCCCATCCCAACAAGAACGAGGATGGGTAGCAGCCAGAGGCCGGCTCGGAGACTGATGCGCTCCGCGATGATTGCCGCTACCATCGACATGAACGCGATGGTCATCGGCAGTCTGTCCCACACCAGTCGCGAATTGTTGGGAGACAAGTGGTAGTAGGAGGAACCAAACGCTGTCAGTAGCAGACCCACAAACACGAAGAGGTATGGCCATCGTTCGCCCGGCTCAAGAAAACGCCCGGCGCCGTCATTTGAATCGGACCGCAGCACGAAGATCAGGCCCAATACTCCAATTACGGCGAAAGGCAAGTTGGAAGCGACATCACCAAAGTTCGGTATGCCGAGTACACTCCGCCGATCCGCAAACAGGTGATACGCCTCTGGTTGCGGAATTCTTGGCAGCAAGAGGAAGACGAGCGCAACGGCGGCTGTAAGAGTAAGCAGCAGAGTCACACTCGTTCTTTGAGACATCGATTTGATCACCTCCCTGCAATGCGGAAGCGAGTATTCTATCTGGCTCTGAACGAGTTGAGAGGGACGGTTTCCTGTGCAGGATCTGGTCACCAATCCTTGGTTCTTGGTGCCGAGCGCAGTTGTGCAGAGTTCCTTTTTAAGCCTTTGCGCTATTAAGGGATATGGCCCGAACAGGGTCCGAGTCTGTTCGATTCGTGTGCGATCCTGTTCGACCGCTATGAGAAATCTAAACTGCCGCTTTAGATTTCTCAAAACTAGCCGAAGGTGCACCCCCGCCCCGGACGACTGACACCTTACGCAATATTCGTAATAATGTACGCAATATGCGTAACTCTCCCAACATTTGGCCGCATGTGGATTGAACAGTGCCGAAGTCGGTCATGTTCTCGATGACCTGGCGGGGTCGCGAGGCCGGTTCGACTTGCTTTCCGATGGCGGCCAAGGCTATCCGATCCTGATGACGACATGGTTTTGGAAACCGCTATCAACGGGAGTGCCAGCGCAATCGTGACATTCAATCAGCGTGATTTTGCGGCTGGAATAAAAGGCTTTAGTTGTGCGGTGATTCTGCCAGCAATGGCACTACAACAGATTAGGAGTGTGATCCCATGAGACGGAGTAATTTCGCATTGCGACTGCAGCCCTCTTTACTGGGTGTAGCTCTAAACCAGCTGATCAACCTAGCAGTGGCGGAAAAGGTCTCTGCTTTGCGTACCGAGGAGTACTTCCGGGAAAGGGGTGGCAGGACTGAACGCGCCGAAACCCTGCGGATTCTTGAACGTGCTGGACAAGGGAATCCCCCTATGGAAGGCGATGAACTTCCCCCGGAGTGGCGGAAAAAGCCAGGCCGGAAAGCGGCGAATGAGAGAGATTCGGCCAAGCGGAGACAGAAGAAAAGGGCCGCTGTTAAATAACGGCGTCGCCCTTCGCCGTCGGCCGAGATCGCGCTTGTGGATTTGCTGTCGCCGACTGAAAGGCGGCAGGGATGCTTTTGCGCTACTCCATTTAGGTCTCACATCGCGTTTTCGGGGGGAAAGAGTTCCTATTGGGTCTCTCCCGCTTCAACCTTCTGGTGGTACTCATCCACAGCGTCATTCCATTCTTGAAGTTCTTCGTCGGTCAGAAGGTGTACGTTGGTTTCTGCCACGATGCGGCCAGTTTTGTTCATCGCGTAAATAATGGCTGGATCTATTCCAGAATCGCCCGCAGCCTGCAATAAACTCTTCCATATTTCATCAGTGGACTCATCACTGAGAAATTGGGGAGCGGCGACGCTTGGCTCGAAAAACAATGGATCATCCGGACCTGGTGCGCGGCTGAACTGTTCTCGAAACAGTTCCTTTTGCTGAGCGATGATTTCGGCGTCTCATGATTGATTGGAATGATCTTCTCAGCCTCGTCGCCCTGGTGCGAGCGTTTCCGGCGACCTAATCGCTGTGCTAATCTCTTCGCCATGAATTTCAACCTCCTGTGCCCTGCGGCCGCATGGCAAGGCATCATTTTATCAACCTTTTTCTGTATCGTTATGAGTGAGCAAACATGCCCCATTCTTCATGTAACGATGATGTAACGATAAGCGGTTCCTATTGCTCCGACGGGTGTCTTAGAGGCGTGTACAGCACCACCTGCACTCTCTAAGTCCTTGCAACGACGTCAGGACAGCGTCCTTTCACTGATCCCACGTTCGGCCCGTCCGTGAACGGTCTCGCTGTGGAGACGATCGCGCCCGCGAATCAGCGGGCGGGCAATTCTGATCAAGCCATGCCCTGGTATGAGAACCTCGCCAGTCCACTCGGTCCGCTGGCATTCTGGGAGCCACAGCAACGATGGGCGTCCGCTCGCTACCAACTATTATAGCGGTGGACTATCAGGAGCGCGGAGAGACTGACCAGGCACGGCAGACGCTTGCAACGCTGCTGAATTTGTGGAAAGACGCGGACGAGAGTCTTCCTCTGCGAAAAGCCGCCTTGCAACTACAGTAATACTACCTAAGTCTCAAACACAAATTTGGATCACGCCGATTTGACGATCCCGCTAGCTCGACTCAGAACCGGGTCAACGAGTTCTGCTTTGGACGGCGGGCTGCGCTCCACTGCATAATGGGCCCCGCGATTTCAGAAACCTCCTCGACCAATGAGGTCAAAAAAGCCAATACATCGGTGCAAGGGGAAAGATTGGCGCTTTGCCCCGCCCACATCGGCACAAGATCCGGCCGGCCCGCAGCCTCTGCTGCGATTGCGAGATTCCTGACAAGTTCTCGTTGCAGCGGATAGGGCAAGATCTCGGTTCCCATTCGGTTCAAGTTCTCCATCACGCGGTTGTGGATTCCCCGCGCGAGTCTTCCCGTGAACCCTTTTGTCAGGGCGGTATGTCCGGCGTTGCGTCGTCGCAAAGTTTCGCGATGCACGCGGCTGGCGCCGGACTCCTCGCACGCCAGGAATACCGTTCCCATTTGGACGGCCTCTGCGCCCAGAGCCAGGGCGGCGATTACACCTCGTGCATCTCCGATTCCCCCCGCGGCAATCACTGGCAAATCGACGACGTCGACGACCTGTGGGACTAGCGACAGCGTGCCGGTGAGCGAATCCTCCGCCGGCCGGAGAAATGAACCGCGATGCCCCCCGGCTTCGAAGCCAGAAGCGGCAATGGCATTCACGCCGGCTTCCTGAAGTGCGGCAGCCTCGTCGGGCGTTGTCGCCGTGCCCATGGTGACGATCCCTTTTGCCCGGCACTCCTCCAGGATCCCTCTTGCCGGAATTCCGAAGATGAAGCTGAACGCCGGTACGTTCGCGTCCAGTAATACGCGGGCCTGATCTTCAAATCGCTTCGGCGAATATGGCTTGTACGCTGGACGGGGCGCCCCCAAGGCAGCAAGATCAGCGACTAACGGAGCGAGGCCCCGGTTGAATCCGTTTTCATCTGCGGTTCGCGCACCTTCATCCTCCATTGACACCCATAGGTTCATCGCGAATGGTTTGGATGTAAGAGAGCGAATCTCCGCGATTACGTTCTTGATGGCGTCGGGCGGCAAGCTGTGTGCGCCAAACGATCCGAGTCCGCCAAAGTTGGAGACTGCGGCCGTCAGTCTTTGCGATGACAATCCGCCAAGCGGACCTTGAATGATGGGATATTCGATTCCGAGCTTGGCTGTGAGCCGGTTCTGGTTCCAGGAAGCAGGCATTACGCGGATACCTCAAAAATCAACTCTAACTCGACCGGAGTGCCGAGCGGAAGGCTGGCTATGCCGTACACTAGTCGGCGAGGGTTTTTGTTTTTTTCGAAAACCTCCCGCAGTAACTCCGAAGCGCCATCAGCCACCTTTGGCTGTTCGCGGACATCGCCCGATGTGGCCACCAACACGCCGAGTCGGGCGATCCGCTTCACTTTGTCGAGCGATCCCAAATGCTGCTTCGCGACAGCGAGGCTACCCACCTACACTAAATCGCAGATTACCTCGCTCAGGAACAGCTACAACGGAGCTACTGCCGTTCCGGGCTATATTTCTGGATGAAAATTGATTCTGGATGGGCTCGCTTCTGGCCTGAGCATCTCTTTCGATATTCGGAATCTCCTGACTCGCTTCTCGGTGCATGAGCAGATTACAAGGCTGGTTTCGGTCGAAGGCTGGTTTGCGATCGCCGTGGTGGGCTGGTCTGACGATTCGATGATCTGCTTCGCGCCAACCCGCCGGTGTCGTAAGCGAAATGGGCGCGTGTGGAGTTTTCGGTCAATCTCGATGTCTCGGGGGATCCTGACCCTTCCTTTATGTCGATCGACCTGGGACGGCGCGTCATCGACAGACGCTCTTCGACACACTTCAACGGTCAGCCCCTTACCGTGGATCACGGTGCACCGCTCCCTCTGTTGGTGCGCGTAAAACTAGGTTGAGGAATGTGAAGGCCGTCACCAGGATTACGTATTCCGCGGAAGGGCCAAGAGACTATTGGGCCGAACGTGGATATTCCCGCTACGACGGAATCTAAATTGCAACGCGTTTGGTCGGGGCATTCCCGAAGGAGGGTTTACATCGTGGTCGCAATATGATTTCACGCCAGCCAATGCTGCGCCTTTTGGCCGCCCTCTTGACAGAAAGGAAGAGTCCTTCGCCGCGAGCGATGGAGGTCTATCTTGCGAAGGTCAATCAAGTTACGGAGAACTCAGACGCATGAATTCTAGAAACCATGTGGACAAGTCTGCAGTAGAAGCTGGCAGGCGGGCGGCCCTCATCGTGGTAGCCGCCGTGGCACTCACTCTACGACTCCAGTGTCAACAATCGGCTGTCGGCGATTCCACCGAGGCTTCTGGATCAGTGCGCCAACCGGCGAGGGCAGAGAGCAAGCAAACCCAGCAGAACTACCAGGGCCTAACCGCCGCGAAAAAAGGGATTGAACCGTCCGCAGAGGGATCGCTGATGGATCCGTCGACGATCGCGCTCGACGACGGCCGGTCAGCAGTTCCATCGGACAACCCGGACCCTCAACAGACTGCACCGGCCCCGAGCGGGCAAACTCCCGCCCCCAACCGTGACCACACCTTGACCGGCAACTTCTTTCACCGCTTGGCGCAGTTTTACAGCCAGGACTGGGCAGGCACCAACCCAGCTGTACCATCTGCAACCAAACGTGGTCTTCCGTCGCCCGTAGATTCGCCCCCGTTCCCATTCTCGGACTGGGGATATGGCGGGTCGTCCGACATCGGCGCCCCGGATGGCAACACCTATCCTTTAATGTCCGCGCTCAATCTCGAAAACAGCCGCACGAAGGTTTACGGATGGGTCGCGGGCAGCTTCAATTTCAGCACCTCAGCCCAAAATAACTTCCCCGTCTCATACGACATTTTTCCTAACAAGATCGAACTCAATCAGGCGGTCGTATACATCGAACGTCTCCCCGACACCGTGCAAAACACCCATTTCGACTGGGGATACCATGTGACCGGATTCTACGGTATCGACTATCGCTTCACGACCGCGAAGGGCTACCTCAGCGAGCAACTTTTGCTGTCGAATAAACAGTATGGCTTTGATCCGGTCCTCGAGTATTTCGACCTTTACTTCCCGGTCAAGGATGGTCTCAACATCCGAATTGGCCGATTCCTCTCGGTTCCCGGAATCGAAGCACAATTGGCTCCGAACAATTACAACATGACGCATTCGCTGCTCTACACCATCGATCCCTTTACCGATACCGGCATCTATGCCAGCCTCAAGCTCGATAAGCGGTGGATGGTCCAGTTTGGCGTATCGGGCGGTCACGATGTTGCACTATGGACCGATGATGCCAAAGCCTCTGGCATCTTTTGCCTGAACTATTCGACTGCGAGTAACCGCGACAATTTTTATGGTTGCGCGAACGGCATCAATGACGGCAAGTATGCCTACAACAACCTGCAAGACTATGATTTCACCTGGTACCACAAGTTCAACAGCAAATGGCACAGCGCGACTGAGACGTGGTACATGTATGAACGCGATGTGCCAAACGTCGCCGGCAACGTTGCCAATCCGATCAAACCTGAGCTTGGCGCAAACGGCGCATTCTGTGCCGCCGGACAACTACGCTGCACTGCTCCCGAGTACGCAATCGTCAACTATCTAAATCGCGACGTCACCTCCAAGTTTATGTTCGGATTCCGATCAGACCTGCTCAACGATAAGAAAGGCCAGCGGACGGGGATCGCCGGGAAATATACGGAAAATACGTTTTATCTCACCAGATACATCGGGACGACGGTTATGTTCCGCCCAGAACTCCGCTTCGATCACTCGTGGGATCGCGAGGGATACAACAACGGAAACGCAAGAAACCAGCTCTTTTTCGGCATGGATGTGATCTACAAATTTTGAGAGTGGAGGTGGTGGTTCGGCAAAAGTGCTGGCGCCACAGGTCGTGGAAGGTTTTGGGAGATTGATTTTATGCGGGACATTACTCGAAATGAATAGACCCCACCCGTTCGTTTCGCGATCAGAGGAGACATTCTCTCCCGCAACGCTCTTGCTATGACAACGACGGCATACGCCGCGGTGAGGCTTAGGTTGTGTGAGACCGTACGGTTTCACGACATCCGATGCTGCGGCAGATTTCAAGCAACTCTGTGATGTCCGAGTGAATAGGACGATGTTATGGCGAAAGTGATCGAATTTTACGTTCGAGATCTCCTTCCGAAAAAGGTGAAGTCGGTACCGCGACCACTTTAAAGGTTGCGTGGCGCAACAGTTCTTGGATGGTCTTGAGGTCCCCGCCATTGGCCTTCATCAAGGTTCCAAAACTGTGCCTTAAGGTGTGCCAACCGACTCTTACAGAAATACTGGCTTTCAGGAGCGTCGGTTTCACGTGCGCTCTGAGCGGCGACCCAGGCGAATATGGTTGGATTCCCGCTCTGTGCGGGGGGGCGGAAATCCAATCTCCCGGTTGTTGACATGGAGTTTCGAGTCTCCATCTCCGAAGCATGTCTCTAATCTCCATATTCATGGGAATCGCCTTGCGCGAAACTTCCGTCTTGCATCTGAGCTAATTTAACTCGCAAGCAGCTCGGGGGCGGAAGTCGTGGCTGACCCGCACGGGTTCCAGATCAAGGGTGCCCAAAATCATGCACCCGCCGCAAATCCTCTCGCATCGAACTGCGTTAGGAGGAAATGTTGTGAAAGCTGCAATCGTTCCTGCTATTGGAAGTTCGTGGCAGATCAAGGACGTTCCACAACCTCAACCCGGACCGAATCAGGTCCTGGTGAAAATGCATGCGAGCGGCATCTGTTACACCGACGTACATCTGACGCTCGGACACTTTCCCGGACCATTTCCCCGAATCTTAGGCCACGAGCCGGTGGGCGAGATCGTTGCCGTGGCTCCCGACGTCACGACGCGGAAGGTGGGCGACCGCGTGGGTACCGCTTGGATTCAATCCACCTGCGGGCGCTGCGAATGGTGCCAGCGTGGCCGCAGAATGTTTTGTCCCTACATGAAGGGCACAGGAATTGAGACACAAGGCGGGCACGCCGAGTACATGCTGATGAATGCCGACGCGACCTATCTGATCCCCGACAAGGTTTCCTACGAGCAAGCAGCGCCGATCTTCTGCGCCGGCTACACGGTCTACAGCGGGCTGCGCTCGGCCGATCCCCAGCCGCACGAGCGTGTGGCCGTACTCGGAATCGGCGGCCTCGGACACCTGGGCGTGCAATACGCGAAAGCAGCGGGTTTTGAGACCATCGCCATTTGCCACTCCCCTGACAAAGACAAGTTGATCCACGAACTCGGCGCGGATGAAATTGTCCGTGACGGAAAGAGCCTTGCCGCAGCGGGCGGTGCCGACATCATCCTCAGCACTTCCAATTCGACCAAGTCGATGGTCGACAGCATTCAGGGATTGCGGCCAGACGGCCGGCTGATCGCTATGGGCGCGGACGCGGAGCCACTCTCCGTCTCGCTGGTGGATCTCATCATGAAGCGCATCCGCATCATCGGCAGTCAGCAGAACGGCCCCGAATATCTCTACGAAGCTCTTGATTTCGTGGCGCAAGGGAAAGTCAAAACGATTGTCGAGACTTACCCATTGGCCGAGGCCGCCAAGGCCTATGAACGCGTTGCGGAGGGCAGGGCAAGGTTCCGCGCCGTCCTCACAATGTAGTCGGCAATGGTGAATTATGAGCAGACTGGCTAACAAAGTAGCAATTGTGACGGGCGCCTCCAAGGGCATAGGTGCTGGGATTGCAAAGGCCTTCGGAGCTGAGGGCGCGCGCGTGGCTGTGAACTATACCTCCGACCGGGAGGGCGCCAAACGCGTGGCTCAGGCGATCACCGACAACGGGGGCGAGGCGATCGCGGTCGGAGCCGATGTGTCGAAGGCGGCAGAGGTCGCGCAGTTATTCAAAGAAGTGGATTCTGCGTTCGGGCGACTGGACGTTTTGGTCAACAATGCGGGGGTATTCCGTTTCGGCGCCTTCACGGAGATTACGGAACAGAGCTTTCACCTTCACTACAACGTCAATGTTCTCGGAGCGATTCTTACGGTGCAGGAGGCGATCAAGCGGTTCGGCGCCGATGGCGGAAGCATCATTAACCTCAGCTCTATCGTCGGCTCGCATCCGGTGGCGGGAGCTCTCTGTATGCTTCCACGAAAGGCGCCATCGAGACACTGACCAAGGGATTGGCGCTCGAACTGGCACCGCGCAAGATCCGAGTCAACGCCATTGCACCGGGTCATACAGAAACCGAAGGCAACGTAGCTGCGGGAACCTTTGAGGGCGGGGCCGGCGCGGTTCTGGCTGGGCAGACCCCGCTCGGCCGGCTCGGCCGCGTCGCGGATATCTCCCCACTGGCGGTATTCCTGGCGTCAGACGAATCAGCCTGGATTACCGGCGAGGTGATTCGTGCCGCAGGCGGGCTGGTTGTCGCCACGTGAGTGCGAGGTGCTGATCTCGCAATAACCAATGCAGTCAGGGCAACACAGAGAGGAGAAACCGATGCAATTTCAAAGCGACTATTTCACTGCCTATCACAACCTGAAGCTGACACGAGATGACAAGGGTGTGCTGGTTGCTGAGTTCCACAGCAACGGCGGGCCGTTCATTATGTCCGCGCAAGCTCACACCGAACTTGTTGAGGCCTTCTACCGGATTTCGCAAGATCGAGCAAATAAGATCGTGATTATGACGGGCGCCGGCGGGGAGTTCATTACTGATGTCGATTGGTCCTCTTTCGGCGATGTCGCCGATCCTGGCGTTTGGAGCCAGGTCCACGACGAAGGCGTTCAGGTTTTGGAAAACATAGCCAACATACGAGTGCCGGTGATCGCCGCTATTGAGGGACGTGCCCATGTGCATTCAGACTACGCGCTCGTTGCCAGTGTAATTGTGGCGGCGGATGGTGCGACCTTCCGGGATGTGGCCCACTTCTCCGCGGGCGTTGCACCCGGCGACGGAATCTTTACGACGTGGAGTTATCGCGCCGGAGCGGGACGAGCGGAGGCGTTCCTGTTGAACCCGCAACCGCTGCCGGCGCGTACTGCGCACGAATGGGGAGTGGTTGCCGAGGTTGTGCCGAACGGTAAGGCACTCGGTCGGGCGCGAGAATTGGCCGTGCTGTACCTGAAGGCTCCGGAGGTGACCCGCCGAAACACACGCATCCACTTCATTCAACCGTTGAAGGAGCGCATCGTGCGAGAAGTTGGCTACGGATTGTCGCTCGAAGGGGCGTCGTCGGCCGACCTCGTCAAATCGATGCGAGCGAAGAGTGAACCTGTTGCTCAGAAAGGAAAAGTCGCATGAAGCGCAGCGAAAGCACCTCATGCCTATAGCGAAGACTGTGACCGGCAGGTCGTTCGAGTACCTGGCTCCCTGGCGACGGGCCTGACGATTTTCTTCAAGGCGCCCCACAAGGAGACCATCCCGGTGGAGATCATCAAGGTTATCCGCCAGGAGATCGCCAAGCGCAGCCCCGTTTTGATGGGAGCCAACCGTCAACCGCTGGTTGCAAATTCCGTGGGCGAGACGCTGGCCCTGAAACACAACGAATCGCCAGAAGACATGAGCTATGTCCTGCCGCTGCTGATCGCAGGAGGGTTTTGCACGGTCAATGACGGCAGGCTGTTCGTCATCCGCAAGTTCTGAACCGGAAACCTGGGGGAAGACAGTATCGAGCGTACGGTGAGAAGGACACATCTTCAATGTCCGGCTCGGTTAAAGCCGGAGTTGCGTGCGAGGCAACCAAGGAGAACAAAATGAAACCTACGCAAACCAAACCTAGCATCGTGTTTTGTCACGGCCTCTGGGCGGACGGCTCGTGCTTTAGCAAGGTGATTCCCGCACTTCAGGCAGAAGGTCACCAGGTGATCGCCGCCCAATACGCGCTCAACACCATCGCGGACGACATCGCCACCGTAAAAAGCACGCTGGGGCGGGTCAGCAGTCCGGCAATTCTTGTCGGGCACTCTTACGGCGGGAGCGTTATCACCGGCGCCGGAACCGACGACCGCGTTGCGGGTTTGGTCTACATCGCCGCGCTAGCTCCGGACGCTGATGAGACATCTCAGACCCAGCAGTCGAAGTTCCCGCAGACCGACGTCTTCTCCTACATCGAGGTGGCCGACGGACGTATCTGGCTGCGGTCCCGAAGGCATCGACTGTTTCGCAGGCGATTTGTCCGAGCAGGAGAAGAAACTCGTTTGGGCGACCCAGTGCGTGCCGGCTCCCGACCTGTTCAACGCGAAAGTTGGAGGAACTGCCTGGAAATCGAAGCCAAGCTGGTACATCGTCGCTAAGAATGACCGCACCGTCCACCCCGATATGGAACGGTTCGTTGCTAAGCGGATGCGCGCCACCACGACGGAGGTCGCCAGCAGTCACGTTGCCATGCTCTCCCACCCCGACGTAGTGATCGACGTAATCCGTGTTGCCGCGGAAGCAGTTCAAAAAGAAACGGCAGCAGCGTAAAGCACATCGGACAGATGCCCACTCAAGTTAGAACCTGGCTTGAGTGGGCGGCATGTTGGAAAGCGATTGTTAGACGGCAAATGTACCTGCGGGGGCGGAATCAGCCACGCACGTATTTGTTGAACCAGTCGATCGTGCGTTGCCAGGCCAGATCGGCCGCGGCTTCGTTATACCGTTCCGGCGTCGCGTCACAATTGAATCCATGTACGGCGCCGGGGTAAATATAGCCTTCGTGCGGAACGCGCGCCGCGTTCAGAGCCTGATCGTAAGCCGGCCACGTCGCTGCCAGTCGCGTGTCGAGCTCCCCGTGATGCACCAGGATCGCCGCCTTAATTTTCGGGATGTCCTCGGGAGCGGGAGGACCGCCATAAAACGGCACCGCTGCCGCCAGGTCGGCTCCCAACCGCACCGCCAGCATATTGGCGGTCGAGCCCCCATAGCAGAAGCCGGTAGCGCCGATCTTTCCCGTGCAGTCAGGGCGTGACTTCAACCACATGGCCGCGGCCACCATATCTTCCGACATCTTGCTCTTGTCGATCTTGTTGAACATCTGGCCGCCCTTATAGTCGTCGCCAGGATAGCCGCCCAGAGAAGTGAGTCCGTCCGGCGCAAATGCCATGAAGTTGGCCAGGGCAAACCGCCGCGCGATGTCCTCGATATGAGGGTTCAGGCCCCGATTCTCATGGACCACAATTATGCCGGGCAACTTCGTTACCGTCTCGGAGCGGGTGTCGGCGCTGATAGGCCGCACGCGATACCCCTTGATGTTTCCGTTACCCTTCGGGGAAGGCACGGTCTCGTAAGTGGCCTTGATCCGGTCATCGCTGCGGGAAACCTGCTGTCCCAGCGCATAATTCGGCATCAAGGCATTGATGACCGTGGCTGCCGCAAGACCGCCCGCTAGTCGCTTTACGCCCTCGATAAAGGCGCGGCGACTAATCTCACCGTGAATGAAATCGTTGTAGAGCTCTATGGCTTCGTTCGGAAGTTTGGGTACGGTCGGTTCCACTGGTTGACTCCCGCCGCGATAATACCATCTGTTTCTGGCCGCCGCTTTTCTAGAGCCGTCTTAGGAACTAGTTATTCATGCGCTCGGGCCGTCGCTTCAGAGGAGCCGGCAGAATCGCAGCCAGCCGTGCACCTGTTCCCGTCCGACACTCCGGGCCGCCATTCCGCCGTAGGAACGACACGCCGACTCTGCACCATAAATGCCAAGGCCCATTCAACCACGCGAACTCAGCCGGGAGTTGAGCGGTTAAATCGGCACCCCGCCATTAGGAAGGATCTACCCCTTCGGCGGGCAAGTGGTTCCGCCACAATGATCAATGGGAACTCGCCGAACAGTTTCGAAGTCCCGGGGCCAATCCGGTGTAGTGCATGTCAGCCGTGGAGTCCTACACCTGGAGTCCATCCCATGACCAACGCGGGATGCTAAGGCCGTTCGGCACATCAGCGGCGGACTGGAGGTAGCGGGACATCGTTGTCGTGGTCGCCCAAGCGAAGTAGTCGTGCAGCACTTGTCGCAGCGCGACGTCGTCGGCTAGTCCGACATCTGCGAGAGCCTGGTCGAAGCAGGCAATGGCACGGCGATCCATTTCATCGTGCTCTCCGTTGCCGCTGTGCATCTTGACGACGGTGGTCTCGTCACCATAAGAGTCGGAATATGTGCTGGGGCCACCGAGTGCCTCGGACCAGTAAGCGGCGAGCCGCTCGACATGCTGGGGGTGGAAGCCGTGGCTGAACGCATGGCTGACCACGCCGTCGGCCATCACCCGACGATGCCAGGCGCCGGCCAGACGGCGCAAGCCGTCCATTCCACCCGCCGCCTCGAAGACAGTGTGCATGCCTCCATAATGACAATCGTCCCGTGGCTTTGCAAGACGATCGAGCGCAGACGATCGAGCGCACCGCGAGAGAGATCATACGCGTGGCTTTGGCAAGAGATTGCTCGCGATTACCAACCCATTTGGCGCATCCGCTCAAGGATGCGCGCGCTGTAGTTATTCATGCGCTCCGGTCGTCGCTTCAGGGGAGCCGGCAGAATCGCAGCGAGGCGTGCCGCCTGTTCCCGGCCGACGTTCCGGGCAGCAGTTCCGTCGTAGTAACGACACGCTGACTCTGCACCATAAATACCAGGACCCCATTCGACCACATTGATGTAGATCTCTAGAATGCGCCGCTTGCCGAGGACGAATTCGGCCACCGGTACCAGTGTGAACTCCGCTCCCTTGCGGAGGATTGAGCGGCCCGTTCCGAAAAATAGGTTCTTTACAAGTTGCTGCGTAATGGTTGAGGCTCCACGAGTGCGGTCGCCTTCCAAATCGTCTTCGGCAGCGATTTGAATCTCGTGCCAATCGAACCCATGGTGCTGGTAGAAGCGCGCGTCCTCCGCGGCGACGACGGCGTGCTGGAGCTCGGGCGAGATTTGGCTGAGCGGAACGAATTTGTAGCGTTCGTGATAAGGAGTGTGGTGAATCCAAGCCTGCAAGTGGCGCTGGATGTGCACCGCCGTTGACGGTGGGTCGATCCACCGAGCGGCCAGAAGGATCAGCGCGGCAAGCGACCAAAGAAGCACCACGCCGATCGCAAGCCAACGAACAAAAGATCGAAGACAACCCTTGCGAAGTGGCGTCTTGGGGGGTGCGTCTGGCTTTTCAGTCACATTTCAGAATAATAGCCTGGGCTGGGTTGCGCCCGTGGCTGATGTTGCCCGCGAACCCGGAGTGTAGCCCTTACGATGCGTGTCTCCCATTCCGGGCATCTCCGCTGATTGCGTCCAGCTCGGCAATCACTTCAGAGGGAATTTGGATTTTCGAAGCCTGAAGATTCTCGCGAAGATGCTCGACGGAAGATGTTCCTGGGATCACCAGGATATTAGGCGACCGCTGGAGCAGCCAGGCCAGCGCAACCTGCATGGTCGTGGCATCAAGACGCACAGCGACGTCAGACAAGCTAGTCGACTGGAGTGGAGTGAACCCTCCGAGTGGAAAGAATGGCACGTAGGCGATGCCGTCACGAGCAAGATCGGCTATGAGTGCATCATCGGTTCGATGCGCGAGGTTGTAGTGGTTCTGTACGCAGACGATTGGACTGATCTGTCGGGCTTCCGCGATCTGCGCGCGCGTGACGTTGCTCAGCCCTATATGACGCACCAAACCCTTTTGCTGAAGTTCAGCTAGAACTGTGAGTGGTGCCTCGATCGACCCCTCGGCGGGTTCATGGATGCTATACATACTGCGCAAGTTGACCACATCGATCACATCCAGTCCCAGATTGCGGAGGTTGTCGTGAATCGCTGCCGTCAGATCTTCGCGTGAGAAGGCCGGAATCCATGATCCATCCTCACCGCGTCGGGTGCTGACCTTGGTGACGATCACTAGATCGTCGGGATAAGGATGCAGCGCTTTTCGTATGATCTGGTTCGTGACATGGGGACCATAAAAATCCGCCGTATCAATATGGTTCACGCCGCTCGCAACGGCCTCTCGCAGTAGGGCGGTCGCTCCATCGACATCGCGGGGAGGCCCCCATACCAATTTGTTGCCATCTCGGCCTGCGAGTTGCATTGCCCCGTAGCCCATGCGGTTCACCGTCATCGAGTTGCCAGGCAAAGTGAAGCTTCCGGCTAAATCAATCTGTTCAATCATTGCGTTCCTCCTAGAAACTGTTCTTTACTTGTATTTGTAACGCGGAGAGCTAAAAAGACTCTCCCACCATTTCCTCACTTTTCTTCCAGAGTGCCGCGGCGTTGTTTTCATCGAGCGCATATCCAAGCACTCCTTCGCTCATGGTGCTGATGGGCACGTTGTCCTGCACAAGATGAGCAACGTGGCAGTCCTCGCAATATTTGCCGCCGACTTCTTCAGCCGGAGCAACCACACCAGCCCACACCGAGGTTGCGGCTCCTTGAGGGATGGTCTTCCACTGGAACGGCGCCTTGCCCTCCGCCGCGAGTTGCTGATTCCTCTGTTCGATGATCTTTTCGATTGCGCTGAAGTCCACGTGCCGAGCCAATTCGGTCTGGATCACCCCCGGATGGACGGCGGCTGCACGTACGCCGCGATCCCTATGGCGTTTGTCGAAGGCAACCGCAAAAAGAATGTTCGCCGTTTTGGATCTTCCATAAGCAACGAAAGGCTCATACGGCGTCCGCTCAAAGTTGGGATCCTCGAGATCGACATTCGAATAGCGGTGACCCAAAGAAGAAAGATTGATCAGCCGCCCGCCATCCCGTATCAGCGCCGCGATCCGGTTGACCAGGACAAAGTGGCCCAGGTGATTCGTCCCAAACTGTGTTTCGAAGCCATCGACCGTGTGGCCAAGCGGCGTTGCCATCACTCCTGCGTTAGCAATCACCACATCGAACGCTTCTCCTTTCAGAAGCAATCGATCGGCGCAGGCGCGCACGCTTTTCAGGTTGCCAAGATCAAGCTCAACCAGTTCGAAGCTTCCTCCATAGGACGCGGCGTCCTTTCGCACCTGCTCGGTCGCAGCCTTCGCCTTGTTCAAATCCCGCGCCGCGCCGACGACCTGAGCGCCGCGCGCGGCCAAAGAGCGCGCCGTTTCCACGCCGAGGCCGGCTGAAACACCCGTTACAAAGATCCGTTTGCCCTTCAGATTCACGCCGGACAAGACGTCGTCTGTGGTCGAAGTTGCGCCAAATGTGGTTGCCTCAAGTATGTTCGTCATTTTCTATCTCCTTCGGTACTAATACCTCTCAATCACTGTTTAGTATCGCTCATGTGTCAGCCGTGCAAAGGGACGGCGTCCGCAGCCTGTTCGAAATAGTGCTCCGCGTCCAGATCGGCAATGAGCCCAGGCTGAACCGGTCGCCATCCTAGCCGTTGCTGCGTCAGCGCGCCGGAAGCTGGGCCGTCGATACCAAAGAAAAGAGCGATCCACCCAAAATGATCGGCTGCTTCCTCGCGAGACTTGCTGACGACCGGTATGTTCAAATGCCGGCCGATGACCTGAGCGATCTCTCGCGTCGGTACGCCCTCGTCGCCCACGCCGTGATATCGGGCTGCAGCGGAGCCATGCTCAAGCGCGAGTCTGTAGAGATGAGCAGCATCTAGCCGATGCACCGCGGGCCAGCGGTTGAGTCCATCGCCGATAAATGCGGAAACGCCCTTTTCGCGTGCAATGCTGATCAGGCGTGGCACAAAGCCGTGATCGCCTTCGCCATGGACCGAGGGCGGGAGGCGCAAAACCGAGGCGCGGACTCCGCGTGTCGCCAACGCAAGCGCCGCCTCCTCCGACTTGCGGGGGAAGCTGGGATTGTGCGTATCCTCATTCTGTTGCGAGCGAGCCTTGGTGTTGAACGAGCAAGGTGCCGGAAGTGACGATCAACGGACGATCAGAGCCCGCGAGAGCGCCGCCGAGCGTCTCGATGGCACGCCTATCCGCCTCGGCGGCAGGCTCATAGTTTGAGAAATCGTCGATAAAAGCGGTATGGATCACTCCGTCGGCGGCGGCAGCTCCGCTGCGAAGGCTTTCGAGATCTTCCAGCGAACCGCGATGGACTTTGACCTTGGCTCCCGCCGCGACCAGCGACTTGGCACCCGCATCTGAGCGAGCGAGGCCGAGCACCTGATGACCGGCGTCGATCAGTTCTCGGACGACTGCCGCACCAATAAAACCTGTAGCTCCGGTAACAAAAACGCGCATATTCTTTTCCTCCTAAGCAATTTCTGGTTCAGTCGATAGGAACGAAGCGCTCACTCGGCTTGCGAGCCGAGTCGAAGCCTTCGCAGTGATCAATCGCCATTCGCGGGCTGAAGCGGGCAGAGCATCAATCTCGATCAACTCCCGCAGCCAGTCTTCCGCTGAGAGCTCCGCCTGTTCTGACCCGAATGACTGTGTGACGGCGTCGAAGAATGCTGACAACTCGCGTTCCGCCATGGTCATGAAATCGGTGCAACCAGGGTGAAAATTGTTTGCCGGTTTGTAACGAGCAAGTGGATTCATATTCCTCACCTCCCGGAGCAGAAGAACCGCTATTGACAGGACGTCGCGTTCCGACTAAAACGGAGAGTGTCTCCGAATCAGTAGATAAGATAACCGGAGACTACCTCCGGTTGCAACTTTTTTTATGCCTACCAAAAATCGAATCAATCGCTCCCTGGATCTGACTGCGTGAACCTTCATACAACTTCGAAGGGCCTCCGACTAGCGAATTTAGAGCGGGGCCGATGATCTGCTTGGTCGCGATGTAGTCGATGAACAGCAACATCCATGCCCGCAAGGCCTCGATGGGAGGAAGGCTCTCGGAGAACTTCCTCTGGGCTGCGGCCAGTTTTTCTACTTCCGTCCGATAGACCGCTTCGATCAGTGCATCTCGTGTAGGAAAGTGGCGATAGAGAGTTCCCGCTCCAACACCTGTCTCTTTAGCGATGTCGTCGAGGCTGGCGTTCGCGCCGGACCGGGTAAACGCCTGCTTCGCCACCTCCAGAATGCGCTCGCGGTTCCGCTGCGCGTCGGTGCGTGGTTTTCGCGGGGCGATTTTCCGCAGCACCCACTCGCGGCGCAAACGCGGGTTCAAAATCCCGCCGGGGACCGGGAAGATCAAACTCTTGCCGAGTCGCTCGATACCCTGGCTAGGTCGCGGGCATTCCTGGCTCCTTAGCTGGCTGTGGAATCACAGCACCGTGTTATTACGCACCAGCTCCGCAGCAGCATTCTGGGCGTTCATTAAGAAGGGAACCGGCGCATCCGTTCACTTCCGAAGGATCGGGATGCCTTTGTCGTTGAGCGCCTGAATCTTCTTCGTGGTCCCTTCATCCAAAGCATAATGCAGCTCGCTGTATCGGGTGGCGCCTAACGCAAGCGATGGGACTTGATGGATGTTTGAGAGCATTCTCTGCCAGGTAACAGAATATGATCCTGACGTCCTTGAGTCCCTGATTGGGCTTGCGGTCGAAATTGCTCGCGAGGGTCGAGAGGGAAGGCGCGTGGGCACGTTGTTTACACTCGGGGATGAGAATGCGGTGCTCGCGAGATCCAGACCGTTGATTTTGGATCCGTTATCGGGGCATCCTGAGTCTTTACTCCACATCACTAATCTCAATCTACGCGGAACTGTCAAGGAATTGGCGCAGTTGGACGGCGGGTTCGTGGTAAGTCGCGAAGGAACTGTACTTTCCGCGTGCCGCTATCTCGACGCCGTGGCTGCACAAGTGAACGTGCCGCTGGGACTCGGCAGCCGTCACATCGCCGCCGCCAACATGAGCGCGGTTACCAAAGCCGTGGGAATTGTCGTCTCGGAGAGTTCCGTGGTGCGGCTTTTTTGTCATGGACAGCTGGTCGGCGAAATCATTCCCGAGGTTTGGATGATGGATCACGCCCACCTGCGGGGCACGGTGAAGAGGGAACAAGTCGGCGAACTCACGATTCTGACACCCAATCTGCGGCCAGCCTCGATCGCGAAATAAACGCGACTAACTCCGTGGGTAGTTCGGAGTCCTCTCAAACCATGAACGCTAGAAACGCATAAGCATGAGCGGAACCATCGGAGCAATCTCCGCTGCCTGTACGCGGATTACTACCGCGATCCAGACAGCAGCGGCAGAAACCGGATGCCAGGTAACGCGCTTCCGGGCGGCGGCCGGCGGCTACTCGAAAAGAAGCCACCGGAATCCTTATTGTATTGTCTCCATTTTCTCGGGCGAGCAAGATACCGGTTCTTGATCAATGGGTTACTCGCCAGCCACGAGAACTTGTCCGAAAAATGCGGCATATTTCGGACTTCCATTGTCCGGGCTGACCGACCACGAAAAGTTTGGAAACTGTCAAGTTTTTTTGCAATAAAACTTGACATAATAGGCCCCGCGATGGATACTTGCCACGTGAGAACGCACACAACGCAGCCAACCCGATCGACCCGCACCATGGGCCTTGTCCGTCATCGGATCGAGGCATCGGGCGAACGCTTGTGGCGTCTCGAAGATTTTCGTGATCTTCCATTTGCAGCAGTCGCGCAATCGCTGTCACGCCTCACGCGGGAAGGGATACTCGAACGTATCAGCAAAGGCGTCTACTATAGCGCTCGACCAACGACGTTCGGAAAGAGCTTGCCAAGTCCCGCTGCAATTCAGAAACTCGCATCCAGACGCAAGACGGTCTTTCCCTCGGGAATTGCCGCCGCCAATCTCCTCGGCTTCACAACGCAGACCGGACGACGCAGCGAGGTTTCCACCAGCGCCCTCAGCTTGCCCCGGAAACTCATCGGCACTGAGACCGTGGTTCACACAAGGCGACCGGAGGCGTGGGCCAGTCTCTCTGAGACCGATGCTGCACTGCTTGACTTCCTGCGACGCGGAGGCGAGACCAGCGAACTCTCGCCAACAGAGACCATCGCCCGAACCGCGGCACTGCTGTCCGGAAGCGGCCGCTTCGAGCGTCTCCTCAGAGTGGCCGACTCTGAGCCTCCACGGGTGCGCGCGATCCTTGGCGCCATCGGCGAGCAAATCGGAAAGAAGCCTGCCGCGATTCGGCGGTTGCGCGCTTCACTCAATCCATTTTCCAAGTACGACTTTGGACTTCTGACCGCTTTGCCGCACGCGAAGCACTGGCAGGCCAAGGGGCATCGCTGAGATGAATTTGTATGAACATCCCGATTTCGAGCAGGCGATACTCCGGGCCGCAGAGCATTTTCGCGCACGCGGATTGCGCCCCGCCATCATCGAGAAGGATTACTACGTCACGGAGGCATTGCGGATCATCTCCGTCACCGCTGGCGACAAAGTTATTTTCAAAGGTGGCACGAGCTTGTCGAAAGGCTGGAACCTAATTCAGAGATTTTCCGAGGACGCCGATATCTTCCTCGATCCGCTCGCGTTCGAGCCGCCCCTTGGAAAGAACGGCATCGATCGCGCACTCAAAAAACTCCGCGACTCCATCGGTGCGCACCCGATGCTCACCTTTGTCGAGAACGAGAGCCAGACCATCGGCGGATTCGGGCGGAACGACCGCTTCTCCTAATACTCAGCGTTTCGGTGGACCCGGCGAAGTAACCAATCGGGTGCTCGTTGAAGCCGGCACGGCCAGCGGACGACAACCCGTCGCAATCGTCGACTTGCGCTCGTACCTGGGCGAATTTCTGCAGGAGACGGGTGTTTCGCTAGGCGCGGACGACGAAGGATCGTTCTGACTGCCCCTGCTCCATTTCCGGCGAACCTTCGTCGAGAAAATGTTCGCCATTCACAGCAAGGTCCAGCTACTCAAGCGCGACGGCCAGCCGCTCGGAACCTACGCACGACATTACTACGACCTGTTTCAACTCGCCGCGCAAGCGGAAGTCGGCGCCATGCTGAACTCCGCAGAGTACGCCACCATCAAGGCGGACTATGACAAAATCAGCCGCGCACATTTTCCGAGAAGCTATTTCTATCCCGACGATTTGAGCTTTGCCAACAGCGATGCTCTTTTTCCGCCTTCGGAACTCGCCGCCAGCGTCAAGGCCGAATATGATCGGCAGTGCAAAATGCTTTGTTATGGCCCCTATCCATCGTGGGAAGAAATTCAAGCTCGCCTCCAGGGCCTTCGAAACATCTTGTAAGCTTCACGGCCGCACGTCCTTTTTTCTCTCCATTCTCTGACGTTCAAGAACGGCTGCCAGATGCGGCCCTCCCGCTATCAAGGCACAGCGTCGCCCTGCGTCGTTCCTCCTCGGCCTGTGACAGCTTCGGACCGATCCGGCGCAGGACAAACCGTCCGAGGTTTTCGAAAAAAATGGTTTTATTTGAAAAGGAAACAAGATTCTCGTGGTTGTGATATCGAACATGGAGCGCTCTGGATCATTCACCCGCGCGAGGCAGAACTACTCCATGAGGACAGTCCGTTTGCAGGGGCCATACCGGGCGCACCCTGCGACGCAATTTCGCGGTGCTTTTACAAGTACCGCCTCACATTCAAAGTTTCCCCGGGCGGAACATCGGTTAACTTTCAGGCAGACTCGCCTGAGAGTTATGGGCCGGACGCTCCTTATTGGAATCGAGCCCCCTCATGCGAAGAACGTGGTTTTCTTGCGCCGTTCTCCGGTGTCTTAACAAAAGTTTCAGACGATTTGATAAGAATGTCCCTGCCGCATGGGAGCGAAGTTAAGCTTTCGATCGAAGGCGACCAAATTATGCTGGACGGGAAATGAAACGCGGTGAATATGGCAAGTCGCGCCCTGTGTGCGCGCCGCTCCGGCCAATGATGTGGATGGTTCGCACAAGAAGGATTCAAATTGCGCTTCAGGAAACCCTGTGCGCCCCGCGGGCAGTGCCGACAGATCGGACCGACGCCGGCGCGATTTTTTGCCGCAGCCAGGCAGCGAAGGCAGCGGGATCGAAGCGCACTGAGCCGCCGATCTTGAACGAGGGAATACGATTTTCTGCGGCGAGTTTGTAGACCTGGCGTTCTGAGATGTTCAGAAGTTCTGCAACGTCGGAGACGGTAAGGGCGCTTCGTCCTCCCGTCGACTGAGTCGGCGAGGTTCACAACCGTACTACCCCACTACCCCACAAATCACCGCGCCAGAGCGGGCTGGTGTGCACGAATCATATGGCCCTCGATTCGGTGCATGTCCATCAGAAAAAAGGCGCTGCGCCGTCGGCGCCGCAAACGCTGTGCTAAAATCATTTCCGTGACACGCCACACAAACACGGCTGCCGGAAATTTCTATAGGCCGTTTATAGGCCGTTCCGCCGGAAACAGTTGCTATTTGCGGCAAGTGCTGCAAACGGTGCGCTGTATGCAAAACCTGCAAAGCCGCATCCAGCGCGGCTTTCAGCTATGTGGCTGATTTTAAGAGTGGGGACGTAGTTCAGTTGGTTAGAACGCTGCCCTGTCACGGCAGAGGCCGCGGGTTCGAGTCCCGTCGTCCCCGCCATTCTTTTCAAGCACTTGCAACCCTAGCGTCCGGCAAATTAGGGGATGTT
>Ga0209624_10000138_pt1 | contig 66335 bp, 56 predicted proteins | sample JacPinW_OM2H0_O1_FD_188565 | JGI IMG/M metagenome (GOLD analysis project Ga0209624, IMG submission 188565) | Forest soil microbial communities from Algoma, Ontario, Canada - Jack Pine, Ontario site 1_JW_OM2H0_O1 (SPAdes) (version 2) | ecosystem: Environmental > Terrestrial > Soil > Boreal... | reverse complement strand
ACAGCACCTACTCCTTTGCTCGTACAGCATCTTGTCGAAATCCTGGCGCCACACCTGGTAGGCGTGGGGCGGGCTGCAGCCGATCGCGCGCGCAAAGGAGTAGGTGCTGTAGCCGCGCTCGTTTTCCGCCTCGAAATCCGCCCCCGGCTTGTACACGCCCATGGCGCGCACCTTCTCGAGCACGCCGAGCCGTTCGAACACCGGAAGGTTCATGGGCAGCAGCGACTCGCCGATGTGAAATCGCGGATGATGCTCCTTCTCGAGCGCGATCACTTTGTAGCCGCGCCGCGCCAGCAATGCCGCGGCCGTGCTGCCTGCCGGGCCGCCGCCGATGACCGCCACGTCGCACTGCTCTACAGCGAGATTCATTTCAGCTCACGACGGGCATCGCGCGCCACTACGGATTCTTGCCCGGCATGACGATGGGCCGGTTGGGGCTGTCGAGCGCCTGTTGATTGCGCTGGTCCAGATCGTCGAGCTGCTGGGCGGTCAGGCACACGGTGTTCTTCCGAATGTGCGAAGCGGTGGCGAAATCAGAACGGCAGTACAGAACCTCGCCGTCGGTGTTCGTCACTTTGTAGCCGTGTTTGATGGCCTCGGCCACTCTCTGGGCGTCGAGATCATGGTCCGTCGCCGCTCCGGCCGGCGTCTTGGCAGCGGGCGTTTCGGCGCAGGCGGCAATCAACAAGCTGATCGTCAACAATGTCGCTCGCATGCACTGGCTCCTTTGGCACATCCCTTTCTGGCCGAATCATACTTCAGATATGGCAGACTCGTACGAACGGCAAGTCTGGGGATGGCATGAAAAAAACGTGGAAAGTTGCTGCCGCGCTGTTCGGCGCCGCGGCTATGGAATTCGTCGCGGCCGCGGCGCCGGCCACGGGGCTGCGCGATACCGGAGATGCGATCGCGGAGTCGACCGTGCGCGCGCACATGGAGTTCTTGGCCAGCGACGCAATGAACGGCCGCGGCAGCGGTACCCGGGATGAGTGGATTGCGGCAACCTACATTGCGGCGCAACTTCGGCGCTGCGGTTTGCAGCCCCTCGCGGGCAACGCGGATTTTGTTCAAGCGGTGGAAATCGCCCGCGTCGAAGCCGTGGGTGCGCCCACGCTGCGCATCGGTCCAGATACGGCCATTCGCGGCGAGCAGATGCTGGTGATGACCTTGAGCGGCGCGGACTTTCGCGGCCCGCTGCAGAAGTACCGCAGCGATACGCCGGTACGGCCGGGCGCCGCCTTGCTCATGCCGAAAGAGGCGATACCGGACGGCGGCGCGCAGCACCAGGCGGCAGGCCTGGTGCTGTGGCACGAGACTCCGGCGCGGCGGGCGCGTTGGAGCGAGCTGTCGTCGCGGTCCATTACTATCGGGCGACCGAGGATCGCAGGGGTCGCCGCTTCCCCGGGAGCCGCACCGCTCCCCCCTTCGCAGATCATGCTTTCGGACGATGCCTACTCGGCCATTGCAGAGCTCGAGGAAGGTTCGATAGCCACCCTGTCGGCCGCGACGCGCGAGACGCTAGGGTCTACGTGGAATGCCGTGGGAACGCTGCCGGGCGGGGATCAACGGGACAAGGACGACATCATTCTGATCAGCGCACACCTCGATCATCTGGGTGCGCGCGACACCGGGGCTGATCGGATCTACAACGGCGCCGACGACGACGCCTCAGGATCGACCGCGGTGCTGGCGCTCGCAGAGGCGCTCGCCAAAGGCAAACCCTTGAGGCGCACGATGGTGTTCGCATGGTTCGGCAGCGAGGAGGCCGGCGGCTACGGGGCGCGATACTTCGTCGAGAAGCCCGTCGTGCCGCTGGACAGGATCGTCGCGAATCTGGAGTTCGAGATGATCGGACGGCCGGATGCGAGCATTGCGCCGCACACGCTTTGGTTGACGGGCTGGGAACGAACCAATGCGGATCGGCAACCAGCCGCGCAGGGGGCGAGGCTGGTTGCCGATCCGCATCCCGCCGAGAAATTCTTTACGCGATCCGACAATTTCACCCTGGCACGCCGCGGAGTCATTGCGCAGACGGTGTCGAGCTACGGACTGCACGCGGACTACCACCAACCTTCGGACAAACTCTCTCGCATCGACTTTGGTCACATGACCGAGTCCATCCAATCGATGCTCGCGCCCATTCGCTGGCTGGCGGACTCGGGGTTCAAGCCCGATTGGATGCCGGGCGGGCGGCCCTCGGCGGCTCCATGACCGCGGCCGCCCGCCCCAACGGGCGAGCCCATTAAAGCGCGGATACCCCGGCCAATTCGGTCAGGCTCTGGGCGCGGGTCAGGGCGATGAATTCTCTTATATAGGAGGCCTCGGCCCCGGCAGTGGTGGTCGCGGCGTACAGGTCGCAGCGCAATCCTTCGGGTCCTATGGGCCGGGAGACCACGTAGCCGCGCTCGATGTAATTGCCCACCGTCCAGGAAGGCAGTGCCGCGATGCCGCGGCCGCTCGCCACCAGCTGCAGAATGGCCACCGTCAATTCCGCGGTACGGCGTTTCGGGTTGATTCCGGCCGGCGTCAGGCAGTGCTTCATCACGTCCAGCATTTCGTCCGGCACGGGATAGGTGATGAGCGTTTCATCGGCGAAATCCCCTGCCGCGAGCCAAGGCTTGGCCGCCAAACGGTGTCGCGGGCTCATCAGGGCAACGCTTTCATAGCGAAAGAGCGGGCTGAAGACCACATTGGGATGGGCCTCCCGCGGATCGTGGATGACGGCGAGTTCGGCCTCGCCACGATCGAGCAGCGGTAGGGGATCGACGACGAACCCGGAGATGATGTCCAGCTCGACCTCCGGCCAGAGCGATCGATACGCGTCCATGGCCGGCATCAGCCAATCGAAGCAGTTGTGGCATTGAACCGCCACCCTCAAGGGTCCGGCATGACCCTGCGCGAGGCGGGCGACGTCCCGTCCCGCTTCGGCCACGAGGGGCAAAACGACTCGAGCCAGGATGAGCAGGCGCTGCCCGATGGCGGTGAAGCGCAGCGGGCGAACGTTCTTTTCCACCAGCGCCGCCCCGTAGTGGCTTTCGAGCGCCTTCAATTGATGGGACAGCGCGGATTGGGTCAGGAACAGCCGGGCCGCCGCTTTCGACAGGCTGCCGCACTCGGCGAGCGCGAGCAGGGTCTCTAGGTGCCGAATCTCCAGTGCCGTGGATGACATGAGCTGGATTCATTCCCTGTATGAGGATAATGAGTTTGAATCATAACCCAAGCGCTTGCATGCTGTCAGTCGAGAGATCAGGAGTCTTCATGCCGGACAGTGTGGCCGTATCGTTCGAGTTTTTCCCTCCCAGCGACGAGCCCATGGGCCGCCAGCTGTGGGAAGCGCTGCAGCGGCTGGCGCCCCTCGAGCCGAATTTCGTGTCGGTGACCTACGGCGCGGACGGTACGACGCGCACCCGCACGCATGAGTGCGTGCTGCGAATCCTGCGCGAGACCAACCTCACCGTTGCGCCGCACCTCACCTGCGTCGGCGCTTCGCGCGGCGAAGTGCTGAAGATCGCTCAGGACTATTGGCAGCAGGGGGTACGGCACTTGGTCGCGCTGCGCGGCGATCCGCCGGCGGCCACCTTGAGTCCCGACGGCCGCTATCGGCCGCACCCCGCCGGGTTCGCATACGCATCGGATCTGGTCGAGGGGCTTGGGGCGGTGGGCGGGTTCGAGATGTCGGTGGCCGCCTACCCGGAAGGACACCCGGAGTCCGGCGGTGTCGATGCCGATTTGGAGAACTTGAAGCGCAAGGTGGACGCGGGCGCGCGCCGCGCCATTACCCAGTTCTTCTTCGAGACAGATATTTTTCTGCGCTACCGCGATCGGTGCGCGGGCGCCGGCATTCGTGCCGATATCGTTCCCGGCATATTGCCGATCACGCGCTTTCCGCAGCTCTTGCGCTTCGCCGAGCGCTGCGGTGCCTCCGTGCCGGCATGGCTGCGCCGGCGCTTCGATGGCCTGGAGGACGATCCGGATACGCGCCGCATGATCGCCGCGAATGTGGCCATCGAGCAGGTGCAGCGCCTGCGAGAACACGGCGTCCACGAGTTTCACTTCTACACCCTGAATCGAGCCGAACTTACGTACGCCATCTGCCATGCGCTCGGCCTTCGGCCGCGCCTGGCCCAGGCGCAGGTGGCTTGACTTGCGCTACCCGGATCAAAGTGCGCGCGCGGGGGCGTTCACCGCGCTGTTGAAGCAGCGCCTGGTGTTTCTCGACGGCGCCATGGGCACCATGATCCAGGTGCATTCCTTGACGGAGACGCAGTTTCGCGGCGAGCGATTCGCGGATTGGCCACGCGACCTGCGCGGCAACAACGACCTGCTCACCCTCACACAGCCGCACATCATCGCGGACATCCATCGCGAATATCTGCGGGCCGGCGCGGACGTGGTTTGCACCAACACCTTCAATTCCAGTCCCGTCTCGCAGGCGGATTACGGCATGGAATCATTGGTCGGCGAGCTCAACCTCGCGGCGGCACGCCTCGCGCGCCGGGTGGCGGACGAGGTGACCGCCGAGAGCGGCACGCAGCGCTTCGTGGCCGGCGCGCTCGGCCCGACCAGCCGTACCGCCTCTCTGTCGCCCGATGTCAACGATCCGGGATTTCGCAACATCAGCTTCGACGAATTGGCGGCAGGCTACGCACTCGCCGCGCGCGCGCTCATCGAGGGCGGGGTCGACATCATTCTCATCGAGACCGTGTTCGATACCTTGAATGCCAAGGCGGCACTGTTCGCGGTGCGCGGAGTGCTGGACGAGTGCGGCGTGGATCTGTCGCTGATCGTGTCGGGCACGATCAGCGACGCGTCGGGCAGGACCCTGTCGGGCCAGACCACGGAGGCATTCTGGAATTCCATCCGTCACGCGCGGCCCACCGTGGTCGGCCTCAATTGCGCGCTCGGCGGCAAACAGCTGCGTCCCTATGTCGAGGAGCTGGCACGCGTTGCCGACACCTACGTGTGCGCCTACCCGAATGCGGGATTGCCGAATGCCTTCGGCGGATATGACGAAACGCCGGAGCAGACGGCCGGGATTCTCGCCGAGTTCGCGGCCAGTGGTTTCCTCAACATGATGGGCGGCTGCTGCGGCACGACGCCGGATCATATCCGCGCCATGGTTCGCAGCGCTGAGGCGCTGCCGCGACGCGTCGTGCCGGACATCGAGCGAGAGTGCCGCCTGAGCGGCCTCGAACCGCTCAACCTCCAGGCAGACAGTCTGTTCGTCAACGTCGGCGAGCGCACCAACGTGACGGGGTCGGCCAAGTTTCGCAAGCTCATCGAAGCGGGCGACTATGCCGCGGCGGTCGACATCGCCCGCCAGCAGGTGGCGAACGGCGCGCAGATGATCGACGTGAACATGGACGAGGGAATGCTGGATTCACCGGCGGCCATGACCAAGTTCCTGAATATGATCGCGGGCGAACCGGATATCGCGCGCGTGCCGGTCATGATCGATTCCTCCAAATGGTCGGTGATCGAGGCGGGCCTCAAGTGCGTGCAAGGCAAGGCCATCGTCAATTCGATCAGCTTGAAGGAGGGCGAGGAGGCGTTTCTCGCGCACGCGCGCCTCTGCATGCGCTACGGCGCCGCCGTGGTCGTGATGGCCTTCGACGAGCGGGGCCAGGCCGACACCATCGATCGAAAAGTGGCGATCTGCGAGCGTGCCTACGCGCTCTTGACGGAACGCATCGGATTCGCGCCCGAAGACATCATCTTCGACCCGAATATCTTCGCGGTGGCGACCGGCATCGAGGAGCACAATCGCTACAGCCTCGATTTCATCGAAGCCACCGCCGCGATCCGGCAGCGCATGCCCGCGGTACACGTGAGCGGCGGCGTGAGCAACGTGTCGTTTTCGTTTCGCGGCAACGATCCGGTGCGCGAAGCCATGCACTCGGTGTTTCTCTACCACGCCATACGCGCGGGCATGAGCATGGGTATCGTGAACGCGGGCCAGCTCGCGATCTACGAGGACATACCCGCCGATCTGCGCGAGCGCTGCGAGGACGTGGTGCTCGCGCGGCGCACCGATGCCACTGAACGCTTGTTGGAAATAGCCGAACGGTTCAAGGGCGGCGGCGGGCCGAGGCGCGCCGACGACCTGGAGTGGCGCAAGCTCCCCGTGGAGGAGCGCCTGCAGCATGCGCTGGTCAAGGGACTCGATGAGTTCGTTCTCGAGGACACCGAGGAGGCGCGGCTCAAGTCCAAGCGGCCGCTGGATGTGATCGAAGGTCCGCTCATGGACGGCATGAACGTGGTCGGCGATCTATTCGGCGCGGGCAAGATGTTCCTGCCGCAGGTCGTCAAATCGGCGCGCGTCATGAAGAAGGCCGTCTCGGTGCTGATTCCGTACATCGAGCAGGAGAAGGACGGCACCAGCCGTTCGAACGGCAAGGTGGTGATGGCCACGGTCAAGGGCGATGTCCACGACATCGGCAAGAACATCGTCGGCGTCGTCCTGCAATGCAATAACTTCGAGGTGGTGGACTTAGGCGTCATGGTCTCCTGCGAGAAAATTCTCGAGACCGCGACTCGCATCGGCGCCAATCTGATCGGTTTGTCCGGCCTGATCACCCCCTCGCTCGACGAAATGGTGCACGTCGCCAAGGAGATGCAGCGGCTGGGGTACACGCAACCCCTGTTGATCGGCGGCGCCACGACGTCCCCGGCGCACACGGCGGTGAAAATCGACCCGCAGTACCAGGGCCCGGTCATCTACGTGAAGGATGCGTCGCGCGCGGTCGGCGTCTGCCAGCAGCTGGTGACCTCGGGCAGCCGCGAAGCCTATGTGGCGGGCATGAAGGGGGACCACGAGCGGCGCCGCGAGCAGCATCGAAACAAGAGCGCAAAGGCGCCGCAATTGTCGCTACCGCAGGCACGGGCCAAGAAACTCCACATTGAGTGGTCGGGGTATACGCCGCCGGTTCCCCATTTCCTGGGCGTGCGCACCTTCGACGACTATCCGCTGGATGAACTGCGGCCGTACATCGACTGGATGCCCTTTTTTAATGCTTGGGAGTTCGCGGGGAAGTTTCCCGACATCCTTCAGGATCCGCTGGTGGGCGAAGCCGCCCGCGGCCTATATGCGGATGCCACCCGCATGCTGGATCAATTGATCGAGCAGAAGTGGCTCCGGGCTCGGGCGGTGGTGGGATTCTTCCCGGCCAACAGCAGCGGAGACGATGACATCACGGTGTTCGACGATGAGACCCGGCAGACCGTCAAGGTGCGGCTGCACCATCTACGGCAGCAGAAATCCAAGCCGCAGAATCAGCCCCAATCCTGTCTGGCGGATTTCGTCGCCCCGCTGGGCAGCGGCCGCGCCGACTACCTCGGCGCGTTCGCGGTCACGGCAGGCATCGGCATCGATGCACACGTGGCGCGCTTCGAAGCCGCGCACGACGACTACAGCAGCATCATGCTCAAGGCGCTGGCCGACCGCCTGGCGGAGGCGCTGGCCGAACGCATGCACGAGCGCGTCAGGCGGGAATTCTGGGGCTATGCCCCCGACGAGCGGCTCGGCGAGGGCGAGTTGATCCGCGAGGAGTACCGCGGAATTCGCCCGGCTCCGGGATACCCGGCCTGCCCTGAGCACACGGAGAAGGCGAATCTCTGGCGGCTGCTCGATCCGGAGCGCAACGCGGGCATTCGCCTGACCGAGTCCTTCGCGATGTTTCCGACCGCGGCGGTCAGCGGATTCTATTTCGCGCATCCGCTCGCCCACTACTTCTCGGTGGGACAGATCGACCGCGATCAATCGGCAAGCTACGCGCAACGCAAGGGATGGAGCCTCGCCGAAGCGGAGCGCTGGCTCGCGCCGAATTTGGGATATGACCCCGAAACGCAGTCCAGCACGGGCAAGGACGCGCCGGCCGCTGCAACGGCGGACGCGGCCTAGGGAACTCCCTGCGGATGCGCCGCGGCCAGGATTTGGCGCGCGAGCCCGGCGTAGTCGCCGTCGAAGTGGTGGCCGCCCTTGAGCTTGACGATGTTGAATTTCTTTGGGTCGAGCTTGGGGCACAGCGAATCGCTTTCATCCTCGCCGTAAATACACAGCACCGGCGGACCGGCGATGCGTTCTATTTCCGGCAGCGTCGCCGGTCCGGAGTTGTCGTCGGAGATCCAGCCGCTCAAGTGAAATTCGAACAACGCGTGCTCGGACATGCCCATCACGGCGGCGAGCGCAATGCGGCTGCGGGTCGCGTCGGGAAGCCGGTTGACCGCGAACGGCAGCACATCCGCCCCCTGCGAATAGCCGATCAGCAGCACGCGCTGCTTGGCGAAGTGCGCGAGGTAGTAGCGAATGATGCGGTCGGTGTCCGCCGCCAGGCCGTCGGGTGTTCGCGCCGTCCAGTAATAGCGCAAGGAATCCAGTCCGACCACCGGGATCCCCCGGGCGCTGAGCGCGGCGGCGACGTCCTGATCGAGCCCTGCCCAGCCGCCATCGCCGGACATGATGATGGCGAAGACATCGGATGGGGCCGCAGCAGGGTGTGCGGGGATCTCGACGATGGGCAGATCGCTCAGTCCCGCGGGCGGCGGCGCCACTTGCGTCGGATTCCGCGCCGCAAGCTTGGCGTATCCGGCGGTGAACTGCGGCATCCAGGCGGCCGGCGAGGCGAAATCATGTCCCACTGTCGGCAGCGTCACCGATGCGGCGCCCTCGACCCCCGAGATGAATTTCTGCGCCGTCGGTGCCGGACAGATGCGGTCGGCTTCACCTTGCAGGTTGAGCCAGGGATTGCCGAGAGATTTGATGGGCAGAAGATCGACGCCGCGCCGGCCGGCGCTGCGCACGGATTCGAGCCCCGACCCCTTGCACAGCGGCTTCTCCAAATCGAGGCGCGGACAGAATCCCAAGGTGACCGCCGCCGCAAAGGTATTGTGCGGCGCCTGCGCCAGCATGGCGTAGGCGAATGTCGCGCCTGAGGAAATCCCGACCAATATCGGAGATTGGTAATTGGGGCTGTGAAAGTAGGCCTGCACGAAGTGACTCAAATTCTCCAGGTCGCCGTCGGGGAACACGCATTGATCCCGATCGGCCTCGAGCGTTGTCCTGAACTCCGCCCAATCGATGCCGGCGATCATCGCGCCATGCTGCGCCAATTGCCGCGCCGCCCGGTCCGCGGCGGCGTTCCAGCCTTCGTCGCCGGATAAGAACAGAACGAAGCTCGACGGCGTCCCGGCGGGCCTGTAGATCTGCAAATCCTTGAAGCGGCCGTGACCGAGATGCGTGGGGGCGCCCGGATCGGACGCCGGGGCGGCGCCCGCCGGCGACAGGTTCGCCGCCGGCAGCAGGCTCGCGGCTGCGAGCCACAGTGCATGAAATATCGGCAAAGCTCTCATGGTCACCTCGAATCGCGGCATTCATGGATCGGTCACAGTTCGGCCGCAGAATACCGCCAGTGATGAAGTCGATCGATCTAGTGTATTTCAACGCGGGCGGCGGGCATCGCTCCGCGGCCCTTGCACTCGAGTCCGTCATCCGGGAACTCGCCCTGCCGTGGAGCGTGCGGCTCGTCAACCTCTTCGAAGTCCTCGATCCCCGGGACATCTTCGGCAAGACCACCGGCCTCAAGCCCGAACAGTACTACAACGCGCGCCTGGCCCGCGGCTGGACTTTGGGCCTGGGTCAGGAACTGAAGGTGCTGCAGGCGCTCATTCGCCTGAGCCACAAATCCTTGAGGACGCGGTTGCGCCGTCACTGGGAGAGAACCAAGCCCGACCTCGTCGTGTCGTTGGTCCCGAATTTCAATCGCGCCATGTACCAGGCGCTGATTGCCGCGCGGCCGAACGCCCCCTATGTGACGGTGCTGACCGACTTCGCCGACATGCCGCCGCATTTCTGGATCGAACCGCATCAGGCGCAGCATCTGATCTGCGGGACTGCGACGGCGGCGGCGCAGGCCCGGGCGGCGGGCTACGACGAGGCGCACATTCATGAGACGTCCGGGATGATCATTCGCCCGGATTTCTACCGGGATCTGCACGTCGATCGGCGCGCCGAGAGAATCAAGCTGGGGCTCGATCCGGATCGGCCGACGGGGATCGTCATGTTCGGCGGCCACGGATCGAAGGTCATGCGCAGCATTGCGAAGCGCCTGGACGACACGCAGCTCATTCTGATCTGCGGCCACAATTCCGCTCTCGCGGATGAATTGCGCGCGATGAACTGCACCGCGCCCCGCGCCGTCATCGGATTCACGGCGCAAATCCGCTATTTCATGCAGCTCAGCGATTTTTTCATCGGCAAACCCGGTCCCGGCAGCATCAGCGAAGCCATTCAGCAGCGGCTGCCGGTCATCGTGGTGCGCAATGTGTGGACCATGCCGCAGGAGCGGTACAACACCGAATGGGTGCAGGAGCGCGGCGCCGGCATGGTGCTCGACTCCTTCCGAGCGGTCCGCGAGGGCGTCGCCGCGTTGACGGCGCGCATGGACGAGTATCGCGCCGGCGTTGCGTGCATTCAAAATCGCGCGATATTCGAAATTCCGGCCATCCTCGGCGAAATACTGCGGCTCAGTGATGCAGGCGCGGATAGGCGTCGATCTCATCCAGCATTTCCGGGCCGCCCAGCGCCTGCATCTGATCCAGTATCCATTCACGCCGTTGCTGAACGTACCTCGACGGCGCCGCCGCCGAAAACCGTTCTGGGTTCGGCAATACGGCGGCGAGCACGGCGGCATCGCCGCGCGTGAGCCGGGAGGCGGGCTTGTGGAAGTAACGCTCCGCGGCCGCTTCGGCGCCATAAGTGCCGTTGCCGAACTCGGCGATGTTCAAATAGACCTCCAATATCCGCCGCTTCGGCCACAGGGTTTCGATGAGAACGGTGAAATAGGCCTCCAGACCCTTGCGAAAATAGCTGCGTCCCGACCATAGGAAGAGGTTCTTGGCCACTTGCTGGCTGATGGTGCTGGCGCCGCGGACCTTGTGGCTGTGCTGGTTGAGCGCATAGGCCTTTTCGATGGCCGCCACGTCGAAGCCCCAGTGCTCGGGAAACTTCTGATCCTCGGAGGCGACGACCGCGAGCGGCAAATTGGGCGAGATCCGGTCCAGGTCCACCCATCGATGGCGGAACACGTAATTGGAATCGCGGCTCGCCCACGCCGCGGCCTGCGCTTCGGCCATGAACGCCGTGAAGGGCGGATCGATCCAGCGCAGCGACAGCACGGAGAGAATGCTCGCCGCGAGCAAGGCCGCGAGCAGCACCAGAATCGCCCGCGACAATCGGCGGAGGAATGACTTCTTTTGCGCCACGCCCGTCGTCAGACAGACTGGCGCCGCACGCTCTTCATGATGACCGCCTCGACAGGGACGTCGTCGAAGCCGCGCTTGCGGCCGGTTTCGACCGCGGCGATCTTGTCGATGACGTCCATGCCTTCGGTCACCTGGGCAAACACGGCGTAGCCGAAGTTGCCGCGCGAGTGGTCGAGAAACTCATTGTCCTTCAAGTTGACGAAGAATTGCGACGTCGCGCTGTTGATGTCGCTGGTGCGCGCCATGGACAGCGTACCGCGCTTGTTCTTCAGGCCGTTGTCAGCCTCGTTCTTCACCGGCGACTGCGTCTTCTTCTGCGTCATGTCTTCGGTGAATCCGCCGCCTTGGATGACGAACCCCGGAACGATGCGGTGGAAGATAGTGCCGTCGAAGAACTCCGCGTCGATGTAGCTCAGAAAGTTGGCCACCGACAAGGGCGCGTCCTTCTCGAATAGCTCGACCGTGAAATCGCCGAGAGAGGTTTCGAAGCGGATCATAAGGGTTCCTGATGAGTTGAGTGAACGGCTCCCAGCGTGACGCGGGGTTTGCCTGAGAAATCGGAATGGGAGCGAATCCTGGAGAAGCCATGCCGTTCGAGCAATTGTGCAACATCCGGCGCTTGATCGGCGCCGTGCTCCAACATCAGCCAGCTTTGAGGCTGCAAATGCGCCGCGGCCCCGCGCACGATGGCGGACAAGGCCTCGAGCCCGGTGGGTCCCGCGGCGAGTGCAACGACGGGCTCCGCGGTCAGTTTTTCTAGGGCGGGATCGCCGCCCGCGACATAGGGCGGATTGGCAACGATCAAGTCGAAGCGGCGGCCCGCGACCGGTTCGAACCAGGTACCCAGGCGCCAATCGATGTGCGCGAGCCCCAATTTGCGCGAGTTCCCGGCCGCCACTTCGAGAGCCGACGGCGAGATGTCGACCCCGGTGAGCCGCCATTCCGGCCTCTCGGCGGCGAGGGCGAGGGCGATCGCGCCGCTGCCCGTGCCCAGATCGAGTACGGAGTAAGGGGCCCCTTCGGGGATTCGTCGGGGGGGAAGAATCTCAAGGGCCAGCTCGACCAGAAGTTCGGTTTCCGGCCGCGGCACCAGCACCGCCGGCGTCACGCCGAGCTCGAGCGACCAGAACTCCCGGATACCCGTGAGATACGCGATCGGCGAGCCGCTCAGGCGCCTGTCGATCAAGCCTGCATAGGCCTGTACGCGATCCGCTGCGACGGGATCATGATCATGGGCGACCAACCCTGAGCGCGATAGTCCCAGCAAGAACCCGAGCAGTAGTTCCGCATCGAGCCGGGGCGAATCGCTGCGTCCTTCGAGCGCGCGCGCGCCGCTTCGCAGCATCTCTGCGATCGTGCTTTGCGGCGTCACGTCGAGGGCGAGATTACTCAACTTGCTGCGCCAACTCTTCGGCCTGGTATTCCTGATTCAGCGCACGAATCAGCTCGTCGAGGTTGCCGTTCATGACATCGTCGAGCTTGTACAGCGTGAGATTGATGCGATGGTCGGTCACGCGGCCCTGCGGAAAATTATAGGTGCGAATGCGCTCGGAACGATCGCCCGAACCCACCTGCAGCTTGCGCGATTGAGCCTGCTGACTCTGCTGCTTTTCGCGCTCGGCGGCGAGCAGCCGGGCCCTCAACAAGGACATGGCCCGCGAACGGTTTTTGTGCTGCGAGCGCTCGTCCTGGCACTCCACCACGACTCCGGTGGGGATATGGGTGATGCGAATGGCCGAATCGGTCTTGTTGACATGCTGGCCGCCCGCGCCCGAGGCGCGGAAGGTATCGATGCGCAGATCGGCCGGATTCAACTCGATGGCTTCAACCTCTTCTAATTCGGGCAGGATCGCCACGGTGCAGGCTGAGGTATGAATGCGTCCCTGGGCCTCGGTGGCCGGCACGCGCTGCACGCGATGCGTGCCGGACTCGAACTTGAGCAGCGAATAAGCTCCGCGGCCGATCACCCGGCTGATGACTTCCTTGTAGCCGCCATGCTCGCCTGGGCTTTCGCTCAAGGTCTCCACCTCCCAGCCCTTCGATTCGGCATAGCGGGTGTACATGCGAAACAAATCCCCGGCGAATATGGCGGCCTCATCGCCGCCGGTTCCGGCGCGAACCTCCAGGAATATGTTGCTGTCGTCCTGCGGGTCCTTCGGGATCAGCAGGCGCTGCAGCTCGAGTTCCTCGGCCGCGATGCGGGGGGCGAGGTCGGCGAGTTCGTCCTCGCCCATGCCCCGGGTCGCGAGGTCCTCGTCCGAGGCCAGCTCGTGGGCAACGCCCAGGTCGCGTTCGAGCGCCGTGAAGCGCCGATAGCGCTCGATGAGAGGACCCAACCGTGAATACTCCATCGACAATTCACGGAATTGATTTTGACGCGCGATCACGCCCGCGTCCGACAAAAGGCGGCTGATTTCCTCGAAACGCTCGTCCAATTTCTCGAGTTTGCGCCGGATGGAGTCTTTCATGGCGGCGGATTATAGCGGCCAGGGGGAGCAGTCAGGCAGGTTCCTGGACCTCAGTGCCCGTCGCGTTCTTCGACCAAAGCCTGGGTGACGGCCTCCGCGAGGGCGGAATCCTTCGATTCCGCCGCTTGGCGCAGGGCCTGCGTGGGCGTGTGCAGCAACCGATTGGTCAGGGTATGGGCAAGAAACTCGATCACTTCATCGGCGGTTTTGCCCGCCGCCAACAGGCGCCGCGCCTGCTCCACGGTTTGCAGCCGAATGCCATCGGCCTGCTCGCGCAACGCGCGGATGGCGGGACCCGCGTCGTGGGCCCGCGACTCGGTCAGGAATCGCGCGACCTCCTCCTCGATGAGCTGCCGAGCGCCTCCCGCCGCCGCTTCGCGCTGCTGGCGGTTCTCGTCGATCAGCTGCTGCAAATCGTCGATGGAGAACAAGTACACGTCCTCGAGGTCCGCGACGGTCGGATCGATATCGCGAGGCACGCCCAGGTCGACCATGAAAATCGGCCGCCTTCGTCGTGCGCGGATGGCCGCCTCGGCCGCGCCCCGGGTGATGAGCGGGACCAGACTAGCCGTGCAACAGATGACGATGTCGGCCTCCGCCAATTCCCCGCCCAAGTCCTCGAGCCCGACCGCATGCGCCTTGAGCTCCGAGGCCAGCGCCTGCGCCCGCGACAACGTGCGGTTGGCGATGACCATGCGTTTGACGCCGGCGCTCGCGAAGTGGCGGGCCGCCAAAGAGTTCATCTCCCCGGCGCCCACCATGAGGGCGGTGTGTGCGCTCAAATCCGAATACACGCGCCGCGCCAGACTCACGATGGCGGAGGCGATGGACACCGCGTTCTCGCCGATGCGCGTCTCGGACCGCACGCGCTTGGCCGCTGAAAAAGCGGCTTGGAACAGCTTGTTGAGAGCAGGGCCGGTGCTCCCGACCTCCTGCGCCATGCGGTACGCGTCCTTGAGCTGTCCCAAAATCTGGGATTCGCCGAGCACCATGGAGTCCAACCCCGAGGCCACACTGAAGGCGTGCTCGACCGCGCGCTGTTCCTGGTGAACGTACAAACTGGGGGCGAGATCGAGATTGTGGCCGTGGTGCCGTTCCAGCCATCGCGACAGCTCCTCGCCGCTCGCGGATCCGGCCCAGTACACCTCGGTGCGATTGCAGGTGGACAGGATGACCACCTCGGCAACGCCGACCTCCTGGCGCAAAGTGCGCAGGGCGGCAAGCAATCGCTCCTCGCTGAACGCCACCTTCTCGCGCAGGGCGACCGGTGCGGTCTTGTGATTGATACCGAGGACGTTGAATGCCATTGAAGCGCTTTTGAACCGTAACCCTCTGATTCTGGTGGAAGACGTACCGCAAGAGCAAGCTTAGAATCCAGGCACCTGCGTGGTCATTTCGCTATAGTGCGGCCGTGTTCTCGATTCCAATCTTCGCAAGGGCTTCAGTTGGGCTTGCGCTGGCCGCCAGCGCCGCCTGTGCCGCCATTCATCCGAAGACCGAGGAGCCTGCGACTCCTCAGGCATTTTATACGGTCACGGCCGAGATAGCCCTCGCGCGCCACCAGCCGCGCATCGCCGCGCTCCAGTACGCGGCCGCCGCGGCCAACGAAACCGACGTGAGGCTGCTGGAGCGGGCGGCGCACGTCGCCGCGGAGGCCTTGCAGCCTTCGCTCGAGCAGAAGGTGGCCGCGCGCTGGATGCAGGTCGATCCGAAGTCGGTGGAGGCGCAGCGCGCGGCGGCGCGCGCGGCCTTGGCGTTGTACAAGATCGATCAGGCTGCGGCCCATTATCGTATGGTGCTCGCGAACTCTCCGATCGGCGCGGATGCGGAATTCACGGCGCTCGAGTCCGAGCTTGGCGCCAATGACAATATCTTCGGCGCGCGTCAGGTCGCCGACGCCCTCGCGAACTCGTTCCCGTCCTCCGCCGCGGCGCTTCGGGTGCAGGGGTTCGCGGCCTTGCGGGCGGATGATCCGGCGGCCGCGGTGCGCAGTTTGACGGCGGCGTTGGCCCTTCCGGGCGCGGACGATCATGCCGGCGAGGACGGGCATCGCGAGTTGCTGCAGACCCTCGGGCGCGCGCAGATCATGGCAGGCGACGCCGATGGACCGCTCGCTCGCGCGCAGGAAACTCTCGAGCGCCAGGATACGCCCGCCAATCGCCTGGACTATGCCCTGTTGCTGATGACGGCGCAGCGCGACTCGGCGGCATCGCAGCAATTGGAGATTCTGACGCGGAATTCCGACTACGGGCCGGTGGCGGTGCGCTTGCTCGGGCTCGTCGAGTTTCAAGAAGGACATTTCGAAGCCGCGACCGAGAGATTTGCGCAGCTGTTGCGGGCGCAGCGGTATTTGGACGATGCCTTCTACTACTTAGGGCTAATCGCCGATCGGCACGGCGATCCCGAACAGGCGCTGCGCCTGTATGCGCAGGTACAGAGCGGCGACAATGCGGTGCCGGCGCTGCTGCGGGCGGCCGCGATACTCCAGAAGCACGGTGCGCCGTCGGCAGCCGACGAATTGCTCGACCGGCTGGTCGAGGACGAGCCTCAGCGCGCACCGGAAATCCTGGCGGCGCGCGCGCGGATGTACGGCGACCTGGCCGACTATCCTCGCGCCATCGCCCTTCTCGATCGCGGGGCGAAGGAGTATCCGGACAATGTCGACCTGCGCTATGCCATGGCGTCGACGTACGAGGACATGGGACGGGTTGCCGCGGCGTTGCATGAACTGACCGGGCTTTTGAGTGCCAGACCCGACGATCCGGCGGCGATGAACGCGCTCGGGTACACCTTGGCCGATCATTCCCGGGAGCTTTCGCGTGCTCGAAAACTCATTGAACGGGCCTATGCCGCCGCGCCAAAAAATGCGGCCATTCTCGACAGTCTGGGTTGGGTATTGTTCCGGCAAGGTCACGTCGCGGAGGCGGAACCCTACTTGAGAGCTGCCTACCTAGACGATCGCGGCGGCGATATCGCGGCGCATCTGGGAGAGGTCCTGTGGCGCCTCGGCAGGCCCGCGGACGCCGAACACATCTGGTCCGAAGCCGGTGCAGCCGACGCCGACAATCGATTACTCAAGTCGACGCGGCAGCGATTTCAAGCCTTGCCGCCGCCGCCCGTGCCGGCGCCGCCCGCGCCTGCGGTACCGCGGACGGCGCCCCCGCCGCCACCGGTGTTCCCGGCGCCGAAACCGTCGACCACCGTGTATTGAGCCTTCGTGCATCGCGCAACCGTCGTTTTGCTGTGTTCGCTGCTGCTCGCCGCTTGCGCGACCACGCGGCGAGCGCCGCCGGCCCCAGCCGAAGGCTGGGAGCAGAGAGCCTCTGATTTGCAGCGAGAGAAATCATGGCAACTCGACGGCCGCGCCGCCGTTGCAGTTGCCGCGCAGGGTTGGCAGGCCACCTTGAATTGGCGGCAGCGCGGCAATTCGGAGGAAGTTCATTTGTCGGGGCCGTTCGGAGTCGGCGCTTTGGTGCTCGAACGCACTCCCGCTGGGCTGTCGTTGAACGGCGCCCCGCCGAGCGACGCCGTGACGAACCAGCTGCAGGAGAAATTGGGGTTCGAGCTGCCGCTCGAGCATTTGCGTTTCTGGCTGCTCGGAGTACCGGATCCGAGCGCGGCCTTCGAGGTGAAGCGCAACGAGCAGGACCGTGCATCGCAGCTGCGTCAGGCCGACTGGAGCATCGATTACGATCGCTACATGCCGGTGGCCGGCGACCTGCTGCCCGCGCATCTGGTACTCAGCCGCGAGGGCGTGCGAGTCCGCATCGCCGTCGATCACTGGGAGTGGCCGCAGTGAGTGCGCCCTGGCCGGCACCGGCCAAGCTCAATTTGTTCCTGCACATTCTTGGCCGGCGGCCCGACGGATACCATGAACTGCAGACGTGTTTTCAGTTCGTCGATCTTGGCGATGAAATCACGTTCGAGGTGCGCAACGATGGGCGGATCCGGCGCGTCGCCGACATGCCGGGCGTCGCCGAGGAGGCGGATCTTTGCGTGCGCGCGGCACGCGCGTTACAGACGGCGTCGGGCTGCTCGCTCGGCGCGGATATAAGCGTGCGGAAGCGCATCCCCATGGGCGGGGGTCTCGGCGGCGGAAGTTCCGACGCGGCCACCTGTCTCGCGGCGCTCAACCAATTGTGGCGGCTGCACTGGTCCAAGGAAGACCTAGCGGCCTTGGGGCTCAAATTGGGGGCCGATGTGCCCGTCTTTGTCCATGGCCGCGCCGCCTGGGCCGAGGGAGTAGGGGAGCGCCTGACCCCCCTGTATCCGCCGCTGGCACCGACAGAGACTAACTATTTGATTGTTAAGCCAAATATCGGTGTGAGCACCGCGGAGGTATTTCAAGATCCTGAATTGACAAGAAATTCCGCGCCCATCACAATTCACGGTTTCCTGGCGTCTGGTGGACGGAACGACTGCGTGGGCGTGGTGCGGCGCCGATATCCCGAGGTCGCGCGCGCGCTCGATTGGCTGTCGGCCTTCGGCCTTGCTCGCCTGACCGGGACCGGAGCCTGCATTTTCCTCGCCTGCGAGTCGATGGATCGCGGGCGCGAGATACTGGGCCAACTGCCGCCGGGGCTGGAAGGTTTTTTGGCCCGAGGATTGAACGACTCGCCCTTGCTCGAAAGATTAGCGACCGGTTGAGAATCGGCTGCATGAACAAAACGTTAGTTGATTCCATTGGGGTGTCGCCAAGCGGTAAGGCAGCGGGTTTTGATCCCGCCATACGGAGGTTCGAATCCTTCCACCCCAGCCATTTTAGGGCTTGAACCCATGTCGCAAGGAAATGAGTTCGATTCGTTGACCATCGCCCTGTTCACCGGCAAGGCGAATCCTGCGCTTGCGCAGGAGATCGCGCGGCATTTGCACGTGCAATTGGGAAGGGCGGACGTGGGCCGGTTCAGCGACGGCGAAGTGAGCGTCGAGTTGATGGAGAACGTGCGCGGACGCGACGTCTTCATCGTGCAGCCGACCTCGCCGCCGGCCGAGAATTTGATGGAGCTGCTGATGATGACGGACGCCTGCCGGCGGGCGTCGGCGAAGCGGGTCACCGCGGTGGTGCCGTACTTCGGCTACGCCCGGCAGGATCGGCGGCCGCGCGCGACGCGCGTCGCCATCACGGCGAAGCTCGTGGCGAACATGATTGCGAGCGCCGGCGTCGATCGATTGTTGACCGTCGATCTGCACGCGGATCAGATCCAGGGGTTCTTCGACATACCGGTCGACAACGTCTACGCATCGCCGGTGCTGCTGGGAGACGCCTGGAAGCAGAAGTACCGCGACATGGTGGTGGTGTCGCCGGACGTGGGAGGCGTGGTTCGAGCGCGCGCCTTGGCGAAGCGCCTGGACGATGCCGAGTTGGCCATCATCGACAAGCGGCGGCCGCGGCCGAACGAGTCGAAGGTGATGAACATCATCGGCGAGGTCGAAGGCCGGACCTGCGTGCTGATCGACGACATGGTGGATACCGCCGGCACGCTGTGTCAGGCGGCGCAGGCGCTGAAGGACGAGGGTGCGCTCAAGGTGGTGGCCTACATCACGCATCCCGTGTTGTCCGGCGCCGCGATCGAGCGCATCTCGAAGTCGGTATTGGATGAACTGGTGGTGACGGACACCATACCGCTCTCGGAGAGCGGCAAGGCGTGCAAGCGGATACGCCAGTTGAGCGTGGCTGGATTGCTGGCGGAGACGATCCGCCGCATCAACGACGAAGAGTCGGTGAGCTCGCTGTATATAGATTGAATGGTCGGCGCCCGCGCAATTGGTCGCGATGCGCGAGCGCCGTGTTTGTGATGTAACTGGAGAAGATTATGAAGACCTCTTTCGAACTCGACGCCGAGTTCCGCGAGACGCAAGGCAAAGGTGCGAGCCGCCGCCTGCGTCACGACGGAAAGGTACCGGCAATTCTGTACGGCGGGCACGCCGAAGCGCGCGCCCTGACTTTGAGCCATCAGAAGCTATTGATCATGCTCGACAACGAGCGCTTCTATTCGACCATCCTGAACCTGAAGGTGGGCGATCAGACGCAGGCGGCCATATTGAAGGACGTGCAGCGGCACCCGTTCAAGAATGCCGTCGTGCACGTCGACTTTCAGCGCGTCGAGGAAAACGAGAAGATCCGCATCAGCATTCCGCTGCATTTCACGGGCGCCGCGGTCTCTCCGGGAGTCAAGTCCCAAGGCGGACTCGTGTCGCACATGCGCACCGAGACGGAAGTCTCCTGCCTGCCGAAGGACTTGCCGGAATTCATCGAGGTCGACATCTCCGGATTGTCGCTGAACGAGAGCGTCCACCTCTCGCAACTGAAAATCCCCCCGGGCGTGACCCTGGTCGAACTCGCGAAGGATGACGTGGCGGTCGTGGCCATTCACAGCCCGCGTGCGGAAGAGCCCGAGCCGACGGCGGCAGCGGCGGCGGAGGGTGCGGCAGCGGCGCCCGGTGCGGCAGCGGCGCCCGGTGCACCTGCGGCGGCAGCCCCGGCGGCCGGTGCGGATGCGGCGAAGAAGGCGGAGCCGGCCAAGAAGGAAGAGGCCAAGAAAGAGCCGGCGAAGAAAGACGCAAAGAAGTAACTCTCGATACCTTGGATCAGTGGGGCCGTCTGCATGGCGGCCCTTACTTTTTTTACCTTTTGTCCGGTGAGTGCGTTCAGGATGAGTGGTTTAGCGTTGCGCGTTGTCGTCGGCCTGGGCAATCCCGGTCCCGAACACCTGGTCACCCGCCACAACGCGGGTTTCTGGTTCGTGGACTTGCTCGCGCGCCGGCATGGCGGCGAGTTTCGCGACTACCGCAAGTTCTCCGGAGAGACGGCGCGCATTACCTTGAGCGAGCGGGAAATCATCCTATTGAAGCCCACGACGTACATGAATCGCAGCGGCCTGTCGGTTCGCCAGTTGAGCGATTTCTACAAGATTGCGCCCGAAGAGATTCTGGTGGCGCACGACGAGCTCGATCTTCCGGTGGGCAGTGTGCGCCTCAAGCAGGGCGGCGGTCACGGTGGTCACAACGGCCTGCGCGACACCATTGCGCATATCGGCGAGGCGTTCTGGCGTCTGCGATTGGGGATTGGCCATCCCGGCAACAAGGCGGAAGTCATCGACTATGTGCTGACACGCGCACCCCGAGCCGAAGAAGACCTGATTTTGGAAACTGTCAGCACCGCGGCGGACGTCATGCCGCTATTGCTCGAACAAGGCGCGGAACGCGCAATGACCCGGCTGCACAGCCGCGTCGGAAAGACATAGGACCCTGATGCCCATTCGTTGCGGAATCGTCGGCTTGCCGAATGTAGGAAAATCCACGCTGTTCAACGCGCTCACCCGCGCGCAGATCGCGGCGGAGAACTATCCCTTCTGCACCATCGACCCCAACGTGGGGGTGGTGCCCGTGCCGGATCCGCGGCTGGAGAAGCTGGCGGCCATCGTGCATCCCGAGAAGATCCTGCCCACTACCGTGGAATTCGTGGATATCGCGGGGCTCGTGGCCGGTGCTTCCAAGGGCGAAGGCCTGGGCAACAAATTCCTCGCGCACATTCGCGAGGTGGACGCCATCGCCCACGTGGTGCGCTGTTTCGAGAACGACGACATCATCCATGTGGCCGGCAAGATCGATCCGGCCGGCGACATCGAAGTCATCAACACCGAACTCGCGCTGGCCGATCTCGACAGCGTGGAGCGGGCCTATCAGAAGGCGCTGAAGGCGGCGAAGGCCGCGGACAAGGATGCCGTCAAATTGAGGGACCTGCTGGAACGGGTGCGCGCTCAATTGAACGAGGCGAAGGCGGTGCGGCTGCTGAAGCTCGATCCGCACGATCACTTGCTGTTGCGCGACCTGCACTTGCTGACGGACAAGCCCGTGATGTACGTGGCCAATGTCGATGAATCCGGTTTCACCAACAATCCGCGGCTGGACCGGGTGCGCGAAATCGCCGCCGGCGAGGGCGCCATCGTGGTTCCCATCTGTGCGGCGATCGAAGCCGAGATCGCGCAACTCGAGGAAGCCGACCGGGCCGAATTCCTGGCGGAGCTCAAATTGGACGAGCCGGGGCTCAACCGGGTCATCCGCGGCGGCTATTCACTGCTCGGGCTGCAGACTTATTTTACGGCCGGCCCCAAAGAAGTGCGGGCCTGGACGGTGCATGCCGGCGCCACCGCCCCCCAGGCCGCCGGGGTCATCCATACGGACTTCGAGCGCGGCTTCATCCGGGCCGAAGTGATCGCCTACAATGACTTCATCGCCTACAAGGGCGAGGCCGGCGCCAAGGAAGCGGGAAAATTGCGGTTGGAAGGCAAGGAATACATTGTCAAGGAAGGCGATGTGATGCACTTTAGGTTCAACGTTTAGCGAGGCGGCCGGGTGTCTCGACCCGCCTTGACAGGGTGGGCGAGGCTGCGCAGAATCCGCCGCTCTTCGGCGCAAGGCCGAGAGACTGTAAGGGTTGCAGAGAAGATGGTGAGGTAGCTCAGCTGGTTAGAGCGTGGCACTCATAATGCCGAGGTCGAGGGTTCGAGTCCCTCTCTCACCACCAATAATATCAATGGGATAATAACTCGCAGTGGGATCCCTGATTCCACTGTAAGCGCACCGTAAGCGCGCTCATAAGCGCCACTCGACCCAGGTGCGTTGACTGCCATTGACCCCATGCCGTCGGTGGCGAACGTCCGGCTGCAGGTGACCTGCAAGTTCATTTAGCGCGGAAAATTTAGCTGCTCCTCGAGCGATTTGAATGCCGGTTCATTGCGGATCGGATCGAGTTGCCAGTCTACCTTTAGATACTGAAGGGCGTTATCGCGTGACCCCCGTGCTTTGCGCAGCCACTGCAACGCAGCAGGCGTATTGCCCCATTGCGCATAGATCTGCGCGTATGTGTACGCCGCGGACTCCCCATAGAGCGCCTTCAGCTGCTCGAGTTCCCGCTGCGCGTCCGCCTGTCGTCCGAGGGCATGGTAGACGAGCGCTAAGCACCCGTGGCGATCGTCCTCCTCCAGAGGAGTACTTGGCGATTCACAGAGCCGCTGCGTCTGCCCGGTTTGGCCTGACGCCAGCGCAGACATCACAAGCCAATATCCAACTAGACGCGACTTGGGATTGAGCGCTTGGGCGTCATGCAGCGGCACCTGCGCTTCGCCGTAGCGGCGTGCCAGACAGAAGACGCGTGACAACCCAAAATGCGACCAGAAATTCTGAGGGTCCAGTCTGAGTGCGCGACGTGCCGCCGTCAGTGCAGCCTCAAAATGACCCAATTTGGCGGCAAAAAGAGCAAAACCTTCTTGCACGCTAGCGCTGCCGGGCGCTAATGCTAACGCATGGTCGTACTCGCGAGCCGCGCGTGCAAAATCAAATGAACTTCGGCTAAGAGCGCTGCCGAGCGCACGGTGCGCTTCACCGAATTCCGGTGCCAGGTGCACGGCGAGCTCAGCCGCCGCGACGGCTTGCTTCTGCATTTCCTCGCGGGTATCCAGGTTTGTGGTGACAGAAGTAATGTTTGATAAAGTGATGGCTCGCCCCGCATGGGCCGCAGCGTAGTCTGGGTCCAGTGCAATGGCATGGTCATATTCCGCAAGGGCGGCCCTATAAGTACCTTCTGTACCGTCTCCATTGGATGCAAGTTGCTCACCGCGCAGATAAGCATCGTAGGCTTGTGGATTTTTCGTGCCGCCTATCTCTATCATTTCCTCCACATCACCGACTAGCTTCACCTTCAACTGCTGTGTGACCTCGGTGGCCACATCCGCCTGAACCTTGAGGATGTCGCTCAAATTGCGGTCATATCTCTGAGACCACATTTGAAAGCCGTTCACGCCATTGATCAGCTGCACCGTGATCCGCACCGTGTTACCGGCGCGGCGCACGCTGCCTTCCAGAACGGCGCTCACATTGAGTTGATGCGCGATCGCGGTGACATCGACATCCTTTCCCTTGAATGAGAACGAGGAGGTCCGAGCCATCACCTGCAAGTCACCCAGACGCGAGAGGCAGTTAAGTAACTCTTCGCTGATCCCATCCGAGAAATACTCCTGCTTTGGATCGCCGCTCATGTTCACGAATGGCAGTATGGCGATGGAGTGTGGAGGCGGAGCGAAGGCCGGGGCCATAGCGTTCTGAGGTGCGGACCCGGAAGGCGCTGCAACCTGGGTGAAACGCTTTGATGCTACGAGCCTGTTTACGGCGATGTAGCCGAGTGCGACGAGCAGTACGCCGATGGTCACGAGGAGCGCCGCCCACGGCCGCCGGGATGTCACGACCGGCTGTCGCGTGGACAGCGCAGCGGACACTGCAGTGGCTTCCGCTGCGGTCCTTGGCGGACCCTCCGCTAAGTCTCTTTTCAGCAAACGTTGTACACACCCAACAAAGACAGTCGGTGTTACCCCACCCGGCAGGCGCGTCCATTGCACCTCGCGGAAGCGCTCTGGCACGCGTTCATCATGATCAGGCGTGTCATCGATCACGACCGGTAGCAGAAAGGGTCTGTCGGCAGCCATCAGGTGGGATCGATCTACCGCGAGCTTCCACTCCAGCCGGAAGTATCCCTCGTCGCGACTGTGAGTAGTCCGGGAGATGACCGGCAGGAATAGGGCGCAGGTCTTGATTTGCTTTCGGATCGACGCATCCCAAACATCACCGCCGCGCAACTCGCTTTGGTCGAACCAGACCTCGATACCCGCTTCGCGCAGCGCCAGACAAATGTGCTTAGCCGCCTGCGCGTCCTGCGAGGCATAACTAATGAATACGGCGCCCGGCTGAAGGCCTACGACAGCCTCACGCGCGGCGCTTCCCGCGCCGTCCGATGCTTCGGGTTGCTTACCGTCCGCCAACCATGTCTCCCTGATCCGGCGTCCAGTATGTACCGGAAAACTATCAGTCTTGGCAATAAAGGCACTGTCGGCGCCCGGGATGGCGGGTTTTGGGCATGCATTCGAGTGGCCTGACTTCCGGTTTTGGCCGGGAGTTGCCAGTGGCGGCGCCGCTTACGAGTTGGGACTAGAGATTTCGTCCAGGAATTGGCGGAGTGAGACTATGCGGATCTCGTGATATTTCTTGAGATTCAGCATCGCGCGATCGCCCGTTACGATAGCATCGGCATGCCCCGTCACGGCGCACTCGAGAATACGGTTGTCGGGTTCGTCGTCGAGAACCGTCAGCTTTTCGCGGGGAACGATGAGTTCACCCAATTCAGACAGAAATACCGCTGTTCTGGACAGCTCTTCGGGGCCTTTCGAGAATTTTTGTGCCAATACGCCTAGCACCTCGTGAATGATCTGTTTGGATATGCAGAGATTCACCCTGGCGTCGATCACCAAATCGATGGCTCGTTCAGCCTGTCCGCCGGGGATTGCCAAGGCGGAAACGAAGATGTTGGTGTCGAAAACCGCTTTCAATGACGGAGTAAGCGCTCAAGGTCCCGTTGGGACAGGACGCCTGCTGCCCGAGCACGATTGGACCAGTAACCTTGCAGCTCTCGAAATTCGCCACGCAAACGCGATCGCTTCATGGCGCGCAGCGCGTCCTGCACTACGGCGCTCAGCGACTTGTTCTCATCGCGCGCAATGGCCTCGACTTCGGCCGCAAGGTCCGCGGGTAAGGAGATCGCCTTTTTGACAGCTTTGCTCACAGTTGTACCTCCAATTCCTGGTAGTAGAAACTACCACCAGAGCAACCTAAGCGCCAGAGGCAGGCTTGAGCGCCGTGATCCTTGCGGGAGTTTTGCGGGAACCAGTGCTGCTTCGTTATGCTTCGTGGTGCTATTTGCAACGGACGCCACGCGGTAAGTTATTGAAAATGCTGGACCTATCTGCTAGATGTCTGCTCTCATAATGCCGAGGTCGAGGGTTCGAGTCCCTCTCTCACCACCAATAAAAACAGGGTCCAAGCGCCCTGCATCCCGGATCCAACGGCGAACCACGTGCCTCCACCAAGCCCGGAGCTAGCGAGCCGATCCCAAACCAGTCCAGAAATCCATAATATGGAACATAGAGTTCCATTTTATGGAAATTATGGTAACATCACCGCCAATGATCGTAATCGGGACCGACATCGTCGAGGCGTTTCTTCAGGGCCAGGCGGGTCACAAAGGGATCAAGGCGGCCCGGTCGCAGTACAACGCCTGGCGAGCCATAGCGGAGTCAGCGCAATGGCGGAAGCCTCAAGATGTTAAGACGGCTCACCCGAAGGCGAGCATTCTCAAGAGCGGCCGAGTGGTATTCAACATCAAGGCGAACGACTATCGGCTGGTTGCTGTTGTGCAATATGAGGCGAGTGTTCTGATGATTCGGTTTTTCGGTTCGCATGAGGACTACGACAAGATTAACGCGGAGACTATTTGATGAAGACCACCTTGATCGCAATCGAGAATGACGCGGACCATCTCCAGGCGAAGGCGCTGGTGGGGAAACTGATGGGGTCTCGCAGGTCTGATGACCGGGTTCGGCTGGTTGCGCAGGCGCGATTGATTGAAGCTTACGAGCGTAGTCGTTGGCCGCGGTCGGTGCCGACCTTGCCGGATCTGCTGAACTATCTCATGGACCAGCATGACCTCTCACGTAGCGACCTCGTGCCGATGCTCGGCACGGCGAGTCGCGTCAGTGAGGTCATGAATGGTAAACGTGAGTTGAGCATGAATATGGTTCGAAGGCTCCGCGAGAGATTCAACATTTCGGCAGATTTGTTGATCGCGCGTAGCTCCGCAGTTGATAAGTCGGCTGCGGCATAAGCGTCCAGTGAATTCTTGCGGGAATTTTGCGGGACCTAGTGCTGCTTCGTTATGCTCGACGGTGCCAATTGCAACGGGCACCACGCGGTAAGTTGTTGAAAATATTGAGCGTATCTACTAAATGTCTGCACTCATAATGCCGAGGTCGAGAGTTCGACCAGTTACCTTTAATCAATAAGGACATTTGGTCAATAAGGACAGTGGGTCCCTCATGCCCTAAAGCACACTGCGTGAAGGCTCGCGACCCAATCAACCGTAAGCGACGCCGTGCTTGGAGAGTGTGTCGCCCAAGATCCCGAGCCACGGGGCAAAGTGTCGCCAATGGCCCATACCGCTACGATAAATGCGTCTTCTGACCTGTTCGGAGCTGGCGGTTTGAACTGCACGCGCGTTCTCCCAGAATCTCGTACAACCGGGTTCGAACGGTACGCCCAGAAACTCCAATAGGGATCGAGCCTCGGATTCGGTGTCATTGACGAGACTCTCGTAGTGCAATCTGTAAATGGTTCCCGGCCGGGCGATCTGCGCGTCATTCATCGCGTGAACGTAGGCGCAGTAAAATTCTCCGACTTCAGACAGCGAATATGAGAAATGTTGACCGCGCGCAAAGTGTTGTTTGAAGTTGGACACGCAACAGTCCATCGGGTCGCGCCTCACATCAATGATTTTGGCATTGGGCAGTATCAGTGAGATCAACGCCACGTGAAGCCAATTATTCGGCATCTTGTCGATGAAGAACGGCTTATCAGTCTTCCGATAGATGAGGCTGCTGCGGATATAGGATTCTCCAAGCGCCTTGAAATCGGATCGTTCCAGCAATGCGATCGAATCTGGGTAGAGCCCTTTGCCTCTGCTGTTCGTTTTATCAGCGATGACACCGACCAATAAGGAGATTTCAGCAAGCTCCTTCGTGCCCTCGATCAGCGAGTGACTCGCGAGGATCTGTTCTACGAGGGTCGATCCCGACCTGGGCATCCCGACGACGAAAATTGGGGCGCTCGATTCGCAACCAGCGCCGTGCAGATCGCGAAAGCCTGTGGACGACATGAAGGCGGTGGTCCGACCAGCGATACCCCATGTCTCAGTGGCGTCGTACCTGATCTGGGAGCGGCGCACCGCGTTGCCTTTCGAATAATGCTCGAACGATGTTGCCCACGCGGCTCGATCTTCGTGAGCCGCGCCCAGCGCAAAGTGCAGGTGCAAGCGATCGGCGGCCGACAAATCCTTGCCCGCCAGGATCTCATTCATTGCATCGATGTCCTCGTCCGTCAGCACGCGGGACTTGAGGTTCGCCAAGCTCCACCAACCCTCCCCCAGGGTTCGCCGCAAGCCGATGCATTGCCGATAGGCCGCGACGCTCTCGTCACGACGTCCGATGGTCTTCAGAGCGTGGCCGTAGTTCATCCACAAATGCGGGTCGCCCGGACGATTCTTCAGCACTCGCTCAAATTCACCGACGGCATCCTCGTAATTGCCGAGTCGGCTATGAACCGCACCGTGTAGATTCCGATAGGCCGGACTGTCCGGATCATCCTCCAACAGTATCTCTATCTCGGCCGCCGCCTCGGCCGACCGATGCTGCCGGTGCAGCACGATCGCCAGATTGAAGCGTGCAGCGGCAAAACTCGGGCAAAGTTCCAGGGCCCGTCTGAGGAGATTCTCCGCGTCCTCGTAGCGCCCGATCCGTCCGGCCACTTCCGCCAACATGCGAATCGCCGCGACGTCGGTGGGATTCCGTTGCAGGAACGGCTTGAGAAGGCGCTCTGCCGCGCTGACCTCGTTGCGCACGAGCGCCATGCCCGCCTGCATCAGCACAGGGTTGCTTTGCGCCGTCGCAACGTACTTGAGATACGCCTTGTCGGCGGCGGCAAAGTCACCCTCGAGTGCAAGTCGATCGGCAAGTGCTCGCCACGGATCGGAGACATCAGGCGTGATTTCCGCGGCCATTGCCTCGTTTGAATCGGCACGATCGGGGGCGTCCTTCCTAGCCGGAGTCGAGGCGCTGAGTTTGCTGTCCCCCTCCATCATCAAAACCGCTGACCGATCCTGATGCCGAAGAACTGCGGTTTGGTGACGTAATCTCGGGCGTACACGCCGCAAACGCTGACGACGCATACGGTGTTCTTGCTGAGCACGCCGCGCTCGTCGAAGGCGTTCTGGACGAACGCTTCATACGTCAGATTGCCGTATGAGAGTCCCGCCGAGAAGTCCGCCGTCGTAAATCCGGCATTCGGCCCCAGCTCTTGCTCACCGACGGTGGTGACATAACTCGTCGTGGAACTCTGATGATTGAGTCCGGCCTGTACGAAAGCATCGGTGCCGGCGAACTTCGTTTCGTACCTCGCCGTCGTGTTGATCTTAAGCCGCGGTTGAACCGGAAGCGGTGTGCCCTTGGGTGCGTATAGCGCGCCGCCGTTCGCCGGATCGCATCCATAGGCCACGTTACAGAAATCGGTGGTCAGGTACGCATGGAGGTACGTCACGCCGCCGGACAGGATCAAGTGATTTACTACGCGCCAATTGAAGTTTCCTTCAATGCCTTTGGAAATGGCGTCCCCGACGTTATCGATCGCAGAGAGGCCGTATATGCCGGGCAGGGCATATTGGATGTTCTTCCATCGCTCGAGGAAGATGTCCCCGTTGACGATGAGTCTGTGATCGAGCCAACTCGTTTTCCAGCCAAGCTCAAAGTTCGTCAAAGTGTCCGCCACATATTGGGTTGGCGGTACCGTTTGTCCCAAAGCTGTGTAACCCGGATTGCCACCGCCCGGTCTGAAGCCGGTCGAATACGTGAAGTACAGGAGATGTTGCGGATCGATTTTCCAGCTGAAGCCAGCCTTGTGTGTTTCGCCGTTCTGGCTATAGCTTGTGTTGTTATTGAGGCAAGTCTGCTCGGTTTGTCCCGGTCCCGGACAATCGGCCGCGATGGAACTGGCTTGGCCGCCAAAGCCTACGTAGTTGCTGGAGGCATGAAACCCTCTGACGCCGGCTATGAGTGTAAGGTTTTTCAGCAGGTCGAACTGCCCCTCGGCGAACACGGCCGCATTCACTTCTCGGCCCCTGGAGTAATCCGCAAAAACATCGTTGGGATTGGCACCGGGCACGGGCGGACTGAACGGATTCACGGCGGTCGATAAGCCGGGGATTTCGTAGTCGTCGGAGACATATGACCAGATCCGCTGATAGAACAACCCGGCGGTCACGCGCGCCCTGTTCTCGGCAGGGGAAACCACTCGGAGCTCGTGTGCCGTCTGGTGGTTACGACTTTGGGTGTGATAGACCTGAGTGGGATTGATATTGTGCCCCAGAGCGTCTTTCAGATAGTTGTAGTCGACATAGCTATCGTAGGCCACGCTGAAATAGGAATAGTCGGCCGTTTGTTCGATGACCCGATCGTGGTAAGCACCGGTGTAGGTGACATCCCAGTCGCTGATTTTGCCTTGGACGGCGAGCGAGCCGAGAAACCACGTGTCGTGGCGGTCGTTTGGCGTAAAATCATGGACTTCCAAATCGCCGACTCGCGGATCGTAGAGCCACTCGCCATCGGTCCTCGTCTGCTGAGCTATGAGCGACGGCGTGAGGGTCCAGTTGCTGGCAAGATCGACTTTGAGAGCCGCACGGCCACCGACGATCTCGGCATTGTTGAAGTCATTCTTGGCATACGCCGCGTTGTTTATGGTGAGTGGCGCATTTTCGACGGATCCGTCCGGCAGGGTGTGTGGTCGAAGATACGTCCTGTCAGCCGGTGTATTGTCGATATAGCCGCCGTCACGCTCGTAAAACCCGACCAGACGCAATGCCATGCTGTCGCTTATTGGCACATTGACGAAGGACTCCACGATTCCGCCGTAGCCGCCGGGCCCGAATTTGTCGCCCTGCAGGTCATAACCCGCAGCAAATTTCTTGGTATCCGGCTGATTCGTGATAATTTTCAGCGTACCAGCGAGAGAACTTGCTCCATAAAGGGTGCCTTGGGGGCCCGAGAGGGCTTCGACCCGATTAATGTCGTAAAGATGAAGGTCAGGGGCGGAGATACCGCCGGCGGGATTTGAGCCGCTGGAGGCGATAGGGATATCGTCAATATAGAGACCACTCGTCGGGGCGCCCGTACGTGTGGTAATTCCGCGAAATGAAATGTCCGCCTGCCCCGGGCCAAATGAATCGATGCTCACACCGGGCAGCAGCTTGGTGTAATCATCCAAGCTGACGACTTGGTGCTCGTTGAGGGTGGTGCTGTCCAGCGCCAATATGCTCACCGGCACGTCCTGTATGCTCTCCGCGCGTTTGCTGGCCGTCACGATGATTTCGTCCAATGGCCGGGACGAGTCTGCGTCGCTCCCGACGGTTTGAGCAACAGCGGGTGTCCCCAGGAGCGCTGCGACGGAAGCAAATAACAACCGATTCGCGGTGATCTTGCAGGCTTCCGTTCGGACACCGCCGGCGCCCTTCGGAGACGTTGGACCACGATTGAGTTTCGACCTGAGGCACTTGGACAGAAGTTTCCGCTTGCGGCTACGCGACATGTAAATCCCCTTGGCGATTGTGACGGGTTGCTATCGATCGACTGCTTTGGGCTCTGCTCAAGAGCCTCTCTTGTTATCCAACGCCTGTTCTGCTCGATCGTCGCCACGGTCTCTACAATCGCCAACTCGCCGCCGACACTATTACGATACTAACTCCTCCATTTGCGTCTGTCGCCAATAGGACGCGATCTGCCGACATTCGCGTTCGTGAGCCAACGATGCCATTAGGCTGTCAGCTTCAGGTTTTGCCCTCGGTCATGAGGACCCACATACATGCGCTTGAGCACACCAAAATCAACGCGAAAAAGGGGCTCCATCGTAGGCTCGGCAGGCTCTGGTTCTCGGGTCCGGCGCGGGATGGCGCGGACTCGTGAAGCGATCTCGCGCGGACTGAACGGCTTGGGCTCATAATCCACTGCACCCAATTCCAGTCCGACGGTACGATCGACCTCGTCCGATCGCGCAGTCAAATAGATGACAGGGACATTGGAAAAGAGGGCGCAACTCCCCCTCAGAGCGTCGGAGCGAACATGGATTTTTGCGGGAATTTTGCGGGACCCAGTGCTGCTTTGTTATGCTTGGTGGTGCCAATTGCAGCGGGTGCCACGCGGTAAGTTATTGAAAATACTGAACCTGTCTGCTGCGTCTCTATTCATCGCTTCGCCGCGGCGGAACTCGATTCACGCACGATCAGTTCCGCCTGCATAGTAGCTGAAGGTGCATCCTCACCGTCCAACCTCCGGAATAACAAATCAACGAGAATTCGCGCCCCGCGTGGCAGATCCTGTCTCATGGTGGTCAGGGTCGGATTGGAATGCGCCGCCAAAGTGATGTCATCGAAGCCTACGACAGCGACGTCCTTGGGCACGTTGAGCCCGGAGGCCGTAATGGCACGGATGGCACTCAGCGCAATAATATCAGTAGCACCAAAGACTGCGTCGAACTGACCCCCCTCTTTGATGAAGGCTCGCATAGCTTCGTACGCTGTATCGGCCGTCATGTGTGCGGGGACGGTGCGATCCGTAGCGGCTCCGCGGGGTGCTCGAGAAAGTGCATATTTATAGCCCTCGTGCCGCAGCTTGATCTCAGGCACGGTGGGGTCGCCAAGAAACACGATTCGGCGTCGGCCGCTGCGAATCAAATGCTCCACAACGACCCTTGCTCCACCCACATTGTCGGTACCTACCGTGCAATACGATTGGTGTTCCAAGTGTCCGCCCCACACAACCATCGGACGATAGGTCGCCGCAGCCTCCTCCAGCGCCGCGTGTTCGGTACTTTGGCCTATGATGATCACGCCGTCGGCGCGGTGAGATGCGATGAGCCGAGGCAGCCAGTCGTCCATCGGCGGAAGAATTTTCTGCAGAAACATCCCATAGCCGCGTTGAGTAATTTCGTCGGCGAGATGCCCGAGCATTTGCGCAAAAAAAGGATCGCTGAGCGCCTGCCCGGCTTCATGTCCAAGAGGGATCACCACGCTGATCGTCTGGGTGCGCCGCAGTCGTAAATTGCTCGCCATCGGGTTAACGACGTAACCCTGTTCTCGCGCTAACTTCAGAATCAAATCGCGCTTTTTCTTTGCCACCAACGGGCTGCCCGCCAGCGCGCGCGAAACCGTTGAGGAGTGAACGCCCGCTAACTTCGCGATGTCGCTCATTTTGTTGGCGGGGACTAGACGTCGTCTTTTGGCCATGGCCAATAGTAGCGGAAGTCGTGGGTGCAATCCGTACCCGGCAGTTGGCCGTCAGGGGTCAGTTGGTCGCTGACGCATTGTGGAGTCGATCAAGTTCGCGCAGGCGCAGTTTCGTAGGGTCGACAATCCAATTGGCCGCAAGGCCAAGGAAGAGCAAAAACGCATATGCAGTCGCCAGAATAAAGCCATACCTGATAGACCCGAAATAGTCGCTGACGGCGGCCATTGCGAGGGGTGAAAGCGCCGCAGCGGCGGCCGTAAAGAAAAGGATGATGCCGGCAACGGCACCGTGGTGCGAGCGGGGAAAGCAGCTGATCCCTTTTGAATTCAACGTTGGATAGATTGTGGACATGAAGAATCCTGACAGAGGTAGCAGCAAGACACCGAATCGGACGCCTAATACAAGGCTCCCTACAAAACACGCCAATATGGACAATCCGCACAGGGCAAGCACGCTCGTCCATCGCAGACGACTCAAGACGAGTGCTCCTAAGAATCGACCCGCGGCGCGAAAAGTGAAAAACAGCGTTAGCGCATAGGTTGAAAGCCATTGGTACGGGCCGTCATAGCCCCGTAAGTAAGTTGGCATCCACACATAAATCGCCACTTCCACCGATACGTATAGCGCAATCAACAGTGAGGATCCCAATGCCCACGGGTCTCCCGCCAACAGAAATGTCTGTTTCAGCGAGGCCGTCTCGGCTTTCACAGGGTTTTTTTGCGGATACTCGACCGAGAGTGCGCAAATAATCAACACAACGCAAACGCCGGCTGCCGCCACATAGAGCCATTTCCAGGACGCTGCGGACCCAATCATAACCGCCACCAGCGTGGGGCCAACGATCGAACCGATGCCGAAAAAGCCCTCGAGCGAATTCATCAACGACGTGTGCTCAGTGGATGATTTCGTGATGTCGCCAACGAGCGCTAAGGCGCCGATCTTGAATACACTGATACCAAGACCGGAGAGGCCCAGCAATAGAACAAATATTCCGAACGACCGACTCAGCGCAAACAAGCCGGATCCGATCGCATACAGGATGAGTCCCACAATGATCGTTGTTTTGCGGCCCCATTTATCGGCCAAATACCCAAGTAACAGCGCACCGAGCGCTATCGCAGCCATTGGTACGTAATGAAACGTTCCCGCGGCGGTCATCGTGAGGTGAAATTCTTCGATGACCTGGGGAATGATGCTTCCGACTGCATCCGTGGTCATTGCGAATAGGAAAAACATCAGGCAAGTAAGCAGCTTGATGAGCGCAAAGTGACTTCGTACAGGGCTCGTGGCCCGCAAGTTCATCTATCCGCCCGCCCTTCAGTTCGATCCCGTGAAGCCGTCGACCACACCATATCATTTGCGGAAGAGCGGCCGTTCTTCAACATCGATGTTGCAATTTAATGCAATCGTTTGCACTATATCAATAACAAAGGGGATCAACACCCATAAATTGACGATCGAAACCAAGGAAAATGAAAAACCAAGTTCAGCTGATCGCATATGCCGACCGCTTGGGGACGGGCGGCATCCCGGGCGTCGCAGCCTTGCTCAAAGGGTCGCTTAGCGGCCTATTTGGTGGAATTCACCTTCTGCCTTTCTTTTTCCCAATCGACGGCGCAGATGCGGGTTTCGATCCCATCGATCACACGCGGGTCGATCCCAAGATTGGCGACTGGGCGGATGTAAAAGAGTTGGCGCAGGAGGTAGAGGTTCTGGCAGACGTCATCGTCAACCACATGTCCGTCAATTCGCCGCAGTTCCGTGACTATTGTATGTACGGCGACGCTTCTCGGTTTAGGGAGCTGTTTTTGACTTTTGACTCGGTGTTTCCGGTTGGCGCGTCCAAGTCAGACTTGCAGGCAATCTATCGACCGCGTCCCGGAGTGCCGTTCACCGAGGTCGAATGCGAGAGTGGCGAGAAACGCGTGGTCTGGACCACCTTTACCTCCGAGCAAATCGACATCAACGTGCGCAACCCGATGGGCGCTGAGTATCTCGAAAGCATTCTGGACATATTCACCTCCAACGGCGTTGGCAGCATTCGGCTCGACGCGGTCGGCTACGCGATAAAGAAAGCCGGTACGAGTTGCTTCATGCTGCCGGAAACGTTTGATTTTATCGATGAATTCTCGAAGTCCGCCCGCGGCCGAGGCCTTGAGACGCTCGTGGAGCTACATTCCCACTATAGTCTTCAGCAGCAGATTGCCGCTCACGCAGATTGGGTTTACGACTTTGCTCTTCCGCCGCTTGTGTTGCATGCCTTTGCCTTTGAAACGGCCAAGCATCTGAAAAGCTGGATCAAGGTGCGCCCGACAAATGCTTTGACGGTGCTTGATACCCACGACGGAATTGGCGTTATCGACATTGGCAGCGATCGCAATACCCCCAACGGTCGGCCGGGGTTGATGCCGGCCGAGGAAATAGATCGCGTCGTGGAATACGTCCACGAAAACAGCCGCGAGCAAAGCCGCCTGGCAACCGGCGCGTCTGCCTCGAATCTGGACCTCTACCAGATCAACTGCACATTTTACGACGCGCTGGGCCGACACGACGACCATTACATCATGGCGCGAGCCATCCAATTCTTCCTGCCTGGAATTCCCCAAGTCTATTACGTCGGTCTCTTAGCCGGCTGCAACGATATGGAACTCTTGCGTCGCACCGGTGTGGGTCGCGACATCAATCGGCACTTTTATGATGAAAAAGAAATCGCGAGCGCGCTCGAGCAGGCGGTGGTCGTACGCCTCATTGCCTTGATTCGTCTGCGAAATGCGCACCCGGGATTCCTCGGCACGTTCGAACTTCGACCCTCGTCCGACACGTCCTTGACATTGCGCTGGAGCAAGGGAGCCGAGGCGGCAACCCTGTATGTCGACTTCGCCTCGAAAGACTTCGAGCTGCAATGTTCGTCCTCCTCTTGGGATGAAGCGCTAAGACGCATTAATCGCCGAGCCATTGAGCCGATGGGCGCCAAGTGATGGGCTGGGATGGTCAGGTGTATTACCGCCAATACAATCGATTGTAGGAGAGTTGCAAACGATTGCGGAACTCAGTATTGTTACTGCAAACAAAACTAGGGTGCCGCGACTCGAGAATTTGTATGCCGGCGCTTGGATCTGAGTTCATGCGGCACGAGTGCTGCGGCCAGCGCGGGGCAAAAAAAGGCGGATCCGCGGGTCGCTAAAAGAACGAACAGATGGGGGGGTTATGAATATTCTTAATCGATCCGACCGACGGGTGCGGACCGTTACAGGTTTTCTCGCCGGGCTCGCGGCATTCTGCTCGACAGTCGCGTCTGCACAGCAATCAGGCCCCGGTTCTACGTCGACTGAGACAAAGGGATCGGATGCGCTCGCGGAAATAATCGTCACTGCCGAACGGCGCGCCGAGAACGTGCAGACCACCCCCATTGCGGTCACGGTCCTCAGCCAAGATGAACTGGTCCAGAAGGGGGTAATGCAGATGTCAGACCTGCAAACTGCGTCTCCCTCGCTCTCGATCACCCCGGCCGGATTGACCGCCAACGTCAACATCCGCGGGATCGGTCTCGACAGTGGCTCCCCGTCGGTAGTGCCCGGCGTCGCCTCATACCGTGATGGGCTGTGGCAGCCGCCGATTCTCACGACGGACTCGTTCTACGATGTCGGCAGCGTCGAGATTCTGCGAGGACCGCAGGGAACGTTTGTAGGTTCAAATTCCACGGGCGGCGCAATTTTTATCAACAGCCGCAGCCCTGATTTCAATGGATTACATGGCGACCTTCAGGCCGAAATGGGGAACTATTCGGACTGGGGGTTGCAAGGCGCCGTCAATCTTCCCATCGACGACCAATGGGCTGCACGCGTCGCGATGGATTTGCACGAGCGTGACAGTTTCTTCAGAAACACTGGTTCACAACTTACAGCCATCCCGCAGCAATTCAGTCCTCCGGGCGCCCTGGACGAGAAAAATGTACGGTTCGGCCTGCGCGGAAAGCCCAGCGACGATCTCGATATCCTGTTTAAGGTCGAGGTCAACGACAAGAGCACCGGGGGGTACGCCTGGCGGCCGGTTCCCGGCACAGAATACGCCCCCTACGCGAACCCGAATCCTTACACGCTCGACTATGACCATTCCACCCTCAACGACGAGATCAGTGTTCGAAACAGTCTGAAAATCGATTGGAACATCACCGATAGCGGCCTGACCTTTCGCTCATTGACCGGTTATCAATTCATGCGGGTTCATAATCTCGAGGACGTGGATGCCACCTCGTCAGTGCTGCCGGGGCCGCCGGCGCTCACGACAGCGCAGGCAATCATCGAGCGGCCTATCACTCAGGAGTTCAACCTGATCTCGCCCTCAACGGGTCCGCTGCAATGGATCGTGGGCACATTCTACCTGCACGACATACGTGAGGTCGTGCTCAACATTCAAAGCCAGGCGATTCCGGTTAGCGTTGCGCCGAACTTCATGCAAATTCTGGAGTCCGCGGCCGTATTCGGTCAGGTGAGCTATCAGATAGTTCCGCGACTGCAGCTGCAGGTCGGCCTCCGTTACACTTACGACCAGAACTCAGTGCCTGCCGGGGAGGGCGTCACGATCAATCTTGGGATTCCGGGCGCACCGTCGATCTTCGTCGATAGCTCGGGTAAAGAGACCGATTCGGCAACGACCGGCAAGGTGGCGTTGAACTGGACCGTCAATGATGCCAATTTTCTATACGCCTTCGCCGCTAAGGGCTTCAAGGCCGGCGGCTTCAATCCTGGGGGCGCGAATTTCCCGCAATCGAACTTCGCCCCCGAGATCGTCTGGGACTATGAAATCGGCTGGAAGGCGAACTTCTTCGAGGACCACCTGCGTACCAGCCTCGGAGGGTTCTGGAACAACTACACCGATCTACAGGTTAATGCGTTCATCCCGGAAACCGGGCAGACCTCTTTGCTCAATACGGGAAAATCCACCATCAAGGGTGGCGAATTGGAGCTGCACGGGATATTCGGCGGCCTGCATCTGGATGCCGGTGCGGCATACGTCAACTCGAAGCTGGGAGCAATCAGCCTCGTCAATACCGAGGCGCTGCCGCCGGGAGTTACCGCCCAAGATCTGCCGCAATGCGCTCCTGGAGCGGTGCCGCCGGGCTGTTTCAACTACACCCCTTACACAGATAACCTCTCCGGCAGCCAAAATCCCTATTCCCCTACATGGACCTTCAATGCCGGTGCGGAATATGCCATGTCCATTGGGGCCGCCGGCAAACTGACCCCGCGGATCAACTACTCCTATATCGGCCCCCAATGGACAACGCTATTCGAGCTGCCTACGACGGATTATCTGCCCTCACAAGGTCTATGGAGCGGGAGCGTAACGTACGAGCACCAGAACTGGCGTATTCAGGCGTACGGTTTGAACTTAGCGAATAAGGTCTATGTGACCGGACAGGCCTCTCCGGGTACGAATCCGGACAATGAATTCCTCGGCAACCCTCGTCAGTACGGCATACGGGTGTATCGCAGCTTCTAGAAGAATGGTTCGCGATGGGCCGTTCAAGGTGTAGGAGAACTCGGGTGATGAAGCGTTTACTGACAATCGTTGGCAGCACTTTGCTGTGCGGTGCGCTCACGTCCCACGCTGCCGACATCGTCGGTCGCGGCTCTGCGCCTGGGGCTTCTGCATCTTTCGTCGGAACACCCGACCGGTGCGGCACGCTTAAGGACCTGATGAATGGGCAGTGGCCTGACTCGGCCACGCGCATTCTTGAGAGTTCGTGGCAGTCGGCAGGAGCGCAAGTGAAGACGATGATGGGACCCGTAGGGCCCCTTCCAGAACACTGCGAGCTCACCGCGGTGATGCACGAGCGCGTCGGGTCCGATGGGCAACATTACGCAATTCGCTTCCACCTGCGCTTACCGGGCCAATGGAACGGGCGTTTCTTGTTCGAGGGCGGCGGTGGCACCGAGGGCGAACTTGGGCTCGCAATCGGCTTCATCGGGATTGGTGTTCCGCCAGCGATTGCTCAAGGCTATGCGGTCGTATCGCAGGACGCCGGGCACGATAACGCGACCAACAGTGTCGCCGAGCGTGCCGGACCGGTCGCTTTCGGTTTCGATCCTCGAGCGCGAGCCGACTACGGCGGAGCTTCGCTCAAACCAGTCGCACAGGCAGCCAAGGCTGTCATTCGCAATTACTATGATCACGCGCCGACGCGCTCCTACTTCGTTGGATGCTCCAAGGGCGGCCAGGAAGGCATGGTTTTCGCCCAGCGCTATCCGGAAGAGTTCGACGGCATCGTCGCCGGCGCGCCGGGGTTTTCGCTGCCGCGTGCAGCGATTGCGGAGGCTTGGGATACCCAAGCGTTCAACAGTCTCGTCGCGCCGGCGGGCGAAAGAACAGGTGCGAGCGAAAAAACCGCCGATGCTCGCTCCCTTGCCGCGAGTTTCAGCGACGCACAATTGTCCGTTCTTCGCGAGGCCATACTCGCGGCATGTGATGCGGATGATGGAGTCCGCGACGGCATCACCGCTGCTTTCGGCACATGCAGTTGGCCGCGCGTCGAGAAGGAGCTCAAACACAAAGTGTGCCCGGCAACGGCAGGCCCCGCCTGTTTGAGCGAGGCGCAGATTCTGGTGCTCGGTCGCGTTTACGCGGGACCCCGAGATAGCGCGGGCAAATCTCTGTACTCCGATTGGCCGATCGATGCGGGATCCGGCAGCCCCGGCTGGCGGATCTGGAAGATCGGAGCGGCGAATGGCAGCGTCCCATCCATCAACGTCGCGATGGGCGCACCGGCGTTGGCCGCCATCTTCACCACCGCACCCACTGCCGTGCACGCGGATCCGCAGGCCGCGCTGGACTACGCCCTGGCATTTAACTTCGATCGTGACGCACCCAAGATTTACGCAACCGAAGGTCCGTTCCATAGCTCCGCGTGGACGGACATCTCAGCCCGATCACCGCACCTCGAGGCGTTTCGTGAGCACGGCGGAAAAATGATCGTCCCTCATGGGGCATCGGACCCGGTATTTTCTCTCAATGACACCCTCGCCTGGTATCGCGAAGTGGACAAACTCGAGCGTGGCAAGGCGTCCGGTTTCGTTCGTGTTTTCCCGGTTCCCGGCATGGCTCACTGCGCGGGCGGTCCTGCCACCGATCAGTTCAGCGCCTTTGATGCCCTGGTCGCTTGGGTCGAGAAAGGGACGCCACCCGATCGAATCCTCGCCAAGGCGGGACCTGCCAGCCCGTGGCCCGGTCGCAGCAGACCCCTCTGCCCATACCCGAAGTACGCGCGATATTCGGGGACGGGTAGCATTGAGGATGCTCAGAATTTCAGCTGCAAGTGAGGCGCGGCGGCTGTCAAACGGGGGAGGCACGGTGTTGGGCAGACGACGAAAAAAAAAGCACGCGACAACGTAATGCGGGGGAGCCGCTTTGCCGTCACTCACTGAACGCAATTCACAGTCGATAGTGCATCGAATGATTAGCGGTACGCTCTTCTGCACGGTGCTGTGCTTCGGTATAGCGCGCGGGTGGGCGGCGACACCCTCTGAGAAGGTTGTCATCGATGAGAATGGAACGGTCCACGTTCCAGCCCACGAGGTCCCTGTCTCGAATCTTCTCAGTCCAGCGGCGAAGGCCTATCTCGCAGAGCATTTAAAGCAAGTGCAGGATCCGAAAATGATCGTGCAGACCAACGGCATACCGCCCTTGCTCTCGCCGTACCTTGCGCGGCAGCGCGAGCTCTTTGCCGTCAACAAGGAGGATACGATCATCGCCGGCGTGCATGCCTATGTGTATACGCCCAAGGAGGGCGTCGCTGCAGGCAATCGGAAGCGCGTGCTCCTCGATCTACATGGCGGCGGATTTTCCGGTTGCTGGCCCGCTTGCGCCGAGCTCGAGTCGATGCCCATCGCCGCCTTGGGGCTGATTCGAGTCATCAGCCTGGATTACCGCGAAGGTCCCACATACCGATTCCCGGCCGCGAGCGAGGACGTTGCCGCCGTTTACCGCGAACTTCTCAAAACTTATCGAGCACGCGACATCGGCATCTATGGCTGTTCAGCCGGGGGTATGTTGACGGGGATGGCAGTCGCTTGGTTTCAGCAGCACTCGCTGCCCGCGCCGGGTGCCGTTGCTGTGCTCTGTGCGGGAATGACGCTGGCCCCGGGCGGCTTCGGCGGCGACGCTGCGTATACGACAGCGGCTATCGGTGAGGGTCGTGCACCTCCGACTGTGCCGCGGGACGGCGAGGACGCCGACAAGCATGCGAGTGCAACACCCTTGGCCTATTTGGCTGGGACACTAGCGAGCGATCCGCTGGTGGCGCCGGCGAGTTCTCCCGCGGTATTGGCGCGATTTCCTCCGACGTTGATCGTTACCGGCACACGAGCGTTCGAGCTGAGTTCGGCGGTCTACACCCACACGCAGCTAGTCAAGCAAGGCATCGACGCGGAACTCCATGTCTGGGAGGGTATGTTCCACGGCTTCTTCTATAACCCAGACGTTCCCGAGTCGCGCGAATGCTACGATGTAATCTTGAATTTCTTTGACCGGCACCTTGGACGACACGCGCGCTCATAGCCCACATGAGTAGGTCGTGAAATGAACTACCGGGTCGCGCACTAATTGGTCATCTGCACAGATGAACGGGTCGCCATTGGACAGCGCGACCCACGATGCAACACACGCGCTTGCCTGTGAAAGATTACACGCTTAATCGCTGGTCGATAACTGTCGCCCTCGGGGGTTTGCTCTTCGGTTTCGACACCGCAGTCATTTCCGGTGCGGAACAGGCCATTCAGATCCATTGGAACCTTAGCGAGTTCATGGTTGGCCAAATGGTGGCGATGGGTCTTTACGGCACCATTATCGGCGCGCTCACGGGAGGCATGCCGGCTGAGCGCTGGGGCCGCAAGCCCGCACTTTTTTGGGTTGGAGTGCTTTACCTGGTTTGCTCGATCGGCTGCGCCTTTGCGCCGAGCGTTGGGTTATTGATGTTCTTTCGCTTTCTGGGTGGTCTTGCCGTCGGAGCCTCCTCAGTCATTGCCCCAGCCTACATTTCGGAAATTTCGCCAGCGGCATTGCGCGGCCGGCTGACGGCGATGTTTCAATTCAATATAGTGTTTGGAATCCTGCTTGCGTACCTGTCCAACTGGGCTATCGCCTTAGGCGGCCCTCACTCCTGGCGCGTGATGCTAGGTGTCATGGCCATTCCGTCGGCTGTGTTTGTCATGCTGGTCCCTACTGTTCCGGAGAGCCCTCGCTGGCTCATTCTGCATAAGAATAAGGTGCCGGATGCGCGCAAGATCCTCGAAGCGATCAATCCGGCAACGGTGGAATCGTCCCTCGCGGCCATTCAGGCGCCGGCAAGTCACAAAGTAATCGGATTTCGACACTTCCTCTCCGGAAAGTACAATTTCCCCATCCTTATGGCGTTTCTGCTCGCCTTCTTCAATCAACTCTCCGGTATCAACGCGATCATCTACTACGCACCACGCATATTCGAAGGCATTGGTCTTCAGCAGAGCGCCGCGCTGCTATCGACCGTGGGGATCGGCATCGTCAACCTCATCTGTACAATATTCGGCATGGCATTGATCGATCGCTTTGGTCGTCGATTCCTCATGTATGTCGGAAGCGTTGGCTACATCGTGTCATTGGTATGCGTGTCCTATGCGCTGCTGAGCGGGATATCCGGCTGGGTTGTACCGATATGCCTGTTTGTTTTCATCGCTTCCCATGCCATTGGCCAGGGAGCAGTCATCTGGGTATTCCTTGCGGAGGTATTTCCAAATAATGTGCGTGCCTACGGCACTTCGCTCGGCTGCAGCACGCACTGGATCTTTGCGGCACTCATTGCCGGGATATTTCCCTTCGTCAATGTAAAGTTCGGTGGAGGAGCGATATTCGGATTCTTCGCTGGAATGATGGTACTTCAACTGATCTTCGTGTGGCGGTGGATGCCGGAGACGTTTGGCGCCTCGCTTGAAGAGCTTGAGGCGCGCTTTGCCCGGTGAAGAGCCCGACTGGCAGGTTGTCAGGCAACTCGCGAGCAGATAGAGTGAATTTGTCGGTGGCCGTTTCGATGTTGGCGACAATGTCCGCGGACTTTCGAGGCGACGTCGAGAAAATTGAAAAGCGAGGAGCAGGGGATGCAAGAAGCAAAATCGCGGCCGCGCAACTGTCCGCTGTCGAGGGCCGTTGCTGTGGCGCTCGGGCTGGGTAGTGCCGGTGCGAGTATGGCGCAAACCGCCACGGGCAACGAGCTCGAAGAAGTGGTGGTCACGGCGACGCGCCGAAGCGAGAACCTACAGAATGTGCCGATTGCCATCACCGCGTTGACCAACACCACCCTGAGCGAGCTCAACGTCCAGACTCTGGAAGACTTCGTAAAGTATTTGCCCAATGTATCGACCGCAGGTGTTGCTCCCGGGCAGGACGAGGTGTACATGCGGGGATTGGCAACCACGCACCAAGGCAGCCAGGTGGTCGGTGGAACCGGGACCTTTCCCAATGTGGCGGTCTATCTCGATGACCAATCGGTACAGCTCCCCGGCCGCAATCTCGATATCTATGCGGCGGATCTGGCGCGAATCGAGGTGTTGGAAGGCCCGCAAGGAACTTTGTACGGCGCCGGTGCGCAGGCAGGCGCCGTGCGCTACATCACCAATAAGCCCAAGCTCGATGTGGACGAGGGCTCGGTCGACGCGAGCTACTCTACCACGGCCCATGGCGACCCCAGCTCTTCGGCTGTCGCCATGATCAATATCCCGGTCATTCCCGGCACCCTGGCGCTGCGGGCGGTCATCTACGATGACCGGCGCGGCGGCTATATCCACAATGTTCCAGCGACGTTTACTCGCTCACCGACAGACCTCGGGATTGCCTCCTACTTTGGCGGCGTCGTACCTCCCAACAGCGAAAGCCTTTCCAACGCTGCATTGGTCAGCCGCGCCTTCAATCCGCTGACATACCAGGGTGTGCGAGTGTCCGGACTGTACCAGTTCAACGATGATTGGAATTTTCTGGTGCAGCAAAGCTACCAGAGCATGGAGGCGGACGGTGTGTTTGCCTACGATCCGGCGCTCGGCGATCTTGACGTGCAGCAGTACAATCCGTCGCAGGATCTGGACAAGTTCGAGGACACCGCTTGGACCCTGAACGGCCGCGTCGGCCCGCTCAAGCTGGTTTATACGGGGGGTTACCTTGTCAGAAACGTCAACCAGACGGCCGATTATACGAATTACGCGCGCGGTCCCTTCGCTGCTTACTATCAGTGCAATGGACCGCAATTTACGCCCAATACCACGGCGACATGCTACTCACCGAGTTCCACCTGGCACAACATCGAGAGAAACACGCATCAGACTCACGAAATTCGCGTGAGTACGCCCGACGATGCGCGCCTGCGGGCGATCGGCGGTATTTTCTGGGAAGATTACCGGATCCAGACGTCTCAGAATTTCTTGTATGCTGATGCGCAGGCGGGGTTTCCACCCCTGACGCCGGTCTCCGGCGTTGAGGTCTTCGACTCCAGCTCGCGCGTCGCCGGCACCGCGTTCTTGAGCGACATTACGCGCGGCTATCAACAGAAGGCCGCCTTCGGGGAAGTTGCGTTCGATCTCATTCCTCATTCGCTGACGTTGACGGTAGGGACACGCTTCTTCCACTTCGACAATTACGACCGCGGACAATCGGACTCAGTTTACGGCTGCCGGAACATAGATCCCTGTGCGCCCCCAAGCGGCATTTTCGATGTGTTCAATTTTTCACAGGTCAATTCGGGTCACAAGAGCAAGGCAAACCTGAGTTGGAAGCCATGGGACGGCGTGATGCTGTACGCCACCTATTCCGAAGGCTTCAGACCCGGCGGCTTCAACCAAGGCGTCGGACTGGTGCCGCCCAGTTCACCGCTGTACGGGATATTCACCGTGCCGCGTTTTTACGACAGCGATACCCTGAAGAACTACGAGATCGGATGGAAGACGCAATGGTTCGACCATCGCCTGCAATTCAACGGAGCGGTGTACGACGAGGAATGGTCGAATGTACAGCTGCAAGTTTACGACGCGGTGTTGTACGGCAATTCAGGATTCACCGTCAATGGCCCGAATTACCGGGTGCGCGGTGTCGAGGGGGATGTGGTGTTCCGCATCACGGACCAGCTCACGCTGAACTCATCGTTCGCGTGGAATCACAGTGAGCAAGTCAACGAGCCCTCTCTGGTGGCCAACGGCACCACGATCTCGCTGTTCCCAACCCGGGGCATCGGCAGTCCGCTGGCCAATGCGCCGCCGTTTCAGGGCAACCTGCGTTTGCGCTACGAAGTCCCGATGTTTAACTACGTGTGGCACCTGCAAGCAGGCGCGCAGCACACCGATCATTCCTTCGCCGACGTGATTGATGTGGGCACGATTGCTCCGCCCGATTATGAGCTCGCACCGTATACGACTTACGATGCGGCGGCCGGCGTCGCAAGAGATGCCTGGTCGGCCGAGTTTTTCGGGGAAAATCTCACCGATACGCGAGCGCAACTCTTCATCAGTTCGGCAAGCTTCCAGACGCTGACCACGACCAACCGGCCACGCGTCATGGGCATACGCTTTTCCTATAAGTTTGGTGGTAAGTCCAGGCAGTAGCGCTCACAGGCTTGGCGCCGCGAATATTTGCTAGGGGGTTCGATGACTATTTCCCGCCGCGATGTGCTGTTCGGTACCGCTGCTTCAGCCTCGCTCGCCGCCATCGGCGGTCCGCTCGCGCTCGGCAGCCCCCGATCCGGTCCCGCTCCCGTTTGGAGATTGCCGGCCAAGCAGCCATTCAAAGTCATCGAGAATGAGTGGATTCCCATGCGGGACGGGGTGCGGCTGGCTGCTCGAATCTGGATGCCGGCGCAAGCTGAATCCCATCCCGTGCCGGTGGTGTGGGAATACCTTCCGTACCGCCTCTGGGATGATTTGCGGTGGCGCGACGATAAGACCGGTGAGAATCTTGCGCCCTATGGGGTAGCCTTCGTTCGGGTCGATATCCGTGGCACCGGAAACTCCGAAGGAATCATGGTCGACGAGTACGACGTTCCCGAACTGACCGATGGTGTCCAAGTCATTGCCTGGCTCGCCAAGCAATCCTGGTCGAACGGATCGGTAGGCATGCGGGGCATTTCTTGGGGTGGAATCAATGCGCTGCAAATTGCCGCCATGCGGCCTCCGGAGCTCAAGGCGATTATGCCCATGGGATGCGTCGTCGATCGCTACACGGACGATGCTCATTACATGGGCGGTGCCTACGGCGAGGAGAACATGGGCTGGGGTGCGTCCTTCAAAGGCCACATGGCGGCTCCGCCGGATCCCCAAGTGGTGGGGGAAGGTTGGGAGGCGATGTGGCGTCAGCGCTTGGACGCGACGCCGGCGATCCTACAATCCTGGACGACGCATCAGCGCTACGACGCCTACTGGAAGCGCGGCTCCATCGCGACGGACTATGACGCCATCCAATGCCCGGTCTACGTCATCGACGGGTGGGGGGATCCCTACGAAAGCATCATCGGCGACCTGCTCGCCAATCTGAAAGTTCCGCGCAAAGGTCTGATCGGCCCATGGGGTCACATCTTCCCCAATCTCGCCACGCCTCTCGGGCTCGACTGGCCCTATGAAGAAGTGCGCTGGTGGCAGCATTGGCTCGAGGGCAAAGAAACCGGAATCATGAATGAGCCCATGTTCAGGGTCTACATGATGTACGAAGCGGATTCGCAGGCCTTTCCCGCCGAGGTGCCCGGCCGCTGGGTGGCGGAACATGTCTGGCCCTCCCCTCGCACCCGATCCTCGAATCTTTACTTCGACGCCGGTGACCGGCTGTCGCAAAAGCCGAATTCTCGAGAGCACCTCGTGTACGTTGGCGACAAGATCGTCGGTTTGACCAAACCACAGTGGGTCTATGGCCGCCCAACCGAGTTCGAGCAAACCCCCGATGATCGAAACTCGCTGCTGTTCGATTCCGCACCGTTGGACGGCGATCTGGAAATTCTAGGGCTACCGATTGCCAAGATCCGAGTCAGCGCCGATGTGCCGGTCGCCCAGATCGGGGTGCGCCTGACGGAAGTGACGCCGGAGGGAAAATCCTGGCTGGTCACGTACAACGTACTCAATCTGACGCGCCGCGAGTCGATGGAGCAGCCCACCGCCTTGAAGCCCGGTGAGTTCTACGATGTCGAGCTGCCTCTCTACATGATCGCGCATCGATTCAAGAAGGGAAATCGTGTCCGAGTTGCCGTGTCGGCAGGCTTGTGGCCGCTGGTTTGGCCCTCGCCGCAGATCGCGACGCTTCGGATCGCGCTCGGCGCCTCACACCTCGTGCTGCCGGTGCGCCCCATTCCTACCAAGGAAGCACCGTTCACCATTCCGGTCATCCATGCTGCCAGCGATAAGGACAAGGGTGCTCGTGGCTACGCCAACGGCCTGCAGTGGGTGAAGACACCGCTCACGAGCCCCGCGCTTCCACAGATGCCGACGCGCGATGCGACGGGACGTATCCGATATGACAGGAACGGTGAGCCGAACAGTACGTTCATATCGGCGGTCGGCACCACCAGCACGACCGCCTCGAGCCGAACCATCGAGGTCACCGAAGGGGATCCGACCAGCTGCCGCATGAAATTTGACCACACCGATCGCTGGAAACGCGGCGATTGGGATTGCACGATCCAGTACGGCGGCGACTTGACCGCAACCGCTGAGGAATTCCATCTAAAAGAGTGGGTGGTGGCCAAGAAAGGCGACGTGGAGATATTCCGCAGAGAGACGCCCAGCACCATCAAAAGGGATCTCCTGTAATCCCGTCATCGATGCGCTCGCGGTGGGTGATCCGACCGAACACGTATCCCACAAAATGTAATATTGTGGGATATGACGGTTTTGGCCACCCCACACGAAAGGGCGCTCACGCTTCTTTTCTCGGAACTGGAACGCAGCGCTTCAGAGCAATTCGAAGTCCTACTGGGAACTCCTGGGACCCTAGCGGAGCGAACCAATGAAACTGGCACGCACTTTTGGGTCCATCGCTATTCCGATGCTCTGAACCGACGTCAGGAAATGTATCTCGGAAAGGTTGGCGATCCGGAGGTCGAGGTGGGGACTTGAACATCATGCGCTCCGACGCAGCGATTTTAGAATTTGCCAGCGGTCCTGCCCCGGCAATTTGTATTCCCAGAAGGTCCATCCGTTCACCGCGCTGCCGGTGATGCTCATCGCTGCAGCCGACGGGCTATCGAAGCGTTGTCCCTGCAACACCAGTGCGCCGGAGTTCACGCGGGCTAGATACGTCTTGCCCTTATAGGTTGACCGCAGCTCGGTGCCGGAAGGGAGACGCACGCCCTTGGTCACCCAATCATCGGAGGCAGGGCTGTCGGTCTCCGTCAGCGCCCTGCCTTTTTTTCCCAGATTGAACAGTTGCCGCAAGACATCGTTCTCAGTCATGTCCTCGGAGGCGCGGCGCGCGGTCAAGGCTTTAAACACGTCGAAATCAATTTCGATGTTGGGCACGGCAGATCTCCCGATGAGCACTATAAGTACTATAGTACTATAAGGTACCAATAAATATCACGTGAGCGCCGTACTGGAGATGATTTCTCTTAAAAGTTAAGTATACTTAACATTATCGAGAGGGTAACCGATGAAGCTAGAGCAAATAGGCCATGAAATCAAGCGCTTCCGCTTGGCGCGCGGATTGACGCAAGCACAGCTTGCGGCCGCCGCCCACCTCAGCCGTACCACCCTCAATCAACTCGAGAACGGGCTGGTCAAAGATCTCGGCATCCGCAAAGTTCAAGCCATTCTAGAACAGCTTGGATTAATGCTGGCCACTCAGTCGCCCCCGAAGCCGCAGCCACCTGACTTCTTAAGCCTCGCGAGCACCACTGCCAGCGTCAGTTTCAAGGCCGCGCTGACTGACCATGAGCTTCTGCGCGCGCTCCTGACGGGGCGGGTCCCGGCGAACCGCCGCCCGCATTTTCGCGTTTTGTTCGAGGAAGCCAAGCCCGAGGTGATGCACGGCGTGATGAGGCAAGTCAGTCAATGGACGAAGCCCGGACGGGTCGCGAAGAATCTCACCAAGATTGCAGCTGCCATAGGCTGGCCGGGGGACACGAGCAAATGGACGAGCGATTGAACCGTTGGGAAGTGCTATTCAAGCGAGCACTCATCTTGATCGACTCAGTACGCGATTTCGGAATACCTGTCGATGACTGGACATTCGGCGGCGGCACCGTGCTTATGCGACGCCACCGACACCGTTTCAGCAAGGACATCGATATATTTATCAACGATCCCCAATTCTTGGGCTACCTTTGGCATCGCGGCTTCGAATTTACAGCGCGCGATATCTTTGATCTGTCGATGGTAGCTGAACTCGAGCCGCAGGCGTTGCATGAAATCTCAACGATTCTCCGCGATCGGCGAGCGCTCGTCTTGGAGCGGATCGAGCGCTACGATTCGATTTTAAGAGAGAGCTTCGCGGAATTGGCTGCCCTCGAATATATGCGCTCGTTCGACGAGTGCGTGGATATAGTAACGAAGGCCTTTGGCCGAGCTTAGCGCCTTCTGAGCTTTATCCCAAATTCAACCGAGCACCTGGCTACGAACCGGGGTGGTTGACGGGATAGAAACTCACAGTGGGATCCCTGATTCCACTGTAAGCGCACCGTAAGCACACGGATAAAGAGTGTGTACGCCAATCCTCACTGAAAGCTGAACTGACCGCGCGCGCTTATGAGCGCCACTCGACCGAAGTGCGCTGACTGCCATCGGACCCTAGGCGGACAAATCAGTGCGGCCGGTTTTCTGCGCCGTCCAGGTGATATTTGTGGGCCTCGGATGGATTGACCATGTAGCCATTGGGCGTCCGGACCAGGTCGCGGTGCAGGGGGATTGCTCCAGTCGGCATGATCGGAAGGGGTAAGGTGCCCGGCCATCGGAGCGTGATCTCGCGCATCGCGCTTTCCCGGAATCTGCTCGTCAGCGCCGGGTCTTTTCCCTTGAGAAACATTATCCAAATTTGGCCCAAATGGTCGTGTTGGTCCATGGCGGAAGCAATTACTTCTTTGTCATTTGAACCTCGCCAAACTGCAGCGTTCATAGTCATTTTGGCTCCCGGAATAGCCTTCGCCATTTTCTCGAGTTCATTGCTGCCAGCGGCATCTAGGTGCATCCCCTCCGCTTCAGCCGCAGCGCGCAAGACCGTTAAGAATTGGTTGCGGTCTGCTTCCGACGGAAGCGGGACTTCGAATGCGGCCGCAACCTTGGCGCTATCGGGTTGGGGTGCGCTGCATCCGGTGACCGCCACGCAGATCGCGAGAGTTACAATCCATCGCATACGCAGAGGATACTACGTAGGTTGAAAGCTCTCACACTGCGGATCGCAATGGCTTGGGGTGCGAATCACCGCTTGTGGCCCGGGAGTTGCCGGTGATCCGGCGAACCTTACGAGTGCCCCGTTTTAATTTCGAGCAGCCGTCGTTGCAAAGGCAGCGGACACGGATTCTTGCAAAACTCCATTCAAAATGCCCGCGGCGCAAAGACCAATCGCGATGACCGCGGCACAGGCTACGAAGAATGCGCGCATAACCGATGCCTCCCAACTCTTTCGCCAAGGCTAACACGGAATCTAAATCACGTCTGGATCGCGAACGCTTCCATTTCGATTGCCATGAACACCCGGCCGAGCGTGCCGACGCGGGCATAAAACTCGGCTGATTTCGCGTGCTCGAGATCTTCGAAAAAGCGCCCGATCCAGGTCGCAAGATAGTTTTGGAATATCTCACGGTCGGTGCCCGGCGGCGCAGCTATTTCGCCCGTCGCCAGCGCGGCCATGATCTCGAACAACACACCGGCGTGATCCTCGGGTTCCTTCAGCCAGTCGGCGCGCTCAATACCGATTTCGCGCAAGGTCTCTCGTAGTTGGGCGAGCGGACGCGCATGCAGAGATCCGGTGAGATAAAAGGAGGCATAGGGGAGCAACTCACCGCGTCCCACCCCCACGAAAAGATTGAAATACTCGCGCGACACCTGGTCGGCATCGACTCGAACCGCAGCCTGCGCCACCGCCTCATGAGCGCTACCGAGTGTGCTGCCATCCCCGCGCAACTTGGCCAGACGAGCCAAGAGTAGGGCATCCGGGCTGCTTAACAACAGGGCCGAAAGCAGCGAGTATTCACGGGCGCGCGCCTGATCGACTTCATCGGAGAGGGAATCGGAGAATGTTTCTGCCATCGGCTTTATCTAGGCAAAGCGCTGCCATGACGGCGGGGCCGAGAATCCGCGTTGTCTTCGCGTGGATGAGTTGCTCGGCCTATGACTTCCTTACTCCCAGGATTCCTATTTTCCCTGCTCGAGCTCAGCCACACCTTATCAACCTGTCCGTCACGCTGAGGATTGACGATTTCCGATTTGCGTTCCTCCCCATCGGGTGCGCCATCGAGGGGCGAGACGCTAGGTCTAATCACGCTCTGCTCACTCTGCGCTGCCGCGAGAGGCCCAAAGCCCGGCATCGCCGTCGGATCGTTGAAGTCCCACTGACTCTCGGCAATGCCGACAAAATCACGAATCGCCGGATCCGTTGCCCACGCGGCGCGCAGGGCGGCGCGCACCAATTCCGTCGGTACATCCAATTGCAGGAATGGACGAATATCGCCGTCGTCAGTGATCGACTCGACGGCGCGGGGCGAGGCGGGCGCGATGCCGGCGGACTCAGAGCCGATCGGTGCCGGCGGCGATGACTGTCCAACCTCGGCGCGCTGCGTTTCGGCTGTCTTGGGCTGCGCTTCGTCGTCCTTTCGTTGTTTGAGCCGCATCCACCGCGCCAGGAATTCGTCCTGCTCGCTCATGGTGGCCTGCCAGAACTATCGCGTTGCCGCTTGAACATCGGCCTCTCAACATGGTGCAGCGCAATAAAGGCTTTGAGTTTCTCACCGATCGAAGGCGCCATGGGCACCGATTCCACCAAATCGTCGCCCACTCCCGTCAACGCCTCGCCTTCCGCGGGGTCTGCAGTGACGCCTCGTAGTTCCACGCTGGACCCGTCCCCAGTGTGGCGCAATATCACCCACAACGATGGTAAAGCCGACGCAAGATTACTGCGATAGTTGTCCGTTTCAGTTCGATACAGTGCGATCACCGCCTCGCCTGCATAGTATGTCGTCACATCCTCGGCGGCGTTGATAATGGTCCACGGCGCGGCGTCAGGAACACCGTCAAATACCGAGATGGGCCGCCACAACTCGCTTACCCACGGACTCTTTCCTTTGCGCCGTTCCACCGCGACGCCCACGCGAATTGTAAGCAGGGGCGAGGTCACGCAATATCCAATTGCCGAAGGGGCAGACCCGTCAGAAGATTTTGCGGCTTCAATCTTAGGCTTCGATCGTTCGCAGTAGCCATGATGAGATAGCTTGGCGCGCCGCTCAATCGATCATTCGTCGCAGCGCTACCGCAAAGGTTTATCTGATATAGGCCCACCAGGCGCGCCTGGGTGGCCTTATCCAGCGCCTCTCCCGTCCAGAGCGAATCGCCTATGAGCGTCGCCTCGGCATCGAGCCCGACGTACCAAGTGAATGCAACATCCTTCAGTTCCGTCACGGGCAACACGTTAACCTCAACCTTGAGTAAATGCGCTATCCAATACGAGATCACATCTCCCAAGGCCTTAAGTCCGCGACGCCCCCCGGTGAGATCCAGTGCCAGATCGAATTGATCGCTTCGTGCCCAGTAGGTGTGAGCATTGGTCTCGCTCAATACTTCAATTTCGGCGCCCGTTGCCAATCCCAATAGCGAAATCAACGGCGATACGGGCGCGAGGCCGCGATCCGCGACTGTTTCCCTATCGGCGCCGATCAACGAACCGTCTTGCAGCGTGACTATTTGCGGCCGAAAGAACAGCTCCGCTGCCCGCAGTACGAAGGCATCGTCACAGCCGTCCAACACATTGCGCAGAATGACCTGCACCAGATGATTGATAAACAGGTGGGGGAATTTCCGCCCACGTCGGACGATCTCTACGTAGGCGGCCTCCAGGGACGTGTGTTCCACAAGAAAATCCCGCCAATCCAACATCAACTGCCAATTGTCGCGCGCGTCCGAATCTGCAATGGCCATCAAGTGTGATCGTGAAATGGCCATTCGCGGGTCGGCGAACAATGCGCCATGGATGTCTCGCTCTGCGGCACAAGCCCCCGGTGGTGGAGCCAATTCCGGCCTCGCCAGGTAAGCCTTTAGGAATTCATTTGTGACGGGTAGCCTGCCGCCGGCATCGCGATCCAAAAGATGGTGACCGCAGGCGAGCCAGAAATCGCGCGGCTCACTCACTCCGCGCTCCATTCACCGTTTCCCGATTTCTCTTGGAGCGCAAAGACGCGTATCGGTCCTGTAGCCATCCGCGGCGACAGCGTGCGGAACGCTTCGTGCGTCTCGCCGTTTTCATAGCGTCGAGCCACCGCCACCAGCATGCCGGAAGGGTGATGGCTGAGCGAGGCCGCAAACGCGATCTCCTCCTCGGCCGCAGGACGAGCTGTGGCCAGATCGGGAGCGCCGAAAGACTCTACCAGCCGCCGCGTCAAAAGTTCGGTGGCTTCGATGCGCTCCTGATCACTGACCTCGACGACCTGCGCCAAGGTGGAACGCCCCAAAGACTCAACTCCGAGAAAGCCACTACGAAAGGCCGCGCGCGCTTTGCCGGCCAGCGAAGCCAAGTCCAGATGGGCGAACGCGAATGCGCCCGATACCGCCCATTCGCCGGGTCCTGCGGCACTTTCGAACACAAACGTGTCCGACGGATCCGCCCGGACGGTCTTCAGAAGCTTCACGCTCCGCTCTCCTCACACCAGGTCTGCTAGGGATTATAGTACGGGATGAGCAGGTTATCCGGTAAGGGCGCGCGCCGATGGTGGCTGAAATCAACTCGACGATGAACGCACTTATGGCGGCGGCGGCCGAACCCATGCCGCAGGTACCGTTCGTCGTGCTGAAGAGCGATGGGGTGATTCTCATCTATGGTCGCGACGCGCGGGCTGTGGCCGCGGGTGAGTCGCTGCAGGAGCATCTCGACGTGACGGTACTGATTTCGCCGCCGGCGATGGTCGTACCGGCGGTCGCGCGCGTCTTTCCTGTGGCACAAGGATCGATTCGATCCGCCAGGGGGCACTTGGGCGCGTTCGAGATTATTGTCAATGACTATGTGCTGCCAGCGCCCGGCTCGGACGCTGAGTCTTTCGGATTGTCGCGCAACGGCGCGGTCTCGCACTGCGACGTGATTCTCGACCTGTCGGGCGGCGCGCCCCTATTCACCGCAGCGGACTTGCGCGACGGGTATGTGCGCGCGGACCCCGACGATCTCATCGGCATGCAAAACGCCATCGGGAAGGCCCGCGAACTCATCGGAACCTTCGAGAAGCCCAGATACATTTCCTTTGCCGAGCACCTGTGCGCGCATTCGCGTTCGCAGATCACCGGCTGCACGCGTTGTCTGGAACTTTGTCCGGTGGGCGCGATTGTACCGTCGCGGGATCACGTGGCAATCGATGCGTATATTTGCGCAGGTTGTGGTCAGTGCGCATCAGCCTGTCCTACCGGCGCTGCCGCCTACACCATGCCGCCCTCGGATGCGCTGATGCGCAAGCTGCGGACTCTATTGATGACTTACGCTGAATCGGGCGGCGAACGCGCCGTCGTTCTGATACATGACGAGCCGCACGGATCGCCGCTCCTGTCGGCTCTCGGACAATTCGGCGAGGGATTGCCCGCGCAAGTGCTGCCCTTGTGCGTCAATGAAGTTACTCAAATCGACCTTGAAACCATCGCCGCCGCGTTCATCTACGGGGCCTCGGCGGTGCGATTCCTGTTGCGGAGCAGGGCGCGCCACGATATTCGCGGGCTGTACCAAACCATCGCGCTCGCCGAACCCATTCTCGCCGGACTCGGCTTCGGGAGCGGCCGAGTCGCGACGATCGAAACGGACGATCCGGACACGCTGGGTTCCACGCTGCGTGGTATTTCCGCGATGAACGCCGCGCCGCGTGTGTCGAGTTTCCTCACCCTGGGAGGCGACAAACGGGGCGTCGCACGTTCGATTTTTCGCGAACTGCATCGAGCCGCAGCGGTGCCGGTGGATGTAGTGACGCTTCCTCCCCAAGCGCCTTTTGGGTTGGTGGAGATCGATATCGACGGTTGTACGCTCTGCCTTGCCTGTGTTTCAGCCTGTCCGACCGGCGCACTGCTCGACAATGCCGAGCAGCCGATGCTGCGCTTTACAGAAGATGCCTGCATCCAATGCGGACTGTGTAAAGCCACGTGCCCGGAGAAAGTCATCACCCTGAAACCTCAGCTCGATTTCCGCGCCACCGCATCGTCAGCGCGAATCCTTAAAGCCGAGCAACCGTTCTGCTGCATCCGCTGCGGCAAGGCATTTGGCGTGAGGAGCACGATCGAGCGCGTGACCGCGAAATTGGCGGACAAACATTGGATGTACAAGGATTCCGCAAAGCGTCTCGAACTCATCAAGATGTGCGAGGACTGCCGAGTTGCCGCGGTCTCTGAGGACAGTCTTGATCCCTACGGGCCGCCGCGCAGCGCCATTCGCACCACCGATGACTATCTGCGCGAACGAGACGAAGGCATTGCGAAAGACGCCGACTAAGACGCGGTCATCGCGCTTTCCTGGCCGCCCGGGCTATTTGATGGACGTCGCCGATGCGGGCCCAATGCTCTCTTGCGCTTGCTTTTCGACGTACCACAAATCGTGATGTTCCTTGGCCCAGTTCGCGTCGACCTCCCCGGTGCCCATGGCTTCGAATGCCCCCTCCATGCCTAAGGTGCCGATATAAATATGCGCAAGAATTAGGGCAACGAACAAAACGGCAATAACGGCGTGCACCACCTGCGCAACTTGCATGGTTGCAATGTTGGTGCCGTAGAACGGGAACAGCAACAGCAATCCCGACACGGAAACGGCTGCACCCGCAGCCAAGGCGCACCAGAAAATCGCTTTCTCGCCTGCGTTGAAGCGTCCCGCGGGAGCGTGCTTCCCCTTGATGAAACCGCCGCCTTGTCTGATCCACTCGATGTCCACTTGGCGTGGAATATTATCTTTGATCCAGAGTGTAACGATCAGGATTAGGCCCAAGATAAAGGCGAAGCTGACGAAATTGTGAACATACTTGGCGAACTGCGCTAGATCACTGAAGGCGTTCTCGCCCATCAGCGGCAGCAATACGATCTTGCCAAAGGTGATGTTGAGTCCGGTGAGGCCGAGCAGGACGAAGGACGAGGCGGTCAGCCAGTGCGAAAATCGTTCGAACGCGCTGAAGCGCTTGATTTTCTTTCCCGAGCGCCCGGCTGAAATTCGCAGCCGCCCCAAGATGAGAAAAGCGAGTCCCAGGAGCACCATCATGCCGAGGATGACGATGGCGCCGACGCGGTGCAGGGTCATTTCATGGAAATAATCCCAGCGCCTCCCCGCCGGCTGAATGAGTACACGCGCCCGCGTGTCCGGAATATCGATGCGTCCTTCGATCCGCGATTCCTGCTGCAATAGCTGTTGCTCATTGACCGCATTCGCATCGGGAGCTGCGGCGCCGTCCGGGGCACGCTGCTCTTGCGCGATCGCGGGCACGGCTACGGCCAGCGCGAATACGGCGGCGAGAATTTTGAAAGAGGGAAAACTCACGACGCGATCCCTTCTTTATAGGCTGTCATCCAGCCCCAGGCTCCTGAGCCATAGCCGCGCTTCAAGACCCGCTCTTTGTAGATCTCCGCAATGATTTCGCCATCGCCCGCCAACAGTGATTTGGTCGAACACATTTCGGCGCAGAGCGGCAGTTTTCCCTGCGCCAGGCGATTCGCACCATACTTCCTATATTCTTCGATGCTTCCCGATACTTCCGTGCCCCCGCCACCCGCGCAATAGGTGCATTTGTCCATCTTGCCGCGAGAGCCGAAATTGCCGAGTTTTGGATATTGTGGCGCGCCGAACGGACAGGCGTAGAAACAATAGCCGCAGCCGATGCATAAATCCTTGGAATGCAGAACCACGCCGTCATCAGTCGAAAATATGCAGCTTACCGGGCAGACCGCCGCGCATGGCGCGTCGGTGCAATGCATGCAAGCCATGGACACGGATCGCTCTCCCGGCTTGCCGTCGTTGATCGTGATCACCCGCCGGCGATTGATGCCCCACGGAACTTCGTTCTCATTCTTGCAAGCAGTCACGCAGGCATTGCAGTCGATGCAGCGATCGGCGTCGCAGAGAAATTTCATTCGCGCCATGCGATTTTCCTCACGCTGCCCTGATTTGACAGAGAGTGGCCTTGGGTTCTTGCATGCCGGTGGCCGGATCGTACCCATAAGTCGTGAGAGTGTTCACGCTCTCCCCCAGCACGATCGGGTCGGTGCCTTGCGGGTACTTGCTGCGCTGATCGACGCCCTCGAACCAACCGGCAAAATGAAACGGCATCCAGGCCACGCCCTTGCCTACGCGCTCCGTCACCAGTGCTTTGACTTTGGTTTTGGAGTTATTTTCCGCACCCGTCACCCAAACCCACGCGCCGTTTGAAATGCCGCGCTCCTTCGCATCGGCGGGATTGATCTCCACGTACATGTCTTGCTTCAATTCGGCCAGCCACTTGTTCGAACGCGTCTCCTCGCCGCCGCCTTCATACTCAACCAAGCGGCCGGAACTCAAGATCAAGGGGAAGTCTTTGACCACATGCCTGTCGACAGCCGACTTCTGCACGGTAAAGCCCCGATTCGGCACACGAAATTGCTTCGCATCCGGCAGCGTTGGATACTTGGCGACGAGATCGGGCCGCGATGTATAGATCACTTCGCGATGCGTCGGAATGGGATCCGGCAGATTCCAAGCCACAGCACGTGCCTTGGCATTACCATAGGGACTGCAGCCATGTTCGATCGCCACGCGTTGAATCCCACCGGACAGGTCGGTCGACCAGGACACGGTCTCCGGTTTATCGGGATTTACGCGTTTGATGACAGCCAATTCTGCCGCAGTCAGATCCTTATCCCAGCCGAGCTTCTTCAGAACCCCCAAGGTGAACTCTGGGTAGCCGTCCTTGATTTCCGAACCCACTGAGTAGGAGCCATCCGCAAGAATGCTTTCATGCACATCCGTGTCGACTTCCTTGCCGCCCTGCATCACTTTTCGCTTGACCACGTGCTCGACACCGAAACGCGCGCGAAAAGTCCCGCCGCCATCCTTAACGGACAAGTTGGTGTTGTAAAGAATCGGTGTGCCGGGATGCCGGAACTGCGGTGTACCCCAGCAGGGCCACGGCAAACCGTAGTAATCACCGCCCACTTCGGGGTCGTCCTTGGGCGCCCGCAGGGTCACCAAGTCGAACTTGGCCTGGTTTTTCATATGAGCTTTGAGCCGCTCCGGCGATTGTCCGCAGTAGCCGGTGGACCATCCGCCGCGGTTGATTTCGCGCAGAATATCTTCTGCCGATACCGCGCCCTGATCGACCTTGATGTTCTTGAACATCAAGTCGGCGAAGCCAAGCTTGCTTGCCAGCATGTGCATGAGGTCGTAGTCGTTTTTCGATTCAAAGACCGGTTCGACGATCTTCTCTCCCCATTGCAGCGAACGGTTGGAGGCGGTACGTGATCCATCCATCTCAAAACTGGTGCAGGCCGGCAACAGGTAAGTGCCATTCTTGCGGCCCGAGAGCACGGCCCATGTGGTCGGATACGGATCGCACACGACCAACAATTCCAATGCTTCGATGCCCTTGACGGATTCGGGCATTCTCGTGATGGTGTTGGCGCCATGTCCCATCACGAACATCGCCTGAACACGGTCCGGTTGAGTGACCTCATCCTTGGGCAACAGGGTGGCGTCGAACCATCGGGTGCTGGGGATGCCCGGGGTTTCCATCAAGGTCTTGCTCGCGAAGCGGCTCGACATCCAGTCGTAGTCCACTTCCCACACCCGGCACCAGTGCCGCCAGGCCTCTTCGGTGAGACCGTAGTACAGCGGCAGGCTGGTCACATCGAGCCCTAGGTCGGTGGCGCCCTGAACGTTGGTATGACCGCGGAATATGTTGGCGCCCGCGCCGAACCCGCCGACATTGCCGGTTGCCAGCAGCAGCAAACAGCTGGCCCGAACGTTCGCGGTCCCCGTTGCATACTGCGTCTGGCCCATGGCCCAAATCAAAGTCGAGGGGCGCTCCTTCGCAAACAACTCGGCCACATGCTTCACCTGTGCCTCCGGCAGCCCGGTGACGCGCTCGACTTCCGCGGGCGTCCATTTCGCGACTTCGGCCCGGATGTCGTCCATGCCGTACACGCGCTGGCGGATAAATTCCTTATCCTCCCAGCCGTTTTGAAAAATGTGCCAGAGCATGCCGTAAATCGTCGGAATGTGAGTGCCGGGCCGGACGCGCACATATTCGGTGGCATGCGCGGCGGTGCGAGTCATTCGCGGATCGATCACAATCATGTTGGCGCGGTTCAGTTCCTTGCCTTCGAGAATGTGCTGCAGCGAAACGGGATGGGCCTCGGCGGGATTACCGCCCATGACCATGATGGTTCGCGCATTGCGAATATCGTTGTAACTATTGGTCATCGCGCCATAGCCCCAGGTGTTGGCGACTCCGGTGACCGTGGTCGAGTGACAGATGCGGGCCTGATGATCTGAATTGTTCGTGCCCCAAAACGCGGCGAATTTGCGATTTAGGTACGCCGCCTCATTGGTGAATTTGGCCGAGCCCAGCCAATAGACCGATTCCGGCCCCGACCTTTGCCGGATATCCATCAGCTTGTCGCCGATTTCATTGATCGCCTGGGCCCAGGGGATCCGAATCCATTGACCGTCAACGAGTTTCATGGGATAGCGCAGCCGCCGATCCCCCGTCACGTCGTCGCGTACCGCCGCGCCCTTGCAGCAGTGCGAACCGCGATTGATGGGGCTGTCGTAGACCGGCTCCTGCCCCGTCCACACGCCGTTTGTCACCTCGGCATGGACCGAACAACCGACCGAGCAATGCGTGCAGATATTCTTACGCAAGCTCACCGTGGCGCCGGCGGGCGGCGGTTCTCCCGCCTCGAGTTTTCGAATGCTGCCAACCTGACTGATGCCGAGCGTCGCCAAGCTTCCAGCGACCAGACCCGAGCGGCGGAGAAAGGTCCGCCGATCGAGCCCTAAGTCGTTATTGCTCCCAGGGTTGGCAGCGACGGAACCTGAGCGAGCTGATGACTCTGACCTTTTGATGAGCATGATCGCCCCTTATTTCATGGGGTATCGATTGACGCGATAAAACGTCTGAACTTCTAGGGAACTCCCCTGATATTGGGCCTTGCGCTTTCCCCGATCCGGCTGAACTTGGATTCCGGCATCGGTTGAACCGGTCCGCGCGGCAAGTGCCGTGCCGGTAATTCCGAGGGAAGCCACAACACGAAGCAGGTCGCGTCTTCGAATCCGGTTGCTAGCTTTCTTGTCCACGGAAGACCCTTCTGCGAAGCGACTTTTAGGACCAATACCAAGTAGTGCCCGATAATACACATATGGCAGGATCATTTGTATTGTATGAACTTGCGTTGTCAGAATCCCCCACGTCAACGAGTAGCTTCGCGCTCATCTCTTGTCGAAGTCGGCCGCGTCATGTCTTTCGGGCAGCTGTTGGTCAGGGGGTCCGAAAATGCGATTGACGATCTGGCCACGCTTCACCGCTGGTCGCCCGGCAATCAGCTCCACCCACCGATCGACGTTCTTGTACTCACGCACGGATAGGAATTCCTGGGAGCTGTAGGCGCTGCGCATCATTGAGCCGTACCAAGGCCAGATCGCCATATCGGCTATCGTATACTCATCGCCTGCCATGTATTCGTTCTTCGCCAGGTGCGTATCGAGCACGTGCAATTGCCGTTTGGTCTCCATCGCGTAACGGTTGATGGCATATTCGATCTTGAACGGTGCATAGGCGTAGAAATGGCCAAATCCGCCGCCGACGAACGGTGCGGATCCCATCTGCCACATGAGCCAGTTCATCGTTGCAGCGCGTTTATAGTGCTCGACGGGTAGGAAGGCGCCGAACTTTTCAGCGAGATAGAAAAGCATCGAGCCGCTTTCGAACAGCCGCGTCGGCGGATTGGTCGAGCAGTCGAGCATCGCGGGAATCTTGGAATTGGGATTGATCGCGACAAAGCCGCTGGAAAACTGGTCGCCGTCGCCGATCCGGATCAGCCAGGCGTCGTATTCTGCGCCCTTGTAGCCGGCCGCGAGCAGCTCTTCAAGCATGATCGTGACTTTCTGGCCATTGGGAGTGCCAAGCGAATAGAGCTGAAACGGGTGCTTGCCGATCGGAAGAGTCTTCTCGTGCGTTGCTCCCGATATCGGGCGATTGATGTTCGAGAATTGACCGCCGTTTTCCTTGTCCCAGACCCACACCTTAGGTGGAACGTAGCCCGCGGGCTGATTGGCAATCGCAGGATCTTTATCTGTCATATCCCTGTACTTCAACGAATGAATCTCAGCATGCGAGTCTATGGGATTTTACGGGACCCGGTGCCGCTTCGTTGTGCTTGGTGGCGCCAATTGCAACGGGCGCCACGCGGTAAGTTGTTGAAAAAACTGAACCTATCTGCTAGATGTCTGCTCTCTGTAAAGGAGAGTAACGATCATGAGCAAAAGCTGCTCACATCTAGGCACCATCAGGAGGGTTACACCAAGCGCGCGGGGCTGCGAGGAGTGTTTGAAAACCGGTAGCAAATGGGTTCATCTCAGAATCTGCCGGACTTGTGGACACGTTGGTTGTTGCGATCAATCGCCAGGTCGTCATGCAACCCGTCACTATCATGCAACAGGTCACGTGATCATTGAGGGTTACGATCCTCCCGAAGGGTGGGGCTGGTGTTACGTGGATGAAACGTTTTTCGACTTGGGGGACAACACGACGCCGCAGGACGGACCAATCCCGCGGTATTACTAGGTTGGCGACGCATGCCCCACTCCCCGACGCTAATGCCGCTCAAAACGCTTTGGACAGGAAACCAAGGTAAAGCGTTGGCGCTATCGGCGAGATTGGCACGCCTCTACGGCAGTTTCCGGCTGCCGCAGACAGATTCGCTTCCGTACATCTTCAGCAATTTTGTAACGACCCTGGATGGGGTGGTGTCGCTGCGCACGCGAGGGCACGCAGCCGGTGGGGACATCAGCGGCTTCAACGCCCAAGACCGGATGGTGATGGGCCTGTTGCGTGCTGTGGCCGACGTGGTCATCGTCGGTTCGGGGACACTGGCCGCCGACACCCAACAGGTATGGACGCCGGAGGCCATTTGTCCGGAACTTGCGCCGGAATATGGTCGCCTGAGGAAGGCGCTCGGCAATTCTGGACCGCCGATCAATGTCATCGTTAGCGGCAGCGGATCGCTCAACTTGCGGCTGCCGGTATTTTCGTCTGAAAAAGTGCGCGTGATGGTCATCACGACCACCGCGGGTGCAAAGCGGTTGGCCAAGCAGCGAATTCCCGATGGCGTTGAGATTCGCGCGATCCGTCGCGGCAGGGCGGAGATTGCGGCCGGCACGATTTGCAGAGAGGTTTGCAGCATCCGCGGGGTCAATCGAGTACTGGTGGAAGGAGGCCCGCGATTACTGGCCGATTTCTTCAAGCAGCGATTGATGTCGGAGCAATTCTTGACGCTGGCGCCGCAGATTGCGGGTCGCGTGGCGGGCGACGACAGGCCGGGTATGGTTATGGGCAAGGTCTTTGCGCCGCGCAATCCGTTGTGGGGGAAGTTGATTGACGTGCGACGGGGTGACAGTCATTTGTTCCTGCGCTACACCTTTGTTTGACCTATGAGGCGCGGGGCCGCTGAAGTTTTCGCAGGGCCGGCTTGCGCCGCCATTCGCGGTGACATAGCGTGTTAGTGATCACAAGGGGCATATTATGGGCAAACAGTCGCCAAAACTTGATGAGGAATACGTTGAACAGAAGCGACGTCAGCTAAGGAAGCTTCTCGATGAACTTCGGAACGCCTCGAATGTCGCGGAGGCCGAAGAAGGCACAGTCAAAAATGATTCGAATCTACGAGCGCGCGAATATGAGGACGATGCGCAGAAGTTGGATACGCTGGAGCGGGAGGGCAATCTGGTGGCCCGGGATGTGACGAGGCTCGCTCGCGTAGAGCGTGCGCTCGAGAAAATCGAGCAGGGTACTTACGGATTGTCAGATGTCAGCGGTGAGCGTATTCCACGCGATCGGCTCGATGTCATGCCCGAAGCCATCAATACTTTGAGCGAACAAGAAGCATTGGAACGGATTGGCTGAAAGGCCCCTATCAATCCACCGCTTTGTTGACCGACCCGTGCACCAATAAAAAAGGCGAGGAATCGCTCTGACGCAGCGCCTGCCCTGCGGCCCACGCGGCGCCGATGAGCCCCGCGCGATCGCCAAGCCGGCTGGGTTCGATGGTTATGGGTCGTGAGAAGAGGGCCGGAAGGGCTCGCCGGACCCGCTCGTACAGCTCGGGACGCACGCCGATGCTCCCCCCGAACACGATGAGCTCCAGATCGAGGAGCGATTGCAGTGTCACGACAGCGAGGGCCACCCAACGCGCCGTCGTGTCGAGGACCGACGCCGCCGTTTCGTCTCCTTGCTCGAGGAGCGTGAAAATGTCGCGCACCGTGGTGGCCGCGGTTCCACCCTGGCGCTGGTATCGATCCACGATGGCGAGTGAGCCCACCTCGAGCTCGAATGTGCCGCTGGCAGATGGGATCTGCGAAGCCGGATCGCGCCCGATTGGCAGGTCCGCGATTTCCCCCGCCGAGCCACGCGCCCCCCGAAACAGCTTGTCATCGATGAGCAGGCCGAGCCCTGCACCTGTTCCCAGCGACAGGAACGCGGCGTTCCGGCAGTGATTGGCACACCCGAGCGCATGCTCGCCCAGCATCGCGAGATTCACGTCGTTCTCGATCGCAACATCCGGTCCGAAGCGATCACGCAGAAAGCCGAGGACATCGAAGTCCTCCAACCCTGCGATGTTTGGAATCAAGGAAACACGGCCCGTGCGGGGATCGATCGCTCCAGGAATTCCCACCATGACATGACGCGTGCGCGTGACGTCGATCCCGACGGATTGCGCCAGCTTGTCGGCGCAGGCGGCGATCTGTTCGGCGACGTGGGCTGCGCCGCGCGGGTCGGTGGGCTCGGTCAATTCCGCCACGATTCGACCACGCGCATCGGCAATCGCTGCAGCGAGCTTCGTGCCGCCTAGGTCCGCAGCAAAACAATAGGCAGTTTCGCGCGTCATTGACGTGCGCTGCGGTGCGCCGGCGGCGGAAGTGGAAGGGCCGCCGCGAGCTCCGCGACTCCGAAGAATTCATCATGGAGACGGCGCAAGGCGACGGACAAGGCGCCCACGACGCCCGCTCGCCTGCCGAGTGTACTGGTGCGAATCTCCACCGGCCGTGCCGAGAGCTGCAACAGCGCGCGGGCGACCTTGTCCGCAAAATCCGGGCGCGCTCCGACCGAGCCACCCAGAACGAGCAGTTGCGGATCCACTGTTGCGATGACCGCCGCGGCCGCAAGAGCAGTCAGCCGCGCTGTCTCATCGACCACGTCCGAGGCAATCGGATCGCCCGCCTGCGCTCGCTCAAAGACCTGTCTCTCCGAATCAACATCGGAACCGCCGGCCTCACGGTATCGTCGCACGACACCCGTTGCGCCAATCTGGTACTCGAGGCAGCCCTGCAGGCGGGACTCGGCTTGCAGCGGATCGCCGCCGATCGGCAGATAGCCGATCTCACCGGCGGCGCCGTTCTCGCCGCGAACGAGCCGGCCGTTGACATAGAGTCCCAGTCCAACGCCGCTACCGAGCGCGAGAAAAGCCACGTTATCGACGTTTTGCGCGCAGCCATGCCAGATTTCCCCTAGCACCGCGAGATTGATGTCATTTTCAAGGACGACGGGAGTCCCGAGTTTCTCGCCCAGCAGGCCCACGACATTGAGGTGATCCAGGCCGGTGATGTTGGGAGCCATCTCGATGGCGCCGCTCTTGGGGTTTACCACCCCGGGGGTGGCCATCACGATGGAGCGAATTCGGCTGGGGTGGGTGTGATTGTCACGTGCCAGACGGTCCGAGAGCCGGGCAATCTGGTCGAGCGTCCAGGCTCCGCCGCGGATGTCGGTGGGTTCGTCGGCCTCAGCGAGAACTCTGCCGGCAATATCGGCGAGGGCGACTGTCAATCGTCGGGCTCCCAAGTCGATGCCGAGCACGTGGCCGCCGTCCGGGCTCAATTCGTACAACACGGCGGTTCGCCCGACATTGCCGCTGGTTCGTCCCACCGGGCGAACCAGCCCCTGCTGCTCGAATGCGTCGATGACTTCCGACATCGTCTGTTTCGACAGAGAGGTCACCTTGGCAAGATCTGCGCGCGAGATGGGGCTACGGTGCAGAAGGGCCTCGAAAACGCTACGTCGCGACAGCTGGCGGGTCACGCTGGCTATAGGTGGGGAAGGCATAGGAGCACTCATTGATTCGTCACCTCTCCGAACAATCATAACCGCAATAGTGATTAAAGCCACCTATACTTGACGAGAACAGCATAGCGTGCGACATTGATTCGTCAATCGACCGAATAAATACACGCTGTTAAAGGCGGGACGATCGGTCATTTGGGATAGACAAGTGCGGGTGGGCGGAACACGCACCGTAGGGCATCTGAGATCCGAAAGATAACAATCTAGAGGGAAAGGCCGTGTCAAACGTATATCGCAAGCACCCCCTGTCAATTGCCATATCCATGGCATTGCTCGCCGCCGCGACCACCTCAGCCATGGCATCAGAGGACACGAGTGCCCCGGCGGAGAACTCCGGGGTGCAGGACCCTGCGCAACAGGGCGGACCGGCGACACCATCGCCCGACGCCACTAAGCCTAAGTCCAAGACCGCGAGCGCGGGGTCGGATGCGGACGAGCTGCAGGAGGTCACCGTCACCGGGGTACGTGAATCGCAGATACGCGCGATCGAGTTGAAGCGCCTGGCTCCGAGTATCCAGGACAGCGTCTCGGCGGAGAACATCGGTCAATTTTCCGACGTGACCATCACGGACGCGCTTCAGCGCATCACCGGCGTGCAAATAAACCGCGACGCGGGCGTTGGAAGCTCCGTGGACGTGCGCGGCCTGCCTCAGGTAGGCACCATGCTGAACGGTGAAGTATTCATCACGCCGGATCAGATCGACTCCCAACAACCCGACTTCACCACACTGCCTGCAACACTGTTCAATCAGGTGGACGTCATCAAGTCGCCCACCGCAGGTCAGACCTCGAGCGGCATCTCAGGTTCGCTCGATCTTCACACCTATCGGCCCTGGGATTTGCTGAGTGGCTTCACCTATAACTATTCGGCCGACGGGGAGCGGGGCAGCACCTCGCGCAAAACGGGACCGGAGGCCAGCGGTCTCGTCTCATTCAACGACGATGGTCGCTGGGGTTTTTTGGTGCACGGTGATTTTTCCGATACCACCCGGTTCGGTACGGCGGGCGCGGCTAATTCAGGTGCAAACTCGACCGAAAGCCTCGACCAGTATGGAGTTATCTTCCATGGCGAGAACGGTTACAGCGCAGCCGCCTACAACGGATTTCTCGGTGCCTGGAACGGAGCGCCGATTCCCAAAAGCATCGTGCAGAATCCCAACGGCAGTGTCGATGTGAACG